>Ga0207950_100672_pt1 | contig 10602 bp, 11 predicted proteins | sample Subbio11_8B_AprC_FD_184814 | JGI IMG/M metagenome (GOLD analysis project Ga0207950, IMG submission 184814) | Serpentinite rock and fluid subsurface biosphere microbial communities from McLaughlin Reserve, California, USA - CR11_8B_AprC (SPAdes) | ecosystem: Environmental > Terrestrial > Deep... | reverse complement strand
GGGGGGGGGGGGGCGGCGGCGGTGGACGCTGAGCGCCGTCCCGCGCGGGAAGTCCCCGATGCGCAGCGCGGCGGCGCGGTCATGTCGGCCGACCGCCCGGCGCTCATGGTCTTCGTCGCCGACGAGGCGAGCGAGGCGGCCATCCGCGGCGGCATCGGCGACGTGCTCGGGGCGCAGATGCGCCGCGGCACCGTGCGAACGGCGGTCAAGGCCCTCGAGAAGGAGACCACGCCGCGCATCCTGATCGTGGACATCAGCGGCGTCGAGGACCCGTTCGGGGCGCTGGACGACCTCGCCTCGGTCTGCACGCCGGATGTGCGCGTGCTGGTGGTGGGCGAGCGCACCGAGATCGGCTTCTACCGCGACATCACGCGCAATGTCGGCGTGCACGAATACCTGCACAAGCCGCTGACGCGCGACACTGTCGCGCGCCTGTTCGCGCCGCACATCCAGGGCGGCACGGATGGCGGCCAGGATCGCGGCGGCCAGGTGACCGCGGTGTGCGGCGTGCACGGCGGCGTCGGCGCGACGACGCTCGCGGTCAATCTCGCGCTTCAGCTCGAAGCCGCCACGCACAGCCATGTCGCCATCCTCGACCTGCATCTGCGCGGCGGTACCGCCGCCATGATGCTCGGAGCGCGCGTCACCTCCGGCCTGCGCATCGCGATCGAGGAGCCGGAGCGCGTTGACGCGCTGTTCCTCGACCGCGTGGGCGTGCCGATCAACGACCGCATCCGCCTGATCGCGGCCGAGGAGCCGATGGAGGCGGACGTCAGGCCGACCGAGGAAGGCGTGCGCCGGATCCTCGAGATGCTGCGGCAGCGCTTCAACCACGTGGTCGTGGACGTGCCCATGCCGCCCGGCCCGGTCGAGCGGGTGGTGCTCCAGCGCGCGCGGCACGTCGTGCTCGTCCTCGCGCCCGATGTCGCGAGCATCCGCGACACCGTCTCCGTGCGGAAGCTGGTGACCATGACCGGCTCGGCCGGGCGCGTCATCACCGTGCTGAACGGCGCGGGCCGGCGCGGATACCTGCCGACCAAGCTGATCACCGAGGGCATCGGCGCGCCGCCCGAGGTCGAGATCCCGGACCTGCCGCGGCAATTGCCGCGCGCGGCCAATCTCGGCCGGCCGGCGGTGAACGACTGCCCGCAGCTGCGCCGCGCGCTCGGCTACCTCACGCAGGAGATCGCCGCGGTGCGCTCGAGCGAGCGGCCGCGCTCCTTCCTCGCCAGGCTGTTCGGACGCGGAGGCTGACCATGCGACCCTTCGGGCGCCGGAACGAAGGCGGAAACCAGCTCCCCATTCCGCTCTCCGCGGAGCCCGAGGCGAGGTCCCTCAACGTCTCGGCGGCTGACATGGCGCTGTCGGAGAGCGCCGAACTGGCGCGCCTGCGCACCCTCGTGCTGGAGCGCATCGACCCCGTCGTCGCGGGCGAACTGCCCGCCTCCGCCCTGCGCCAGCAGCTCGACGCGCTGGTCCATGAGCTCGCCAGCCGCGAGCGCATGGAGATCTCGGCGCGCGAGCAGTCGCGCATCGCCGAGGAGATCGCGCGCGACATGGTGGGCTACGGCCCGCTCGAGCCGCTGCTCGCCGACGACACCATCAACGACATCATGGTGAACGGCCCGGACAACGTCTTCGTCGAGGTCAAGGGCAAGCTCATCAGGACGAATGTGCGCTTCCGGTCATCCTCCCAGGTGGCCGCGATCGCGCAGAAGATCGCCGCGACCGTCGGCCGCCGCGTCGATGAATCGAGCCCGCTGTGCGACGCGCGCCTGCTCGACGGCTCGCGCGTGAACATCGTCTTTCCGCCGCTCGCGCTCGACGGCCCCTGCATCTCGATCCGCAAGTTCGCCAAGAAGCGCTTCGACCTGCCCTCGCTGACCCAGATCGGGGCGATGTCGCCCGCGGTGCAGAGGGTGCTCGAGATCGCGGCGCGGTGCCGGCTCAACATCATCATCTCGGGCGGCACGGGCTCGGGCAAGACGACGATGCTCAACGCCATGTCGCGGCTGATCGACCATGGCGAGCGCGTGGTCACCATCGAGGACGCCGCCGAACTCCAGCTGCAGCAGCCGCATGTGGTGCGGCTCGAGACCCGCCATGCGAATCTCGAAGGCCGCGGCGAGGTCACGGCGCGCGACCTGGTTCGCAACGCGCTGCGCATGCGCCCCGACCGCATCATCGTCGGCGAGGTCCGCGGCGCCGAGGCCTTCGACATGCTGCAGGCGATGAACACGGGCCACGACGGATCCTTCTGCACGGTGCACGCCAACACCGCGCGCGATGCGCTCACGCGCGTCGAGAACATGGTGATGATGGCGCAATCCACGCTGCCCTCGCGCGCCATCCGCACGCAGATCGCCGCCGCCGTCGATGTCATCGTCCAGATCGAGCGCATGCGCGACGGCGGCCGCCGCGTCTCCCAGGTGTCCGAGATCTGCGGCCTGGAAGGCGATGTCATCACCATGAACGACATCTTCACCTACCAATACGAGGGAGAGACCGCCGAGGGCCGCCTGCGCGGCAGCTGGGTGACGCCGGGGATGCGGCCCGCCTTCGTGGAGCGCCTCAGCTACTTCGGCATGCTCGATTCCTGGATGCGGGCCCTCCAGGAGGCCTGACGCATGGACCGGACCATCCTGCTCGGGATCGGCGCGCTCCTCACGATCACGCTGGTCATGGGGATCGTCGCGCTCGCCAAATCGGGCCAGGCGCGCCGGCTGCGCGAAAGGGTGGCCACCGCCGGCACGGCGGAGGTGCGCTCGGTCACCAATTCGGGCCTGCCCAGCATCCGGCTGCAGACCAGCCAGTCGCGCCCGCTGCTGGAGCGCATCCTGCGCTTCCTGCGCTTCAACCCGGACACGCCGCAGGAACAGCTCATCCCGTGGTGGGCGACGCTGCTGATCGGCGCGCTGGCCGGCATCGTCATAGGATACTACCTGGGCTTCCTGATCGGCCTCTGGCCGGGCGCGGCCGCGGGCTTCGTCGTCGGCATCTTCGTCACCCGCGGGCTGTTCACCTGGCAGCACAAGCGTTACGTCATGGCGATATTCCAGCAGATCCCCGACGCCATCGGCCTGATGGTCCGCGCCATCCGCGCCGGCCTGCCGATCGGCGAGGCGATGCGCTCGGTCGCGGCGGAAACCTCCAATCCGCTGCGAGACGAATTCGCCCGCATGCTCGGCGACGTCGCGATCGGGCGGCCGGTGGACCAGGCGCTGATGCGCCTGTACAAGCGCACCGAACTGCCCGAATTCTCCTTCCTCGCCGTCACCCTGGGCCTGCAGTCGCAGACCGGCGGCAACCTTGCCGAGACGCTCGATAACCTCGCGGACATCGTGCGAAAGCGCGTGGCTCTTGCCAAGCGCGCCAAGGCGCTCGCGGCCGAGGCGCGCATGCAGGCGGGCATCCTGATGGTGCTGCCCTACATCGCCGCGCTGGCGATGTCGCAGATCCAGCCCTTCTACATCGACAACTTCTTCCGCAACCCGACCGGGCAGAGGCTGGCGCTGATCGGGCTCGGCTTTTCAGTGTTCGGCTATCTTGTCATCCGCTGGATGATCAAGCGCGCGGGGTCGGACTGAGACGATGCTGGACCTACTGATACAGGGCGGCATCGCTCCCATTCTCGCCGTGGTCGGGGCGGTGCTGCTCGCGGTCTCGGCGGCGGTCGTCCTTGCCCGCGGGGCCGAGGACAAGGACCTCGAGAGCCGCGTGCAGTCCGTGCTCAGGCCCGTGGGCGCAGGACCGCAGGCGGTCACGGACGCCGGCGCCACCCGCGCCGCGGCGCCGTTCCGCAAGCTCGGCGAGGCGCTGCGCAACACCACCCTCGTGTCGGATCGCGACGTCGAGGACTTCCAGATAGCGATCGCCGCTGCGGGCATGAACCCGCGCGCGGCGGTGCCGACCTTCATCGGCGTGAAGGCGGTGCTGATGGTCGCGCTGCCGATAATCGCCCTGATCTACGCCCAGGCCAGCGGCTACGACCTGACGCGCACCGCCGTGGTGGTCTTCGGCGGCATCCTGGCCGGCGTCTTCGGCCCGAACTTCTTCCTCGGCTACCTCAAGCGCAAGCACGAGGAGAAGCTCCGCAAGGGCCTGCCGGACGCGCTCGACCTGCTCGTCGTCTGCGCCGAGGCCGGCCTCGGCATCGAGACCGCGCTCGACCGCGTCGCGCGCGAGATGGAGAACAGCAACCGCCCGCTGGCCATCTCCTTCCTGGTGCTGGTGCAGGAACTGCGGATGCTGCCCGACCGGCGCCAGGCGCTGGAGCGCTTCGGCGAACGCACCAATTTCGACGGCTTCAAGCGACTCGCCGGCACGCTCTCCCAGACCCTGAAATACGGCACGCCGCTGGCGCAGGCGCTGCGCGTGCTCGCCGCCGAAATGCGCCAGGACCGCATGCTGCGAATCGAGGAGAAGGCGATCCGCCTGCCGGCTCTCCTGGTTATCCCCCTGATTCTTTTCATCATGCCCGCGGTGTTCATTGCCCTGGTCGGCCCGTCCGTGCTGGAACTTGGCAAGGGCCTTTTCTCGGGGATGAACGCGCCATGATGCCGGTCCGATTCGCACCCCTGCTCGCCGCCGTGACGCTCGCCGCCTGCGCGTCCGACGGCGTGCGCGATCCCGACGCCGCCTCGCGCATGCGCGTCGCGAGCGCGGCCGAGGCCGCGGGCCAGATGGACGTGGCGCTGAACATGTTCGGTGCCGCCGCGGCGCGCGACCCCGACAACGCCGAGGCCCAGGTCCGCTTTGCCGCGGCGCTGCGGCGCGCCGGCAACCACGCGCAGGCCGAGCAGGTCCTGGCCGCGGCCATCGAGCGTCGCCCCAACGACCGCACCATCCTGCTCGCGCTCGGCCGCGTGCGGCTCCAGCGCGGCCAGGTCGGCGAGGCGCTCGCCACCTTCGACCGCGTCCTCGCCTCCGATGCGCGCTCGGTGCCCGCGCTTGACGGGCGCGGCGTCGCGCTCGACCTGATGGGCCGCCACCCCGAGGCGCAGGAGAGCTACCGCCGCGCCCAGGCGCTGGCGCCCGAATCCATCTCGGTCGCCAACAATCTCGGACTCTCGCTGCTGCTCGACGGCCGCCCGGACGAGGCGCGCGCGGTGCTCGAGCCGCTCGCGCGCCGCCCGGACGCGAATCCGCGCGTCACCGCGAACTACGCCGTATCGCTCGCGGCCACCGGCGATGTCGCGGCCGCGCGCAGCGTGCTCGGCGGCGACGAGGGCTCGGATCTCTCCGCGCTCGGTGCGGCCTTCCGCACCAACCGGCAGGTCATCGAGATCACGCCCGGCGAGCGCAACTGAGGCCGCCCGTCGGCCCTTGCCCCGCGGCACCGGACCGGCCGTGAGGCGCATCCTCGCGCTCGACTGGCTGACCGGCCCGCGGATCGTGCTCTATGGCGGCCTGATCTGCGCCATCAACGCGCTCATCCTCGTCTTCGGCATCCTCTTCACCGGACAGACCCCGCACCGGGTGGACTTCATCGCCTTCCAGGCGGCGGGCCGCCTCGCCCTCGCGGGGGAGGCCGCCGCCGCCTATGACTGGGACCGCCTGCGCGAGGTCCAGGCGGCGATCCTCGGCGTCGCGCCGGATTCGATGACCGGCTATCTCGGCTGGCTCAACCCGCCGCATTTCTTCTTCGCGGTCGCGCCCTTCGCGCCCCTGTCCTACGCCTGGGCCTGGGCAGCCTGGAGCCTCGCCTGCGTGCTCGTCCTCGGCTTCGCGGTGCGCGCGGTCTCGCCGGGCGCGGCGGCGCTGGTGGCGGCGTTCTGCACGCCCTCGGTGCTGATCTCGCTCGGTGTCGGGCAGAACGGCGCGCTGGTCGCCGCGCTGATCGCCTGGACGCTGCTGCTGCTCGACCGGCGGCCGGTGCTGGCCGGGATCGCGCTGGGGCTGCTGACCATCAAGCCGCAATTCGGCCTGATCTTTCCCCTTCTGCTGGCGCTGACCGGCCGCTGGCGGGTCTTCTCCGCCGCCGCCACGACGGTGCTGGCCTTGGTCGCGCTGTCCTGGGCCGCCTTCGGCGCGGAATCCTGGCAGGCCTTCCTGCCCACGGTCTCCGGCACCGCGGGCCGCTACCTCGCGCCCGATTCCGAACTGCTCCGAGGATCCAGTCGGTCCATGCCTTCGTGATGCACGGCACGGGGCAGGCGGGCCTCGCCTGGGCGCTGCATGGCGGGTTCGCGGCGCTGATCCTCGGGGTGGTCCTGCGGCTGTGGCTGCGCCGCCCGGAAGGCCCCGGAGAGGCGCGGGCCGCCGCGGCCATCGCCGCCGCCTTCCTCCTTACACCCTATGTCTGGACCTACGACACGCCGGCGATCGCCATCGCGGCGCTGTTCCTCGCCCGCGCCGCGCGGCGCGACGGCTGGCTGCCGGGGGAGAAGGCGCTGCTCGTCCTCGCGCCGGCGGCGCTGCTGCTGGTCCTGTTCCATCCCCATTCGCTGGTGGGACCGATCGTCTGGCTGGTCATCCTCGGCCTCGCCTGGCGGCGGGATGCGGCGTGGCGGAGCGCGGCGTAGCGGCCCTGCGCCGGCGCCCGGAGGCTTCGACCGCCGGCGGGCCGCATTCGCGGCCTCGGCAAAAGCCGAGGGCTCGTGCCGCCCGTTTCATTGTGCCGACGCCCCGGCGCCTTGACCCCTGCCAGCCCCTTGTGGCGATGCGCCGATGCCCCGGCACGGAACACCCGATCCGGTCCAGCCGCCCGATCGGGCCGCGCTTCAGAAGTGGTCCGCCCGCAGCACTTCGCAGTCGGACAGCGTCACGATCGCCGGCCTGGCGTCGAGCAGTTCCGTCTGCGCCGCCACGATCCGCGCGGCCACCTCGGCCGAGGCGATGCACAGGATGAGCACGTTGTCGTCCACCCCGCCCGGGTCGCCGGCGCGGCGGATGCCCTGGCGCCCGCGCCCGGTACGGACCGGCAGCACCGTCCAGCCGGTGGCGCCGAGTCGGTCCAGCAGGTCGGTCACCGCCTCGGCAAGCACCGCCTCGACCACGATCTCGATGCGTTTGCGCGCGTGCATCCGCGGTTGCCTCCCCCTATGCCGTGACCGCCCGCGCCGCCCAGAGCCAGAGCGGGATGCCGGCGAGGATGTTGAACGGAAAGGTCACGGCCAGCGAGAGGGTCACGTAGATCCCGGCATCGGCCGTCGGCAGCGCCATCCGCATCGCCGCCGGCACCGCGATGTAGGAGGCCGAGGCGCCGAGCACCGCCATCAGCCCCGTCCCGCCCGGCGAAAGCCCGGCCAGCAGCCCGCAGCCCAGCCCCGCCGCCCCGCCGATCAGCGGCATCACGACCGCGAAGCCGACCAGCCGCGCATTGAGCGAGCCGGCGCGGTCGCGCAGGCGCCGCGCCGCGGTCAGCCCCATCTCGAGCAGGAACAGGCAGAGCGCGCCGGGGAACAGCCCCGTGACGAACGGGCCGAGCTGCCGCTCCGCCGCCGGGCCGCCCAGCCAGCCGATCGCGAAGGCGCCGAGCAGCAGCACCACCGAGCCGTTCAGCAGCACCTCGTGGGCGAGCGCGCGGGGGCCGCCGGTGGTCCGCTCCCCGCCGCGGCGGGCGAGCAGCAGGGCGGTCAGGATGGCCGGCGTCTCCATCGCGGCGAGGACGGCGGGCATGAAGCCTTCATACTCGATCCCCGCGGCGGCGAGCTGCCCGGCGGCGGCGGCATAGGTGACCACGCTGACCGAGCCGTAATGCGCCGAGACCGCCGCCGCCGTCGCGCGGTCGAGCCCCGTTCCCGCGCGCAGCAGCGCATAGGCCGGCACGGGCATCAGCGCCGACAGCCCGATGCCGAGCAGCAGGGCCGGCAGCATCGCCCCGGCCGCGCCGGGCTGGGCCACCGCCATGCCGCCCTTCAGGCCGATCGCCATCATCAGATAGAGCGAGAGCGTCTTGGCCAGCGCCTCGGGCACGGCGAGGTCCGATCGCAGCATCGCGGCGGCGAAGCCGAGGGCGAAGAACAGCACGGGCGGCGGCAGGAGATCGGTCAGCATGGGAGGCGGCGTGTAGGACAGATCGGCAACGGATGAAAATTCGCCCGGCCGGGCGTGCCCATGGACAAGGGGACGCGGCATTGCGAGGCTGCCGCCAACAACGACCCGGAGGAACCGCCATGACCTTCACCCTGTCCCGCCGCGCGCTGCTCGGCGCCGCCGCGCCGCTGCTCGCCCTGCCGGGCCATCTGCGCGCCCAGGGCGGCTGGAGGCCCTCCCGCCCCGTCACCATGATCGTCCCCTTCGCCGCCGGCTCGGGCACCGATACGGTGTCGCGGCTGCTCGCCTCCCTGCTCGAGGCCGACTGGGGCATCCAGCCGGTGATCGAGAACCGCCCGGGCGCGAGCGGCGCCATCGCCGCGGTGGCGGCCGCGCGCGCCGCGCCGGACGGGCATACGGTCATGATCACGACGAACAGCCCGCATGGCGCGACGCCTGCGCTGATGCGCCGGCCGACCTACGACCCGATCGCGGATTTCACGCCGATCGGACGCATGGGCACCTTCATCTTCGCCTTCGTGGTCGGCGAGCCGGTGCCGGCGCGCACGATGCAGGAATTCCTGGCCCTGGCGAAGGCGCGGCCCGGGCAACTGACCCTGGCCACGGGCAACACCACGGGCGTGGTGGGCGCGGCGATGCTCAACCGGATCGGCGGGGTGGACGTCATGCATGTGCCCTACCGTTCCACGCCGCCGGCGATGACCGACCTGATCGCCGGGCGCATCACCTGCATGTTCGCCGATGTCGCCTCCTCCCGCGCCTTCATCAATGACGGCAAGATGCGCCCGCTCGGCATCACCGGGGCGCGGCGCACGCCGCTGTTCCCCGATTGGGCGCCGCTCGCCGAGGTGGGGCTGCCGGGGTTCGAACTGCTCTCCTTCATGGGCGCGGTCGGCCCGGCGCGGATGCCCGAGGAGGTCGTCACCGCCTGGAACGCGGCGATTCGCAGGGTGTGGGAACGCGAGGAGACGGCGCTCCGCCTCGGCACCTTCGGCATCGAGCGCGTCACCTCGACGCCCCAGGAATTCGGCACCTTCATCGGCGAGCAGATCCGCTTCTGGGGCGACCAGGTGCGCGCTGCCGGGATCGAGCCCGAATAGGGCCGCGCTTGCGCCACATGCGCCGCGCACATCGGCGCAATGACGCCGCGGCGCTTGTCGTTCCATGACCGTGTCACCACAGAACGGTGGCGTGCGCCCGGGAGGGGGTCGCGCCCAACGCCCGGAGGGGATCCGCATGACCACCGACCGCCACACGCAGACCGCCGTGCTCGCGCGCGGCCTGGCCGAACTGGCCGAGGGGCGCCTGCCGGAACGCATGCGCCTCGAACAGGCGGCGCGCGTCATCGTGACCGCGCGCCGCGCCGCGGACCTCGCCGCCGAGGGCGCCCTTGCGCTGCCCATCGCGGCCTTGCCCGCCGTGCGCGCCGTCGCCGAGATCGCCCGCAACTGGGATTCGGCGGCCGTGACCGCCTTCGAGTATGCCGAGAGCCTGCCCGTCGCGGCGATCGACCTCCTGCTGCGCGCCGCCCCCGACTGGGCCGCGGCCTTCCCCGGCGCGCCCGAGCGCCTCGCGGCCTGACGGCCCGGCACCCCGCCTGCCCCAGCGGCAGGGCGCCTGTCCCGCCCCCGTTCATCGCGTGCCGCTGCCGCCCATGGCCGGCAGCGGATGCGTGGCCCTGCGCGCATGGCCCGCCGATTGTGTGCCCGGCCCCCTTCCGCGCTATACCCCCGCAGGCATCGGGCAGACGGGGTGAGACATGGCAAACGGGCCGCGACGCGTGCTGCTGCTGACTGGCGCATCGCGCGGCATCGGGCACGCGACGGTGAAGCGCTTCTCCGCGGCCGGCTGGCGGGTCATCACCGTCTCCCGCCACTCCTTCCCCGAGCAATGCCCGTGGGAGATGGGCCCCGAGGACCACATCCGGCTCGACCTGACCGATCCGGCCGCGACGGAGGTCGGCATCGAGGAAATCAAGGCGCGGCTGCAACCCAACGGCGACCGGCTGGACGCGCTGGTGAACAACGCCGCGATCTCGCCGAAGGGCCCGGACGGCGCCCGCCTCGGTTCGCTGGAGATGGACCTCGAAGGCTGGCTGCGCGTCTTTCGCGTGAACTTCTTCGCCCCCGTGCTGCTGGCGCGCGGCCTGGTGGAACCCCTGCAGCGGGCGAAGGGGTCGGTGGTGAATGTCACCTCCATCGCCGGCTCGCGCGTGCATCCCTTCGCGGGCGTCGCCTATTCCACCTCGAAATCCGCGCTGGCGGGGCTGACGCGGGAGATGGCGAGCGACTTCGCCCCGCTCGGCATCCGCGTGAACGCGATCAGCCCGGGCGAGATCGACACCTCGATCCTTTCGCCGGGGACGGAGAAGATCGTGCGGGAGCAGATCCCGATGCGCCGCCTCGGCCGGCCGGAGGAGGTCGCGCAGGCGATCTATTTCCTCTGCACCGAGGCGTCGTCCTACGTGAACGGGGCGGAGCTGCACATCAACGGCGGGCAGCATGTGTGATCCCAACGGACCGGGCGCTTGAGCGGTCCGGGCGCCCGAAGGGGCGCCGCGCCGGGTGGCGCGAAGCCAGGCGGGCCGGCGGTTCGCGCCCGGCG
>Ga0207950_100666_pt1 | contig 10711 bp, 12 predicted proteins | sample Subbio11_8B_AprC_FD_184814 | JGI IMG/M metagenome (GOLD analysis project Ga0207950, IMG submission 184814) | Serpentinite rock and fluid subsurface biosphere microbial communities from McLaughlin Reserve, California, USA - CR11_8B_AprC (SPAdes) | ecosystem: Environmental > Terrestrial > Deep... | reverse complement strand
CAGTGCGCTCGCGGGTTTCTGGGTGATGTCGCTTACCGCGGGTGTCGTTCTCGGGACCGCGTGCTACTTCATATCGAAGCGCATGGCGGAGCGTCTCTTCTCCGCGGTTCTTGAGGAGACCGCGGCTCTGCTTGAGGTACCGGTCGCTCGCGCTAAAGGTATCGCGGGTATCCGCAACGAGTTGCTCCGTGAAGCGGGAGACCTCGGGCGACTGCTTGCGCGGGTGCAGTCGATGAGCAACGAGGTGCGCGCGCTCACCGCCGAAGTTCTCGCCGCTACCGAACAACAAGCGTCCGGCGCCGCGGAGCAGGCGGCTGCGGTCGCGCAGACATCGGCCACTGTTGAAGAGCTCGCACAGACTTCCAAGCAGATCGCCGAGAACTCCTCGGCGGTGGTGGCCGTCGCCGAGCGTACGCTGCAGAGCGCCGAGGAAGGCATGGGCGCGGTCGCGGACACCGCGGCGGGAATCGAGGAGATTCGTGCCACCACGAACGCCTCATCCGACCGGATTCTCGCGCTTGGAGAGAGAAGCCAAGAGATCGGACGGGTGCTCACCATCATCGACGAGATCGCCGAGCAGACCAAGATTCTCGCGCTCAACGCCGCCATCGAGGCCGCGCGCGCCGGTGACGCCGGGAAGGGATTCGCGGTGGTGGCCGAGGAGATCCGAAAGCTCGCGGATTCGGTGACCGAGTCGACGCAGGAGATTGGCCGCGTGGTGCGTGAGATTCAGGCATCGACGTCCTCGCTCATCATGTCCACCGAGCGTGCCGCCAACAAGGTTGATGAGGGCAAGATGCTCGCGCAGCGCACCGCGCAGGCGCTCGAACGGATCGTGTCACAGGTCGAGGAGACAACTGACGCCGCCAAGCAGATATCGATAGCCACGCAGCAACAGCGCACAGCGTCTGATCAGGTAGTGGTCTCGATGCGCGAGGTTGCCTCCGTCTCCCAGCAATCGGCGGAGACATCACGGCAGGTATCATCGGTGATCGCTCAGCTCGACAAGCTCGCCGACTCCCTGAAATCGATTCGCTGAGGTGGGCGACGTCGTTGACAGGCTCGCCGCTGCGGGGATTGTGATTCCTGGCGCTCCGGCAGCTCTGGGAGCGTATGTGCCGGCGGTTCGAGTCGGCTCGCTTGTCTTCACCGCAGGTCAGCTGCCGCTTGCAGACGGCGAGCTTCTCGCGGTCGGTCACGTGGGCGCCGACGTGACCGTCGAGCGCGGGCAGGAGTGCGCGCGGATGTGCGCTGTCAACGCGCTCGCGGCGGCGTCAACGGTGTGTGATCTCGACGAAGTGGTCCGCGCGGTCAAGCTCGTCGCGTATGTCGCCTCGGCTCCGGGGTTCATCGCTCAGCCTCTTGTCGTCGATCACGCGAGCGAGGTGCTTGTAGTCGCGTATGGAGAGCGAGGGCGGCACGCGCGCGAGGCCGTAGGAGTGGCGGAGCTGCCCAAAGGCGCCCCGGTCGAGCTCTCGATCGTTCTCGAGCTCGGCCGGTAGATCCGGTCCGCTGGGCTGGGATCCGGTCGCGGTAGGAGTTGTGCCATGCGTAGTGAATCAGACAGTGTGAAGATTCGGACGCTATATACCCCCTCGGCTGTTGATGGACGCAGGTGCATTCAGGTATCGTCAGTGTGTTAATCGGCGTGAATGCTTGTGTCTTGACGAAAAGCTCGGCTTCATGGGCTTGTGAGGAGAGGTGTGTATGCCAAAAGTCTCTCTGAGCGGATTCAAAGATCCGCTTCGGCGACCGCGGTACATCATCTGGACGGGTGTCGCCGTCCTGGTGCTGGCTGCGGTCATGATCGTCGCGTTAGGGGCGACATCCACGTACTGGTTTTGCGCGGAGGGGTGTCACAAGGTCCAGGATGACACCATCATTGCCTTCAATCGCTCCTCGCACTCCAACGTGTCGTGCATGGCGTGTCACATGAAGGTGAACGCCGACCCGATAACCTTCGTCCTTCACAAGGCAGAGGCTCTTGGGGAACTCTACTTGACGGCTACGAACAAATTCTCATTGCCGCTCAATCCGACTTCCCACCTCGCCCTCGACGCGAAGTACATGGGGTCCGAGCAGTGCACGCAGTGTCACAACCTCGCGACGCGACCGGTGACGCCGAGTCCGGGCATAATCATCGATCACGACGTGCACTCTGAAGCCGAGATCCACTGTACGGTCTGTCACAACAGGGTGGCGCACCGTGAGGACTTCGAACTCACCCTTACCGATCCCAACACGGGTGAGCCAAACAGGAAGCACGAGAACTTCATGCTCATGACCGCGTGCTTCCGCTGTCACACGCTAATCAGCGAGTCACCGGGAGGTATAGTGGCGCCCGGCGCGTGCGAGGCGTGCCACACGCCCGGCTTCGAGCTCAGACCAGACTCCCACTTCGAGGAAGGCTTCTATCCTCGCGGACATGCCGATCTTGCGCTTGCTGAACTGGAACAAGAGGCACAGGCCGCAGACGGTGATGGGAGCGCGTATGCCGCTGAGGAAGAGACTCTTGGCCCCGACGCGCCTATGTACAAGCGCTTGGCTCAGCTTCCCGCCGTCGCGGAGATCGATTACTGCTCCACGTGTCACGTGACCGATACGTTCTGCGGGGGCTGTCATGGGATGGAGATGCCGCATCCCGTCGAGTTCGTCGAGAAGACCCACTCTGAGAGCGCGGCGAGCCAGCCCGAGAAGTGCATGATGTGTCACACCTCAGTGGATCCAGCGTTTTGTGACTCGTGCCACCACGGTGTCGAGTCTGGTTGGGAGTTCGAAACTGAGGTGGCTTGGGGTGGTTCGCAGCACGCGGAGGCTGTCCGCACGAACGGTGTTCCCGGGTGCCTCGGCGTGTGTCATGAGCCGGCGTACTGCCAGGACTGCCACACAGCTACGAATCCGCTTCCCACTTCGCATGGGGCAGCTGACTGGCTGCGACGGCCAGCGGCCGAACTCGGTCAGCATGCGGTAGACGCTAACAACGAGATCTCAGCGTGCGAGGTGTGTCACGGTGAGGGCGGGGCTAGCGCGCCGTTCTGCAAGAGCTGCCACGTTGTGGACGTGCCTCATCCGCAGGAATTCAAGCAGTTCCATGCTTCTACGGGACGCAACAATCCCCAGGCGTGCTCCAACTGCCACACGTACGTCGAACTGTGCAGCGATTGCCACCATGAGGGCGCGGTCGATGGCCAGCCATGGCTTAGGGTGCATGCCGACACCACGAACGAACAGGGTGCCGAGGGCTGCTTCGAGATGTGCCACGACAGAGCGTTTTGTGTCGAGTGCCACACCAGCCGTGCGGTTCTGCCAGAGAGCCATCAGGCAGGCGACTGGACACGCCGCGCGACGATAGATGCGCCGGCCAGGCATCCCGCCGCGTTTGATGAACAGCCCGAGAACTGCTCGTACTGCCACGGCGACGGCGGTGCCAAGGCTAAGTTCTGCACCGATTGCCACAAGCTCGAGATGCCGCACCAGCCGGACTTCAAAGAGACGCACGCTCCGAGCTTCCGTGAGGAGGAGTTCGCTAAGCCAGCGTGCATGAACTGCCACTCCCAGTACTTCTGCGACAGGTGCCATCATGAGGGCGCTACCGGCGCACAGCCGTGGACGCAGGAGCACGCACCGCTCGTGAAGGACAAGGGCGCCGAGCCGTGCTTCGTGTGCCACGAGCCCCCGACGTGCGCGGCATGCCATGTGCGCCTCGGTCGATAGCACAAGCTGACGGACTCGAATAGTGTGTGAACGGAAGGCCCCCTCTGCCGAGGGGGCCTTCTTTTTTGTGGGGCACTATTCCGGAGAGCTTGCCTCGACGTGAAGGGTGCGGGGTGGGACAAAGGATTTGGAGGAATAGGCCGGAGGGGACGCGCTGGCCTTGACCGGAAATGCAATGCATGAGGCGCCTTACGCTGAGCGGGGCGTGGCCGCGGAGAACTGGATATACCATCAAAACTGCAACTTCTACAGTAATGACGGAATATACTCCTACAAGCTCTAACAGGGGGCGAGTACGAGATGAACGTGAATAGACTGGCGCTTGTTATCTTGCTGTGCGGTGCCGCGCTGACAGTAGGGTGTTCCTCACAGCAGGATAACAAGGTCTCGGAGGGGCAGGCTCCCGCAGAGAGTCTCGAGCCGGAAGACCCCGATACGGGGGTCTTGTATCTCGGCAAAGAGGGTGAGACTGGGATCGACTACGTTTCTCTCGCTGGCCAGGCAGATCGCGTTGATGATCTCGATGCGATTGGCAGCTGGCTTGGTTCTCGCCTATCACTCGTGGGAATGCCTGAGAGATCGAGACCCATCGCATTCTGGGTAGCGAAACCAGAGTTCAATGGCTACAGGCATGCTTTGATCGAACTGAGCGACGGAACCCTGATCGAGATAACTGTCAACTCGGATGTGGAGGCAGCGCGGGCAGGTGCGGCGATCGAGGTCGACCCTACGCTCTCACGGAAAGAAGCACACATTCAAGAGATGTCGCTTGGTTCCATCACGGCCGAGGCGCGGGAGAAGCTCGACATTCCGGTGGTCATAGACAAGGATACTGGGATGGCGCTGCCAGGAACCGGCCTCAAGACTGGCGTGGCGAAGATATCGTGGGCACAGGACCGCTTCTCGATTATGGTCATGAGCGAGACGGCAGCCGTTGCTCAGCTACTTCCTATCGCAAGGGCAGTCAGACTCGACGCCGAGTGACCGGGCCGCAAGATGTGAAGCTCGAATTCGAGTAGGAGACCTACGCTCCCTAGCTCGTCCTCCCCGACGGGCCCCACCCATTCTTCACGAGAGTCGTCGATGCTTGCTTGGCGGAGGTGTCGCGCACATTGCCCCCAAAAGGTCTCTTCGATGACGGCGATGTCGACGCTTCGCGAGACGGGCGACCTGCTTGAGGAGGCGGCAGCGCAAGAAGGGACGAGGGATCGAGATCAAAGCCATGTGCTCCTACGAGGGCAAGAAAGACGGCGCGCGCGTCGTGTGCGTGCAACACGCCCTCGTCGGCGACCCGAAACGCTTCTGGGAAGATGCCGTTTCGACGCGTCGGCAATTCCTGGCGATGTTCGGTCCCTGGAACTGAGAGTAGACCCCCCGAATCCTTACACGCTCATATTCCACGATGTTTTGCCCTCGCGATGCGGAGCGTGTATCATAGCGCCTCGTCGGGATGTGGCTCAGCTTGGTAGAGCGCTGCGTTCGGGACGCAGAGGTCGTGGGTTCGAATCCCGCCATCCCGACCATTCGTCCACTCTCACAGGACCGGTCGGGATCGACCGGTCCTCCCGTGTCCCTGAGGAGACTGCGTGATCCAGCAGATCATCGATTTTCTTGGATATGGGCTTTGCCATCAGCTGCCCGAGCGGACACTTTCAGGGACCGGGCTCACGTTGCCCGTGTGCGCACGTGACACGGGGATATACGTCGGCTTTCTCGTGGCTGTGCTCATCCTTACGTTCTTAGAGCGGCAACGGCCTTCGTTACTGCCGCCATGGTGGGTGAACGTGATACTCGGAGCAGGGCTTGGCGCCATGGTGATCGACGGCTTCACTTCGTATTTCGGTGTGCGAGCCACTAATAACGAGTTGCGGCTCGCTACTGGACTGGCGGCTGGGTTCGCGATAGCGGCGTGGGTCAACCCGCTACTCGCAAGCCAGCTCTGGACGGTTCCTGGATCCGGCAGGGTGCTCGGTTCGCCTCGGGCGGCAGGATTGTTCCTGCTCGGGATGCCGGTTTCGTATGCCCTCATTTGGTGGGTGCTCCCGCTGACAGGTCCGGTCTTCTCGCTTCTGGTGGTAGCGGCGATCCTCGTCACGTTCACAGCCGTGAATCTGGTGATCGTGAGTTTGCTTCCCCCGTTCGAGCGGAGGGCGGCAAAGTTGCGCGACGCATGGCCTGCGGTTCTTATCGCACTCGTCCTCACGATGATACAGCTGTGGGCGGCCGCCTCCCTCAAGAGTTTCCTTGTGCAAGTAAGCGCCTGACTCATCGGCGGCGCCCCGCCCGGCAGGGACGTGTCAGAGCGTCCGGCTACTCTTCACTGAGAACAGATGTTCGATATGGAGGTGGTCGATTGTGGTCACGTTGATTGATGGCGGCAGTGTGCTCGAAGCGTACCTGGCGACGCTGGTCGATCGCTCGGTGCGTGCGCGGGGCGTGCCGGAAACGCTCGCTCAGGCCGCGTGTGAAGCGACGCTTCGCAATCTTTCGCCCTCGCGCGGACAGAGCGCCCATGAGATTCGCGCGAGGACACGGGCGTACTTCAATGCCACGGTGCGGCGCATGTCGGCGCGTTCTTCGGCACCGGAGGTGATAGCGTACCGGCGGCGGGTCATTGCCAAGCTCATCGCGGAGGACCTCAAGTGCGGCGGAGTGAGCGCTATGCGTATCGCGAGCGAGGTTGAGGAGTGGGCGTGCGGCAGAGCCTCAGCTTGACGTCACTTTCCCGATGAGGAGAACAGCACATCACCGGTCGCCCTATCGAGCACCCAAGTCCTGGTGTAGTCGAGAGTTCCGTCACCGGTCCCCCAAATCTCCACCACTATCCATGAGGGAACGCCCTCGACGTCGGCCGCTTCAGCGTAGTACGGGACAGCACGGGTCGTGCTAGGAAGTGAACGAGTGACGAGTTCGGCGAGATCCGCGGCTTCGGATCCCATGCCTCGCAACTCGACGAGGGCATCGCGCCTGAGGTTTGGCGCTTCAGTGGCAGGGGTCCCGGCATGCCGAGGTCTGTCAAGAGCGCTCGGTAGCTGTTCGACCTCCTGGAAGGTGTACGTCGCGCTCTCTGACACGAAAACGATCTCGCTCCTCGAGCATCCGGATCCCGATAGGGCCACGGCGACCATAGACGCGAACACGAAGCTCTGCAGCACGATACGCATCGCACCCCGCCTCTCCAGTGGGACTGGTCTGACGCACATGGTAGTGCATCCCGCAAAGCGGCGCTCGGCGTCTGTGGTACGGGTATAGTGGAGTGGTCGGACGGGTTGTGCGCGAGAGAGGAGAGCCCGCGTGCAAAACATCGTGTGCTTCGTGTCAGACTTCGGGCTCGAGGATGCGTGGGTCGGTGTATGTCACGCGGTGATTCATCGTGCGTGTCCTACCGCCCGGGTAGTCGATTTAGGGCACCAGATTCCTCCTTTTGACGTGCGAAAGGGTGCCGCGGTAGCCGCTGCCGGCGTCTATCAGCTGCCCGAGGCGATACATTTGATCGTTGTGGATCCGACCGTCGGAGGGGGGCGTCTTGACCTGTGCCTCGTTACGGGGACGGGCGTTCGTCTCGTCGGGCCCGACAACGGGGTTCTCATGCTCGCCGCAGAACGTGCGGGGGGCGTGGCGGAGGCGATCGTCATCGATCCATCCAAAGTCGATTTCCGCAAGCCGCTCGGTACGTTTTACGCGAGGGACGTCTTAGCGCCCGCGGCGGCGGCCCTCGCATGCGGGGTCGAGCCTCGATATCTGGGTACGCTTGTCCCACCCGAAACGTTGGTTCCCGTTCCGTTCCGTCCTACTGAGATAGACGGTGATTTTGTCGTGGCGGACGTGCTCGAATACGACCGATTCGGCTCGGTCAGACTTCGGGTAGCGGCCGGGCAGATCGAGGAACTCGGCCTCGCGCGCGACTATATCGAACTCGGCTTCGGTCATCTCGTGATCACGGTTCCGTTTGCCGAGACTTTCTCAGATGTCGCTGAAGGCGAACCGGTTGCGCTCATCGATTCGTCGGGGTGGTTGACGCTCGCTGTCCGTCAGGCGAGCGCGGCCGAGCGCTTCGGCATAGAGGCTGGCGCGCGAGTCCGTATTCGCCCGCGGAGCTAAAGCGCGCCGAGACGGCCGCTGTGTACGTGGGGCACCCCCTCGTGTCAGACCCTCCCGTTACCGTAAGACGAGAGATGGCGGATAACGGAGGGTGAAACCATGAAGCGGCAGTACGTCAGGGAACTCGCCGAGGGATCGCGAGTAGACACACTCTTCGCTCTGTGCGCAAAAGAGATGCGCGCGACCCAGCGCGGAGAGGCGTTCTTAGCGCTCGAACTGGGCGACAGGAGCGGTCGTATCCCAGCGGTGATGTTCAGGCCTCCCGCCGATGCGGCCGCCATTCCTACAGGTACGGTAGCGCGCGTGACAGGAACGGTAACCTCGTATCGTGGCAACAAGCGCGTTTCCGTTGAGGTGATCACTCCCGTTGCCACGTATGACCCTGCCGATCTCATGGAAGCGTCCAAACGTGATCGGGGTGAGACACTCGCGGGTTTCAAGGCGATCGCGGCGACCGTGAGAGACGCGTCGCTCAGACGCGTCTTGAAGGCTGTCTTTGGGGACGCTGGCTTTTTCGAACGCTTCGAGCGGTGTCCGGGTGCCCGCACGCACCACCACGCCTATCTCGGAGGGCTCATCGAACACACTCTCGCGGTCGCGACCGTGTGTCGCGCGCTTGAGGCCCTCTATGACCGTGTGGACGGAGACTTGCTCGTCACGGCCGCACTCCTCCACGACGTCGGAAAAGTTGATGAGCTCACCTACGGCACCACGGTAGGATACACAGATGAGGGAAGGTTGCTCGGCCACGTCGTGCTCGGGGAACGACGCGTGCGAGAGGCGGTCAGGCGAACCACTCGGGGCGTGCCGGAGGATGTGCTTACCCGCCTGTCGCATGCGCTACTGTCGCACCATGGCGAGCTTGAATGGGGATCGCCCCGGCGACCTTCAACGATCGAAGCGCTTCTCCTCCATCACGCGGACAACCTTGACGCGAAGGCGGACGGTTTCCTGTCATTTACGGGAGGGGCGATGCTGGTCGAGGAGAGGTGGACGGACGCCGAGAACTTGTTCCGGCGCCCGCTGTGGGCTCCTGCAGCCGCTAGCGAGCAACGTCCGGTGCCCGCGGTGGAAGACGCTCATCTGCTCGTGCGCACGTGACTCCCGTGGGCGCGGCGGTCACGACGCGGTGGTCACGAGTGGCGCATGCACTACAATCAGATGACACGCCGTCGTCGTTTGCGATTGATTGGAGGAGTCCTTGATGGTACTTCCCGCTGCAGAGATCGGAGTGTTTGGCGGAAGCGGTTTTTATGAGTTGATCGACAATCCGAGGGAATATCGGATATCGACCCCGTTTGGTGCCCCATCGTCGCCGGTAATGCATGGCGAGATCGGCGGTCGTGCCGTCGCTTTCCTGCCGCGGCATGGCAAGGAGCACTCTTTGCCTCCGCACATGATCAACTACCGCGCGAATCTTTGGGCGATGAAGGAGCTGGGAGTCACTCGGATCATCGGGCCCAACGCATGTGGTTCGCTACAGCCGGAGATAGAGCCGGGTGATTTTGTCATCTGTGACCAGTTCGTCGATCGGACATGGGGTCGCAAGGACACCTTCTTTGATGGTCCGGTGACAACCCACGTGTCAGCTGCGGATCCTTACTGTCCTGCGATGCGAGAGGTCGCCTACAGCACCGCATCGAAGCTCGGTATCCGTGCTCACCCCGCCGGAACGGTCGTCGTAATCCAGGGCCCCAGGTTCTCTACGAGGTCGGAGTCGAGGTGGTTCGCGTCCCAGGGCTGGGAAGTCATCAACATGACACAGTACCCAGAGTGCTACCTCGCACGGGAACTTGAGATCTGCTACTGCAACATCTCTCTCATTACTGATCACGACGCGGGCATCGAGGGCGTGGAGCCGGTCACCAACGAAGAGGTCGTGCGCGTCTTCAAGGAGAACAACGAGAAAGTGAAGAGCCTGCTGTATGAGATGATTCCAGCTCTCCCAGGCGAGCGCGCATGCGGGTGCGCCTCAGCGCTTGAGGGCGCCAGTTTCTAGCCGGTATCGTGACACTCGTGCGTGGTTACGTGCGGAGGCCGTCGTTGTGACATGGAGGTGATGCGGCCAGATGTTCAACCTGCCCTCGTTTAGGCTCGGACGTCTGTTCGGCATACCGCTCGAGATCAACCCGACGTGGCTGATCATCTTCGTGCTCGTTTCGACGTCCCTGTCGCTGAGCTACTTTCCAGCGGCGTTCCCGGGTCGAAATCCATGGGTGAACGTGTCGAGCGGTGTGATCACGACGCTGCTGTTTTTCGCCTCGATCGTCATCCATGAGTTGAGTCACTCACTGGTCGCTCGTACCGGTGGCATCAAGGTTCGCAAGGTGACCTTGTTCATGTTTGGCGGTGTCGCCGAGATGGAGCAGGAACCCTCAAGCCCTGGTAGAGAGCTTGTGATGGCGCTCGCGGGTCCGTTCGCGAGTTTCGTGCTTGCCGCGATGTTCTTCATGGGATACGTCACCGCTGTCTCTTTGGGTGTGAGCAACGTGGCGTGGGCACCCTTGCAGTACCTGTCGTTCATCAACTTCTGGGTCGGTGTTTTCAACCTGTTGCCAGGGTTTCCTCTCGACGGTGGCCGTGTACTGCGTGCCCTGCTGTGGGGCGCGTCCGGAAACCACCTTAAGGCGACGCTGTGGGCAAGCCGCGCGGGACAGTTCATCGGATACGCGATGGTTGCGTTGGCCGTCATCGGTGTGTTGCAGGGAGCATTCGATCTGATTTGGCTCGGACTTATCGGCTGGTTCATTGCGACATTGGCGGAAGGATCGTACCGCCAGCAGCTGCTAAAAACCACGCTCGAAGGCGTCGAGGTCGCCTCGATCATGTCGCCGGACCCGGTCGTGGCACCAGGCGTCATTACGCTGGACAGGCTCGCCGAGGAATACTTCCTCGG
>Ga0207950_100665_pt1 | contig 10716 bp, 11 predicted proteins | sample Subbio11_8B_AprC_FD_184814 | JGI IMG/M metagenome (GOLD analysis project Ga0207950, IMG submission 184814) | Serpentinite rock and fluid subsurface biosphere microbial communities from McLaughlin Reserve, California, USA - CR11_8B_AprC (SPAdes) | ecosystem: Environmental > Terrestrial > Deep... | reverse complement strand
GGTGGGGAATCGCACCCCGCCCTGAAGAAAGTCTCGCGCCAGTCTACACCATTTCCGCGAGCACCGATCGCCGGATACCCTGGATGGCTGCGACCGGGTCGTCGGCGCAGAAGATCGCGTTTCCCGCCACCAACGTGTCCGCGCCTGCTCTCACCACGCGAGGCGCCGTCAGTGCGTCGATACCGCCGTCCACCTCGATGCGCGGTTCGATCCCGAGCGCCCGGCACATGCCGCGGATCTCAGCGACCTTGGCCACGGACGTCTCGATGAAGGACTGGCCGCCGAATCCGGGGTTCACGCTCATCACCAGCACGAGGTCCACGAAGGGCAGGACCTCGGCGATGGCCGAGGCGGGGGTGCCGGGATTGAGGGTGATGCCGGCCTTGGCTCCGCCGGCGCGGATCGCGAACAAGGTGCGGTGCGCGTGCGTGGACGCCTCGATATGGATCGTCACCAGGTCGGCGCCGGCATCCACGTACCACGCCGCCGTCCTGTCGGGGTCGGCGACCATCAGATGCACGTCGAGCGGGCGCTGCGCGACGTGCTTAAGCGCTTTCACGATCGGTGGACCGATGGTGAGGTTCGGGACGAAATGCCCGTCCATCACGTCCAGGTGGATAAGGTCGGCACCCGCCTCCTCCACCATGGCCACGGCCTCACCGAGCCTCGTGAAGTCCGCCGAGAGGATGGACGGCGCTATGAACAGGTCGTTGGGCATGTCGCCTCACCCCTCGTCTTCCACAAGCCCCATGCCATGCAGTTCATCGGCGGCCGAGCGGCCCATGAGAACCCCCACCGCTTCTGAGGCGGAATGCCCTTCGTAAAGTATCGCGCGGACCTGGCGGGTGATGGGCATCTCGATCCCAATACGGTGCGCGAGGTCGTCGATGGAGACAGCGCTCTTCGCACCCTCGGCGACCATGTTGGTCTCCGCCGCATAGCTTTCGACCGTGCCCCCTTTGGCCACCCATTCGCCCAACGCGCGATTGCGGCTGTGGCGCGACGTACACGTGACGATGAGATCGCCCATGCCGGCAAGACCCATATACGTGAGCGTGTTGGCACCCTGATGCGCGCCGAGCCGGCTCATCTCGGCAAGGCCGCGTGTCATCAGCGTAGCTTTCGTGTTGTCGCCAAAACCGAGCCCGTCGCTCATGCCGGCGGCTACCGCGATCACGTTCTTCGAGGCTCCCCCGAGCTCAACGCCCACGACGTCCGGGTTGGTGTACACGCGGAAGGTGGGGGCCATGAACATATCTTGGAAGAGCTTACCCACCACTTCAGAGTACGCGGCGACCACAGTGGCCGAAGGGACTCCCTTGGAGACCTCCTCGGCATGGTTGGGCCCGGAGAGGGCGGCAAGCCGGTCGCGATTGCCGAGCACGTCCTCGAGCACCTCGGTCATGCGCATGCCGGTGCCCTGCTCGACGCCTTTGGCAAGATCGATCACTGGCACGGTCGGCCCGAGGAAGGGCTGCATCTGCTCGGCCACGCCCCTGACGCCATGGCTCGGCGTTACAACCACCACCGCGCCTGCCCCGGTGACCGCATCGGCTATCTGCGATGTCGAGCTGACGCTGGACGGAAGCGCGACATCTCTCAGGAAGTGCGGGTTGCGGTGCACCGCGTTGATGCTCTCGGCGATCTCGGGTTCGCGCGCCCACAGTGAGACGTCGATGCCCTTGCCTCCAAGCAGCCATGCCACAGCGGTGCCCCATGATCCAGCGCCGATGACCGCCACTCTCATCACTCACACGCTCCTATCGTGGTGGCGAGCCTTGAGTTCGTCCCACATCCGCCGCCGGAAGGTGATCTTGGGCTCCTCCCCCCTTCTGATACGCCCGATGTTGCTTCGATGCCGCCAGATGACCAAGCCAGCTGCAAGGACCGAGAACGCAAGAAGCGCATACCGGTCCGGATACAGCATCCAGCATACACCGGGAAAGAGCGCCGCGATGACCACGGACCCGACCGAGACGTACTTGAATACGGCCACCACGGCGAGGAATATCACCATCATCACGAGGATGGTTCTGGGTGCCAGCACCACGATGGCGCCGGCGGCAGTGGCAACGCCTTTGCCGCCCCGAAAGCCGATGAACGGCGAGAAGGAGTGGCCCGCTATGGCGGACATGGCTCCCAGCACCCTGAACCAGTCCTGCCCGGCACCCCCCCACTCGGCCGGCGCCATCAGCAGGGCAAGCGTGACGCCGAGGGCGCCCTTGAACGCGTCGAGAGCGAGGACCGCAAGACCGGGCGCGGTGCCGAACACCCGCAACACGTTCGTCGCGCCGGTATTACCCGAGCCGAGCGTCCGGATGTCCTGTCCCCAGAATATCTTGACCACGATCACCGCGAAGGGTATCGACCCAGCGAGGTAGGCGGAGAGCACCGCCGCGGGGATGGACAGAGCGGCCGGCATCTCAGCCCTTTTGCCGGAATCGGAGGCGGACTGGGGTACCCACGAGGTCGAACGACTCCCGGAGGCGGTTCTCCAGGTAGCGCTCGTAGTTGGGGTCGACCATACGCGGGTGGTTGGCGAAGAACGTGAAGACGGGCGGCTTGGTGCCGGTCTGCGTGACGTACTGCAAACGCAGTATCCTGCCGCCCTTGGAGATCGTATGCCCGGTGGCGCGCAACTCGGTGAGCAGCGAGTTGAGCTTGTTCGTCGGAATCTGTCGAGTGCACGAGGTGTAGACCGAGGAGACCATCGGCAGCACCTTGTGAACGCCGGTGCCCGTGAGAGCGCTCACCCGGACCACTGGAGCGTACGAGATGAAGCCGAGCTTCTCGGGCAGGCGCGCAACGATCTCGGTCTTTGCCTCGGGAGAAGCCAGCAGGTCCCACTTGTTGAGCGCCACCACGATCCCGCAGCCCCGATCTTCGGCAAAGCGTGCCACGCGCTGATCCTGATCGGTGACCCCGGTCTCCGCATCTATCACCAGCACCGCGACGTCAGCGCGGTCGATCGCACGCATGGCGCGCACGAATCCGTAATACTCCACCGATTCGTCGATCTGCGACTTGCGGCGCAGGCCCGCCGTATCCACGAGACGGAAGTGCTGCTCCCCGTGGTCCAGCAACGTATCGATCGCATCGCGAGTGGTGCCCGCGACGTCCGAGACGATCGCGCGCTCCTCACCGAGAAGCCGGTTGTAGAGCGACGACTTCCCCGCATTGGGCTTGCCGATGATCGCCACGCCGATCTCGTCCGCGCCGCCTTCCTCGGCGGCACACTCGGGCAACGCGTCGACGAGCGCGTCGAGCAGGTCGCCGGTGCCGTGTCCGTGCGTGGCAGAGACCGGCCACGGCGTGTCGAGGCCGAGTGCCCAGAACTCGTGGGCGGCCTCCTCGCGGCCCGGGGTGTCGAGCTTGTTCACCACGAGGAACACGGGCGTCTTGTGACGACGCAGGAGGTTCGCGACCTCCTGATCGCCCGGAGCGATGCCGACGGACCCGTCCACGAGGAAGATCACGAGATCGGCCTCGGCGGCCGCAACCTCCGCCTGCTGCCGGATGGAGCTGCCGAAAGCGTCGTCTGTCGCGAACTCGATGCCGCCGGTGTCGACGAGCATGAACTCTCGGCCGTTCCAGTCGGCGCGGTGATAGCTGCGGTCGCGTGTCACGCCGCTTTGCTGGTGCACGATAGCGTTCTGCGTCTGGATGATCCGGTTCACGAACGTCGACTTGCCGACGTTCGGCCGTCCCACCACCGCAACGATGGGTAGCGTCATCGCGAAGCTGCCTCTCCCGATACCAGGGCCCGCACAAGGCTGCCCGCGTCACTGCCTACGAAGCGCACATCTGCGCCCGCGAGCGCTGCCAGTTCAACCCCCCGAACGTCGTCCAGCAGCAGCCCGTCGCAGTTTAGCACGAGGTCAGGCACGTAGTACGTGCCCAATCCCGCATCATGGGCGATCGCATGGGCGATATCGCGCCCGCCGAGCAGCCCCGTGACACTCACGTTCCCGCCGAACAGGCGGTTCGAAACAGGCAGCACACGCACATCCCGCCACCCGTTTTCCGACAGCGTCTCGCGCAGGACAGGCGCGAAAAGCTCTCCCGTCACCAAAGTCGCCGGCGAGCTGCGGCTGGCTGCGGCCGTCCGGAGCTCCTCCATGAAAAGACGCGTCATCCCGATTCCGTTCTCGTACTGGGGGAAACCGTCGTAGGCCTCGGCGGGCGGGACGGGTACCCCGCCGAGCAGGTGGAGCTCGTCGGCGGCGTACACCCAACCAACGCCCGAGCGCGCCCGCATCAGGCGTTGCCATACGTCTATGCGCTCGAGCACTGCACGGGCGCCCGCCGTGTCGAACGACGAATGCCACCTGCGCTGGTGCTCGGTGTAGCCCATGGGTACGCAGCCCACTGAGAGGATGCCGTCGCGCGCGGCCAAGTATGCAAGCGTCTCATCGAGCACCTCCGCGTCGTTGATCCCGGGCACCAGCACGATCTGCACGTGCGTCCCGATGCCGCCTTCGAGCAGCGAGTCGAGGGCTTCCAGCGCGCGGTCCTCGGCCGTGGGGCAGATCAGTCGCCGGCGGACGACGGGGTCCACGGCGTGCACGGACACATACAGCGGCGACAGGTGCTGTCCGATGATGCGGTCGATGTCGGCGTCGTCCACATTCGTAAGCGTGATGAAGTTGCCGGAAAGAAAGGAGAGCCGAAAGTCGTCATCGCGCACGTACAGCGCGGGACGCAGTCCTTTCGGCAGGGCCGAGACGAAGCAGAAGGCGCAGGCGTTGTCGCACTCCCGGATGCCGTCGAAGACGCTTTCGGTGAAGCGAATGCCGAGCGCTTGACCGGGGTGCCGTTGCACCGCGAGCTCGAGACGCTCTCCCGAGCGCAGGATCTCGAGCGTGAAGACGGGCTCGTCCGTGTACCACCACCAGTCGATGACGTCACGCAGACGCTGCCCGTCGACCGATAGCACGACATCGCCGGGACGAAGAAGCGCTTCGGTGGCCGTCTTCGGCTCCACCGCCGCGACCACGCCCCCGGAAGACGCGGTCTCAGGCATCGCCGGCGAGCGCCTCTATCGCATCGATCACGCCGCGGATCTGCTCATCGGGTGTCGATGCCCCGGCGGTAACGCCGACGACGTCGGCACCTATGAACCAGGCCTCCTCGAGCTCGTCGGCGGTCTCCACGTGGTGCGTGCGCGGGTTGCGCGCGCTGCAGATCTCCGTGAGCCGCGTCGTGTTGCCTGAGTTGTGCCCGCCCACAACCACGATGACGTCCACGCCGTCGGCAAGCTCCGCGGCCGACTCCTGCCGCTTGGCTGTCGCGCTGCAGATCGTGTTGCACACGCGCAGCTCGGCCACGCGCGGTAAGAGGGCATCCACGACTTCTTGCAGCACTGCGGGCGGCTGGGTGGTCTGCACGACGATTCCGATGCGCCGGGACGGCGGTTTGGACGGAAGGTCGGCGGCGCGCTGGACGATGAGCGCCTCACCCCCTGCGTGCGCGAGGATACCCTCGACCTCGGGATGGTCCGATTCGCCGACAATCACCACGCGATACCCAGCGGCGGCGAGGTCTGCCGCACACGTGTGGGCGGCCCGGACGAATGGGCACGTGGCGTCGATGACCGCGAGGCCCTTATTCTCTGCATCTACGATCACGGCCGGGTCGACGCCGTGCGACCTGATAATCAGGGTGCCTTGAGCGACATCGTCGAGGTTCGAAGCGACGCCGACGCCCTTGCCCTGTAGCGCGTCCACGGCCTGCGGGTTGTGGATCAGCGGGCCGAGCGTCGCGACGTCCCCGCCCGCTGCGGCGGCCTTATCGGCAAGCTTCAACGCGCGCTCGACGCCGTAGCACACGCCGGCGTGCCGCGCTACGATCACCTTCATGGTGCCGCCTTTCTTGCGTGAGCCAGCTCTTCGGCGATCCTCTCCATCACCAGGCGTGTCAGTGCCTCGACCCTCTCCTTCCTTCCCCCCTGAGGCAGCACCTCGGCAGGAAGGACAGGAGCGCCGATGCGGATGGCCGTGCGCGCCAACCGGGGCAACGTCCGGCCACGCGGCCACACCTTCTCCGTGCCGGTGAAGGCCACGGGGACCACCGGTACTCCGGCCCGCAGGGCGATGAACGCGGCGCCTCCGTGGGCCTCGCCAAGCTCAGCGCTCGGATCCGAGGACCTGCTGCCCTCGGGAAAGACGCCGACGAGCTCCCCGGAGCTCAGCAGGCTGGTCGCCGTGGTGATGGCGGCACGGTCAGCCTCGCCGCGGCTGACCGGGAATCCCCACAGTCGGGGCAGCAGCCACCGGATGGCCGGGTTCTCCCACAGCTCCCGCTTGGCCATGAAGTGCACGGGGCGCGGGGACGCGCACCACAGCAGGACGGGGTCCATGTACGAGACATGGTTGCCGGCGAGAAGCGCTCCACCGCCGGGAATGTTCTCGGCGCCGGTCACGCGCGTGCGGAAAAGCACAAGCAGGACCCTTCCGAGCGTGGCACGCACCACGCGTGCAAGCATGAAGCGGCTCATCGTGCGGCCTCGACACGCGCGACGATGGCGTCCACCACCTCTTCGACGCTCAGGCCGGTGGTATCGAGGAGCTCTGCGTCAGTGGCGGCCTCGAGCGGACTTGCCTCCCGGGTGGAGTCGATGTGGTCGCGGCGTTCCAGCCTCGAGCGGACCTCGGCCTGCTCGACGGCGTGGCCTTGCGCAGCCAAGTCGAGCTGCCTGCGTCGTGCGCGTTCGGCGGCTGAGGCGGTCAGGAACACCTTCACCTCGGCATGCGGAAAGACCACCGTGCCGATGTCGCGCCCCTCGACGACCGTGTCTCGCGCGTCGGCAAGCGTGCGCTGCTGTGCGACGAGTGCCGTGCGCACACCGTGCACCGCCGCGACAGGACTCACCGCGGCATCGACCTCGGGCGAGCGGATCGCCGAGGTGATGTCCCGGCCGGCGATACGGACCGACGTGGCCACGGGGGCGCCGTGTGCATAGTCGAACGCGACCGGGTTGGCCGAAGCGAGCTCGGCAAGCGACGTGAGGTCATCGAGCGGGATGCCCTCCTCGAGAGCCAGCCACGCCACGGCCCGGTACATCGCGCCGGTGTCCAGATGCCGCACGTCAAGACGACGGGCGACGGCCTTGGCAACGGTGGACTTCCCACTTGCGGCCGGCCCGTCGATAGCGATGATCACGAGTGTTCTCCCTGCTCAGGTTGGCAGCAGAGGCATTCTAGCACGCCGCTTCACGTCAGGCGGCGCCCGAGCAGCGCTTCGACATCATCCCGAAACGTCGGATACGACACATCGACGGCTTCGAAGGCGTCCACCACCGTCTTCCCCGCGGCCAGCAGCCCCGCGACCGCCCACGTCATCGCAAGCCGGTGGTCGCCGAGCGAGGACAGGCGCGCGCCTTGAAGCGCGGCGGTCCCGGTGACCTCGAGCCAGTCCGCACCAGCCCGAACGGGGACGCCGAGCGCCTCGAGCCCCGAGCGCACCGCTTCCAGGCGGTCGGATTCCTTGACGCGGAGCTCTCCCACACCCTCGAAGCGTGTCATTCCCTGCGCACGCGCTGCGGCGAGAGCCAGGATCGGCACCTCGTCGATCAGCGACGGGACCTCCTCGGCCGGCACCCGCGTGGCTCGAAGTGACCGTGCGGAGCGCACCTCCAGAGTCGCGATCGGCTCCGTGCCCATCGGCTCTCCGGGACGCACCACGATCTCAGCTCCCATCCTTTCCAGCACACCAAGGAAGCCTGTCCGTGTCGGGTTCACCGCCACATCAGGCAGCACGAGGCGGCTGTTCTCCAGGAGGGTGGCCGCCACCGCAAGGAACGCCGCTGACGACGGGTCGGCCGGGACGGTGATCTCGGCCGCAGTGAGCGCGACGGGACCGGCCACCGCGGCACGAAGAGAACCTTCGCGGGAGACCGGCACGCCGAAGGCCGGGAGCATGCGCTCGGTGTGGTCTCGGCTGGGCGCTGGCTCGGTCACGGTCGTCGTACCGTCTGCGCGCAGGCCAGCGAGCAGGATCGCGGTCTTGACCTGGGCGCTCGCGACCGGCGACGCGTAGGCGACCGGCGAAAGCCGGGCGCCATGGACAGTCACGGGCAGCGTGCCGTCCCCCGCCATGTCCACCCGTGCCCCCATCGACCTGAGCGGATCGGCGACGCGCCGCATCGGCCGTCGGGACAGCGAGCTGTCGCCCGTGAGGGTCACCCGAACGGGCCATCCGGCCAGCACACCCATCAACAGGCGCGCGGTGGTGCCCGAGTTCCCGCAATCCACCGGCCCCTGCGGCTGGGTGGGGCCGCGGTCCCCCCATCCCGTGATCTCGAGAACCAGCCCGCGCGGGCCACCCCCCAGTACCCGCACCCCCGCTCCGAGCCAGTGCAGAGCCGAGATCGTGGAGCGCACATCGGCGCTGTCCAGGACGTCGCGTACGAGCGACGTGCCGTTCGCCATCCCGGCGAAGAGCACCGCGCGGTGGGACATGGACTTGTCCGAGGGGACCCGGACCGTCCCGGAGAGCGCGCTGCACGCAGGTGCGACGACCAGCTCCATCATTCCTCGCCGTCCTCGAGCGGCCGAAGGGTGGGCGCGAAACCGCGCGTCTCCAGCTCGGCGATGAGCGCGTCGGTGTCCCCCTCGTCGGTTAGCACCATGCGCAGCCACGCTGCGTCCTCCGAGCGGTGGTCGATCTCGATGTCCTCGATGTTGCATCCCGCGCGGCTGACGGCCGTGGTGACGATACCCACGACGCCAGGACGGTCGGTGACCGGCACGGTGAGTTCGCGCAGGCTCGCGGTTGCGGGCACCCACTGCGCGGGCAGAGCGCGACGCACGATCGCAGCGCGTTCCAGCCATTCGCGCACGCGGGCGGCATCGCCCTCGGCCACCGCCGAGCGGAACTCCGCCAGCACCTCACCGAGTCCATCGATGCCGGCGATGACAGCCGGTGCGTTGTCGAGACAGATGCCGGTCCACAGCTCCGGGCTCCCGGCAGCGATGCGCGTCATGTCCTTGAAGCCCCCCGCGGCAAGCCGGAGGAGGTCCGCCCCCGCCTCTTGCGCACGGCCGCTCGCCAGCTCGACGAGTGCGGCCGCCGCGACATGGGGAACATGGCTGATGATGGCAACCGCTTCGTCGTGGGCACCGGCGTCCACCGAAATCACCCGGGCGCCCAGCGAGGTGACGAACCCATGCACCAGGCGGTATGCCTCCATATCGGTCTTCTCGGTGGGCGTGAGGATGTAATACGCGCCATCGAACAGCGTCGGACTCGCCGAGCGGACGCCGCTTCCCTCGGAGCCCGCCATCGGGTGGCCGCCGACGAAGCGGTACGACCCGCCCGCCTCGCGGGCTGCGTGGACTACACCGCTCTTGGTCGACGAGACATCCGTCACCACGCCCTCGAAGCCGTGGGCTGCCAACGCGGCAAGCCATGTGACGGTGGTTGCGACCGGTGTTCCCAGCACGATGAGGTCCGCCGAGTCACCGCTGAACCACCCCGCGTCGGCGGCGGCTTGCGGAAGGAGCGCCTCATCGGCGATCCCGCTCTCCTGTGCGATGGTCACCGTGTCGGGATCCGCGTCGACCGCGCGCACCCTCACACCGGTACCGCTGCGCTTGGCAGCGACTGCGATGGAGCCGCCGATCAGGCCGAGGCCGATGATCGTGAGACGCCTGACGCTCACAACACACCCCCGGAGACCTTGCCTTCGAGTGCCACTCGGGCAGCAAGATCCCCCATTAGTTCCGCGAACGCGGTGGTCGTGAGGGACTGCGGGCCGTCGCAGCGCGCGTGCTCGGGATCGGGGTGCACCTCGACCATCAACCCGTCGGCACCCGCGGCGACCGCGGCCCTGCACATCGGCGCTACAAGCTCGCGGCGTCCGGTCGCGTGCGACGGGTCCACCAGCACGGGGAGGTGTGTCAGCTGCCTGAGTGCCGCGACGGCACCGAGGTCGAGTGTGTTTCTGGTGTACGTTTCGAACGTGCGGATCCCGCGCTCGCACAGGATCACGTCGCGGTTGCCGCCCTTGAGCACGTACTCGGCTGCCGACAGCAGCTCTTCGATGGTCGCACACAGGCCGCGCTTCAGGAGGACGGGCTTGGCCATCGTCCCAAGCTCGTCGAGCATCATGAAGTTCTGCATGTTGCGGGCGCCGACCTGGAGAACGTCCGCATACGTGGCGACCGTCTCAGCGTCACGGACGTCGAGGACCTCGGTCACCACCGGCAACCCGACCTCGTCCCCGGCTGCCCGGAGGAGCCGCAGGCCCTCGACCCCCATGCCCTGGAAGGCATACGGGCTGGATCGGGGTTTGAAGGCCCCGCCGCGCAGCATCGTGGCACCCGCGGCTTTGACTGCTCGGGCGGTCTCGAGAACCTGCGCTTCCGACTCTATCGAGCACGGCCCCGCCACGGTGGCGAACGCCCCGCCACCCACGCTCGAGCCACCCGCGCGCACCACGGTGTCCTCAGGCTGGAACTCGCGGCTGACGAGCTTGTACGGCTTCAGGACGCGGATGACCTGCTCGACGCCGGGCAGACCTCCGAGCTCCAGCGAGTACATCACCTCGCGGTCGCCGATGACCCCGATGATGGTCTTGATCTCTCCGCGCGACAGATGCGCCTCGGCACCTGCCTCGGTCAGCAGGTCCACGACATGCTGGATGTCGCTCGCGGATGCGTGGTCTTTCATGATGACGAGCATGGACTCTTGTTCACTCCTTCGGCACGCGGCGCG
>Ga0207950_100663_pt1 | contig 10741 bp, 10 predicted proteins | sample Subbio11_8B_AprC_FD_184814 | JGI IMG/M metagenome (GOLD analysis project Ga0207950, IMG submission 184814) | Serpentinite rock and fluid subsurface biosphere microbial communities from McLaughlin Reserve, California, USA - CR11_8B_AprC (SPAdes) | ecosystem: Environmental > Terrestrial > Deep... | reverse complement strand
GCAAGTGACTTTCCGCTGCTTCCGGAAGCCCTCATACTCGGCAAAACCGTGCTGCATCCCAAGCGTCCTCCGGGATGGAGCGAATCATATTCGGTGCCGCGTCGCATAGGGCTTATTCAGAGATTCCTTAAGCCGGCGCAGCGCATCCTTCTGGCTGTCGAAGTCGATGGAGAGGAGGACCGCCTCGCGCATGGCCGCGGTCGCGTCGCCACGCGCGCGCCATGCGCTGGCGCTGCGTTGTGTGTTCACCGGCGGCGAGCCGTTGCCGGCCAGCACCATCGCCTGGGTCGAGCGTGAACTGGGCTGCGTGCTGAACGAGGGCTACGGCATGTCCGAGGTGAACCACATGATCGGCAACTGCGCCGCCCTGCGCCCGATCCGCCCCGGCTCGATGGGCTGGGAATTCCCCGGCCATGTCGCCGCACTGGTGGACGAGGCTGGCCAGCCCGTGCCCGATGGCGAGGTGGGCGAGATCGTCACCACGCCCGAGGCGCCGACCGCCTTCATCGGCTACTGGGGCAGGCCGGACCTCACGCGGGCGATGCGCCTCGGCCCCTGGCTGCGCACGCGCGACCTCGCGGTGCGCGATGCCGATGGCTATTTCTGGTACCGCGGCCGCGGCGACGACCTGATCAAGAGCGGCGGCTACCGCATCGGCCCGACCGAGATCGAGGAGGTGTTGATGACCGCCCCCGCGGTGCAGGAGGCCGCGGCGATCGGGGTGCCGGATGCGATGCGCGGCCAGGTCATCCTCGCCGTGCTGCGACTTGCCGAAGGGGTCGCACTCTCGCCTGTTCTGGAGGAGACTTTTCGCAGCGCTTGCCGCGCGCGCCTCGGGCCATTCAAGGTGCCGCACCGCTTCGCGGTCGTGTCAGCCATGCCGACCACGAGTTCCGGCAAGATGTCCCGGCGGCTGCTGCGGGAGGCGTTCTCGACCTCGTAGCATCCGCCCCTGACGCAACAATCGGGCACCGCATCGGATCGCGGGTCTGGCGGGTTGCGGTGTCTGTGGCTCGTCCGGGGCGTCCGCCCCGCTGCTCGACAGGCGAGGCGTTGCAGGCGCTCGAGCTCGTGCCGCAGGATGGCCCGGTCGGGGCAGGCGCTCGGCAGGCGCAGCATGAGGCGGGTCCTCAGCGCGACGGCGCGCCCGGCCGGCTTCACCAGACGCAGCCGCAGCGTGTCGAACTGCGCGACGCGCCGGGTCGAGCGCCTCGGCATCGGGCCGCGCCGCGGCCACAACAGCCAGCAGGCGCCGGTGTGCGGCATCAGGCGGGACTGGCTGGCGGCCGCAGGACTGCACGGGGTGCGATCGGCGGCGAGATGGCGCTTCCACGCCTTGATGTGGTTCTCGGCCTGGCCGCGCCGGCAGTGGAGGTTCTCGTAGATCCGGCGCGCCGATCCGCTGGCGGATAATGGCCTGGGCGCGCCGCTGGCGGCGGTGCTGGTGCTGCCCGTGCTGCTTGGTGCCGTTCTCGGCCTTCCCGGTGCTGGTGGTGGCGGAAGGGCGGCCCGCTCGCGGGCGGGATCGCCTCGCCGAGCGTTGCGCGCCGCCGCTACGGCAGCAGCGCCCGCGCCTCCTCCCACAGCTGCGCGGCCAGCGCCCCGGCCGGTTCGGCTGCGGCAAGCCTCGCCCCCTGCCCCGCCCACATCTGCATCGCCTCCGGGTTGCCGGCCTTCTCGGCCGCCGCGCGCACCGGACCGAACAGCGCGCGCTGCACCGGATAGGGTGCCGGCGCCGGCGCCCCCGGCGCGGCCGCCGCGCGCACCACCGCATTGCCGATGCCCCGCCCGAGCCGGCCGGAAAAGACCCGCGTCAGCATCGTGGCTTCCGGTTCCGCCGCGCCGATCGCCGCCGCCCAGGCGGGATGGATCGCCGCTTCCGGGCAGCGCAGGAAGCCGGTGCCGATCTGCACCGCGCTCGCGCCCAGCGTCAGCGCCGCGGCGATGCCGCGCGCATCGGCGATGCCCCCCGTGGCGATCACCGGCACGTCGAGCGCATCGGCCAGGCGCGGGATCAGCGCGAGGCCGCCGGTCAGTTGCGACTCCGCCGCCGCCGCGTCGAAGGCACCGCGATGCCCGCCGGCCTCCGCACCCTGCGCGACGATGGCATCCGCGCCGGCGGCGACGGCCTCCCGCGCCTCGGCGAGCGTGGTGACGGTGGCGAACCAGGCGATGCCGCGCGCCTTCGCCTCGGCGACCATCCAGGGCGGGAAGACGCCCATGATGGAGGAGATCGCGACCGGCCCGGCGTCGAGGATGGCTCGGCATTGCGCCTCGAATTCCGGCAGGAAGGGCGCGCGGGGAAGGGGCGGGCGCGGGCCGTGACGGGCGAGGAACTCCGCCATCGCCTGTTCCCGTGCGGCGTCGCGCGCCGGCGGCGGATCGGGGATCCAGAGATTGGCCTGGAAGCCGCCGTTCGACGCCGCGCGGAAGGCGCGCGCCCAGTTGCCGATCGCCTCGGGCGTCATCATCAGCGCGCCCACCGCGCCCATGCCGCCGGCCGAGGCGATGGCGGCCGAGAGTGCCGGCGCCGCCACCCCGGCCATGGGCGCGAGCAGGATGGGCAGGCGCAGGCCGAAGCGGGCGCAGAAGGCTTCCGCGCGGGTGGCCTGGGGAGAGGTCATGGGCATGGGCGAGACCATCGTGGTTCGAGGGTTCCTTCGCCAGACTGCCCGAACCCGCGACGCCAGCGGCGTCCGATCCGCCGGCATCGCCGCCCCTCGCGCGGGCCGCCGATGCCCGCCCTGACCGATGACGCAGTTGTGACAGGGCAGTTCGTGAGGAAACGTTAATTTAATTCTAAAATTTGTCGAATGCCGCTTTTTTTGGAGATATCACGTGAAAAGAGTGGTTCTCGGTCTCATCGCCGCGCTTACCTTGCCAGCCTGCGCCACCATTACCACCGGCACCAGCCATTCCCTGTCCGTCATCACCGATCCGCCCGGCGCGTCATGTGCCTTGCGCCGCGGGGGGGACGTGATCGGCGTCGTCAACCCCACGCCCGGGACGGTGCGCGTGGACAAATCCCATCGAAACATCGAGATCGAATGCGCGCGGGCAGGCAATCTCCGTGGAACGGGCGTCGCCGCCTCGGGCTTCCAGCCGATGTTTCTCGGGAACATTCTCATCGGCGGCGTGATCGGCATGGGCGTCGATATCATCTCGGCTGCCGGCACGACCTACCCGAACACCGTCCATGTCGCGCTGAGGCCGGCGGATGGTGCTCCCGGACCGGCCGATGTCCAGCCATCCCCGCAGTCACCGGGGTCGGGAACGCCCCTTGCCTCCCGGTCCGAACCACCGCCGGGCCGCGCTCAGCACCGGGAGCCCGCGGGGCAGACGCTCGAGCAGTTCGTCGCGGCCGAGGTGGCAGAGTGTCGCCGCCAGCGGCGGAATTGCGAGAGCGCGGCCGAGAACGCTGCCAGAGCCTTCGAGGATGCCCGCCAGGCACGGATCAGCAGGGGCATTCGTTCCTGACCCTCTGGGGGGGGGGCGGTGCCCCGCCCATGGGGCGCCGGGCGGCGGTTCCGAATGTCCTGGCGGCGCGCGGACGGGCGGTGCAGCTTCGGCTGCTCGCCATGCCTCGCCCCGACCTCTCCCTCGAAGCCGGCCACGGCCTGGTCGCAGGCATCGACGAGGCCGGGCGCGGGCCGCTCGCCGGGCCGGTGGTCGCGGCGGCGGTGGTGTTCCTGCGCGCACCGCCCGAGGCGCTGGTGGCGCTGCTCGACGATTCCAAGCGGCTGAGCGCGGCACGGCGCGAGGCCGCCTGCGCCGCGCTGCACGAGGCGGCGGCGGGCGGCATCCTGGCGGGCGCCATCGGCGCGGCCTCGGCGGGCGAGATCGGCCGGCTCAACATCCTGCGCGCGACACATCTCGCCATGGCGCGCGCGGTCGCTCGATTGCCCGCCCCGCCCGACCTCGCGCTGGTGGACGGCAACCAGCCGCCGCGCCTGCCCTGCCCGGTGCGCTGCGTGGTCGGCGGGGACGGGCTGTCGCTGTCCATCGCCGCGGCCTCGATCCTCGCCAAGGTCACGCGGGACCGGGCCATGGCGCGGCTCGATGCGCGCTGGCCGGGCTATGGTTTCGCGCGGCACGCGGGCTATCCCACCGCGGCGCATCGGGAGGCGCTGGCGCGGCTCGGCCCGAGCCCGCATCACCGGCGCGGCTTCGGCCCGGTGGACAACCTGTTCCGCTGACCGCGCGCGGCCGCGGGCCGAAGGCACCTGTGCGGCCCGGCGTATCGAGGCTCCCCGATCCGGGAGCGCGAAGCGCGGCCGCGCCCCGACCATCCGCCGCGCCCGGCGCGACAGCGCACGGCGGGCAAGCCAAGCGTGCGGATGCGCGCGCCGGCGCCTGAGGCCATCCGCACATGCGCGGCGGCGCCCGAGGCAAGCGAAAGGTTGACCCGCCGAGTCGCACAAGCGATTCTCCGCCCTTCGCGTCGGGGGACGGGGTTTCGCGTGGGGACGCAGATTGATCTGCCGCTCGACCAGGTGCTGGTCGGGGATTGCATCGCTTGGCTGCGCCACCTGCCGCCAGCGAGCGTGCACGCCATCTTCGCCGACCCGCCCTACAATCTGCAGCTCAAGGGCACGCTGCGCCGGCCCGACGATTCGCTGGTCGATGGCGTGGACGACGCCTGGGACCGCTTCGCCGACCTGCCCGCCTACGACGCCTTCACGCGCGAATGGCTGGCCGAATGCCGCCGCGTGCTGCGCAAGGACGGCACCATCTGGGTGATGGGCGCCTACCACAACGTCTTCCGTCTCGGCTCGGCGCTGCAGGATCTCGGCTACTGGATCCTCAACGACGTGATCTGGCGGAAATCGAACCCGATGCCGAATTTCCGCGGCCGCCGCTTCACCAACGCGCATGAGACGCTGGTCTGGGCCGCGCGCAGCCCGGACTCCCGCTACCGCTTCAACTACGCGGCGATGAAGGCGCTGAACGAAGACCTCCAGATGCGCAGCGACTGGCTGATCCCGCTGTGCACCGGGGGCGAGCGCCTGCGCGACGGCAAGGGGGCGAAGCTGCACCCGACCCAGAAGCCCGAGGCGCTGCTCCATCGCGTCATCCTCGCCTGCACCGCGCCGGGGGAGGTCATCCTCGACCCCTTCCTCGGCTCCGGCACCACGGCGGCGGTGGCCAGGCGCCTCGGCCGACGCTTCATCGGCATCGAGCGCGAGCAGACCTACGCGGATGCGGCGAAGGGACGCATCGCGGCGACCGAGCCCGCGCCCGAGGACGCCGCCGCCGCGCTGCCCTCGCGCAAGGAGCAGCCGCGCATCCCCTTCGGCACGCTGGTCGAGCACGGCCTCGTGCCCGCCGGCGCCAGGCTCTACGACCGGCAGAAGCGGTTCGAGGCGCTGGTCGGCGCCGACGGCACGCTGCGCTGCGGCCTCGCCACCGGCTCGATCCACAAGGTCGGCGCGGCGGTGCAGGAGGCGCCATCGTGCAACGGCTGGTTGTTCTGGCACATCGAAGGGCGCGACGGCCGGCTGCGCGTGCTCGACGAGCTGCGCGAGACCTGGCTTCGCACCACAGCGGGCTGAGACGGCGGAGCGGACCATGATCGACACCCAGCCCGTCGCCCCGCCCGCCGCCCCCGCTTCCGCCGCCCCCGCTTCCGCCGCGACGCCGCCGCGCGGCCTGGTGCGGGAGGCCATCGGCCAGGCGCCCTACATCCTGATGCTGGCCGGCGCCTTCGCCGGCGTCGTCCATGCCGCCTTCGCCGCAGCGCCGAGCCCGCTCTACTGGAAGGTCCTGACGCCGTGCTTCGGCCTGCTCTGCGTCGCCGCCGGCTGGGCCGGCGCGCCGGAGCGCGGCGGGCGGGTGCGCCTGGTCTGGACCCAGGCGGCGCATTGGGCGGCCTTCCTGATCGCCATGCTGCTGCTGTTCCGCCCCGAGGTGCAGGCCGTGATGCCCGGCCGCTCGACCGAGATCGGCCTGCTGCTGCTGCTCGCCCTCGGCACCTTCGTGGCGGGCGTGCATGCCGGCTCCTGGCGGATCGTCGCGGTGGGCGCGCTGCTGGCGGTCTCGGTGCCGCTGCTCGCCTTCGTGCAGCAGACGGCGCTGCTGATCGTCGCGGCGCTGGTGCTCGCGGGCGCGACCGGCGCGGCGTTCCTGTGGACGGCGGCGCGGGCGAAGGGCTGACCCGCCCTATGCGGCACGCAGCCGCCGCAGCACCAGCAGCAGCAGGATCGCCGCCGGCAGCGGTCCGAAGCTGACCCCGGCATGGATGCCGAGGCCGAGCGAGACCCCCGGCAGCAGCCACGCCAGCGCGAGGGCGGCCTTCTCCCACGGCAGGAAGCCGCCGCGCCGCCCCTCGCCCACCAGGAACGCGACCGGCACCAGCAGCAGCACCAAGTCATAGGAAAAGACGAAGGGCGTCACCAGCGGCGCGCCGGCGGCGACCGCCGCGACCTCGGCCCGCCCGCCCGGGCGGCGGCGCAGCGACCACGCCACCGCCGCCACCGCCGCCACCGCCGTCATTGCCTGCAACGCCGTCGCCACGCCGCGCGGCAGGCCGAAGGTCAGCGCCATCGCCTGCATGCTCTGCAGTTTCCAGGCATCGAGTTCCCCGCTCGCCATCGCAGCACCCGCATCGGGCAGGCGGGCGATGAAGGCCCACCACGCCTCGGGCCCGAAGGCCAGCAGCGACAGCACGATCCATCCGACCCCCGTGGCGCAGGCCCAGGCCAGCACCGCCCAGCGCCGCGCGGCGAGCAGCGCCGGGATCACCAGCAGGCCGAGCTGCGGCTTGAAGGCCAGCGTCGCCAAGGCCGCCCCGCCCAGCGCCGGCCGCCGGTCCAGCGCCGGCCCCGCGGCGGCGAGCAGCGCCGCGGTCAGGAAGGCGTTCTGTCCATGCGCCGCGTTGATCACCGAGGCCGGCGCGAGCAGGGCGAGCATCACCGCGACCCACCCGCCCCCGGGCACCCAGGCGCGCAGCGCGGCCAGCAACCCCGCCGCCGTCGCCGCCACCCAGGCCGCGAAGGCCGGCAGCAGCGGCAGCAGGCCCAGCGGCAGGCAGATCAGCAGGTAGGTCGGCGGGTAGAAGAAGGCGTAGTAGCGCCCGGGCGCCCCTTGCGCGGCGGTCTGCGCCAGGGCGTGCGCGGCGCGGTCCCAGGCCGCCTCGGGCCGGCCCTCGAGCGCGAGTCGCGTGGCGGCGTGGAAGGAGAGGAAATCGGCATCGCCCGGCGGCATGTCGCGCCAGCCGAGCAGCCCGATCCCGGTATCGGCCAGCACCCACAGGGCGAAGATCGCGTAGCCGAGCCCATAGGCCCGCACGCGCTCGGCATTCAGCCAGGCCGCATCGCGCATCACGCCCCCTCCGCCGCCAGCGCGAGCAGCCGCCGGATGGCCGATGGCACCGCCGCCGCCGCCGCCAGGCGGTCGCGCCATTCGCCCTCGGGCGGCGCCCCGCCCGGATCGGGCGCGGCATAGAGCACCATCTCCAGCGCGAAATGCGTGAAGCCGTGCCGCGCGACGCCGGGCAGGCGGCGCCACGGGGCCGCGAGCGGCGCGTGGAGCAGCGCCTCGGCCTCGGGCCAGGCCTCCTCCCGCCAGGGCGTGCCGGGGAGTTCGAGCATCCCGCCGAGCAGCCCGCGCGCCGGCCGCCGCCGCAGCAGGATCCGCCCCTGCCCGTCGGTCAGCAGGAAATGCGCCCCGTGACGCAGCGGCCGCGCGCGCCTGGGCGCCTTGCGCGGCAATTCCGCGGCGATGCCCGCGGCATGGGCGGCGCAGCCCTCCAGCCAGGGGCAGGACGCGCAGGCCGGGCGGCGCGGCGTGCAGAGCGTGGCGCCGAGGTCGAACAGCGCCTGCGCGAAATCCCCCGGCCGGGCGCGCGCGGCGGGCTCGGCCATGAAGGCGGCGGCGAGGCCCGCGAGGCGCGGCCTGGCGGCGGGCAGCGTCTGCTGCACCGCGTGAAGCCGTGCCGTCACCCGCTCGACATTGCCATCCACCGGCACCACCGGCGCGTCGAAGGCGATGGCCGCGACCGCGGCGGCGGTGTAGCGCCCGATGCCCGGCAGGGCGGCGAGGCCCGCGGTGTCGGCCGGGAAGCCGCCCGCCGCCGCCACCGCGCGCGCGCAGGCATGGAGGTTGCGCGCCCGCGCGTAATAGCCGAGGCCCGCCCATTCCTCCGCCACCGCGTCCCATTCGGCCGCCGCCAGCGCCTCGACCGTGGGAAACCGCGCGAGGAAGCGGGCGTGGCGCGGGGTGACCGCGGCGACGGTGGTCTGCTGGAGCATCACCTCCGACAGCCAGATGCGGTATGGATCGCGCGCCTGCCCCGGGCCCGCGCGCCAGGGCAGGTCGCGCCGGTGCCGGTCGTACCAGGCGAGGAGGTCGGCGGCGGAGGGGGCACGGTATGGCACGGGACGATGACCAGCGGCGCTTCCTGGGCGGGCCGAGGCCGCTCGGCGCGCTGGTGCCCGCCCTCACACGCCCGGCCTTCAAGCGCAAGAGCCCGGCCGGGGCGCAGATCATGGCGGACTGGCCGGCGCTGGTGGGCCCCGCCATCGCCGCCGTGTCGCAGCCGCTGCGCCTCGTGCAGGGCACGCTGACCCTGGCCTGTTCCGGGCCTGTCGCGATGGAGTTGCAGCACCTCGGGCCGCAGCTCGCCGGGCGGATCAACGCCGCGCTGGGGCGGGTGGCGGTGGAACGCTTCCGCTTCGTCCAGCAGCCGCCGCGCGCTGCCGCCCCGCCCGGCCGGCGCGATCCCGCCCCGCGGACCCTGCCCGCGCGGGTCGAATCGGCGCTCGATGGCGTGGGTTCGCCCGAGTTGCGCGCGGCGCTGGAAAGATTGGCCCGCGGCGTCTATCGGAACGGGGAGCCGTCGGTGCCGAGTCCCGATCCCGCCGCGGATGACCATATCGGCCCCGGCCGTCGCCCCGCTGGCCCCGACGGCGGCCGGAACGAGGGAGAAACTGGATGATGACGCAGCGTCGAACCCTGCTCGCGGCTGCCGGCGGCCTCCTGGCCACCGGGCCGGCGCTGGCGCAGAGCGCAGCCCCGGCGCCGGACGCGCCCCCCCCGTCCGGCGCGCCGCCCGCCGCGGCGGTGGACCAGCGCATGACCGAACGCGCGGCCGGGCGGACCGACGCGCCCATGAGGGTGCTCGAGTTCTTCTCGCTGACCTGCGGCCATTGCGCCGCCTTCCACCGCGACTCCTGGCCGCGGGTGAGGGCCGAGCTGGTGGAGACCGGCCGGGTGCGGATCGTCTGGCGGGACTTCCCGCTCGACCAGGTCGCGCTGCGCGCCCATGCGGTCGCCCGCGCCTTCCCCCCCGAACGCTACGCCGCCTTCCTGACCGCGCTGTTCAGCACCCAGGACCGCTGGGCCCATGCCCGCGGCGCCGATCACAAGGCGGAGGTCGGCAGGATCGCCGCCATGGCCGGCATGTCCTCCGCCGCCTTCGAGGCGGCCTGGACGGATGACGGGCTGGCGCGCGCGATCCTCCTCGAAGCGCAGGCCGGTGCGGGCGAGTTCAACGTGCAGGCGACGCCGACCTTCGTCTTCGGCCGCCGCGTCGTCAGCGGCAATATCGGCTTCGACCGCTTCGCCCGCGAGGCCGCGACGCCGTGACGGCGGACGGGTCGCTGCCCCCGGCCTCCCCCGGCCCCGAGGAGGAGGAGGACGGCGCGGCGCGCAGCGAGGCCCGGCGCCTCGCGGCGGTGCGCGCAACACTCGCGCGGATCCGCATCGCCGGCTTCAAATCCTTCGCGGAAGCCACGGTGGTCGAGGTCCTGCCCGGCCTGACCGGCATCGTCGGCCCGAATGGCTGCGGCAAGTCGAACGTGGTGGAAGCCCTGCGCTGGGCGATGGGCGAGACCTCGGCCAGGGCGCTGCGCGGAGGGGAGATGGACGACGTCATCTTCGCCGGCACCGCGACGCGCCCGGGGCGCAACCTCGCGGAAGTGACGCTGCAGCTGGAGGAGGCCGAGGGCCTCGCCCCGCCGCCCAACCACGAGCAGCCGGAACTCGAGATCATCCGCCGCATCACCCGCGGCCAGGGCAGCGCCTTCCGGGTGAACGGCCGCGAGGTCCGCGCGCGGGACGTGCAGACCATGTTCGCCGACATCGGCTCGGGCGCGCGGGCCTCGGCGATGGTCAGCCAGGGCCGCGTCGCCGCGCTGATCGGCGCCAAGCCCGAGGAGCGCCGCTCCGTGCTGGAGGAGGCCGCCGGCATCGCCGGGCTGCGCGCCCGCCGGCACGAGGCGGAACTGAAGCTGCGCCAAGCGGAAACCAACCTCTCCCGCGCCGAGGATCTGCTCGGCCAGTTGGACGCCCAGCGCCAGGGCCTGCAGCGCCAGGCGCGGCAGGCCAACCGCTACCGCAACCTCTCGGGGCTGGTGCGCCAGGCCGAGGGGGAGTGGCTCGCCTTGCTCGCCGCGCGCGCGGATGCGGCGCAGCGCGCGGCCGGACACCGGTTTGCCGAAGCCAAGGCGGCCGTGCGCGCCGCCGAGGCCGAGGCGGAAGCCGCCGCCATCGCCGCCTTCGAGGCCGAGCAGGCCATCCCCGCCCCGCGCGAGGCCGAGGCCGCCGCCCGCACCGCGCTGGAGCGCCGCCGCGTCGAGACCGAGGGGCTCGAAGCCGAGGAACGCCGCGCCTGCGAGGCGCTGGAGGCCACCGAGGCGCGGCTTGGCCAGTTGCGGCGCGACCTCGCCCATGCCGAAGGCGTGCTGCGCGACGCCGATGCCGCGCGCGAGCGGCTGGCGCAGGAGGCCGAGGCGCTGGAAGC
>Ga0207950_100656_pt1 | contig 10828 bp, 8 predicted proteins | sample Subbio11_8B_AprC_FD_184814 | JGI IMG/M metagenome (GOLD analysis project Ga0207950, IMG submission 184814) | Serpentinite rock and fluid subsurface biosphere microbial communities from McLaughlin Reserve, California, USA - CR11_8B_AprC (SPAdes) | ecosystem: Environmental > Terrestrial > Deep... | reverse complement strand
CGCCGGCCGCGGCAACAGGTGCCCGCGGCTGGATGATGGTTCCTGACACGAAAGAGCCCCCCCTTTCGAACGCACTACCTATGGCGCGTGAATGTCAAAATATTTTTGACATTTTTGGTTTTACGCCACCTTCAACGCAACCACAGGTTCCCCTGAGAGGGGTATATGCCAGTCGTTCAGCCTTCACAAGAGCGAGATTTGTATGAATTGGTCATATTTTCCCGATTTCCTGGCCACCCGGCCGTCATCCCTCGGATGCCGGGCCCCACAGAATTAGGATTCGCGCGAAAAATCGGCCTGAGCGACACGAGTGCATTTCAAAAAATACAGAATCCTCGCTAATGGTTGTCGGCGGGTCTCTCCGGCTGCCGTGACCCGGCGCATTGACGTCCCTTCCGCCTGCCGCCAACCATCCCGTCCGGCGCCGCGCCCCGGCAGGCGCCGGCGCGATCCGCCGCACCCGCCCCGTCATCGGCCAGTTCATCCCCAAAGCATCGCCGGAGGATCCCCAATCCTGTCCCGCCACCTGGTCACCGGCGGATGCGGCTTCATCGGATCGCATCTCGCCAGCGCGCTGACCGCCCGTGGGGACGAGGTCGTCGTGCTCGACGACCTCTCCTCCGGCCGGATCGAGAACCTTGCCACCGGCGCCCGCCTGATCCGCGGCGATGTCACCGACGCGGCGGCGCTGCGGCGGGCCATGGAGGGCGTGGATGGCTGCTTCCACCTCGCCGCCATCGCCTCGGTCGAGCTGTGCCGGCGGGAATGGATGCGCACCCACGCGGTCAATCTCGGCGGCACGATCCGGGTGCTCGAGGCCGCGCGCGACGCCGCGGTGCCGGTCGTCTATGCCTCCTCCGCCGCCGTCTATGGCGACCAGGCGAGGCTGCCGATCAGCGAGGATGCCCTGCCGCGGCCGCTCTCCTCCTACGGCGCCGACAAGCTGGGCAGCGAGCTGCATGCCCGCGCGGGCGGCGCGATGCACGGCATCCGCAGCTGCGGCCTGCGCTTCTTCAACGTCTTCGGCCCGCGCCAGGACCCGCGCTCGCCCTATTCGGGGGTGATCTCCATCTTCGCCGCGGCCATCGCCGAGGGCCGGCCCGTCATCATCCATGGCGATGGCGGCCAGACGCGCGACTTCATCCATGTCTCGGACGTCGTGGCCGCGCTGCTCGCCGGCCTGCGCGCGGCCGGGACGGATGCGCCCGTCTTCAATGTCTGCACCGGCCGGCCGACCAGCATCCTCGACCTGGTCGCCACGATCGGCGGGATCGCCGGCCGCGGCGCGGCGGTCACGCACGGCCCGGCGCGGCTGGGGGAGATCCGGCATTCCTACGGCGACCCGGGGGCGATGCGCGCGGCGCTCGGGGTCGGCGAGCCGCTTGCCCTGCGGGAGGGCCTCGCCAGCCTGCTGGACTGGATCGGCGCCGGCCAGCCGGGCCTCGCGGGCGAGGAGCCGGGCAGGCGGTGAGCGTCCGGCATACCCGCCCCGGCACAGCCCCGACGGCGGCAGCGCCGCCCCGGGGCGGCCGCCGTTCGCGGGCACCTTCGCGCGCGCGGACGATTCCGGCCGCACGCGACCTGCTCAGGGCAGCAGCGCCCTGACCGCCATGCCGATCAGCCCCCAGCACAGCAGACTCACCCCGAGGATGAACAGCGCCGCCACGCTGCGTGGCAGACGGCGTCCACCAACCCGGTCCGCAGCAGCGTCCTGGCTTCGCGAGCCGCTCTCGGCAAACGAATCCCGGCCCGAGGACCCTTGCATCGTCATTCCGACCGCACCCCCCGTGCGACTAGTCGCCGTTATACTACGCATGATTGACATGAATCTACCCGCCTGGGTTGCGGTCTCGCCATCACGCCCGGCCATCACCGTGTCCCGCGGGAGACAGTTCAACCCATCCGTGACATCCGCCAAGGGCCGCCGCGACGGCCGTGCCGAACGCCGCGGCGCCGCGTAGGATCGGCCCATGTGCGGCATCGGCGGCCTGTTCCACCCCCTCTCGCCCGTCTCGCCCCCCGAGGCGCGGCTGCGCGCCATGGCCGATGCCATGGCCCATCGCGGCCCCGACGGCACGGGGCTGCACGCCGAGCCGCATCTGGGCTTCGGCCATCTGCGCCTCGCCATCGTGGACGTGGCCGGCGGCGCCCAGCCGATGGCCACCGAGGACGGCGCCGTGTGCGTCGTCTTCAACGGCGAGATCTACAATCACGAACGCCTGCGCGCGGAACTCGCGGCCGGGGGCGCCCGCTTCCGCACGCGCAGCGACACCGAGGTGCTGCTCGAGGGCTGGCGCCGCTGGGGCACCGGCCTGACCGCGCGCCTGCAGGGGATGTTCGCCTTCGCGCTGTGGGACCGCGGGCGCGGCGAGTTGTTCCTCGCCCGCGACCGGCTCGGCGAGAAGCCGCTGCACTACACCTGGCTGCCCGACGGCACCTTCGCCTTCGCCTCCGAGATCGGCGGCCTGACCGCGCTGCCGGAGACCGAGCGCGGCCTCGACCCCGCCGCGCTCGATGACTTCCTGGCGCTGGGCTACATCCCCGACCCGGCGACGATCCATGCCGCGATCCGGCGCCTGCCGGCGGCGCACCAGATGCTGCTGCGGCGCGGCGATGCGGCGCGCCCCGCGCCCCTGCCCTACTGGTCGCCGCCCACGCATCTCGGCGCCGCCCCCGCGGACGCGCCGGGCGCGTTGCGACGCCTGCTCGATGCCGCGGTGCGCGACCAGTTGATGAGCGACGTGCCGCTCGGCGCCTTCCTCTCGGGCGGGGTGGATTCCGCCACCGTGGTCGCGCTGGCCGCCGCCGCGCGGGCCGAGGCGGGCGGCCCGCCGCTCGATGCCTTCACCATCGGATTCGCCGGCGCCGATGAACGCCCGATGGCCGCCGAGGTCGCCGCGCGCGTCGGCGCGAAGCACCACACGGAGGAAGGCGCCACCGACTACATCGCCGCCGCGCGCGACATCGCGGCGATCTTCGGCGAGCCCTTCGGCGACCATTCCGCCGTGCCGACGCTGGCCGTGTGCCGCCTCGCACGCCGGCACGTCACCGTCGCGCTGTCGGGCGATGGCGGCGACGAGGTGTTCGCCGGCTATCGCCGCTACCGCTTCCACAGCCTCGCCGAGGCGGTGCGCGCGCATATCCCGGCGGGGCTCAGGCGCGGCGTGATCGGCAGGCTCGCCGCCATCTACCCGCGCCTCGAACGCGCCCCGCGCTGGCTCAGGGCGCGCACCACGCTGACCGAGATCAGCCTCGATTCCGCGCTCGGCTACTACGCCACCGCCTGCAAGATGGAGGCCGCGCGGCGCCGCGCGCTCTATTCGCCCGCCTTCCGCGCGGGCATCGAGGGCCACGACCCCGCCGCCCGCTTCGTCGCCGCGATCGGCCGCTGCGACCCCGACCAGCCGCTGCTCGCCGCGCAATACGCCGACCTGCACACCTACCTGCCCGGCGACATCCTGGCGAAGACGGATCGCACCGCGATGGCGGTATCGCTCGAACTCCGCGCGCCGATGCTCGACCATCGCGTGGTGGAATTCGGCCTCGGCCTGCCGGCGGATGAGAAGCTGCGCCAGGGCGTGGGCAAGCACGTGCTGCGGCGCGCCATGGCAGGGCGTCTGCCCGAGGCGCTGCTGTGGGGGCGCAAGCAGGGCTTCGCCGACGACCTCGCCGCCGGCTTCCGCGCCCGCGCCGCCGAGATCGAGGCGCGGCTGACCGCCCCGGCGATGCTCGATGGCGGCATCTTCGACCGCGCCGCCCTCGCCGGGCTGGTGGCCGAGCACGCCGCGGGGCGGGCGAACCACGCCCAGGCCCTGTGGCAGCTGCTGGTGCTGGAAGGGTGGCTGGCGCGGCAGGGCGGGTCGGCGGCGTCCCGGCCGATCGCCGCATGAGCAAACGCCGCATCCTCCACGTCCTGAAGTTCTACCGGCCGGACTTCACCGGCGAGGGCGTCTTCCTCGAACGCTGCAGCGCGGTGATGCACGAACAGGCGCCCGAGGTGGCGCACGACCTGCTCGTGACCCGCACGCCGGGGCAGACGGCGCAGCCCCGGGACGCCGCCTGCTCGACGATCGCGCGCGTGATCTACCTGCAGCGGCGCCCGGCCGGCGTGCTGCGCCATCACCTCGCCCTCGTGGCCTGGTTCCTGCTCAACCTTCATCGCTACGAGGCGGTCCATGTCCGCACCCATGCGGACTGGTACTTCCTCACCTACCTGCTGACGCGGCTGTTCGGCCGCCGGCTGGTGATCTCGGCGACGCTCGACGACAGCGTGCCGGTGCTGGTCTCGCGCTACCGTCCGCGCTTCCGCGCCATCGCGCGCCGCGGCCTGGGGCTGTTCCACGCCTTCGTCGGCATCTCGCCGCGCCTGCACGGGGAAAACCTCGCCGCGGTCGGCGATGCGTCCCGCTGCCACCTGATCCCCTGCGGCATCACCGTCCCGGCCGATGCCGCGGCGCTGCGGCCGGGGATGCGCGCGCGCCTGGGCGTGGCGGAGCAGGACCCCGTGCTGCTTTTCGTGGGCGGGCTGTGCGAGCGCAAGGATCCGCTCTCGCTGATCGAGGCGCTGCCCGCGGTGCGCGCGCAAGCGCCCGGCGCGCGTCTGGTGCTGGTGGGGCCGGAACTCGAACCCGACTATGTCGCGCTGCTGCACGCGCGGGTCGCCGCGCTGGGCCTGGCCGACGCGGTGATCTTCGCCGGTCGGCAGGACGACCCGCATCCCTGGTTCGCCGGCGCCGACATCCTCGCCTTCGCCTCGCGCCTCGAAGGCTTCGGCACCGTGGTGCCGGAAGCGATGGCCCATGGCCTGCCGGTCGTCGTGCGCCGCCTGCCCGGCGTGAACGAGGATTTCGTGGTGGACGTGCAGACCGGCCTCGCCTTCACCGACCAGGAGGGGCTTGTCGCCGCGCTGCTCGCCCTGGTGCGCGATCCCGCGCTGCGCCGGCGCATCGGGGATGCGGGGCGGGGGCTGTCGCTCGCCCGCTTCAGCATGGATGAGGTCGCGGCGCGCTACCTCGCGCTCTATCGCGGCGAGGCGCGGCAGGCGCCATCGGCTGGCGCGCCGCCGGCCCCGACCGGCCTCGGCGCGAGCGCCTCCGTGCTCGACCGCCGCTTCCACAGTCCCGTCGCGTCCCCGCCCGGGCGCCAGCCGCTGCTGCTGACGATGGTGGATGCCGAGGAGGCCTTCGACTGGTCGCGCCCCTTCGATCGCCACAACACCGATGTCCGCTCCATGGCCGCCCAGGCGCTGGCGCACCGCGTCTTCGAGCGCCACGGTGTGCGTCCGCTCTATCTCGCCGACTACCCCGTCGCGGCGCTGCCCGACGGGCGCGCGCCGCTGCGCGAACTGGTCGCATCCGGCGCGGCGGAGATCGGCGCGCAGCTCCACCCCTGGGTGACGCCGCCCTTCGAGGAGACCGTCTCCGACCACAACAGCTTCGCCGGCAATCTGCCGCCTCGCCTGCAACTCGAGAAGGCGCGCGTGCTGACCGGGATCCTCGAGGAGGCCTTCGGCCTGCGGCCGCGCATCTGGCGCACCGGGCGCTTCGGCGTCGGTCTGCGTACCGCCGACATCCTGAAGGCGCTGGGCTATGCCGCCGACACCAGCGTGATGCCGTTCTGGCCCGCCGAGGGCTGCCCCGCGCCGGAGGATTTCTGGCGGCTTTCGGCGCAGCCCTACTGGCTCGACCACGACCGCACGCTGATGGAAATCCCGGTGGCCGCGGCGGTGGTCGGGTGTCTCGCCGGCCGGCGGGACAGCAGCCTCGCGCCGCGCATCTTCCACCCCGCCGCGACGCGCCTCGGCGTGACCGGCATCGCCGCGCGCTTCGGCCTGCTCGAACGCATCCGCCTCAGCCCCGAGGGCATCACCATCGAGGAGGCAAAGCGCCTCGCGCGCGCCATGCACGCCGCCGGGCAGCGGGTCTTCGTGCTGACCTACCACTCGCCCTCGCTGGTGCCGGGCAACACGCCCTATGTGCGGACGGCGCGCGACCTCGATGCCTTCCTCGACTGGCTCGATGCCTTCTACGCCTTCTTCCGCGAGGAACTCGGCGGACGGCCGGGTTCGTGGGAGGAGGTCCGCTGGCCCGGACGCGCCGCCGGCGATGCCATCCGCGCAGCGGCGGACTGAGACCGCATGGGGTTCGCCTCGATCCTCACCGCGCAGCTTCTCCCGCCGCTGATCTTCGCCTGGGCGGCGCTCGCCGGCGGGCTGTTCGCCTGGCGGCGGGCGCGGGTCGCGGGCGGCCTCGCGGCGGCGGGCGGGCTCGGCATCCTCGCCCTCGCCACGCCCTTCGCGGCGGGCAGCCTGCGCGCCGCGCTGGAGGAGAGCGTGCCGCAGGCCGCAGCCGCCGCGCCGGGCGCGATCGTCATCCTCGGCGGCGAGACCGCGCGCGGCCTCGGGGGCATCGAGCCCGGGCCGCTCACCCTCGAGCGCCTGCGCGCCGGCGCGGCGCTGCACCGGCGGACCGGCCTGCCCGTGCTCGTCACCGGCGGCACGCTCAGCGACGGCCAGCCGCCGGTGGCGCGCATCATGGCCGCGAGCCTCGCCGCGGATTTCGCCATCACCGCCCGCTGGATCGAACCCGACGCGGGCGACACGCGCGGCAATGCGACGCTGTCGGCGGCGATGCTGCGCGCCGAGGGGATCGGGACGGTCCATCTGGTCAGCCATGGCTGGCACCTCGCCCGCGCCACCGCGGCGTTCCGCCGCGCCGGGCTCGGGGTGCATCCGGCGCCTGTGCGCCGCTACGGCCGGCCGCGCGGCGAGTGGCGGGATTTCGTGCCTCGCCCGACGATGCTCGGGCTGAACTGGTTCATGCTGCGCGAATGGGCCGGCCTGCTGGTCTATCGGCTGCGGGACGGCGCTGCGTGAGCGCGGGCCTCGCCCTGGCATCCTGGCACCGCGCGCCTGCGCGTGGCATGGTCCGCCGCCCCATGCAGCCCTTTCCGCCGCCCGCCGCGGATGCCGTCCTGCCCGCGCCGGGAGGGGGCGATTTCTTCGCCTCCCGCCCCTGGTTCGCCACCGTTGCCGCGCATGCCCTGCCCCCGGCGAGCACCGCCGAGGCGCGGCAGGAGGCGGGGGTGTGGCTGATGCTGCGGCGCGACGGCAGAAGGCTCGCGAGCCTGACCGTGCCCTACTCGCAGGGCTGGGCACCGCTCGGCGCGCAGGGGGCGGATTGGCGTGAGGCGGGGCGGCGGCTCGGCGCGCTGTGGCGCGGGACGCCGCCGGGCGCGCTCGACACGCTGGACGCGGCGACCCCGGGCCTCGAGGACTTCCTCGACGGGCTGCGCGATGCCGGGCTGGCCGCGCTGCGCCACGACCATGCGGGGCATTGGCACCAGGCCTGGCCGGAGCGGCTCGACTGGGATTCCTACCTGGACGCCCGCCCGTCGCGGCTGCGCAACACCATCCGCCGGCGGCTCGCCCGGGCCGCGCGCGGCATGGTGCCCGAAACCGTCGCCGCGCCCGGCGCCGCGCTGGAGGCCGCCATCGCCGCCTTCGAGGCGGTGCGCGCGCGCAGCTGGAAGCCGGCCGAACCCTTCCCCGCCTTCGACGCCGCGCTGATGCGCGCGGCCGCGGCGCAGGGCGTGCTGCGCCTTGGCATACTGCGCCGGCGGGACGACCGCGCGCCGGTCGCGGCGCAGTACTGGATCCTCGACCATGGCGGGCGGCGGGCGCTGGTGCCCAAGCTGTTCCACGACGAGGCCGCGCGCGCCGAGAGTCCGGGCACCATCCTGACCGCGCTGATGATCCGCGACATCCTCGCCGAACAGGACATCCGCACGCTCGACTTCGGCCGCGGCGACGACGACTACAAGCGCATGTGGGTGGAGCGCCGCACGCAGCGCATCGGCGTGATGCTGGCCGATCCGCGCCACCCGGCGGGGGCGCTCGCCATCCTGCGCCACGCCGCCGGCGCGCTGCGGCGGCGCCTGCGCCGCGCGGACGCGGCCGGCGCATGAGGATCCTCTATTCCCACCGCATCGGCTCGAAGGACGGCCAGGGCGTGCATCTCGAGGCGCTGGTCGCCGCCCTCCGTGCCGAGGGCCATGAGGTGCGCGTGGTCGGCCCCGCCTCCTTCGCCCAGGCCGAACTCGGCGGGGAGAGCGGTCTCGTCGCGCGCATCCGCGGCGCACTGCCGCGCTTCGCGGCGGAACTGGCCGAACTCGCCTATTCGGTGCCGGCCTATTGGCGCCTGGCGCGCGAGGCGCGCGGCTTCCGCCCCGAGGCGATCTATGAGCGCTACAACCTGTTCTACCTCTCGGGCGCCTGGCTCGCGCGGCGCCTGCGCCTGCCCTTCCTGGTCGAGGTCAACGCCCCGCTCGCCGAGGAGCGCGCGCGCTTCGGCGGGCTCGCGCTCGGTGCGCTGGCGCGCTGGAGCGAACGCTTCGTCTGGCGCCGCGCGACGCGGGTGCTGCCGGTGACGCAGGTGCTGGCCGAGCGCGTCGCCGCGGCGGGGGTCGCGCCGGCGCGCATCACGGTGGTGCCGAACGGCATCGACCTCGCGCAATTCCCCGAACCCGCCGCGGCACCCGGCGGCGATCCCTTGGTGCTCGGCTTCGTCGGCTTCGTGCGCGACTGGCACGGGCTCGACGGCGTGCTGCGCGGCATCGCCGCCTGGGAGGGGCCGACGCGCCTCGCGCTCACGGTGGTGGGCGAGGGCCCGGCGCGGGCGGGGCTCGAGGCGCTGGCGGCGGAACTGGGCATCGCCGGCCGCGTGCGCTTCACCGGCCTCGCGCAGCGCGAGGCGATCCCCGGCCATGTCGCGGGCTTCGACATCGCGTTGCAGCCGGCCTCGGTGCCCTATGCCTCGCCGCTGAAGGTGTTCGAGTACATGGCCGCGGGGCGCGCGATCGTCGCGCCGGACCAGCCGAACATCCGCGAGGTGCTCGAGCACGGGCGCACCGCGATGCTGTTCGACCCCGCGCGGGACGGCGCGATGTGGGGGGCGATCGGCACGCTCGCGGCCGACCCCGCGCTGCGCGCGCGGCTGGGCGCGGCGGCGCGGGCGGAGGTGATCGCGCGCGACCTGACCTGGGCGGGCAATGCGCGGCGGGTGGCGGGGATGGCGGCGGCGGGCCGGACGAGGCCAGATTGAACGCCCCTGCGAATCTGCCATAAGTCGCGCCGCGCTGCGCGAGCAGCCCCGCCACTGTCCGAGCCGGACTCCATCGCACCGAGGGGCGCCTGATGACAAGCGACATCCGTGCCTACCTCGCGCAGTTCCGCGGCGAGACCGTCGCCTACATCCCCAATCCCGGAAACGCCGGCGATTCAGTGATCGCGGCGGCGACCTACCACTGCCTCGATGCGATCGGCCTCCGCTACGAGGTGCCGACGCAGGGCCTGCAAGACCTCACCGGGCGCATCGTGCTCTACGGCGGCGGCGGCAACCTGGTCGGCGAAGGAACCTTCTCCGCACGCACGGTCGCCGCGCTGCATGCGCGCGCGAAGCACCTGACGATACTGCCCCACACCGTCAAGGACGTGGCGCCGCTGCTCGGCGCATTCGGATCCAACGTCACGGTCATCTGCCGCGAGCGCGTCTCCTACGACAATGCCCGCAGCCTGGGCGGGCGGCATGAGACGCTTCTGATGGACGACATGGCCTTCGGCCTCGACCTCGAGCGCCTGATGGGTCCGCGGGACGCATTCTCCGCGGCCGGCGCGGTGCTGCAGCACGCCGCCGCGACACTGCTGCGCGACCGCCCCCGCGCGAGCGTCGCGGGATTGCGCCGCGCCCTCGCGCCGGGCGCAACCGCGAAGCGCCTTGCCGCATTGCCCGAGGGCGCCACGCTTCACGCCTTCCGCCGCGACGGGGAAGCGACCTCCATCGCGCTGCCCGAGGACAACGTGGACCTGTCCATGGTCTTCAACTATGGCGTGATACCGTCGGCCGTCGCCTTCCATGCCGCGCGTTCCCTCATGCGCGTCCTGCTCCGCGCGGGCGAGGTGCACACCAACCGGCTGCACGTGGCGATCTGCTCGGCGATCGCGGGGCGGCCGACCCGTTTCCATCCGAACAACTACTACAAGTGCCGCGCGGTCTACGACTTCTCGATGCGCGGCCGCTTCCCCAACGTCACCTGGGTCGAATGACGCGCGGACGCCCTGCGCGCGGAGGCTGGCCGTGACAGGCGCGCCGAAGCGCACCGGCCCGATGGCCGGGCTCGTCCTTCGCGGCGCGGTGCTGATGGTCGTGCTGCGCATGACGATGCGCGCGATAGGGCTCGTCTCCGTCATGGTGACCGCGCGGCTGCTCACGCCGGCGGATTTCGGCATGATCGGAACCGCGGCGATCGTCACGGGCCTGTTCGCGGTGCTGCAGACCATCGGCATCGGCGAGGCGATCGTGCGCCTGCGCAGTCTCGAGCCCGGCCATGTCGATACCGCCTGGACGCTCAACCTCATCACCGGCGTGCTGGTGGCCATGGCGATCTGGTCGAGCGCGCCGCTCGCCGCCCGCCTGCTCGAGGAGCCGGACATCGCCGGGGTGCTGCGCTGGCTCGCGCTGACGCCGCTGCTCAACGCCCTGGCCAGCCCGGGCACCTATACCTTCATCAGGGATTTCGCCTTCCGGCGGGAATTCCTGATCCGCGTCGCGCAGAAGATCGTCATGGCGGCCTCGGTGCTCACGATGGCCTTCATCATGCGCGACTACTGGGGCCTCGTGTGGGGAAGCCTCATCGGCACGGCGCTGGGCGTGGCGTTCTCCTACGCGATGTGCCCGACCCTGCCGCGGCTCACTCTCGCGCGCTCTGCGGATTTCCTCGGCTTCTCGTTCTGGTCGCTGCTGACCGCCCTGGGAAGCTACGTCGCCCACGT
>Ga0207950_100655_pt1 | contig 10840 bp, 9 predicted proteins | sample Subbio11_8B_AprC_FD_184814 | JGI IMG/M metagenome (GOLD analysis project Ga0207950, IMG submission 184814) | Serpentinite rock and fluid subsurface biosphere microbial communities from McLaughlin Reserve, California, USA - CR11_8B_AprC (SPAdes) | ecosystem: Environmental > Terrestrial > Deep... | reverse complement strand
GGGGGGGGGCGGGGCCCCTCTGGGGTGTGGGGTGGTCCTGGTGTGCTATCCCCGTTCCGCCCGCCGCCGCCGTGCCCGCCGGAAGGCGAAGGCGAGGTGTGCCAGGTAGGCGCCGACTGCCGCGCCGACCACCAGCCAGACCAGCGGTTCGACCCATTTCTCCACGCGGTCGTAGTGATCCTCGAGGAAGTAGCCGGCGTAGGCGAGGAAGGTCAGCCACACCATCGAGCCGAGTGCCGTCCACAGGTAGAAGACCCCGCGCGGGATCTCGACCATGCCTGCGGGCACCGAGATCAGTGTTCGCACGCCGGGGAACATCCGTCCGATGCAGATGGCGAAGGGGCCCCAGCGCTTGAGCATGGTGGTGGCGCGGTCGAGGTCCTCGACCTCCACCGCGAACCATTTGCCCCAGCGTGCCACCAGCGGGCGGAAGCGTTCCACGCCGAGCCAGCGGCCGAGTTCGTACCACACGATGTTGCCCACCAGCGTGCCGGCGACCGCGGCGACCAGCAGCACCGGCATGGACAGAAGTCCGCGTGCCGCCGCGAAGCCCGAGGCGGCCATGATCAGTTCCGACGGGATGGGCGGGAACAGGTTCTCCAGTATCATCAGCGCGAAGATGCCGGCATAGCCGCCGGCGGCCACCATCTCGATAATCCACTCGAACATTCAGTCCACCCTGAACAGCGAGAGCGCGACCTGTCTCCCGCGCACGTAGTTGAGGCCCGCGACGGTGCCGAGTTCCCGCAGGCCGAGGCCGCGCGTCGCTGCCGCCTCGCGGAAGGCGGCTTCCTGCCTGTCGTTCACGGCGACAATGCGGCCTTCCCCGCCGGCGAGGAATTCCGCCGCTGCCGCGCCGTCCCGCAGCAGGCGGATATCCCCGCCCATGGCGAATTGCAGGGAGGGTTCGTGGTATCCGACCACGCCGAAGCGCGCCGCCGGCAGCCCCGGTGCCACGGCGGCGACCTGCGCGGCGAGGCGCGGGGAGATCCACACCGCCTCCAGCCGCGGGATGATGCCTTCGAGCACGCTCGCATAGACCGGCACGGCGAGGATGGCCCCGGCGAGTGCCGCGCGCCCCCAGGCCTGTTCCCGCGCCATCCGCAGCAGCGCCCACGCCATGAAGGCGCCGGCCGTCAGCCCGAGCAGCGCGAAGACCTCGATGCGTCCCTCGACATGGAAGGTCGCCGCGCCGGCGACAAGCGGCAGGCCGATCGCCACGCCGATCAGCGCGGTGGTGCCGAGCCAGCCGAGCCAGCGTGGCGGCGCCGTCCGCAGCGGGTCCATCGCCCATCGCGCGCCGAGCAGCATCAGCGCCGGGAAGGCCGGCATCACGTAATGCGGCAGTTTCGTCGCCACCGCCTCGAACACCAGCCAGGTCGGCACCGCCCAGGCGAGCAGGAAGCGCACCGGCGGGCTCATGCGCTCGGCCCAGGCGCCGGGCAGGGCGCGCAGCACGATCCAGGCCGAGGGGAAGGCGGTGATGCCGAAGATCGCCACATACATCCCCGGCGGCCCCCAATGCGATTCCTCGCCCGAGTGGACCTTGCCGAGCATGTCGCCGCCGATCGCGTCGGCGAAGAAGCGGCCTTCGGTCGCGATGCCGATGGCGACGAACCAGGGCGCGGCGAACAGCGCCATCAGCGGCACGCCCCAGGCCGGCCGCAGCGCCGCGAGCCATGGGGCGGAAAGCCGCCAGGGGCGCGCGCCCTGCGGCCGGTCCATCACGGCGAGGGCGAGGCCCGCCAGCAGCGGCACCATCGGCCCGATCGGCCCCTTGAGCAGCACGCCGAGCCCCAGCACCATCCAGAATCCCGCCGCCATCGTCGCGGTGAAGCGGTCCGGCGCGAGGTAGGCGCGACCCATCAGCCCCATGGCGATGGTGATGGTCGCGAGCAGCGCGGCATCGGTCTTGGCGATGTTCGCCTCGACCACCAGCACCATGCAGGGCGCGAGCATGGCCGCGGCGACGAAGGCTGCCCGCCGCCCGACCAGCATGCGGCCGAGGAAGGCGGTCGCCAGCACCGCCGCCAGCGCCCCGAGCAGGGAGGGCAGGCGGTAGGCCCAGATCTGCCCGCGCGCCGGCACCCCGGCGGCTTCGAGGCCGTGCACCACGGCCGCCTGCGCCCAGTGGATGCCGGCGGGCTTCTTGTTGCGCTCGACATCGCCGAGGCGGATGCGGACATAGTCCCCGGTCTCGACCATCTGGCGGGTTGCCTGGGCGAAGCGGCTCTCGTCGCGGTCGCTGGGCGGGATGGTGAAGAAGCCCGGCAGCCACAGCAGCAGGCAGAGCGCGACGAGCCAGAAGGCCGGCCGTCGCGTTTCGGGCAGCCGGTCGAGGAAGGCAGCGGCGCGCATTGCGCCGCGCGTCTAGCACGCGGCGGCGCGGGCTTCCATGAGGCGCCGCCCGGGCGGGGCGGTCGCGGGCCCGGGCGGTTTGTCGAAAAATTTTACACTATGGTCCATTTTCCGATGTTCCTGGCCACGAAGTCTTTGATTCGGGTATATTCCCTTCCTTGGCATATTTTTTGCGGTTGCAGGCCCATGGAGGGTCTCCGGGGCGCGCCGTGCGATCCAGTGGCCCCTCCTTCTGCGATCTGAGGGGGAATTACAGGGCGTGAGGAAGCACCTTCTTGCCGCGACGGCCGCCCTGGCGGTCAGCGTGGCGGCACCCGCCGCGAAGGCGGCGTTCATCGACTTCGAGGACGGCGTCAGCCCGAATCCCGTCGGCGCGTTCTACGCGGCGCGGGGCGTGACCTTCTCGAACACCGAGTTCACCTGGGCCGGCGGATTTCCCGGCGCGTCGGGGCTCAACGGCATCCGCGCCACGGGCACCTACTGGTTCGGCGCGACGAACGCCGTCGTCGGCGTGTTCGGCATGGCCGTCTCCTCGGTGTCCATCACCGGCATCGATGTCGGCAGCGCGGGCATCCGGATCGACGCCTTTGACGCCCCGGTCGGGGGCAACCTCGTCGCCTTCGGGCAGGCCTTCGGGGTCGGGCTCGGCATCGGGGGCTACTTCGACGTGAGGGCCTCGGCGCCGGGCATCCGGCGCTTCGAGATCTACCAGCCGGGCATGGACGGCTTCGACGGCGTGATCCTGGACAACCTCTCCTTCACCCTCGCGGCGGTGCCGGGGCCGGCCGCGCTCGCGGTGTTCGGGATGGGGCTGCTCGGTCTCGGCATGGTCGCGCGCCGCCGCGGCACGCCGGTCCGCGCCTGAACGAACGGCATGGCGGGGCGCAGGGGAGCCCCGCCATGCCGGCCGCCTCCGCCGGCGGCATCCCGCGTCGCCCTGGCCCTGCGGCCCGCCGGGTGCGATGAAGGCGCGCGCCCCGATCCGAGCCGCGTGAGACCTTGACCGCACCAGCCCATACGCGGCCGCCCGGCCTGCCCACCCGCCGCGCCGCGCGCGACCTGCTCGACGCCACGCTCGAGAACCGCCGCCCGCTCGAGGAGGCGCTGGAGGCGCTGCCCGCTCGCCTCGACCCGCGCGACCGCGCCGCCGCCCACCGCATCGCCGCCGCCGTGCTGCGCCGCCTGGGCAGCCTGGACGAGATCCTCTCTCCCTTCCTGCGCAAGGAGCCGCCGCCCCCGGTGCGCCACGCGCTGCGAATCGGCGCGGCGGAACTGCTGCTGCTGGACACGCCGCCGCATGCTGCCGTCGCCACCGCCGTGGCGCTCGCCCCGCGCGCCTTCGCCGGCCTGGTCAACGCCGTGCTGCGGAAGGTGGCGGCCGAGGGCGCGGCGGCGCTTGCGGGTCTCGATGCCCCGCGGCTCGACACGCCGGCCTGGCTGTGGGCAGCCTGGCACGCCGCCTATGGTCCCGCCGTGCGCGCCATCGCCGAGGCGCATCGCGCGCCCGCGCCGCTCGACCTCACGCCCGCCCCCGGCGCCACCCCGCCCGGAGGCGCCGAGATCCTGCCCACCGGATCCTGGCGGCTGCCCGCCGGCACGCGCGTGACCGACCTGCCTGGCTTCGCCGAGGGCCGCTTCTGGGTGCAGGACGCCGCCGCCGCGCTGCCGGCGTTGCTGCTGGCGCCGCGCGCGGGCGAACGCATCGCGGACCTGTGCGCCGCGCCGGGCGGCAAGACGGCGCAGCTCGCCGCCGCCGGCGCCGCGGTCACGGCCGTCGAGCGCGACGCGCGGCGGCTGGACCGCCTGCGCGAGAACCTCGCCCGGCTGCGCCTGGACGCCGCGATCGTGCAGGCCGATGCGGTCGCCTGGATGCCGGACACCCCCTTCGACGCCGTCCTGCTCGATGCCCCCTGCACGGCGACGGGGACGATCCGCCGGCACCCCGATGTCGCGTACGCCAAGCGCGCGCGGGACGTCGCGGCGGCGGCCGAGGCGCAGGCGCGGCTGCTCGCCGCCGCGGCGCGGATGGTCAAGCCCGGCGGGCGGATCGTCTTCGCCACCTGCTCCCTCCAGCCGGAGGAAGGCGAGGCGCATCTCGCGCGCGCGGCATCGCTCGGGCTGGCGCATGACCCCTTCGATGCCGCCGCGCTGCCCAGTCTGCCGGAGGCCATCACCCCGGCGGGCTGCCTGCGTACGCGGCCGGATTTCTGGGCGGCGCGGGGCGGGATGGACGGGTTCTTCGCGGCGCGGTTCCGGCGGCCGGGGTAGCGGCGGCGCGCCGGGCCGGGCAGCGCCCGTCCGGGGCTGCCCGGGCCGCCGGCCCGTGCCATCCGGCCGCCGGATCGTCCCCGCATGCCGGCGGACCGGCCGTGAGACCGGTCCGCCGCCGTCACGCCAGCCTGTGCATCGGCGCGGCGATCGCGGTGTCCATGCTCCACTTCCCCAGCGTGTTCCAGCCGCGCTCGTATTGCGGCGGGATGGGCAGCGCCTCGACGCGGCCGAGCGCCGCGGCCGCGCGCATCGGCCAGTAGGGATCGCGCAGCACGACGCGGGCGAGCAGGATCAGGTCGGCCTTGCCCGCGGCGAGGATGTCCTGCGCCTGGGCCGGCTCGGTGATCAGGCCGACCGCCGCGACGGGGATGTCGGCGCCGCGCTTCACCGCCTCCGCGCCCGGCACCTGGTAGCCGGGGCCGAGCGGGATCTTCTGCCCCGGATGCAGCCCGCCGGAGGAGACATCCACGAGATCCACGCCGAGCGCCTTGAGGCGGCGGGCGAGTTCGACGCTCTCCTCCGTCGTCCAGCCGCCCTCGACCCAGTCGGTGTGCGAGATGCGGATGGCGAGCGGGATGTCGGCGGGGATGGCGGCGCGCACGGCGGCCGTGACCTCGCGTGCGAAGCGGGTGCGGCCCTCGAAGTCGCCGCCCCAGGAATCGTTCCGGCGGTTCGAGATGGGGCTGAGGAACTGATGCGTCAGGTAGCCATGCGCGCCGTGGATCTCGATGAAGCGGTAGCCGGCCTGCACGGAGCGCTTCGCGGCGTCCGCAAAGGCCGTGACGGTGGCGCCGATCTCGGCCTCGGTCATGGCGTGGGGCACGGCGAAGTCGTCGAAGGCCTCGGCGGAGGGGGCGAGGCAGGTCCAGGAGGGCTCGGCCGGGCCGCGGCCCCAGGGGGCCTGGCGGGACGCCTTGCGGCCGGCATGGGCGATCTGGATGCCGGCGATGCCGCCGGTGGCGTGGATCGCGTCCGCGATGCGGGCATGGGGCGCGATGTGCGCCTCGGACCAGATGCCGACATCGCCCGGCGTGATGCGGCCCTCGGGCGCCACGGCCGAGGCCTCGGTGATGACGAGGCCGGCGCCGCCGACCGAGCGCTGCACGAGATGGGCGAGGTGCCAGTCGGTCGGCAGCCCGTCGTCGCGGCAGGAGTACATGCACATGGGCGAGACGCCGATGCGGTTGCGCAGCGTGGTGCCGCGCAGCGCCAGGGACGAGAAGAGATCGGTCACGCGGAAGGATCCTCGGTGTTGCAGGATGGGGAGGACCAGGGGGGCAGGCAGCCCAGCCGGTTCTCGATGACGGCGAACCATGCGGGTTCGCCGCGCGGGCGGGCAAGCAGGCGGCCGGCGGCGTCGGTCGCGAACCGGGAGAGGGTGACGGCGTCGCGGACATTGCCGCCGATCGCCTCGACGAAGCCGCGGCCGACCCGCACGACGATGTCGCAATGCGTCGGACGGAAGCGGCCCGCATCCGTCGCCCGCTGCCGCCAGGAACGGATGGGGCTGGTGGAGCGGTCGGCGCAGACCAGGTCGCCCACGCGCGGGGCGCGCGTGCCGGGGTCGTGCGGGATGAAGGACGCGGCGGCGGGAAAGCGGAGGGCGTCGGCGATCAGCGCGTCGAGGTAGAAGGCATGCGCGGCGGAGGGCGGGAACTCGCGCCCGTCCACGCCGGCCGAGCGCAGCACGAAGGAGATGAAGGCGGCCGACCAGGCGGGCTCGCGCCAGAGATCGGCGTTGCCCGCGGCGAAGCGGGCGCGGTTGCGGGCGATGGCGGCCGCGCCTTCGGCCTCGGGCACGGCGCGCCAATAGGCGAGCACGCGGGGGAAGTTGGCGGCGTCGGATTCGAGCGTGCCGGGCGCGGCCTCGGCGCGCTGGCGGCCCCATTCCTCCCATTCGGCCTGGACGATCCGCAGCATGCGCTCGCGCGCGGCGGGCGGGTAGGCGAGCGGCGGCTCGGGCGGCGGCGGCGGAGCGGCGCAGGCGCCGAGCAGCGCCACGAGCAGGAAGGCGGCAGGCTTCACGCGGCTGCCCAGCGCAGCAGGCCCTCGGGCGGGACGAGGGCGGCGAGGGTGGCGGCCTGCGCGGCGGGGCCGCCGCCGACGAGGATGGCGTCGCCGTCGGGGCGCATCCGGGCCTCGAGAAAGCGGCGCGCGAGGTCGGCGAGGAAGGCGAGGCGGCGCGATTCCTCCGCCGGCAGGCCGAGCGCCCCGGCGGCCTGCGCGGCCTGCGCGGCGCGCAGCGCGCGGAGCAGCAAAGCGAGATCCTCGGTGGTTTCCGCGGGACCGTGCGGCACCTCGATGCTGTCGCGCGCGCCGGGCAGGGTGACGAGGCGCAGTGCGGCGAGGCCCGCGCGCAGCGGCTGCGCGGCCGGCAGACCCAGGGCGAGCGCATGGACCAGGGCGAGCAGCGCGGCGGCGTGGTCGGTCATGCGCGGCGGCGCCTCCCCGGGCTCGCGGAAGACGCCGTCGCGGCCGGTCGCGAGCAGCCGGGCAAGCAGCGCTCCGGGCGCAGGGCCTTCGGCCAGGCTGGCGAGCCGGGCGGCGGCGATGACGGCCCAGCCGAGCAGGGCGGGCGCCTCCTCCTCGGCCGCGATGCCGGCGAGAAGGCGCCGCGCGGCGGCAGCGAGGACAGCGCGGCGCGCGGCATCGGCAAGCGGCGCGCGGGCGGCGAGGGACGCGGCGAGGCGCGCGCGGCAGGCGGGCTGCGCCGCATCGGCGCCGCGCGGTGCGGCGATGGGGGCATCGAGGCCGCGCAGCAGCAGACGGCGTTCGCGCGCGACGAGCGGGTTCGCCTCCTCCGCCCGCGGCGCGGCGTAGCGCGTCAGCAGCCAATGCAGGCGGCCCGGCGCGGCGGCGGTGGAGGTGATGCCGCGCATCGCCGCCGGCCCCTCGGCATGGACGACCAGGCGCAGCGCCCGGGAGGGCGTGCGGCACTGGAGCGCGCGATAGAGCGGAACCGGGCCGTCCTGCACCGCGACATCGCCGCCCGCCGGGACGGCCAGCGCGCGCGGCGCATCGCCCCCGCCGAGCAGGAGCGCGCCATAGGCCACGCCACCCTCGGGGCTCATGGCGTCGCAGGCGGTGGTGATGCGGACATCGGCGAGCACGACACCGGGCAGCGGCGTGAGGGTGACGGTCAGCGTCACCTCCGGCGTCGCGGGATGGATGCCGTAGGCGTAGCGCAGGCGCGCGACGGTGCGGGCGGGATCGCCGGGCGCGGCGATGGCGCTTTCGTGCCACAGCAGCGCGCCGGCGCCGTCGCGCTCGATGCCGGCGGCGACGATGCCGTCCTCGACATCGATGCAGTGCGGCGTGCCGTTCCAGGCGAATTCGACCAGGTTGCCGCTGTGCAGCAGCGCGGGCGGCCCGCCCGCGCCGTGCAGGTGCTGGCGGATCTCGCCGCGCGCGAGGTCGCCGGCGAATCTGTGATGCGGCGTGGCGAGGAGGAAGCGCGCGGGCGTCGCATCCTCGACGACGAGGTGCGGAAGGGCGAGGCGGCGCGGCGGGGCGGCGCCCTCGGCATGGGCGAGCAGCAGCGCGGCCGCGCCGTCGCCGCCGCCGAGCATGGGCTGGGCGAGGGCCTCGGCCACGGCGGCGTTGGCGGCGAGGTCGAAGTCGCGGCCGCCGGGCTGCTCGGCGAAGGCGGGCACGAGATCCTCGCCGGCGCGCGCGGGGGCGACGAAGCGCGCGAGTCCGCGCAGCAAACCCTCCCGCACCGCATCCGCGCCGCCGATCGTCATGGCGGCCGTTCTAGCCGCGGCGCGCGGGGGCGGGATAGGGTGGGGCATGGACAGCAAGGATGGCGGGCGCCTGTTCTTCCAGTCGGAGGTCTTCGCGACCACGCGCGGGCCGCGGCGGGCGCCGACCGGCAAGCTGGTGCGCGAGGCGGCGCGCGAGGTGCCGGTGCACGCGGTATGCGACGTGCTGGTGGTGGGCGGCGGGCCGGCGGGCACGGCGGCGGCGGTGGCCGCGGCGCGGCTCGGGGCGCGGACGATGCTGCTCGAACGCCACAATCACCTCGGCGGGCTTTCGACCGGCGGGCTGGTGATCTGGATCGACCGCATGACGGATTGGGAGGGACGCAAGGTCATCCGCGGCTTCGCGGAGGAGTATCTCGACCGGCTGCCGAAGGATGCGCTGGCGGGGCCACCCCCTGGCGCCTGGGGCTCGCGCGATGCGGCGATGGCGTCGTGGTGGGCGCTGCGCTCGGCGGCCTTCCACGGCATCGTGACGCATTCGCCGACCTGCGACCCGGAATGGATGAAGGCCACGGCGCTCGAGATGGTGATCGAGGCCGGGGCGGAGGTGCTGTTCCACGCCTGGGGCGCCGAACCGGTGGTGCAGGACGGCGCGGTGCGCGGGGCGGTGTTCGAGAGCAAGCAGGGGCGGCGCGCGGTGCTCGCGAAGGTGGTGGTGGACGCGACGGGGGATGGCGACCTGTTCGCGCGCGCGGGCGCGGCCTCGGACAGCGACACCGACGAGCGCGACATCCATCACTGCATCAACACCGCCTGGCTGTTCGCGCATGTGGACATGCCGCGCTACCTCGCCTGGCGGGCGGAGAAGCCGGCGGAGTTCTCGGACTTCATGGCGCGCGCCAAGGCCGAGATCGGGCTGTTCGACAAGGCCTTCGCCTCCTGGCGCGACGATGTCGCGCTGTTCATGGGGCCGCGGCTGGCGGGATACGATGCGACGGAGGTGGACGATCTCAGCGAGATCGAGATCCGCAGCCGCCGGCTGATGCTCGAGCACCTGCGCATCTACCGCCGCGACGCGCCGGGCTTCGAGCGCGCGACGCTGATGCTGAGCGCCCCGCAGATCGGCGTGCGGCATGCGCGGCGGCTGCGCGGCGTGGCCGCGGTGACACGCGAGACCTGGGACGGGCGGGTGCATGCGGAGGAGATCGGCGTGTCGCCCTCGCTGGCGCCGAAATTCGCCAGCGTGTCGGTGCCCTATGGCGCGCTGGTGCCGGAGCGGCTGGACGGGCTGCTGGCGCCGGGGCGGCATTTGGCCTGCGATGCGACCTCGCATTCCTTCCTGCGCGAGATCCCGCAATGCTGGCTCACGGGCCAGGCGGCGGGGGCGGCGGCGGCGCTGGCGGCCGATGCGGGCGTGGAGCCGCGGGCGGTGGAGATCGGCTTGCTGCGCGCGGCGCTGCGGCGGCAGGGCGTGCATCTGCAGGAGGCGGCGCATGTGGCGGCCTAGCCTCGCGGCGCTGGTGCTGGCCCTGGCCGCCCCGGCGGCCGTGCTGGCGCAGGCTGCGCCGGCGCAGCCGCCGGATTGGCGGATGGTGGCGCCGGCGCTGACGCTGGAAGGGCCGGTGCGGCCGCTGACGGGGCCGGTGCAGCTGGGCGGCGGCGCCTGGGGGCCGTGGCAGAACCTCTGCCGCGAGCAGGTGACGCGGCCCGGCCGCCCGCCGCAGCGCGATTGCCTCGCGGTGGGTGAGGCGCGGGCGGAGGGCGCGGCGATGCGGCTAGCGCTGGTGCAGCCGCGCTCGGGGCTGCGGATCTCGGCGCTGCGCATGGCGGATGGAAGCATCGCGGAGTTCCGGGCGGTGCGCGGCGACGGCTCGGCGCCGCCGCCGGATGCGGGGCGCGATGGGCTGGTGGCGTATTGGCGCGCGCAGTTCGGCGCCGTGAGCCTGCCGCGGCAGGCGGTCATGCCGCGCGGCGGGTTCAGCATGCCGATCGAGGGATCGCCGCGCGGCATGGCGTGCCAGGCGGAGGGGACATCCTCGGTCGGGCGGCGGCCGGTGCTGGTCGCGCGCTGCGAGGTGGCGCTGGCGGGCCGGCTGCGGGAATCGGAGACGCGGGTGGCGATCTTCGCGCGCGTCGCGGTGGATGTGCCGACGGCGATGGTGGTCGCGCAGTCCTATGCGACGCGGATCGAGACTTTTGGAGCGACGGGCCGGTCGAACGGCGTGGTGGTGACGCCGACGCGCGTCACGCTGGAGTAGCGCGCCGACACGCCGGCCAAGGCCCGATCGGATCGCGGCGACGCCGCGATCCGGGAGCGCACGGCGCGACCGCGCCCAAACCGTCAGCCGCGCCCGGTGCGCCAGTGCGGGGCGCGCAAGCCAAGCCGGCGGATGCCGGCGCCGGCGCCTGAGGCCAACGGCCCTATCAAGTGACCGCTGTCCATTTTCGTGTAGCGATGGACGTGATGCGCGCTGGTTCGGCGACGAGAGCGTTCCAGGCGTCGCAGCATG
>Ga0207950_100654_pt1 | contig 10872 bp, 11 predicted proteins | sample Subbio11_8B_AprC_FD_184814 | JGI IMG/M metagenome (GOLD analysis project Ga0207950, IMG submission 184814) | Serpentinite rock and fluid subsurface biosphere microbial communities from McLaughlin Reserve, California, USA - CR11_8B_AprC (SPAdes) | ecosystem: Environmental > Terrestrial > Deep... | reverse complement strand
ATGGTCCTTCACGGCCGGATCGATCGCGACACCCTCGCGGGCGAGCAGGCCCGCGATCCACTCCGCCGCCCAGGCGCGTTCCTCCGGCGCGTCGATGCGCGCGAGCGGTTGCAGCGCCACCGGCTCGGCCATGTCGCCCGCCAGCGCCCCGCCGAGGTCATGCCAGTCACCGCCCATGGCAATCGCCGCGGCGCGGATCGAGCCGCCGAAGTCGAAGGCAAAGACCTGCGCGCCGGCGTAGCGGCGGAACTGCAGCGCCATCAGCGCCAGCAGCACCGACTTGCCTGCGCCGGTCGGGCCGATCACCAGCGTGTGGCCAACATCGCCCACATGCAGCGAGAAGCGGAACGGCGTCGATCCCTCCGTCCGCGCATGGAAGAGCGGCGGGCCGCCGAGGTGCTCGTTCCGCTCCGGCCCGGCCCAGACCGCCGAGATCGGCGCAATGTGCGCGAGGTTCAGCGTCGAGATCGGCGGCTGGCGGACATTGGCGTAGAGGTGCCCCGGCAGGCTGCCGAGCCAGGCCTCGACGGCGTTCACCCCCTCGCGGATGACGGTGAAGTCACGGGACTGGATGACCTTCTCGACGAGGCGGATCTTGTCGTCGGCGGCGCGGACGTCCTCGTCCCAGACCGTCACGGTCGCCGTGACGTAGGCCCAGCCGGCGATGTCCTGGCCGAGCTCCTGCAGCGCCGCGTCGGCGTCGGCGGCCTTGTTGGCGGCGTCGCTGTCGAGCAGGACGCTCTGCTCGTTGGTCATCACCTCCTTGAGGATGGCGGCGATCGACTTGCGCTTGGCGAACCACTGGCGACGGATGCGGGTCAGCAGTTTCTGTGCATCCGTCCGGTCGAGGCATATGGCGCGGGTGCACCAGCGGTATTCGAAGGCGAGCGCGTTCAGCTCGTCGAGGATCCCGGGGAAGGTCGCGCTCGGAAAGCCGATGATGGTGAGGACGCGCAGATGCGCGTCGCCGAGCCGAGGTGCGAGGCCACCCACCAGCGGCTGGTCGGCCAGCATCGCATCGAGATGCATCGGCGTCTCGGGGACGCGGACCAGGTGGCGACGGGTCGAGACCGTCGAGTGCAGGAAGGTCAGCGTCTCGGCATCGTCGAGCCAGCGCGCCTCCGGCACGAAGGCCTCGATCTGGTCGAGCACGCGTTCGGTGCGGTCGATGAAGTTTCTGAGCACCTCGCGGCCATTCGCCACCTCCGCGCCCTCCGTGCCCTCATAGAGAAAACCCTCGGCGCGGGCGGCATCGTCGGCCGGCGGCAGCCAGGCGAAGGTGAGCACGTAGCTGCTCTCGAAATGCGCACCGGCCTCTTCAAATTGGGCGCGGCGTTCGGCGTCGACCAGGGCGGAGACCGGGTCGGGGAAGGTGCTGGCCGGGTAGCCGCGGGCCGGCACGCGCTGTGCCTCCGCGAAAACCGCCCAGCCGGAGCCGAGGCGGCGCAGCGCGCCATTCAGCCGCGCGGCGGTGGCGGCGAGCTCGGCGGGCGTGGCGCTGTCCAGGTCCGGGCCGCGGAACCGGGCGCTGCGCTGGAAGGAGCCGTCCTTGTTGAGCACCACGCCGGGTGCCACCAGGGCGGCCCAGGGCAGGAAGTCTGAGAGAGTCTGCGGCTTTCGGCGGTATTCGGCGAGGTTAAGCATCGCCGCCTCACGCGCGAAGCCAGGCCGGGTAGCGCAGGTGCCGGCGCACCACCTCGACGAACTGGGCATCCCGACGCGCCGCCCAGACGGCGGCGAGGTGGCCGACCAGCCAGATCAGCACGCCCGCGACCCAGAGCCGCAGCCCGAGCCCGATCGCCGCGGCGAGCGTGCCGTTGGCGATGGCGACCGCGCGCGGCGCGCCGGCGAGCAGGATCGGCTCGATCAGCGCGCGGTGCACCGGCGCCGAGAAGCCCGGCACGGGATCGGCCGGCGCGGCCATCAGATCAGCGCCCCGCCGCCGAACTGGAAGAAGGACAGGAAGAAGCTCGACGCCGCGAAGGCGATCGAGATCCCGAAGACGATCTGCACCAGTCGCCGGAAGCCCCCGGACGTGTCCCCGAAGGCCAGCGTCAGGCCGGTGACGATGATGATGATCACCGCGATGATCTTGGCGACCGGCCCCTCGATGGATTCCAGCACCTGCTGCAGCGGCTGCTCCCAGGGCATGTTCGAACCCGCGGCGTGGGCGGGCGCGGCGAGCGCGAGGCAGAGCGCGAAGGCGGCCGCGCCGGCGAGGCGCGTGCGCAGCGTGGACGTCATGGTGTGTCTCCTGCGGGGGTGAGGTCGTAGTCGCCCGTGGCGGTGAGGTCGCGGACCTGGGTGAGCTCGGCGAGGTGGCGGTCGGAGCCGCGGCCGGCGAGCACGGCGATGACGTCGATCGTCTCGGCGATCAGCGCGCGTGGGACGGTGACGACGGCTTCCTGGATCAGCTGTTCGAGGCGGCGCAGTGCGCCGAGCGCGGAGCCGGCGTGGATGGTGCCGATGCCGCCGGGGTGGCCGGTGCCCCAGGCCTTGAGGAGGTCGAGCGCCTCCGCGCCGCGCACCTCGCCGATGGGGATGCGGTCGGGGCGCAGGCGAAGTGCGCGGCGGACGAGTTCCGACAGGGAGACGACGCCGTCCTTGGTGCGCAGCGCGACCAGGTTCGGGGCGCGGCACTGCAGCTCGCGCGTGTCCTCGATCAGCACGACGCGGCCGCCCTCGCGCGCCACCTCGGCGAGCAGCGCGTTGGTCAGCGTCGTCTTGCCTGTGGAGGTGCCGCCGGCGACCAGGATGTTGCGGCGATCCGCGACGGCGGTGCGCAGCGTGGCGGCCTGAGCGGCCGTCATGATCCCGGCGGCGACGTAGTCCTCCAGCGTGAACACCGCGACAGCGGGCTTGCGGATCGCGAAGGTCGGGGCTGCGACGACGGGCGGCAGCAGGCCCTCGAAGCGCTCGCCGGTCTCGGGCAGCTCCGCCGAGACGCAGGGGCGGTCCGCATGGACCTCCGCGCCAACATGATGCGCGACGAGGCGGATGATGCGTTCGCCGTCGGAGAAGGAGAGACAGCGACCGGTATCGGCGAGGCCCTCAGCGAGGCGGTCGATCCAGAGCCTACCGTCAGGGTTCAGCATCACCTCGACGACGGCGGGGTCTTCGAGCCATGCCGCGATGCCGGGGCCGAAGGCCGTGCGCAGCATCCGCGCGCCACGTGCGGTCGTCTCGGCCTTGAGCGGATGCAGCGACATGCGGTCCCCGTGGCGGCGCCGCGGCGGAGGCGCCGCAGCGGGCGGGGACGATTAGAGAGCGGCAGGTCAGGGCAGGTTCAACAAGCAAGAGATCGGAGTAGTAGCATAGCGTGGAGAGGCAGGCTTTCGCATCACCACGAAGTCGCAAGCAGCTTCATCGGACGGTTTCCCCGGTCGCGCTGATCGGCGTCATCGGCTTCGACGGTCGGTTCGAGCTTGAGGCGCTGCGGCTCTACGCCCTGCCAGAGGATGCGCCAGCGATCCTCTACCGCTGCCCCTCGCTGCCGGCCGCGACACGGACGCTGGCGCTGGAGACGATCTGGGACCTTCCGAGCCTCGGTCCTGGCGCGACGGCGAACGTTGACGTCACGGTGCCCGGTGCACAGCGGGGCGACTTCGCCGACGCGTCGCTCGACATCAGCAGCATCGCCTTCGTGCTGGATTGCCACGTGTGGTCCAACAGCACCGTGCGCATCACGGCCCGCAACGTCAGCGCGTCGACGGTGGGTCTCGCCGTGGCGCCACTGGCGGTGCAGGTGGTGAAGCGGCGGGTGCCGTAAGCGGCGGTTCAAGGCGGGGCGACGGGAGGCGCACGACCGTGGCCGCAAGCGCCATTTTGTGCGCCCTCCGGCTGAGAGATTGACGTCCATCAACGACACCGGCGGCGACCACGCTTAGCCTAGCCACATGCGGCGTGTCCATGCAAGCTGGGGCGCCGTCAGCAGGGCTGGCACCCTGCGGCGCGCCGCGGAGGGTGGCGCGTCGCCCGGTCCCCCGATGCGCCGCGTGCGTCGCCCGGTTTTGGCCGGCGCCGCCCGCCGCTCAGCCAGCCAGCCAGCGGTGGAACTGCCGGCTGCCGCCGAGGAAGCCGCGCTCGCGAAACTCGCGGCAGAGGGCCATTGCGTTCTCGCAGTCCTCGGCCACGCGTGCCCCGAGGTAGGGGAGATGGGGATCGAGGATGCTCGACCCCGGGCCGTGCGCCATCCGCGCCGCGAAGCTCTCCGCGCGGGCGTACTTGCGCACGGTTCCGAGCGCCAGGCCCATCGCGCGCGAGATGCCGAGCAGCGTCCCGCCCGCCAGATGCCGGCGACGCACTTCCTCGTAGGGCGCCTGCCATCGGGCGCGGCTCTCGGCGCCGGCCGCTCGCTCGGGCGCGCTGCGCGGGAAGGCCTAGTCGCGGAGGGCCAGGGTGGCGGCGGCCCCTGCCTCGGCTCCGCCCGGCGGCAGCACCGGCAGCACCGGTAGGCGCCGGAGCTGGACGTGGGCGCCGTGCAGCCAACGCTCGAGGGCTTGGCGCACGCAGGGCGTTCACCCGACGATGAACCGTGCTGCCGCCGCGCCCGCGCATCGTCGCAAGCGGACTCGCAAGGGGCCCGGTCCTACCCGTCGAGCCGCGCTCCCGACCGGCGCACCACCTCGGCCCATTTCGCGTTCTCGGCGGCGATGAAGCGATCGAACTCGGCCGGGCCCATCGGCCGGGGCTCGGTGCCGATCTCGCGCAGCCTCGCCTGCACGCCGCGCTCGGCCAGCGCCTCGAGTATGGCGCCGGCCAGGCGCTCGACCACCGGCCGGGGCGTGCGCGCCGGCACCTGGGTCGCGAACCAGGCGACCGCCTCGAAGTCGGGGATGCCGCTCTCGGCCACTGTCGGCGTGTCGGGCACCGCGAACCACCGGTTGGCCGAGGTCACGGCGAGCAGCCGCAACCGTCCCTCGGTCACATGCGGCAGGTAGGATGGCAGGTTGTCCACCGCGACATGCACGCGCCCGGAGAGCAGTTCGGGGATCACCCCGCCGGTGCCGCGGAAGGTCACGATCTGGAGGTCGATGCCGGCGCGGGTCTTGAGGTATTCGCACGAGATGTGCCCCGAGGTGCCGTTGCCGGGCACGCCGCAGTTCAGCTCCCCGGGCCGACGCTTGGCCAGGGCGAGCAGTTCGGCGAAATTGGCCGCGGGCACCTCCGCATTGACGAAGACGCCGTTCGCGACCTGGTTGACCAGCGCGACGGCGGCGAGCTCGTCCGGCCGGAAGGGCATCCGGGCATAGAGATAGGGGTTGATCGCCGCGGTGCCGATGGTGGCCATCAGCACCGTGTATCCGTCAGGTTCCGACCTGGCGACGTATTCGGCGCCAATGTTGCCGCCGGCCCCGGCGCGGTTCTCCACCACCACGGGCTGGCCGAGGGTGACGCTCAGCCTTTCGGCCAGCACGCGCGCCGTCACGTCGGTGGCCCCGCCGGCGAGGAACGGGACGACCAGGCGGATCGGGCGGCCGGGCCAGGGGGCCTGGGCGCGGAGCACGGCCGGCGCGGCGAGGATGGGCAGCGCGCCGATGGCGGCGCGGCGGGTGATGGTGTTCATCTTGGACCTCCCTGCTTACTTTTGCTCGACGCTACCGTCGCGCGGAGCGCGAGGGCAAGACGCCTGGCGCCGCCGGCATCCCCCCGCCCGGCGGCGGCGGCGGTCCCGGGCGAGACCGGCATCGGCAGGCGCGCCGTGCCCCCGGTGCGGGGTCAGCCCGCGCGCAACTGGCCTTCGCGCACCAAGCGGCGCCAGTCCTCGATCTCGCGGCGGACGAAGGCGGCCAGATCCTCGGGCGAGCCGACGCGATAGCTGCTGCCCTCGGCAGCGATCTGCGCCTGCATGTCCGGCCGGCCGGCGATCTCGCGCATCTTGGCGTTGAGCTGCAGGATCACCGGCCGCGGCGTGCCGGCCGGGGCGAACAGGCCGATCCAGGAAAACACGGCGTAGCCCTCCATTCCCGGCAGGGACGAGACCAGCGGCAGTTCGGTCAGGCCGGGATGCGGCTCGGTTCCCGTGGTGGCCAGGGCGCGCAGGCGTCCCTCCCGCGCATGGGCCAGCACCTGCCCGCCATCCACCACCATGAGCTGGACCTCGCCGGCGAGCAGCGCCGTCACGCCCTGCGGCGTCGAGCGATAGGAGACCTGCGTCATCTCGAGCCCGGCCAGGGCCTTGAGCATGGCGCCGCCGGCCATGCTGCCGGTGTTGCCGACGGCGTAGTTGATCCGCCCGGGATGGGCGCGGGCATAGGCGATCAGCCCGGCCATGCTGTGCACGGGCAGCGCGTTGTTCACCACCACGATCAGCGAGGAGTTGGTGACCAGCGTAATCGGGGCGAAATCCGCCACCGGGTCGTAGGGCAGGTTGGGCACCAGCGCGACATTGGCCGCATGGGTGCTGTTGGTGCCGTAGAGCAGCGTGTAGCCGTCCGGGCGCGCGCGCGCCACCGCCTCGGCCGCGATCACGCCATTGCCGCCGGGGCGGTTCTCCACCACCACCGGCTGGCCCCAGTCGAGCGAAATGTAGTGGCCGAAGGAGCGCGCACGCAGATCGGTGGAACTGCCGGCGGTGAAGGGCACCAGCGCGCGGATCGGGCGCGAGGGGTAGCGTTCCTGCGCGCGCGCCGGCAAGGCGGCCGGCAATCCGGCCAGCGCCGCGGCCAGCCGGCGCCGTGCGATGCTTGTCATGTCTTGGTTCCTCCCATTCCCGCGGCCCGGTCCGGCGCGGCGCCGGGCAGCGCGGGCGCCGCCGCGCGGATCGCCGGCCTTTCGCCGTCGAAGGACACCGGTAGGCCGAGCAGGCGGTAATCCTCCCCGGGCACCGGCAGCAGCAGGCCGACCGCCTCGGTCTGCGGCTCGCGCGCCACCTCGGGGATGGTGTTGATCGGCCCGCAGGGCACGCCCGCCCGCTCCAGCCGCTCAAGCCAGGCCGCGCGCGAGCGCGTCGCCAGCACGGCGGCAATCTCGCCCAGCAGCGCCTCGCGGTTCTCGAGCCGGCGGCGGTTGGTCGCGAAGCGCGCATCCTCCGCCCAGTCCGGCCGGCCGAGCACCGCGGCGAAGGCGACGAACAGCCGGTCATTGCCGCAGCACACTATGAGCGGCGCATCGGCCGCCTGGAACGCCTGGTAGGGCACCATGTTGGGATGCCCGGTGGCGGTGCGCGGCAGCAGCCGTCCCTCGTTCAGCCAGGACGTCAGGCGCTGGCCGGTCCAGACCAGCGCGGTCTCGAACAGCGAGGTGTCCACCACCCCGCCGCGCCCGGTCGCCTCGCGCCGGCGCAGCGCCGACAGGGCGCCGATCACCGTCCACATCGCCGTGCCGTAATCGACCACCGAGGCGCCGATGCGCTGCGGCGGCGCGCCTTCCTCGCCGCTGACCATGCACAGCCCGGCGAAGGCCTGCAGCAGCGGCTCGTAGCCCGGCCGCAGGGCGAGCGGCCCCTTGCGGCCGAAGGCGCTGATCGCGCAGTAGATCAGGCGCGGATGCCGCGCCAGCGTCTCCGCCGGGCCGATGCCGAGCGCCTCCGCCGCGCCAGGGCGCAGGTTGTGCACCAGTATGTCCGCCGGCGCGAGCAGCTCGTGCAGCCGCGCGCGGCCGCCGGGCTTGCGCAGGTCGAGCACCACCGAAGCCTTGCCGCGGTTCATCTCGTGGAAGGTGAGGCTGTCGCCGCGGCGGAAGGCCGGCCCCATGCCGCGCGAATCATCGCCGCCCGGCTTCTCCACCTTGACCACCTCGGCGCCGAGATCGGCGAGGATGGCGCCGACGAAGGGGCCGGCCAGCACCTGGCCGAGCTCGACCACCCGCAATCCGGCAAGGGGGGCCGGCGCGCTCATTGCGGCTCGATCCCGGCCTGGCGGGCGGCCTCGCGCCAGCGCTCCACCTCCTGCGCGACGAAGCCGGCCACGCCCTCGGGCGGCAGTTCGGAGGGGATCGTGCCTTCCTCGGTCATGCGCGCGCGCAGCCCGGGCTCGCGGCCGATCGCGATTACCTCGGCATTGAGCCGGGCGACGATCTCCGCCGGCGTGCCGGCGGGGGCGAAGATCGCGCTCCAGGAGGCCACCGCATAGCCGGGAAGGCCCGCCGCCCCGGCGACCGTGGGCACGCCCGGCAGCGCCGGGACCGCGGCATCGACCGTGACCGCGAGCGCGCGGACGCGGCCCTGGCGGATCTGCGGCAGCGCCACGACGGCGTCGCTGAACATCACCTGCGCCGCGCCGGCGATGACGTCGAGGATCGCCTGCGCGTTCGACCGGTAGCTCACATAGGTCATGGACACTCCGGTCCCGGCCTTGACCATCTCCGCCGCGAGATGGGAGGAGGTGTTGCCGCTGGCGTAGTTCAGCGCGCCGGGATGGGCCCGCGCATGGGCGATCAGCCCGGCCATGTCGCGCACCGGCAGGTCGTTCGAGACCACCACCACCAGCGGCGTCCGCCCGATCAGCGCCACCGGCGCGAAATCCGCCACCGGGTCGTAGGGCAGGCGGCGGAACAGCACCGGATTGGCGGCGTGGGTGGTGTTCGAGGTGAACAGCAGCGTGTAGCCATCGGGCCGCGCGCGCGCCACCGCCTCGGCGGCGAGGATGCCGCTGCCGCCGCCGCGGTTGTCCACCACCACCGGCTGGCCCCAGGCGGCGGCCAGGCGGTCGGCATAGAGCCTGGCGCGCACGTCGCTGCCGCTGCCCGGCCCGAAGGCCACGATCAGGCGGATCGGCCGCGCCGGATAGGTCTCGGCCCGCGCGGGGCGCGCCGCCGCGCCGAGCAGCAGCGCCGCCGCCGCCCGCCGGGGCAGCGGCGCCCACCCGTTCACGCGGCGCCCACCGGGGCGAAGCGCGGCAGGTTCACCCCGAAATCCGACTGCAACTCGAGGCGCACGCGCATCCCCGCGGCGATGCTCTCATGCGGGGCGAGGATGTTGGTGATCAGCCGCGGCCCCTCGTCGAGCTCGACGATCGCGACATTGTAGGGCAGGCGGTCGCGGAAGGCGTCGTGATAGGCGGTGTGATAGACCACCCAGCTGATCACCTGCCCCGTGCCCGCGGCCTTCTCCCAGGCGGCGCCCTCGCGCAGGCAGGCGGGGCATTCGCGCCGCGCGGGCAGCCAGCGATGGCCGCAATGCGGGCAGTGCTGGAAGCGCAGCTCCCCGGCGGCGAGGCCGGCCCAGTAGGCTTCGTTCAGCGGGGTGACCTCCGGTGTCGGCAGGGTCATGTCAGCCTCCGAGGATCAGGGTCGCGTGGGTGTGCATGGTGCCGCCCTGGTTGCTCACCAGCGCGTGGCGCACGCCGGGCACCTGGAGCGTGGCGGTGCCGCGCACCTGGCGCACCGCCTCGATCACCAGCTGCAGCCCCGGCATGCCGGTTTCCGAGAGCAGGCCCCCGGCGGTGTTGAGGGGCAGGTCGCCGCCGTGCACGATGCGGCCCTCGCGCACGAAGCCCTCGGCCTGGCCGGGCGGGCAGAAGCCGTAATCCTCGAGCGTCATCAGCACGGTGATGGTGAAGCAGTCGTAGATCTGCGCCACCTGGATGTCGGCCGGGCCGAGCCCGGCCATGGCGAAGGCGTCACGCGCCGCATCCTTCGCCCGGGTGCTGGTCAGGCAGGGGCGCTGCGTCACCTCCCAAGAGGTATGCGCCTGCCCCATGCCGAGGATCGGCACCGCCGCCTTCACCCCGAGCTCGCGCGCCCGGCGCGCCGACATCACCACCAGCGCGGCGGCGCCGTCGGAGATCAGCGCGCAATCGTCGCGCCGCAGCGGCGCGACCAGCGGCGCGGCGGCGAGGTAGCCATCGAGCGTCAGCGGCTTGCGGAGCTGCGCGTTGGGGTTGGCTGCGCCATGCCGCCGCGCGGCCACCGCGACCGCACCGAAGGCGGCCTCGGGCGTGCCGTGCTCGGCGACGTGGCGGCGGTGGATCATGGCGTAGCCGGCCGCGGTCGAGAACCAGCCGAAGGCGGCGTCGTCCCCGCGCGGGCGGGCATAGGTGGCGCGGCTGCCGCTGCGCGGATTGTCGGCGTAGCAGACCAGCGCCACCTCGCACATGCCGGCCTCGATCGCGAGGCAGGCGAAGGCGATGCCCGACATGTTGGCGGCTCCGCCCTGGTCGAGCGCGATGCCGATGCGCGGCTGCAGGCCGAGCGCCTCGGACAGGGTCTGGCCATAGAGGATCTCGCGCGCCGAGGTCGGCGTCTTGACGAAGACCCCGTCCACCGCCCGCTTCTCGATGCCGGCATCCTCGAGCGCGCGGCGGCAGGCCTCGACGTTCAGCGAGACGGTGGACCGTCCCGGCAGGGTGCCGAAGGCGGTGTGGCCGACCCCCGCGATGACGAACTTCCCGCGCATCATGACCTTCCTTCTCCGATCCCGGCGCGCGCGAGCACCTCGCGCCAATAGACGAGCTGGCGGCCGAGGAAGGCGCCGGCATCGCCGGGGCTGCCCCGCATCGGCACGGCGTTGAAGACGGCGAAGCGCTCGGCCGCCTCGGGCCGCGCCAGCACCTCGCCCATCGCCGCGTTGAGCTTCGCGACCGCCTCGGGCGGGGTGCCCGTCGGGGCGAGCGCGACATACCAGGAGCTGATGTCGAAGCCGGCGAAGCCGGATTCCGCCATGGTCGGCACCTCGGGCATCAGCGGCGAGCGCTCGGGCGTCGCCACCGCCAGCGCGCGCAGCCGGCCCTGCCGCACATGCGGAATGGTCGTCGTGCTGTCGAACATCGCCTGCACGGTGCCGGCGATGAGATCCGTCACCGCCCCGGCCGAGCCGCGATAGGGCACCACCTCGAACTCCGCCCCGGTGGCGTGGCGGAACAGCTCGGCCGCGACATGGGGCGACTGCCCGGTGCCGGAGGAACCGAAGCTGAACCGCCCGCCGGCGGCGCG
>Ga0207950_100653_pt1 | contig 10882 bp, 5 predicted proteins | sample Subbio11_8B_AprC_FD_184814 | JGI IMG/M metagenome (GOLD analysis project Ga0207950, IMG submission 184814) | Serpentinite rock and fluid subsurface biosphere microbial communities from McLaughlin Reserve, California, USA - CR11_8B_AprC (SPAdes) | ecosystem: Environmental > Terrestrial > Deep... | reverse complement strand
CCGACGACAACTTCGCCAGCATCGAGGCCGCGGTCGAGGAGGGCCGCGGCGTGTTCGACAACATCGTCAAGTTCATCAGCTGGATTTTGCCCACCAACGCCGGGCAGGGGCTGGTGATCATCGCCGCGATCCTGGCCGCGCAGCCGCTGCCCATTCTGCCGGTGCAGGCGCTGTGGATCAACATGACCACCGCTGTGCTGCTGGGCCTGACGCTGTGCTTCGAACCGCGCGAGGCCGGCATCATGCTGCGCCCGCCGCGCCGGCCCGACGCGCCTATCCTCAACTTCGAGCTGGTGCTGCGCATCCTCATCGTGGGCGTGATGCTGATGGTGGGCGCGACCGTGCTGTTTCACCACGCGCTCGCGCGCGGCCTGAGCGAAGCCGAGGCGCGCACGATTGCGCTGGCGGTGTTTGCGGTCGGGCAGTCGTTCTACCTGCTCAATATGCGCTCGCTGCGCCATTCGATGTGGAAGCTGGGGCTGATGAGCAACCCGTGGATCTGGGTCGGCATCGCGGCGATGATGGGCTCGCAGTGGCTGGTGACCTACGTGCCGCTGATGAACACGCTGTTCCACACCGCGCCCATCGCCGCTGCCGAGTGGCTGCCGGTGCTGGCGGTCGGGCTGGCGATCCACCTCGTGGTTGGCGCCGAGAAGCTGCTGCGCAAGACGCTGGAAGCCCGCGCTGCCGCCTCCTGATCGGGCTTTTACAATCGGTGCACCATGCCTGATACCTCCCCACTCGAATTTTCTCCCCTCACCGCCTTGTCGCCGCTGGACGGGCGCTACCAGCCCAAGCTCGACGCGCTGCGCCCGATTTTGAGCGAATACGGCTTCATGCGCTGCCGGGTGCAGGTCGAGCTGGTCTGGCTCGAACACCTGTGCGACGCCGGCCTAGCCAGCGCACAGCCGCTCAGCCACCAGGCCCGGGCGCACTTGCGCGCCATCGTCGAGCGCTTCGGCGTGGCCGACGCGGCGGCCATTAAGGCGATCGAAAAAACCACCAACCACGACGTGAAGGCGGTCGAGTACTGGATCCGCGGCAACCCCGAGCTGGGCGTGGCGGGCGCTTTTGCCGGCTGGCCCGAGCTGCAGGCGCTGGGCGAGTTTGTGCACTTTGCCTGCACCAGCGAAGACATCAACAACACCAGCCATGCGCTGCAACTCAAGGCGGCGCGCGAGCAGGTGCTGCTGCCGGGGCTGGATGCCATCATCGCGCAACTGCGCGAGCTGGCGCAGCGCTGGGCGGCGGTGCCCATGCTCAGCCGCACCCACGGCCAGACCGCCAGCCCGAGCACGGTGGGCAAAGAGCTGGCCAATGTGCTGCTGCGCCTGCAAACGGCGCGCCAGCGCATCGCGGCGGTGCCGCTGCTGGGCAAAATGAACGGCGCCGTGGGCAACTACAACGCGCACCTGTCCGCCTGGCCCGATTTCGACTGGGAGGCCTTCGCCCGGCGCGTGGTCGAAACCCCCGCCACTGCACCGGCCAGCACGGCCAGCACGGCCAGCAACACCAGCGCGGGCAGCGCGCCCGCAGCCGCCGTCGGCCTGGGCCTGAGCTTCCAGCCCTACAGCACCCAGATCGAGCCGCACGACTACATGGCCGAGCTGTTCGACGCCGTGGCGCGCAGCAACACCATCCTGATCGACCTGGCGCGCGACCTCTGGGGCTACATCAGCCTGGGCTACTTCAAGCAAAAGCTCAAGGCGGGCGAGATCGGCTCCTCGACCATGCCGCACAAGGTAAACCCGATCGACTTCGAGAACGCCGAGGGCAACCTTGGGCTGGCCAACGCGCTGCTGCGCCACTTAAGCGAAAAGCTGCCAATCAGCCGCTGGCAGCGCGATTTGAGCGACTCCACCGTGCTGCGCAACATGGGCGTGGCGCTGGGCCATGCGCTGCTGGCGCAGCAGTCGCTGCGCACCGGGCTGGGCAAGCTGGAGCTGAACCCGCAGGCGCTGGCGAACGATCTAGATGGTGCCTGGGAGGTGCTGGCCGAACCAATCCAGACCGTGATGCGCCGCCACGGCATCGCCGGGGCCTACGAAAAACTCAAGGCCGCCACCCGCGGGCAGGCGGTGACGCGCGCGGCCCTGCACGAATTGATCGAGACGCTCGATATTCCCGCAGCCGACAAGGCGCGCCTGCTGGCGCTCAAGCCGGCCGACTACACCGGCCTGGCCGAGGCGCTGGCGCGGCGGGCCTGAGCCGGCTCTGAGCGTAGCGTTCGCCCGCGAGCACGGGCGCAGCACCATCGGCGCAGCCATCAAGCTTGGCGAGCTACCGATCGAAAGTGCTTATCATTTTACGACTCACCTCAGTACGATCACAGCTTGGCAGGGCAATTCTGGAGCAAAGGATATACTTTCCTCAACAGCCCGCACCACGCTTCGCCAACCCAAACGAGCCCCCAGGATGCCGAAAGCACAGCTTGCCGACTTGACCCAAGCGCAACGCGACCGGCTCGCGTTCGTGGAGTTGCGCGTGCGCTTCATCGGCGAGATCCGCCGCCAGGACTTGGTCACGCGCTTTGGCATCCAGGCCGCCGCTGCGTCCAGGGATCTGGCGCTGTACAAAGATCTGGCTCCGGGCAACATCGACTACGACCCCAAGGGCAAGTCCTACGTCCTAGGGCCAGACTTCCGGCCCGTCTTCGACTTCCCCCCGGAGCGGGTGCTGTCGTGGCTGACGCAAGGCTTTGGCGATGGCGAGCCGATGCGGCTCAAGGCGTGGGTGGCCAGCAAGAGCCCCTCACGGCTGACGCACCCGGATCAAGCGCCCCGTGCTGCTCAAGGGGCAGCCCGTGGCACCCCACGAGGCCAGCGATCAGGACATCCAATGGACCCGGATCGTGGAGCTGGAGTTGGTGCCGCACCCGGATCAACCCCGGCCGGAGATCACCGAGATGGACTACAGCATGCAGGGTGGCGTGCTGCGCATGAAGCTGCGCGCCGCCACCGCCGGCTACATCCTGCGCCAATGGAGCGTGGACTGCACGCCCGACCACAGCTTGCGCGGGCATGAGTACCGGTTGTGGCTGAAGGACCACCTGGCCCTCTACGGCGTGCGCAATGCCGTGCTGGCGCCGGGCTACCGCTCCCCGGATCCACAACGGCTCGAAGCCGGGACGGACTAAAGGGTTGGGCATGCTCACAAAACTCGAACGACTCATCGGAAAAATCGGAGCCTTCAACAGCAAGCTGGTCCTGCGGGTCGGTCTATGGCCAAGAACATGAAATACGGCGACCTGATCCAGTTCGAGCAGATCGAGTCAGTCATTCAGCTGCTCGATGCAGGGCGCCCGGACGAGGCCAAGAAGCTCGTCGCGACCTATGTCATCTCCGACGACATGGCCGAGCGGATCTCCAAGCTCATGGTTCCCCAGCTCAGTTTTGACGACTCCGTCGATCACAAGGGCGTGCTGATCGTCGGCAACTACGGCACCGGTAAGTCGCACTTGATGTCGGTGCTGTCGCTGGTGGCCGAGGATGCGGCCTACGCGCCGATGATCCGCCACCCCAAGGTCGCCGAGGCGGTTGCCCCGATCGCTGGCCGCTTCAAGGTGCTGCGCATCGAGGTGGGCGGGCTGCAGATGCCGCTGCGCCAGATCATCACCCTGCAGCTTGAGCGTTTCCTCGAAAAGATCGGCGTCAGCTACACCTTCCCGACCGCGGACAAGGAGCTCAACAACAAGGACTCCTTCGAGGAGATGATGGCCGCGTTCGGCGAGAAATTCCCGGACCAAGGCGTGCTGCTGGTTGTCGACGAGTTCCTGGAGTACCTGCAGTCCCGCCGCGACCACGAGCTGGTGCAGGATCTGGCCATCCTGCGGCAGATCGGCGAAGTCACCAAGCACCTGAAATTCCGCTTCGTGGCCGGTGTGCAGGAAGCCATCTTCGACAGCGTGCGCTTCCAGCACGTGGCCGACAGCATGCGGCGGGTCAACGAGCGCTTCACCCAGATCCTGATCGACCGCCAGGACGTCAGCTTCGTCGTCTCCGCGCGTCTCCTCAAGAAGACGGCCGACCAGCAGAACAAGATCCGCGAATACCTCACGCCGTTCGCCAAGTTCTACGGCTCGATGAACGAGCGCATGGACGAGTACGTCCGCCTGTTCCCGGTTCACCCGGACTACCTCAAGACCTTCGAGCAGATCCACTTCACCGAGAAGCGTGGCGCGCTCAAGACCATCGAGACCGCCATGCTGGCCATCCTTGACCAGGACGTGCCCGACGACAAGCCGCTGTTCATCAGCTACGAGAGCTTCTGGAACACCATCAAGACCAACTCGGTCCTGCGCGCCGACCCCAACATCAAGGAGGTAATGCGCGTCTCTGAGGTATTGGAGTCGCGGGTCCAGCAGGCCTTCACGCGTCCGGCCTACAAGCCGATGGCGCTGCGCGTCATCCACGCGCTGGCCGTTCACCGTCTGACCACGGGTGGCGACATCCACATCCCAATCGGGCCCACCGCCGCCGAGCTGCGCGACGCTCTGTGCCTGTTCCAACCGGGCGTGGAGGACATGCCGGGCGATCCGGCCGAGAACCTGCTGTCGATGGTCCAGACCGTGATGCGGGAAGTGCTCAAGACCGTCAACGGCCAGTTCATCTCCAAGGCACCGCATGGTGGAAACGCTGGCGAGCAGTACTACCTCGACCTCAAGAAAGACATCGACTACGACGCGCAGATCGAAAAGCGCGCCGAAGCCCTCTCGGACGATGCGCTGGACCGCGCCTACTACAGCGCCGTCAAGGCGCTGATGGAGTGCAGCGACGACCTGCGCTACCCCGGCTTCCCAATCTGGCAGTACCAGATCGAATGGCAGGAATGGCGCGTTGAGCGCAACGGCTACCTGTTCTTTGGGGCGCCGAACGATCGGCCCACGGGCCAGCCCGAGCGCGACTTCACCGTCTACTTCATCCAGCCCTTCGACAAGCCAAAGTTCGCCAGCAACAACCTGTCGGACGAGGTGTTCTTCCGCCTCACCGGGCTGGACGACGATCTCAAGCGGCACCTGTCGTCCTACGCGGCGGCGCTCGATCTGGCATCCACCGCCAGTGGCGGCGCCAAGGCCATCTACCTCTCCAAGGCGCAAGACTTCCTGCGCGCCATGAGCAAGTGGCTGCAAGAAAAGCAGCTGACCGCCTTCGAGGTCACCTACCAGGGCAAGAAGAAGAACCTGCAAGAGTGGGCCAAAGGCGTGTCGCTGCGTGACCGGGCGCGGCTTGGCACGGACGAGCGCATAAACTTCCGCGACGTGGTGAACGTCATTTCGGGCCTGGTACTGGGCCAGCGCTTCGTCGATCTCTCGCCGGAATACCCAACGTTCTCGGTGCTGGTCACTGAGGCCAACCGCAAGCAACTGATCGGCAACGCACTGCGCGCACTGGCCGGCGGCACTCGTACCAAAGATGCGCTCGCCGTGCTCGATGCGCTGGAGTTGCTCGATGGCGACCGCGTCGACCCGGCCAACTCTCGCTACGCGCAGGAAGTACTGAACCGGCTCAAAGCCAAGGGCCACGGCCAGGTGCTCAACCGCAGCGAACTGCTGTCGGGCACCTCGGACGTCGAGTATTTCGCGCCGATCAAGTACCGACTGGAACCCGACCTGCTGGTCACCGTGCTGGGCGGGCTGGTCTACTCCGGCGACATCGTGCTGTCGATCACCGGCGACAAGATCGACTCCAGCAAACTGGCGCAACTGGCCGAACGCTCTATCGAAGAGCTGAAACAGTTCAAGCACGTCGAGGCACCCAAGGAGATCAACCTCGCGGTGCTGCGCGCCTTGTTTGAATTGTTTGACCTGCCGTCCGGCTTGGCTCAGAAAGCCAACCAAGGGGACACGGAGCCGGTCATCAAACTGCAGGAGAAGGTCAGCGCGCTGGTGCCGCGCGTGCTCAAGGCCGGCTCCGACCTGCAGCAAGGCAAGCTCGGCTTCTGGGGCCAGAACCTGCTGCGCGAAGAAGAAGCCAAAGACTGGCACGCCCGGCTGGATTCGCTGAAGAAGTTCACCGAGTCGCTGTCGCCGTACAACACCGTCGGCAAGCTCAAGAACCTGCGCGTCACCCAGGAAGACCTGGACGGCCAGAAGAAGAATCTGGAGATCCTGGCCGCCGTCGAGCGTCTGCTCGAACTGGTGGTGGAGTTGGGCAGCACGGCGTCCTACCTCTCGCAGGCCGAGTTGGTGTTGCCCGCCGAGCACCCGTGGATGAAGCAGGCCGAAGCCGCCCGCAAGGGCATCTTCGAAAAAATCAGCCAGGACCGCACCGCCGAGCACACCGCCCTGATTTTGGGCAATGGCCGGCAAACGCTCAAGCAGCTCAAGAAAGACTACATCACCGCCTACATCGCCAGCCACAGCAAGGCGCGGCTGGGCGTGGCTGAGGACAAGACCCGCAACGCTCTGCGCAAGGACGACCGCCTGCTGGCGCTGCGCGTGTTGGCCGGCGTGTCGCTCATGCCCACCAGCCAACTCACCGCGTTTGAAGAGTCGCTCAACGGCCTCAAGAGCTGTTCGTCACTGGACGAGCCCACGCTGGTCACCGCAGCCGTCTGCCCGCACTGCCAGTTCCGCCCCTCTGCCGAGCAGTTGGATCTGATCCCGGCGGCCAACCGCCTGCACAAGCTGGACGACGATCTGGATCAGTTAGTGGCCAACTGGCAGCAGACTCTGCTGGAGAACCTGGAAGACCCGTTCACGCAAGACAGCCTGGGCCTGTTGCCGCCCGCATCCAAAAAGATGATCGAGGCCTTCCTCACCTCACGCAAGCTGCCAGACCCGATGAGCAGCGAGTTCGCCAATGCCGTGCAAGAGGCGCTGTCGGGGCTGGAGAAGATTGCGGTCAAGGGCGACGAGATCAAGCAGGCGCTGCTGCAAGGCGGCTCGCCGGCCACACCGGAGGACCTGCGCAAGCGTTTCGACAATTTTGTCAACGAGCGCTGCAAGGGCAAGGATGCCAGCAAGCTGCGCATCGTGATCGAGTGACACAACGTGATCACCCGACCATGACAACAAGGAGTGAGGAACGACTGATGAGTGATCTTTTCCAGAACCACGCGGCCAGGTCCGGCCCGGTTGAATGCCTCGGGCAGACGTTCCCGAGTGATGAGGCGCGCCGCGAGCACTACCTGAAATTGCTTGCCGAGCGACTTAAAGATCCGGCATTCAAAAAAACAGAGGGATTTCCGGTTGGGTCGGACGAGCAAATTCTTTCGCTCTCGAATCCGCCTTACTACACAGCATGTCCCAATCCATTTATATCGAGCTTTGTTTCGCACCTGGGTAAACCCTATGTATCCGGAGAATGCTTCGTGCACGAGCCATTTGCTGCAGATGTCAGCGAAGGGAAGATGGATCCCATCTATAACGCACACAGCTATCACACCAAAGTGCCCCACAAAGCCATCATGCGCTACATCCTGCACTACACGCAGCCTGGCGACATTGTCTATGACCCATTTTGTGGGACTGGGATGACCGGTGTTGCAGCGCAGCTGTGTGGCGATAAGAAGGTAATCGAGTCCCTTGGGTACATGGTGGATAAAGACGGTGTCGTGTATTCAAAAGATCAAGAAGACGCTGGCGGAAAATGGATAAAGTTTTCCAGGCTTGGCGCTCGCCACGCGATCTTGAACGATCTATCCCCGGTGGCTTCTTTCATTGCAGCCAACTACAACTCTCCGGTCGATGTGCACGCCTTCAAGGACGAGGCATTGACCATCCTTCGCGAGGTGGAGAGTGAGTTTGGCTGGATGTATCAAACACTGCATTCGCCAACCGAAGAGAGCCTTGTTAATGCGATTAAGTTAATTCGGTCAGAGCGGAAGGTGTTCGCAGAGCTTTCAGAGCAGGTGGGGCGCATCAACTACACCGTATGGTCTGATGTGTTTACCTGTCCGGATTGTGCCGGCGAAATTATCTTCTGGGAGGCCGCTGTTAATAAAAGCAGCGGAAAGGTGAACGATGCATTTGCTTGCCCTCACTGCGGGGCAGAGCTGACAAAGCGAAAGATGGACAAGCTGTTGGTGCTGACTCATGATGATGCACTCGGGGAGAACATTAGACAGGTAAAACAGGTGCCGGTTCTTGTCAACTACTCGGTTGGTAAAAGTCGATTCGAAAAGAAACCTGATGCTTTTGACCTCGAGCTGATTGCGCGGATAGACGCAATGACGATTCCATATTGGTTTCCCAAAGATCGCATGATCGAAGGGCGTGAGACGCGGAGAAATGATCCAATTGGACTGACCCATGTGCACCACTTCTATTCGAGACGCAATCTTGCCTACCTGGCCGCACTCAAGGCCAGATGCCAGTCGCCGCAAACAAAGCTTTGGTTTAACGCGCAGTTGATCAACGTAAGCAAGCTAAATCGATACAGGCCGGAAGTGTCTTTTCCATATAACCCGCTCAGCGGAACGTTCTATATCGGCTCGCAGATTTCGGAGGCGGATGTCTGCGTGGCATACGAGAACAAGCTCAATCGCCTGGTTGCGGCATTCTCTCAGATTAAGCACTTCAATATTGTTGGAACAAGCTCGGCAACCAATGAGACTCCAGTGCATGCTGACTACATTTTCACAGACCCGCCTTTTGGCGCAAATATTGATTATTCAGAGTTGAGCTTTCTATGGGAGGCGTGGCTCGGGATAAGAACGGATAACCGCCATGAGGCCATAGCCAGCAAGGCGCAAAAAAAGGGTCTTGATGATTATCGGCGACTGATGGCGGATTCATTCAAGCGGGCCTATGAGGCATTAAAGCCGGGCCGATGGATGACCGTGGAGTTTTCAAACACTCAGGCTTCGGTCTGGAACGCGATACAGACGGCACTTCAAGAAGCCGGCTTTGTGGTGGCCAACGTGTCGGCGCTTGACAAGCAGCAGGGAAGTTTCAAGGCTGTTACAACGACTACTGCCGTTAAACAAGATTTAGTGATTTCTGCATATAAACCAAATGGCGGTTTAGAAGATCGGACGACTCGGAGCGGAGGTGCTACAGAATCAGTATGGGATTTTGTGCGAACTCATTTGGGCTACTTGCCAGTCTTCAAACACGCAAATGGAGTGCTCGAATTTGTAGGGGAGCGTGATCCGCGAATTTTGTTTGACAGAATGATTGCCTGGTTTGTCCGGCATAATATGCCGGTTCCCATGTCATCACAAGAATTTCAGTCTGGCTTAGGTGCGCACTTCGAAATCAGGGATGGCATGATCTTTCTTTCGAGTCAGGCGATGGAATACGACAAAAAGCGTCGCCAGTTTGCAAATGCACCACAGATGGAGCTTTTTGTTGCTGACGAGCGCAGTGCGATTGATTGGTTGAGTGACTATCTGAAAGCGAGACCCTCAAGGTACCAAGATATTCATGCTGACTTTATCAGCCAGTTGGGTGCCGGGTGGAAAAAGCACGAAGAAAAGCCGGAGCTGCTAGCACTGCTTGAGGAGAACTTCCTCAAATACACAGGGCATGGAGAGGTTCCCAGTCAAATTCACAGCTATCTATCTTCAAACTTCAAGGACCTTCGTGGACTCGAAAAGTCTGATTCCAGGCTTGTTGAGAGAGCCTTGGATAGATGGTTTGTGCCTGACCCGTCTAAAGCTCTTGATTTGGAGAAGAAACGAGAGAAAGCGCTGCTCAAAGATTTTGTGCAGTATCGAGATTTTGCAGGACGTCGCCTAAAAGAATTCAGGCTCGAAGTGATGCGCGCAGGATTTAAGGATGCTTGGGCAAGGAAAGACTACGGAACCATCGTCTCGGTTGCCAAAAAACTCCCCGAAGATGCTTTGCAGGAGGATGAAAAGCTATTGCTTTGGTACGATCAGGCTTTAACCAGGTTGGGGATGTAGGCCCTAAGCGGATCATGCTAAAACTTGTCTGGATAGACCAATCGGGACGGGTTTTCGTTTGATTTTTATTGGTCTCAGGAGGTGAGAAATGGCACAAGCGACACCAAGCTATGGATTGGCTACAGGAAAGCCGGAAAAACCCATTGTGGATGCTCTTATTGACAAGTATGGGCACCAGTCAGTCGTATGGCCAATTGCTTTGTCCGACACCACCTCAACGTTGGCTTATATCTTTGAGAGAAACAGCAATAACCTGATTAACTCGGAAGATGACACTCGCCCAAAAAGCAACTCAGGAGTGGGCGAATTTTACCTCGATTACACCGCCCGGCCAAGGCTGGTAATTCCAGATGATCCGTTCTTTTCCAAATTTATCGAGCCACAGTTTAACAACAGTTATGACTACATATTGTCTCCAATCTGTGGAGGCTACAGTACCGTAGATCTTGATTATGTTTGGCACAACGGAAAAATATTTCGTGGCTTCGAGCTGACGACGTATTGGATGAATTTCTCGTCTGAAGCAGAAGCAAAAAGGCTCGTCTCAACAATGTGTCGACGGCCATCTTGGGGCGGGCCGAAAGGTGCGCATGCCCTGCATAAAGTTGCGGCAGCCGCACAAGACTTGAATATCGAATACCACATGGTATTTGCAAACACCCTTGGTAAAGTCGGCAGCGATCTGAAGACAAATGGAAATGTGCTTTATTTTCCTCTGACGGCGGCTGCAGTTAATTTGCTTTCAAAGGGGCAGGTTCCTGATAATGCTATCTTCTGCTCGTTCCATACTTTCATAAACCAGATTTAATGAGTGATTTTTCCTGATGCAACCCATTTGATCATCCCGGATTTGAGTCGTGAAGTTTCTGTCAGGATTTTCCATCGGTGACTGGTGCTGGTTCACCCGGGCTCTATGCCGTTTCGTGTGGAACTTGACAACATCAACGACACCGGTGTATCAAACCACCAGCCTGCGGTATCGCCGGTTGCAGCGGGTTGACAGGCAAATGCTTGAGCCTGGACATCCGCAAAT
>Ga0207950_100652_pt1 | contig 10888 bp, 9 predicted proteins | sample Subbio11_8B_AprC_FD_184814 | JGI IMG/M metagenome (GOLD analysis project Ga0207950, IMG submission 184814) | Serpentinite rock and fluid subsurface biosphere microbial communities from McLaughlin Reserve, California, USA - CR11_8B_AprC (SPAdes) | ecosystem: Environmental > Terrestrial > Deep... | reverse complement strand
CATCGCCGAGCTGACCGCGCGCGCCGAGGCCGCCGACGCCGAGGCCCAGCCCGATGCGACGCGACCGGCTGCTGCTGGTCAGCGCCTTCGCCATGGCGCTGCTGACCCTGCTCGGCGAGGTCGGCGAGCGCCTGGGCATGCACCGGCTGCTGAAGTCGAATACATCGAAGACCCGCAGCCACTCGCTGTTCCGCCAGGGCTGCATGCTCTACGAACTGATCCCCAACATGCCGGAACACCGGCTCGCCCCGCTGATCGCAGAGTTCAACGCGGCGCTCGCCCAGCACGGCGCTTTCGGCGCACTCAGCACGCAAGCCGAAATGAGGGGATGAGTGAGCCGTCACTTCCGTTCCGCAGGGATGGTTTCGACAAAGCTCCCTGGCCCAGGACTGTCGCGCGAGGTCATCGCGATCGGCCCGCGCGAAAGACTCTTCAAGAAGGCGCGCGAGAACGAAGCTCTGGCGGTACCGAACAACACCCACCGCTTCCTCCAACACCGTCATCCCACGCGTTAACCTCTGCTGCTACGCCGAGTGACAGGACGAGGGCGACGATCGCAATCACCCCGCCCCGTCGTCTGAGTCCAGCCATTGGCCCTCCTTTTCCCGTCCTTAGCGTCACAGCCGAAACACCCGCATCGCCTCATCCCCGTAGTGATTGATCACCTTCACCGCGATCCGCCCCGACTTCGGCCTGGCGAAGGGCCGGCTCTCAGTGCGGTAGAGGCTGGCCCAGCCGCGGCATCAGTTCCACGAGGTTGCAGGGCTTGTGGCGGCTGTCGAGTTGCCAGCGCAGGATGTCGTCCCAGGCGTCCTTGCAGGCGCCGGTCGAGCCCGGCAGCGCGAACAGGTAGGTGCCGTCCGCCACGCCGCCGAGGGCGCGGGACTGCATCGTGGAGGTGCCGATCTTCTGGTAGCTCAGCATCCGGAACAACTCGCCGAAGCCCTCGATCTCCTTCTCCAGCACGCGCTGGAAGGCTTCCGGCGTGACGTCGCGGCCGGTGATGCCGGTGCCGCCGGTCGCGATCACGCAGTCCACCGCCGGGTCGGCGATCCAGCGCCGCAGGACGGCTTCGATGGCCTCGGCCTCGTCGCGCACGATCTCCCGCGCGACGCAGCGGTGCCCGCTGGCCTCGATGCGCTCCTGCAGCGTCTGGCCGGAGCGGTCGGTCGCCATGTCGCGGGTGTCGCTGACGGTCAGCACGGCGATGTTGACCGGCAGGAAGGGCAATGTCTCGTCGATCGGCATGGCGGCGGGCCTCCCTCGGGCTCGCTTCACCATGGGCATGCGGCGGGCGCGCCGCAACGGCCTCTCGCGCCTCAGCGCCCCCGTGCGGCGCGGATCTGCTCGACCGCGGCGGCGATGCGGATGGCCGGCAGCGCCTCGCCCCGCGCTGCCGAGGCGCGCGAGGGATCCCCGCTCGCCCCGAGCGCGGGCAACCCGCCCGGCTTGGGCGGCAGGCATGCGAGGCCCACCCCCGGCAGGTGGCCCGTTCCGCTCGATCCCGCCGCTGGCCATGATCACCGTGCGGCGGCCGGCGGCGATGGCGTCGCGGAGCCCGGGCCAGGTCATGGCGGCGATGCCGAGGCTGTGCCGGCCCGCCGCCGGGGCCGCCGGCAGCATGGCGAGGTCGAGCATGGCCAGGGCGCGGGTCAGGTCCATGCAGATCGTGCTTCCATCCCGGCGCCGAATGGGAGTATCTCAATATGCAAACATTGCCCGCAAGACGCGACGTATGGCCACATCCACCTACGACCCGTTCACCGCCACCTGGAACTGGCTCGCCCACCTGCCCGGTCTGCTGACCGAGCCGGGCTCGCCCTTCTGGTGGCCGACGATCATCGCGGCGGCGCTCGCGCTGGTGGTGATGGGTCTGGTCAGCCGTGCCTCGCTCGCCGAGATGCGCCGCCAGGCCATGCCGGGCGCGCCGCGCCGCTTCATCCGCCAATTGTTGGTGGATACGGGATTCTTCGTGATCAATTCGGCCATCCCCTTCCTCGCCGCCCCGGCGCTGCTGCTGCTGAGCGCCGCGGGGGCGACGCTCGGCGTGGTGATGCTCGCGCCGGTCTTCGGCATGCCGGACCCGGCGGCGCGGCTCGCCACCCCGGTGGCGATGGTGCTGGCCGCGCTGCTGCCCTTCGTGGCGACGGACTTCTCGCTCTACTGGACGCACCGGCTGTTCCACGCCTACCCGCTGCTGTGGCGCTCGCACCGCCTGCACCACGAGCCCGAGGTGCTGACGCCGGTCACCGCCTTCCGCTTCTGGCCGCACGAGCAGTTCGTGCACATCGCGGGCGGCACCTTCATGAACGGCTTCGCGCTCGGCCTCGTCGCGACGTCCTTCGGCGCGAATGTCGATCCGCTCACGCTGCTCGGCGTCAATGCCTTCACGCTGGTGTGGAACCTCGCCTTCTCCCACCTGCGCCACAGCCATGTCGCGCTGCGCTTCCCGCGCCGGCTTTCCTACGTGCTGGTCAGCCCGCACATGCACCAGGCGCATCATTCGGTGGATGTGGCCCAGCACGACAAGAACTACGCGACCGTCTTCGCGCTCTGGGACTGGATGTTCGGCACGCTCTACCTGCCGGAGAAGGGCGAACGCTTCCGCTTCGGCGTGGATGACCCCGTGCCGGCGCCTCCGGCGGCCACCGCGCGCCCCGTCGTCCAGCTGCCGCCCGCGCCGGTGCGCTGAACCGCCCCGCGCGCGACGCGGCGGAGCGGTCCCTTGAGCGGCCCGGGCATCCCGGCAGGCGCCCGCCGCGTGGCGCGAAGCCTGGCGAACCGGGGTCTCGCGCCCGGCATCCGAGGGCCGGAAAAAGCGGATGCCGGCAGTCGAAGCATTCGGCTGCTGGTATAACCCCGCCATGGAATGGCAATCCCCGGCGGTCGTGCTGGATGCGCGCCCCTATGGCGAGGGCGCAGCCGTCGTGACGCTGCTGACCGAGGAGCACGGCCGCCATGCCGGCCTCGCCAAGGGCGGAGCCTCCCGCGCGCAGGCCGGGATCTGGCTGCCCGGCAACCTCGTCGAGGCGCGCTGGACCGCGCGCCTGGCCGACCAGCTCGGCGCGCTGGGCGGGGAACTCGTTCACCCCGCCGCCGCGCTGGCGATGGAGGATCCCTTAGCGCTCGCGCTGCTCTCCTCCGCCTGCGCCATCGCCGCCGATGCGCTGCCCGAGCGGGAGCCGCATCCGCGCGCCTTCCAGGCGCTGGTCTCGCTGATCAGCCACCTCGTCGGCGAGGCGGAGGGCGTGATGGCCGACTACGTGCGCTGGGAATGCATCATGCTGGCCGAACTCGGCTACGGCCTCGACCTCGCCGCCTGCGCCGTGACGGGCGTGCGGGAGGGTCTGACGCATGTCTCGCCGCGATCGGGCCGCGCGGTCTCGGCCGATGCGGCGGCGCCCTATGCGGGGCGGCTGCTCGACCTGCCGCGCTTCCTGCTCGACGACGGGCCGGGCGAGCCGCGCGGCTGGGACGCCGGGCTGCGCCTGACCGGGCACTTCCTCGAACGCGACGCCTTCGGATCCCGCCACCGGCCCGTGCCGGAGGCCCGCCACCGCCTGGCTGATCGCGTCGCGGCGCTGGCGGGCGCGGAGGCCGGGTCGGCACCCTGACGGCCGGGCACCGCGCTGTTGCCTCACGAGGCCGGCCTGCGCCGGAATCCGCACCGCGCCGGCCAGCGCCGGCGCCGCGGCGATGCCGCGGGCCCATCCCGGCGTCGTCGATGCGTCCTCGCGCACCGAAACCATCCGGCGGACCGCCGCGCTGACCGCGAGCACGAAGCCGACCACCGCCGGCCGCATGACGGCGCAGTTGACCTGGGATTGGCCGATCACCTCGCCGTTCACCACCGCCCGATGCCCCGCGCCAATGAACCCCGCGACGTGCGGTGCGAGCGGTAGGGCCATGAGCCCGAACCGCTTCCGGATCGCCAGATCCATGCCTTCCGCTCCCCTGCCGAACATAGCGGCGCCGATTCGCCGCCCTCCGCTTCGACTGGCGCCGCTTGCCCGCCCGGTGCTAGAGCAGACCGCATGCGGCTGGAATCGGCCGCATGCGTGAACTCGCTCGCGAACGAATCCCGGAGCGGCTTCCACTCATCCGGAAACCGCCCTGGTCGGGCGCCCCGACAGGCAGGACCGAATTTCCCGCATGCCCGACGATGTGAAGACCCCGGCCGAGGATGGCGGCGCGACGCGCGAGACCCGCCTCGCCGATGCGCTCTCCGAACGCTACCTCGCCTATGCGCTGTCCACCATCACCGCGCGCTCCCTGCCCGATGTGCGCGACGGGCTGAAGCCGGTCCATCGCCGGCTGTTGTGGGCGATGCACCAGCTGCGCCTTGACCCCGCCGCCGGGTTCAAGAAATGCGCGCGCATCGTCGGCGACGTGATGGGCAAGTACCATCCGCATGGCGACAGCAGCATCTACGAGGCGCTGGTGCGCCAGGCGCAGGACTTCGCCGCGCGCTACAGGCTGGTCGAGGGCCAGGGGAATTTCGGCAACATCGACGGCGATAACGCCGCGGCCATGCGCTACACGGAAGCGCGCCTGACCGAGGTCGCGCAGGCCATGCTCGACGGCATCGAGGAGAACGCCGTCGATTTCCGCGCCACCTACGACGGCGAGGAACGCGAGCCGATCGTCCTGCCCGCCGCCTTCCCCAACCTGCTGGCCAATGGCGCGACGGGCATCGCGGTGGGCATGGCGACCTCCATCCCGCCGCACAATGCGGGGGAGCTGTGCGACGCGGCGCTGGCGCTGATCAAGGACCCGGATGCGGACCTGATGCAGCACATCTCCGGCCCCGACTTCCCCACCGGCGGCGCGCTGGTCGAGCCGAAGGAGGCGATCCGCGACGCCTACGAGACCGGCCGCGGCGGCTTCCGCGTGCGCGCGCGCTGGGAACGCGAGGCGCTGAAGAGCGGCACCTGGCAGGTCGTCGTCACCGAGATCCCCTACCAGGTGCAGAAGGCCAAGCTGATCGAGCAGATCGCGCAGCTCCTGGAAGAAAAGAAGCTCCCGCTGCTCGCCGATGTGCGCGACGAGAGCACCGACGTGGTCCGCCTAGTGCTGGAGCCGAAGTCCCGTGCCGTCGAGCCCGCCGTGCTGATGGAGACGCTGTTCCGCGCGACCTCCCTGGAAGCGCGCTTCCCGCTCAACATGAACGTGCTGGATGCCGCGCGCACGCCGCGCGTGATGGGCCTGCGGGAAGTGCTGCGCGCCTGGCTCGACCACCGCCATGTCGTGCTGGTGCGGCGGACGGAACATCGCCTCGCCGCGATCGCGCGGCGGATCGAGATCCTCGACGGCTACCTCATCGTCTATCTCAACCTCGATGAGGTGATCCGCATCATCCGCAGCGAGGACGAGCCCAAGCCCGTGCTGATGGCGACCTTCTCGCTGACCGAGCTGCAGGCCGAATCCATCCTCAACATGCGCCTGCGCTCCCTGCGAAAGCTCGAGGAGATGGAGATCCGCAAGGAGCACCGGAAGCTCGGCGCGGAACAGAGGAAGCTCCATGGCCTCATGGCGTCCGAGAAGAAGCGCTGGGACGCCATCGCCGAGGAGATCGCGGCGACTCGCGCGAGGTTCGGGGAGGGCGCGCTGGGCCGCCGCCGCACCGAGGCCGGGCGCGTGCTGCCCGCCGTGCTGGTGGACGAGGCCGCCTTCGTCGAGCGCGAGCCCATCACCGTCATCCTGTCGGAAAAGGGCTGGATCCGCGCGCAGAAGGGGCACGTCCCGCTCGACGGCGAGATCCGCTTCAAGGAAGGCGACGGGCTGCTCGCCGCGCTGCACGCGCAGACCACCGACCGCATCGTGATCTTCGCGACCAACGGCCGCGCCTACACGCTGAAGGCCGAGGCCCTCCCGCGCGGGCGCGGTGACGGCCAGCCGGTGCGCCTGATGGTGGACCTGACGAACGAGGACGCGGTGGTGTCCATGTTCGTCCACGAGGACGGCAGGCGCTTCCTGCTCGCCGCCTCCGACGGCAAGGGATTCGTCGTGAAGGGCGAGGACCTGCTGGCGGAGAAGCGCACCGGCAAGCAGGTGCTCAACGTCGATCCGCCGGTCGAGGCCGCGGTCTGCGCGCCGGTCGAGGGCGATGCCGTCGCGGTGATCGGGCAGAACCGCAAGCTGCTGGTCTTCCCGCTCGAGCAGGTGCCGGAGATGACGCGCGGGCGCGGCGTGCAACTGCAATCCTACCGCGATGGCGGGCTGTCGGATGCGAAGGTGTTCACGCGCGCGCAGGGGCTGACCTGGACACTGGGCGGGCGGACGCGGACGGAGACGGATCTGCGGCCCTGGATGGGCAACCGGGCGGGGGCGGGCAAGGCGCCGCCGAACGGGTTTCCGCGGGCGAACCGGTTCGAGTAGGGCGCGGAGAGGGGCTCCGCCCCTCTCCGGACCTCACCCCGCCAAAGGCCGAAGGGCCTTTGGAAACCGGGTTCCAAGGGCCTTTCGGCCCTTGGCGGGAGGGTCCGGGAGGGCAGCGCCCTCCCGGGGGATCACCTCACCCGCACCAGCACGTGCCGCTTCCGCCCGGCCGAGAGCTTCGCCGCGCCGTCGCGCAGGTCGGCGGGCGTGACCGTCAGCGCCACGTCGCTCACCACCGCGTCGTTCAGGCGCAGCCCGTTCTGTGCGATGAGACGCCGCGCCTCGCCCTTGCTGGCGGCGAGCCCCGCGGCCACCGCCAGGTCCACGAAGGGTGCGGGCAGCGCCGCGACGATGGCGGGCAGCGTGTCCGCCGCAGCCCCCTCCTCGAAGGCGCGCCGCGCCGTCTCGGCCGCCTGATCGGCTGCCGCTCGGCCATGCAGCAGCGCGGTCGCCTCGGTGGCGAGCACCTTCTTGGCCTCGTTCACCTCGGCGCCGGCCAGCGCGCCGAGGCGCTTCACCTCATCCATCGGCAATTCGGTGAACAGTGCCAGGAACCGGCCCACATCCGCATCCTCGGTGTTACGCCAGAACTGCCAGTAGTCGTAGGGGCCGAGGCGGTCGGGGTTCAGCCACACCGCACCCGCGGCGGTCTTGCCCATCTTGGCTCCGGATGCGGTGGTCAGCAGCGGCGTCGTCAGCACATGCGCATGCCCCCCCGCCATGCGGCGGATGAGTTCCGCCCCCATGACGATGTTGCCCCACTGGTCGGACCCGCCCATCTGCAGCACGGCGCCGTGGCGGCGGTGCAGCTCCAGGTAATCGTAGGACTGCAGCAGCATGTAGTTGAATTCGAGGAAGCTCAGCGAATGCTCGCGCTCGAGCCGCAGGCGCACGCTGTCCATGGTCAGCATGCGGTTGACCGAGAAATGCCGCCCGACATCGCGCAGGAAGGGGATGTAGCGCAGCTCATCGAGCCATTCCGCGTTGTCGAGCATCATCGCTCCGGCGCTGAAATCCAGCAGCGATTCGAAGGTGCGGCGGATGCCCACCTTGTTCGCCTCGATGATCTCCTCGGTAAGAAGCTGGCGCGCCTCGTCCTTGCCGGACGGGTCGCCCACCTTGGTCGTGCCGCCGCCGATCAGCGCGATCGGCCGCCCGCCGGTCTTCTGCAGCAGGCGCAGCAGCATCGTCGGCAGCAGGTGGCCGACATGCAGGCTGTCGGCGGTGCAGTCGTAGCCGATATAGGCCACCAACCCGCCCTTGTTCAGCGCGGCATCCAGCTCCGCCTCGTCCGAGGTCTGGTGGATGTAGCCGCGCTCGCGGGCGATGCGGAGGAAGTCGCTCTTGAAGGCGATGGGCATGCAGACCGCTCAGGTTGTCCCCGGCGGCGGACAATCAGCCGACCGGAGGCTGCGCGGCTAGCATGTGGCGGGGTGGTGCGGAAGCCTTGTCGCGATGCAGGCCCCCTGTAGAATGCGAATTCGCAACGAAAGGAACAGGACCGCATGTCGGATACGCAACCGGCCAGTGGGCAGTGGCGCGTCATCGACCAGAGCGGACGTGTCGTCGAGACGATGGCGCTCGCAGCGGGTCTGCCCCCGATCGCGGCCGTTCCCGGGACGCTGCTCTGTCCGCGCCTCGGCCAGTGGTTGATGGTGATCGATGTGCACTATTTCCTCGATCCCGCGACCGGGCAGTGGAGGTTCACCGGCACGCTGTCCCTGCTGCCCGATCCTTTGCCCGATGAAGGGAAGCTCTATGAGCTGCGCCGCCATCTGCTGCGGCACTGCGGCTGGCTCTGAGACGAAACGCTGACAGCCTGCGGCTGCCGTTCTATGGCTGCGGCATGCTGCGCACGATCGGGCTGATGAGTGGCACCTCCCTGGACGGGGTGGATGCCGCCTATCTCGAGACAGACGGGGAGACGATCGGCCGGATTGGGCCGCGCCTGACCCTGCCCTACGACCCGAAGCTGCGCCGCGCGCTGCGCGCGCTGCTCGACCGCGCCGAGTCGCTCGCCGACGACGACCCCGACCTGCTCGACGCCGTGAAGCGCCTGACCGACCGCCATGCCGAGGCGGTCGAGGCGCTGCGCCTCGAGGCCGACCTGATCGGCTTCCACGGCCAGACCATCCTGCACCGCCCGCCGGTGAAGGGCCGCAACCACCGCCCCTTCACCTGGCAGGTCGGCGATGCAGCCGCGCTCGCCAAGCGCACCGGCATGACGGTGGCGTACGACTTCCGCAGCGCCGATGTCGCGGCCGGCGGGCAGGGGGCGCCGCTGGTCCCGGTGTTCCATCGCGCGCTGGCCGCGCCGCTGCCCAAGCCGCTCGCCATCCTCAACCTCGGCGGCGTCGGCAACGTCACCTGGCTCGGTGCGGAGGGCGAGATGCTGGCCTTCGACACCGGCCCGGCCAACGGCCCGCTCGATGACTGGGCGCGCCAGCACACCGGCAGGGACTACGATGCGGCGGGCAGGCTCGCGCTGGCCGGCCAGGCCGATGGCGCGGTGCTGGGGCGGCTGATGGCGCATCCCTATCTGGCCGAGCCGCCGCCGAAATCCCTCGACCGGCTGGATTTCGACCGCGCGCTGAAGGAAGCGGGCGCGGCGGAACTGTCCGCGGCCGATGGCGCGGCGACGCTGTGCGCCTTCTGCGCCGTGTGTGTTGCCGCCGCCGCGCGGCTGTTTCCCGAACCGCCCCTGCAATGGCTGGTGGCCGGCGGGGGGCGGCGCAACCCGGCGATCATGAAGGCGCTGGCGGGTGCGCTCGAGGAACCGGTCCGCCCGGTGGAAGTGGCGGGCTGGGACGGCGATGCGCTGGAAGCCCAGGCTTTCGGCCTGCTGGCGGCGCGGGTCGCGCGGGGGCTGCCCATCACCTTCCCCGGCACCACCGGTGCGCCGGGGGCGCTGAGCGGGGGGCGGATCGTCGGCTCGCTGCTGTAAGGCCAACGGACCGATCGCTTGGGCGGTCCGGGCGGCCGAAGGGGCGCCGCGCCGGGTGGCGCGAAGCCAGGCGGACCGGCGGTTCGCGCCCGGCGCCGGAGGGTCGGGAAAAGCGGATACCGGCGGTCGAGGCATGCGGCCGCCGGTATAACCCCGCTCGCCGGCCCGGGAAATCGGGCTAGTCTGCCCGCATGGTCTGGTCCTTCCCCATCGCGACCGTGCGCGGCACGGTCATCCGAATCCACGTCACCTTCTTCCTGCTGCTCGCCTGGATCGGCGCGATGCACGCCATGCGCGGGGGCATGGCCGAGGCGCTGGCCGGCATCGCCTTCATCTCCGTGGTCTTCGCCTGCGTGGTGCTGCACGAATTCGGCCATGCCGCCGCCGCCAGCCGCTACGGCATCGCCACCCCCGACATCACCCTGCTGCCGATCGGCGGGGTCGCGCGGCTCGAGCGCATCCCCGAGGAACCCTGGCGCGAGATCGCCATCGCCGTCGCGGGTCCGGCGGTGAATGTCGCGATCTGCCTGCTGCTGGTGCTGGTGCTCGGCGCGGTGCCGGCGCCGGCGGAGGGGCTCGCGGTGGAGGATCCGCGCACCGGCTTCCTCGCGCGGCTGTTCTGGGTCAACGCCTTCCTAGTGATATTCAACATGATCCCCGCCTTCCCGATGGATGGCGGGCGCGTGCTGCGCGCGCTCCTGACCCTCCGCATGGGCCATCGCCGCGCCACCCATGCGGCGGCGACGGTCGGCCAGGCGGTCGCCATCATGCTCGGCTTCGCGGGGCTGTTCGGCGCGCCGCTGCTGATCTTCATCGCGCTGTTCGTCTGGCTCGGCGCGGCGGGGGAGGCGGCCGACGTGGACCTGCGCGCCACCACGCGCGGCATGGTCGCCGACGAGGCGATGGAAACCCGCTTCGAGGCCCTGTCGCCCGAGGCCGATGTCGCCGCCGCAGCCGAGGCCCTGCTGCGGACCCCGCAGCAGGACTTCCCCGTGGTGGACGGCACGGGGCGGCTGCTCGGCCTGCTCACGCGCGATGCCATCATCCACACGCTGCGCCAGGCCGGGCCGCAGACCCCGGTCGCGGACGCGATCCGCGACATCCCGCGCGTGCCGCGGAGGATGCCGCTGCTGGACGCGCTGAAATCCCTCCAGGACGCGCCGGCCATCGCGGTGGAGGAGAGCGACGGCCGCCTCGCCGGGCTGCTGACGCCGGCGAATCTCGCGGATCTGCTGGCCCTGCGCGGGTGAAGGGCGGGCGCCGGCCGCGTCCACCCCGCGCCGCGACGTGACCCATGTCGCAGCGCCGCGCCGCGGGCGCGCGCAGCATCGCCCTCGGTTCCCCACGCGCACGGCCGCGCAGATTGAAGAACGCGCCCAGACGCGCATGAAAAGGGGCCGCCGGAGATGCCCGGCGGCCCCGCATCGACACCGCGAGGGGTGAAGCTTCGCTCCGGCAGACCGGTCTCCTGACCGGTCCGGGCGCCCGGATGGGCGCCGCGCCGAGTGGCGCGAAGCCCAGCGGACCGGAGGTTCGCGCCCGGCGCCTGCGCGGGCGGAGAAACGG
>Ga0207950_100651_pt1 | contig 10894 bp, 7 predicted proteins | sample Subbio11_8B_AprC_FD_184814 | JGI IMG/M metagenome (GOLD analysis project Ga0207950, IMG submission 184814) | Serpentinite rock and fluid subsurface biosphere microbial communities from McLaughlin Reserve, California, USA - CR11_8B_AprC (SPAdes) | ecosystem: Environmental > Terrestrial > Deep... | reverse complement strand
CCCGGCGCCCTGCCCGGCACCAAGGAAGGCTGCGCCGAGGGCGATTGCGGCGCCTGCACCATCGTCATCGAGGAGCCGAACGGCACGCGCAGCCCGGTCAATGCCTGCCTGCTGCTGCTCGGCCAGGTCGCCGGCCGCGCCATCCGCACCGTCGAGGGCCTGCGCGCCGCGGATGGCGGCGCCCATCCCGTTGCCCGCGCGCTCGCTGCGCATGACGGCACGCAATGCGGCTTCTGCACGCCAGGCATCGTCATGTCCGCCTGGGCCTATACCCGCAGCGGCGGCGAGGTGCACGAGGCGCTCGCCGGCAATCTCTGCCGCTGCACCGGCTACCGCCCCATCCTCGACGCGCTCGGCACGATGGAAGACGACGGCGCCCCGCCCCCCGCCGCGCACGACCCGCCCGCCGAGATCGCCACCGCCACCCAGCGCTTCCTGCTGCCGCAGACCGTGGCCGAGGCCGTCGCGCTGCGCGCCGCTCACCCGCAGGCCTGGCTGCTTGCCGGCGGCACCGACCTCAACCTCCGCGTCTCCGAACATCGCGAGCAGCCGCCGCTGGTCATCGGCCTGCAGAACATCCCGCGCCTGCGCCGGCTGGAAGTGAGCGCCGACGGCATCGAGGCCGGCGCCGCCGCGCCCTATGCCCGCCTTCTCGAAGCCTGCGAGGCCGATGCGGATTTCGCCCCGCTCGCCGCCCTGCTGCGCCGCCTCGGCTCGCGTCAGATCCGCGCCCTCGGCACGCTCGGCGGCAATCTCGGCACCGCAAGCCCGATCGGCGACGCCCTGCCGCCGCTGATCGCGCTGGGTGCGACCGTCACCCTCGCCTCCCCGCGCGGCGAGCGCGCCATGCCGGTCGAGGCCTTCCTCACCGGCTACCGCAGCACCGCCCTCGCTTCCGACGAGATCATCACCCGCGTCACCATCCCCCGCCCGCCGCCCGGCGCCATCCTCGCCTGCGAGAAACTCTCCAAGCGCCACGACCAGGACATCGCGACGGTCGGGCTGTCGGTGCTGCTGACGCTGCGCGAAGGCGTCGTCACCGCCGCGCGCATCGTCCATGGCGGCTGCGGCCCGTGCGCCGCACGCGCCCCGGGCGCGGAAGCGGCCCTGGCCGGCGTGCCCTTCGACGCGGCCGCCGCCGACCGCGCGGCGCAGGCGCTGGAGGCGGAGATCACGCCGCTGTCGGACCTGCGCGGCAGCGCGGAATACCGGCGGATCGCGGCGGGCAACCTGCTGCGGCGGCTGGCCATCCGCGCACCGGGCATCGGCGGCATCGCGGCGCCGCATCATCCGGTGTTCGTCGCGTGAGCAGGCAGGCGACAGCATCGGGGGGAGTGAACTCCCCCCGAATCCCTCCTCCTTCTTCGGATACTTGGCACCAACCCCCGCCGTCAGTCCCCAAAGGCCAGAGAAGGGAGGGGGTGCGGGGGAGGTTCTCCCCCCCCGCCCTGCCCGCATGACCACCGGCGCGCCTCTCCCGCACGACAGCGCCCTCGCCCACGCCACCGGCGCCGCGCGCTTCGCCGACGACCTGCCCGAGCCCCCCGGCCTGCTCCACGCTGCCCTGGTGCTGAGCCCGGTCGCGCGCGCCGCCGGCTTCACGCTGGACGAGGCGCCGGCCCGCGCCGTGGAAGGCTTCGTCGCGCTGCTCGATGCGGCGGCGATCCCGGCCCAGAACGACATCTCCCCAACCGGCAAGGGCGGCGAGCCGCTCTTCGCCGACGGCCCGCTGCGCCATCACGGCCAGCCGCTCGCCATGGTGCTGGCCACCACGCGCGACGCCGCGCTGCGCGCCGCGGCCGCGGTGACAGTCATCCCGCGCGAGCCCGCACCGCCCCGCCTCGACCTCGAGGACGCGATCGCCCGACGGGACCTCCTGATGCCACCGCAGGTCATCGCGCGCGGCGACGCGGCGGCGGCCATCGCGGCCGCGCCGCTGACCGCGCGGGGCGAGTTCCGCGCCGGCGGGCAGGAGCATTTCTACCTCGAAGGCCAGGTCGCCATCGCCGTGCCGGAGGAGGATGGCAGCCTCGCCGTCACCGCCTCGACGCAGCATCCGACCGAGGTGCAGCATATCGCGGCGCGCGTGCTGGGGTGCGACTTCAACCGCATCACCGTCACCTGCCGGCGCATGGGCGGCGGCTTCGGCGGCAAGGAAAGCAACGCCTCCTGGGTGGCGGCGGCGGCGGCGCTCGGCGCGCGCGTGACGGGCCGGCCGGTGAAGCTGCGCCTCTCCCGCAAGGCGGACATGGCGGCGACCGGCAAGCGCCATCCCTTCCTGTTCCGCTGGCAGGCGGGCTTCGACGCCGCGGGCCGCATCCTCGCGCTCGATGCCACGCTGGCGGCCGATGGCGGGCACAGCCTCGACCTCACGCCCGGCGTCGTCTTCCGCGCCGTGACGCATGCGCTGAACTGCTACGACGTGCCGGATGTGCGGCTGACCGCGCTCGCGCTTCGCACCGACACCGTCTCGCACACCGCCTTCCGCGGCTTCGGCGGCCCGCAGGGCGTGCTGCTGATGGAGGACGTGATCCGCACCGTCGCCCGCGCCACGGCGCTGACGCCCGAGGCCGTGCGCGAACGCAATTTCGCCGGCGGCGCGAATGACGCCCGCACCCCCTACGGCCAGGCGCTCGAAGGCGACCTGATCCGCCGCGTCTGGGCCGAGTGCAGGGCGGGCTCGGAGTGGGAGTCCCGCCGCGCGCAGGTCGCCGCCTTCAATGCCGCGCACCCGTATCTCCGCCGCGGCCTCGGTTCCTTCGTGCTCGCCTTCGGCATCTCCTTCGGGGTGCGGCATCTCAACCAGGCCGGTGCGCTGGTGCATGTCTATGCCGATGGCTCCATCCGCCTGAACCACGGCGGCACCGAGATGGGCCAGGGCCTCAACATCAAGGTCGCGCAGATCGTCGCCGAGGATTTCGGCGTCCCGCTCGACCGCGTGCGCATCACCGCGACCTCCACGGCCGAGGTGCCCAACACCGCCCCCACCGCGGCGAGCACCGGCAGCGACCTCAACGGCTGGGCCGCGCACAACGCGGCGCTCGCGATCCGCATGCGCATGGCCGAGGTCGCCGCCGCGCTGTGGGAGGTCCCGCCCGAGGCCGTCGCCTTCGCCGAGGGCCGCGCCTTCGTCGCCCGCCCTGGCGACAACCGCGCGATGAAGTTCGGCGAACTCGCCCATCGCTGCTGGCTCGAGCGCGTCGGCCTCTCCGCCACCGGCTTCTACCGCACGCCCGACATCCACTGGGACGCGCAGGCGATGCGCGGCGAGCCCTTCTTCTACTTCTCCTATGGCGCCGCGACGGCCGAGGTGGTGGTGGACACGCTGACCGGCGAGCACCGCGTCCTGCGCGCCGACCTGGTGCAGGATTGCGGCCGCTCCCTGAACCCCGCGGTGGACCGCGGCCAGATCGAGGGCGCCTTCGTCCAGGGAATCGGCTGGCTCACCTGCGAGGAACTGGTCTGGGACGCGGATGGCCGCCAACGCTCCCTCGGCCCCTCCACCTACAAGATCCCCGGCTCGCGCGACGCGCCGCCGGATTTCCGCATCCGCCTGCTGGCCGACGCCCCCGCCCGCGCCGACACCATCTTCCGCTCGAAAGCGGTCGGCGAACCACCGCTGATGCTCGCCGCCGCGGTGTGGAGCGCGCTGCGCGACGCGACCGGCGTCGAGCGCCTCGACCTTCCCGCGACGCCCGAGCGCGTGCTGCTCGCCCTCAGGGGGCGGGGATCGTGAAGGCCGGCACCGCCACGCCAAGGGGCCGCCCCAGCGCCGCCTTCACCTGAACGCCCGCGATGGCATGGCCGCCGGCGGTTGCCACCAGCAGCGGCGCGCCGCTCGAGCCCGTCGTCGCCGCGCAATCGTGCCCGACCAGGATCCCCTGTGGCCCGAAGGTGCCGACGATCACCACCCGGCAGCCGCGATCGGCCAACAGCACATCCGGCCGGTCATGCTGCCAGGCGGGCAGGGTCAGCGGCGCGCCGACCGGCGGCGCCTCCCGCAGCAGCGGCAGCACGCGCCCCCGCCCGATCGGCGCGGCCAGCGTCACCAGCGCCCAGTCGGCGCGCCAGGGCTCCTCGCGCGCAGGGTCGAAGCCCGCCCCGCTGCGCAGCGCCACGCCCCGCACCGTCGCCGGCCCGAGCCGCACCCTGATCCGCCCCGGCGCCACCAGCCGCCTGGCATCGCCCGTCACCAGGCAATGCGCGGCCGTGAGCACGACGTTCGGCGCCACCATCGCGCCGGTGCAGCGCCCCCCGGCCTCCGTCTCGACCAATGCGATGGCGTCGAAGGGCGCCTCGTCCGGCGCGACCGGCCGCCGCGTGTCCACCGGCCCGAGGCCCGGCACCTCCGCCGCCGCGCCGCCGGCCAGCACCGCCAGCGCCGCGCAGGCGGCGGCGCGCAACCCGGATCGTCCATACCGCTGCATCGTCGGGCCCTTTCAGCACGGGTGGCGGACGTCATGAAAGCGTCGCGTCGCCGTCATTCTGTTTCTGTTATTCTGGAAACATGGAAATTGATGGCGCCGCCGCAGCCTTCGCCGCGCTTGGCCAGCAGACGCGCCTCGCGCTGCTGCGCGCCCTGCTCGCCGCCGGGCCCGACGGCATCGCCGCCGGGGATCTTGCGGCACAGCTCTGCGTTGCGTCGTCCACCCTCTCCTTCCACCTGCGGGCGCTGGAACAGGCCGGGCTGATCGCCGCGACGCGGCGGGGCCGCAGCCTGGTCTATGCGGCGCAGCTCGCGCGGCTGCGCGGCGTCTTTGCCTTCCTCGCCGATGCGTGCTGCGGCAGCGCCCGCTGCGGCGACCTCCATCGCCTGCTCGACCCCGTCGCGGAGACCCGCCCCATGCAGCCTGCCTTCAACGTCCTGTTCCTCTGCGCGCGCAACTCCGCACGCTCGATCATGGCAGAGGCCATCCTCGACGACCTCGGCAAGGGACGTTTCCGCGCCTTCTCCGCGGGCTCGGATCCCGCGCCGGACGGCCCGCTGCCCGAGGTGCTGGCCCAGCTCCGCGCCATGGGCCACGACGTCTCGGCCCGGCGCTCGAAATCCTGGGAGGAATTCACCGGGCCGGACGCGCCGCGGATGGATTTCGTCATCGCGCTCTGCGACGTGCTGAATCTGCAGGCCTGTCCGGATTTCGCCGGCACCCACGTCACCGCCGCGTGGCCGCTGCCCGATCCCGCGAAATACGCCGGCAGCGCCACGGAACGCGCCAGCCTGCTCAACGAGCTCTACGCCGCGCTGCACCGCCGCCTGTCCATCTTCGTCAGCCTGCCCTTCGGCGCGCTCGACCGCATGGCACTCAAGGCGCGGCTGGACGAGCTCGCCCAGCCGCTCGCGGGCGCCCGCGCATGAGGGTCGGCATCAACGGCATGGGCCGCATCGGGCGCCTCGCGCTGCGCGCCGCGATGGGTGCGGCCGAGCGCCCGCAGGACGACCCGCGCGCGGGAAATCGCCTCGATGTCGTGCACCTCAACGAGGTGAAGGGCGGCGCCGCGGCCACGGCGCATCTGCTCGAATTCGACAGCGTGCAGGGCCGCTGGCGCGCCCCCATCGCCGCCGAGGACAGCGCGGCCATCCGCATCGGCGATGCGCGCCTGACCTTCTCCGAGCACGCGAAGCCGGCCGACATCGCCTGGGGCGACCTGGTCGTGGATCTCGTTCTGGAATGCACGGGCAAATTCCTGACGCCGGAGACGCTGCAGGGTCATCTCGACCGCGGCGCGAAGCGCGTGATCGTCGCCGCGCCGGTGAAGTTCGACAGCGTGCTCAACATCGTCGTCGGCGTGAACGAGCACCTGTATGATCCCTCCCGCCACCCGATCGTCACCGCCGCCTCCTGCACCACCAACTGCCTCGCCCCTGTGGTGAAGGTGGTGCACGAGGCGATCGGCATCCGCCACGGCCAGATCACCACCATCCATGACCCGACCAACACCAATGTCGTGGTGGACGCACCGCACAAGGATCTGCGCCGCGCGCGATCCGCGATGCTGTCGCTGCAGCCGACCACCACCGGCAGCGCCACAGCCATCGCGCTGATCTATCCCGAGCTCAAGGACAAGCTGAACGGCCACGCCGTGCGCGCGCCAGTGCTCAACGCCTCGCTCACCGACTGCGTCTTCGAGATGCGCCGCGAGACGAGCGCAGCGGAGGTGAACGCGCTGTTCGCAGCCGCCGCCGCCGGCCTACTCGCCGGAATCCTCGGCTACGAGGAACGCCCGCTCGTCTCCGCCGACTACGCGCGCGACACGCGCAGTTCCATCGTCGATGCGCTCTCGACCATGGTCACCGACGGCACACTGCTCAAGGTCTATGCCTGGTACGACAACGAGATGGGCTATGCCTGCCGCATGGTGGACCTCGCCTGCCACATGGAGCGTCTGGGACTGTGAGCACCAAGGGCACCCGCGACTACGCCATCGTCACCCTCGCCTATTGGGGTTTCACGCTGACCGATGGCGCGCTGCGCATGCTCGTGCTGCTGCATTTCTTCCGCCTCGGCTATTCGCCCTTCACCCTCGCCCTCCTGTTCCTGCTGTATGAGGCCGCCGGAATCGGCGCCAACCTGATCGGCGGCTGGCTCGCCACGCGCTTCGGCATCGCGCGGATGCTGGCGGTCGGCCTCGCCACCCAGATCGCGGGCTTCCTGATGCTCTCGGCCGCCTCGCCCCACTGGGCGGCCGCATTCTCGGTCGCCTGGGTGGTGGCCGCGCAGGGCGTCTGCGGCGTGGCGAAGGATCTCACCAAGACCGCCTCGAAATCCGCCATCAAGCTGACCGCCGGCGAGGCCTCCGGCCGCCTGTTCCGATGGGTCGCCTTCTTCACCGGCAGCAAGAACGCGATGAAGGGCGCGGGCTTCTTCCTGGGTGGCGTGCTGCTCGAACTGCTCGGCTTCCGGGGCGCGCTCTGGGCGATGGCGGCCTGTCTCGCGGCCGTGCTCCTCGGCGTGGTGCTGTCGCTGCCCCCGATGATGGGCAAGGCCAGGGCCTCGCGCTCGGCGCGCGAATTCCTCGGCAAGTCGCGCGGCATCAACCTGCTCGCCGCCGCGCGGGTGTTCCTCTTCGGCGCGCGGGACGTGTGGTTCGTCGTCGGCCTGCCGGTGTTCCTCTATGCCTCCGGCTGGACCTTCACCATGGTCGGCGGCTTCCTCGCGCTCTGGACCATCGGCTACGGCGTGATGCAGGCCGCCGCCCCCGCCTTCGTCGCGCGCGGCGCGGACGGGCTCTCGGCGGAGGTTCCCGCCGCGCGTGCCTGGTCCCTCGCGCTGGCCGCCGTGCCGGCCATCCTCGCCGCCATGATGCTGGCCGGCATCCCGCGGCCTGACCTGTTCGTGCCGCTCGGGCTGTGCGTCTTCGGCCTGCTCTTCGCGGTGAATTCCTCGGTCCATTCCTACCTGGTGCTGGCCTATGCCGGCAGCGAGAAGGCGGCGGAGGACGTGGGTTTCTACTACGCCGCCAACGCAGCCGGGCGCTTCGCCGGGACGCTGCTCTCGGGGCTGCTCTACGCCTGGGCCGGGCTGGTGGCCTGCCTGCTCGGCGCGGCGGCTATGCTGGTTCTGTGCTGGGCCATCTCCCTTGCTTTGCCCTGCGCGCGCGAGGGCGCTTTCGCACCAACGCCGGTCTGATCGACAAGAACCGGACCGGTTCGTCGCGATCTCGGGCGGCGGCAGGAGGAACTTTCCCAACAGACCCCCCCGGCCGATTCCCGTCCTGCATCCCAGCCCGCCGGCGCTCTCTCGAGGTAGCGTCTGCGCTGGTGGTGGAAATACCGGTTTCGACTGGGGTTTAGGGCCGGGGAGGCCATCGGACCTGGCGGCCAGGGTGGAGTTGGGAGGTTTGTGAAAGCCCTTTGAGCAGCAGCCTCCAAGGCTAAGCCCGTTCACGCAGCCCGCGCCCTCATGCCCCCGCACGCGCGCCCCGGCGCCGCAACATCCGCAGCACCTCCCGCGGGTCGAAGGCGCGCAGCGCCAGCGCTGCGCCGAGATAGCCCGCCGCCCCTGCCGCGATCAGCGCGGCCGCCAGCATCGCGCGCCCCCCGTTCCCCTCAGCCGCCGGTGCCAGCGCCGCCAGCGCCGCCACGCCGAGCCCCATCGCGAGGCTTGCCACCAGCAGCCGCGGCAGCACACGCCGCGTTCGCCGGTCAGCGACGAAGCAGCGCCGCCGCGCCAGCAGCCAGGCGAGCAGTCCCGCATTCGCCCAGGCCGCCAACGAGGTGGAGAGCGCGATGCCGACATGGCCGAGCGGACCCATCAGCATCAGGTTCAGCGCGAGATTCAGCGCCACCGTCGCGATGCCGACCTTGACCGGCGTGCGCGTATCCCCGCGCGCGAAGAAGCCCGGTGCGAAGACCTTCACCAGGATGAAGGCCGGCAGCCCCACCGCATACGCGACGAGCGCGGCCGCGCTCGCCGCCGCCGCCGCCTCGCCGAAGGCGCCGCGCTGGAACAGCGCCGCGATGATCGGCCCCGCCGCCGCCGCCAGCCCGGCCGCGCAGGGCAGCGCCAGCAGCAGCGCCAGTTCGAGCCCGCGGTTCATGCTGCGATGCGCCGACAGACGCTGCCCCACCCCCAACTGGCGCGAAAGCAGCGGCAGCAGCGCCGTCCCCAGCGCCGCGCCGACCACGCCCAGCGGCAGCTGCGCCACCCGATCCGCGTAGTAGAGGAACGACACCGCGCCCGAAGGCAGGTAGGAGGCGATGATCACGTCCACCGCCAGGTTCACCTGCGTCACCCCGGCGCCCAGCACGCCGGGGACCATGCGGCGCAGCACCTGCCGCACCTCCGGCGTCAGCACGAGCGGGCGCACCAGGTTCAGCATCATCCCCGCCTGGCGTGCCGCGATCCAGACCATCGCCAACTGCACCACGCCCGAGGCCAGCACGCCCCAGGCCAGCGCATGGCCGGGGGTGGCCACATGCGGCGTCAGCCCGACCAGCGAGGCCATCAGGATCACATTGAAGAAAACCGGCGCGGCGGCCGCCGCCGCGAAGCGGTCCAGCCCGTTCAGCACGCCCGAGACCAGCGCGGTCAGGCAGATCAGCGGCAGGTAGCCGAATGTGATGCGCGTGAGTTCCACCGCCAGCGCGAACTTGCCCGGATCTGCGCGGAAGCCGGGCGCCAGCACCGTCAGCACCTGCGGCATGAAGACCATGCCGGCGATCGTCAGCGCCGCCAGCCATAGGCCCAGCAGGGCGCCCATCCGCTCTGCCAGCGCCTGCGCCGCCGCCCGCCCGTCCTGCACCAGCGCCCCCGCGAAGGCGGGCACGAAGGCGGCATTGAAGGCACCCTCCCCGAACAGGCGGCGGAACAGGTTGGGCAGTTTCAGCGCGACGAAGAAGGCATCGGCCACCGGCCCGGCGCCCAGCCGCGACGCGATCAGAATGTCGCGCGCGAAGCCGAGGATCCGGCTCGCCATGGTCCAGCCGCCGACGGTGAGCACGGATCGCAGCATCACCCGCCCTGTGCCCTCGCTTCAGGGCGGAAGCAAGACGCCGGATGCGTGCCGCATGACCGCCATGCAACGTGCGATCGCTGGCGCCGGCCCCCAGTCTGGCCCAGAATGCACCAATTCGTATCCAGGGGATCGCCGCCACATGCCGGGGATCGCGCGCCGGGCAGCCTTCGCCGGCGCCCTAGTGCTGCCCGTCTTCATCCGCTCCGCGCGCGCGGCCTGGTCGCCGCCCGGACCGGTGACGCTCGTGGTCCCCTATGCCCCCGGCGGCCGGAACGATGAGGCCATGCGCGCGCTGGCAGCCGAGGCATCCCGCACCCTCGGCCAGCCGATCGCCATCGAGAACAAGGCCGGGCGACGCGGTGTGCGGGCGATCGCTGGGCTGCTCTCCGCGCCGCCCGACGGGCGGCTGATCGCGCAACTCCCCGCTTCGGCCATCCGCACCGCCCTGCTCGAGAACCTGCCCTTCGCCGCGGCGCGCGACACCACTCCGATCATCGGTCTCGCCGGCAGCGCCTTCGGCTGCATCGCCCGGGCCGGGCGCTTCCCCGGCGGCTGGGCCGGCTTCCTGGCCGAGGCCCGGGAGAGACCCGGCACCCTTTCCTATGGCTCGCCAGGGACCAACTCGACCGGCCACCTGACCATGGCGCGGCTGCTGCTGCGCGAGCGGGTGCAGGCCGCCCATGTGCCCTTCCGCGGCGCCACGCACGGTGTCAACGCGCTGCTCGCCGGGGATGTCGACCTGATGGCTGGGCCGGCCTCGATCGGGGGGGAGGCCGTGACCGCGGGCGAGGCCGCCTGGATGCACGTCTGGGCCGCGCGGCGCCTGGCACGCTGGCCGGACGCCCCGACGCTGCTCGATCTCGGCTACGGTCTCGTCGTCACGGCGCCCTTCGGCATCGTCGGCCCGCCGGGCCTGCCCGCCGCCATCGTCGCGGCGCTGCACGATGCCTTCCTCGCGGCCTTGCGGAACGAGGCGGTCCGCGCCCTGATGGACCGCTTCGACATGGCGGAGGATTACCGTGACGGCGCGGCCTATCGCGCCTTCCTCGCGGAATCCACGCAGATGGAGGAAATGCTGATCGGCCGGCTCGGCCTCCAGCCGTGAGGCGGAATGTGCCGGCGCGGCGCCGGCTGGGGCGAGGCCGGACAAACCGCAGGTTTGCGCCCGGCGGGCGAAGTCCTCGCCCGCCGGCGTAAGGCACGCCTTGCCTTGGTCGCGCCGCCGGGGCTTGCTGCGCGCATGATGCCGACCCTCCCGACATCCGGCCCCCGGCCCGCCGCGCCCGAGCCGCATGAAGGCTTCGCCCTGGCGCGCCGGGCATGAGGCTCCTTACCGGACATGCGCGCCTTGCCGGCGTGCTCGGCTGGCCGGTCTCGCATTCCCGCTCCCCGCGGCTGCATGGTCACTGGCTGGAGGCGCTCGGTCTCGACGGCGCCT
>Ga0207950_100649_pt1 | contig 11023 bp, 9 predicted proteins | sample Subbio11_8B_AprC_FD_184814 | JGI IMG/M metagenome (GOLD analysis project Ga0207950, IMG submission 184814) | Serpentinite rock and fluid subsurface biosphere microbial communities from McLaughlin Reserve, California, USA - CR11_8B_AprC (SPAdes) | ecosystem: Environmental > Terrestrial > Deep... | reverse complement strand
CGCCAAACACCGCAGACCCTTCGTCACCACAGAGCAGGGGCGCGCGGTGGAGCCCCCAACTAGCGCAACCGCGCGCCCCTGCGGAGCGTGAAGAAATCGCTTGATGGACGTGACGGTATCTCACGCGGACCTCCCGCTCTCGCGTTCCCAGGCCGCCACGAAGCGCCCAGGCAGGCGGCGCAGGCCGCGCTCGGCGGCACCGCGCACGTCGAGCCGCTTGGCCAGCTTCACCTGGGGCAGCAGCAGGAACATCGGCACCATTCCCTGCTCCAGCAGACCACGCGCCCAGGCCTCGCGCCCCTTGCGATTGGCCGTGCCCACCTCGGTGACACCGCCCGCCACCAGCCGGGTCCGGCGACGCCGCCCCGTCTGCTCGCCCTGGCGCAGCGGCAGGCACCAGACGAAGCCGCGCCCCGACTTGAACGGCCGCAGGAAGGCCTGCCCGGAGGCGACCATCTGCGCGGGCGTCACCCGCATGCCCTTCTCGCCCCGCCCCCGGCGTCCCCGCGCCGCGTTGAAGCCGGTCGGAATGGCGAGGAACTTCCCACCGCCTTTGGCGCGGATCAGCGCGCCGCGCTCGAAGGCGTCGATGACGTTCGGCACCTTGGTGAAGACCAGCCCCGCCGGCCGCAGCGACTGCCCGCTCCGCGGGAAGATCATCGACCGCCAGGCATTGGCGATGCCGCGCGCATTGCCCGAGAAGGCCGTGGTGACCTGCCGTCGCAGCTCGGCCTTCACCTGATCGGTCTCGGCGCGGATGGCGGTCATCGCCGCGCGCTCGCCCGCGCGCACCTCGTCGGCCAGCACCTTCCGCAGGTCGCCGACGATGCTGGCGCCGAGGCGCATGGATCAGCGCCCGCAGAATTTGCGGCTGAGAATCCGCAGCAGCAGGTCATGCAGCGCGGCATAGCCGAGCGTGCCGGCCAGCCAGGCGACCGCAAAGAGCCACCAGCCGTCGAGCTCGAAGGCATGGGCGATGAGCCAGGCGCCGGTGCCCAGGCTGCCGCCGGCCAGCGCGTGCAGCAGATAGGCGCGGGTCAGCAGCGGCCGGTCGGTGGAGGAGAAGCGCGCCATCGCCCCGAGCGCACCCAGCGCCCCGGCGAGCAGCGCCTCGCCGACAATGCCACCGATGCGTTCGGGGTCGATCATGGCGGTGCTCCTATTGCCGGCAGAAGACGCGCCAGGCGATGCCGGCCGCGTCCCGCTCGGCGTGCTGGACGGTCAGGGTGTCGGCGCCGAGGGTGAAGGTGTCGTCCGCCTCGACGCTGGGCAGCACGGCGATGGCGACGGTCAGCACGTCGCTGGCCTGGATGACGCTGGTGCCGAAGGCGTCGCCGAGCCGATCCGGTGCCGCGCGCACCACGCGGAGCAGGACCGGCGCACCGGTTCCGCCTGCGCGATAGCTGGAATCCGTGCCGATGTTCGGATCCGCGGCCAGCGCGTCCATGGCCGCGGCGAAGGCACTCATGCTGGCCGCCCCAGCCGCCAGGCAAGCACGCCCACCACCGCGGCGACGATAACCGCGATGGCGACCACCGGTGCGAGCGTGCCCAGCGCCTGGATGGCGGGGGCGGCCTGCGCCACGGCGGTGGCAATGCCCGCCGCGCCCACCAGCACCGCGCCGCGGCCGGTGCCTGTGATGCTGGCCACCTCCCGCAGGGTCACCGGCGGCGCCGGCGGCACCCCGGCCAGGGTGAGCGCCCGATCGATCACCGCGGCCGGATAGGCGAGCCCGGCGCACTCGTGGTGGATGATGGCCTCGACCAGCGGGCGGAGGTGGTCGTGGCGATGCAGGTCGATCGCATCGTCTGGCCCGACGCCGATGCGCCGCGCCACCACCGCGATGTAGGCCGCGGTGTCATTCTCCACCACCGGCGCCCAGCGCTCGATGATCGCGCGCGGCGTCCGCAGCTTGTGCCGATCCTGGTAGGTGACCAGCAGGGCGGCGAGCGCGCGGATGCCGAACTCGTGGCTGGTGAAGCGGCAGAAGCGTCCGTCCGAGGGTGGGTCGGCGAGGCCCTGCCATTTGTTGGCGGGGACGTGCTCGATGTTGCCCGGATTGCGGTTGCGATAGCCCCGCGTGGCCTTCGGATCGATGCTCATGCGCCGGACGCCGGGACACGCAGCAGCACGGCGCGGACGGTGGTGTCCGCGGCGAGCGCCGCCACCGTGGCGATGCCCACCTGGAAGTTGCCGGTGGCGGTGGTGGTGAGGCGGCGGTTGGTGTTGTCCCAGAAGAGGCGCGCGCCGGCGGTGATGGCCAGCGCCGGCTCCTTGGTGATGTCGAAGACGCCCTTGGTCTGGCATTCGATGACGGCGTTCTGCACGCCATCGACGGCGGCGACACCGAAGAGCGCGCCGACCAGGACGCCCTGGCCGGAGGTGACACCGCCCGCATAGGGGACGGCGAGCGCCAGGCTGTCGCCGGGCTGCACATAGTTGCGCATGGGGATGGGTCTCCAGAAGCGCAGAAGGCGCCCGGTGGGGCGCCCTCTGCATGGGTTCACGATGGAAGGGAGGAGCCGGGATCAGGTGCCCGGATTGAACCAGGCGCCGCGCCAGTCGATGGCACCGACACCGAAGTCGAAGATCACGCTGACCTCGACGCCATCGACGCCCTGGACATTGCCCGTGGTGACCTGCGGCCCCTCGGCGCCATTGAGGTAGCCGTAGACGTAGACGGGTGCGGCGAAGGGATCGGAGAAGAGGTACCAGCGGTTGGCCGGGATCAGCGGCTCGACCAGCGGCTGCACGAAGCCGGCATAGACGTTGGCGTTGCTGGTCTGCGTCGCCTGGACGGAAACGGTGAGCTGCCGGGCGGCGAGCTCCTGGTTCGGCCCGACCAGCAGGCGCATCTGCGCGCCGACCGCGATCGGCAGGCCATCGAGGGTCTTCTGGCGCATCACCGCGGCACGGCCGAGTGCCAGGTTCGGCAGGTCGAGCGCGGTGCCGGCCCCGGCCTTGTTGGCCCGCGCCGCCGCCGTCCCGAACACCGCGGCATTTCCCGTGATAAGGGTGGGGCCGTCGCCATTCGCTGCATTCAGCAGCTGGTAGGCGGTCGCATTCTCGAAGTCGGCGACGCGCCGGCCGATCATGCTGGCGAAGTCGGTGAAGGCGCCGAGGTCGTCATTCACCAGCATCTGCCGCGTGACGCGGATGCGACGGGCGAAGGTCTGCAGGAAGACCAGCTCCTGGCTCTCGGACATGGTGCCGGCCTGCACCTCGCCATTCTCCGACAGCGGCAGCAGCGTCGGGAAGTCGCCGACACGCAGGTGGCGGTGCGGCTTGAAGTCGCGAAAGTCGCGGCGGAGGAACAGCGTCCGGTAGGTGGGTGCCGCCGGCGCGTAGGCCGCCAGCAGCATCTTGTTGGCCGCGGCCGAGAGCAGTGCCGGGAAGTCGCTGGTGGTGTGGAAGGCGCGCTCGGCCAGGATGGTCGGGTTGCGCGGCACATTGCGCTCGCCGCGGGCGCGGAGCAGTTCCCCGATCATGTCCGAGGGGCGCCAGCCGAGGAACTCGGTGTGGCGGCCGGTCGCCGGCGCCTGGTAGCCGGGCATGGTGCGGGCGGCGAGTGCCTCAGCCATGGCGTCGAGAAGCTGCGACGGGTCTTCGTTGGAAGGGCCGGTATCGGGGCGCGCCGGGAGGGACGGCCGCGCGGCGCCGCTGGTGAAGGCCTCCCACAGCCGGCCGCGCAGCACCTCGGGGGAGACGCGGTCGCGGATGGCGGCCTCGCGCATGGTGTCGAGCATATCGGCGGTCACCAGGCCGCGGGCGGCGGCCAGCACCGGCTCGTAGCCGGCGATGCGCTCGACCGCGGCGCGTTCGGCCTCGGCGCGGATGGCCTCGAGGTCGGGCGCGGGCGGTGCGGCGCGGGTGGGTTCCGGCGGGGCGGTGGCAGTCACGGCGTTCTCCTGGGGCGGGATGGTGGGCGGCGCGGGCGGCGCCGGCGCGGGATCCGGCGAAGCCGGCGTCGTCTCGGGCATGGTGGGTTCCTCGGTCAGGGCAGGTTCGATGGCAGTGGCGGGGGTGCCCTGATCCCCCTCGCCACGGACGACAGCGGCCGCGTCCACCGGGACGGGCACGATCGAAATCTCGTAGGGCTCCCAATCCACGGCGCGGTGGATGGTCTGGCCGGTGCTGGCGTCGGGCCGGGGGTCGTAGCGATGCACCCGGTAACCGACGCTGACAGACTGCAGCGTGCCGTCGGCCACGCGCTGCCAGACCGGCTCCACGTCATCGGCGCCGCTGAACTGGAGCGTGGCGTAGCCGCGGCCGGCCTCGAGCCGGGCGGCGGTGACGCGGCCGAGCACGTCGCGCGTCCCGGCGCGGCGGTGGGTGTCGAGGACAGGCGCGCGGCCGGAGCGCAGCGCGTCCATGCGCACCGCCTCGGGGCGCATGTCGAGTTCCTCCAGGATGGGGCCGAGCGGCGGGACGAAGTTGCGGGCCCGGGCCCCGGTGGACCACACCACCTCGACCGTGCGCGCGGCGCGATTGACCGTGACGGGCGCGGCCAGGGCGCGGCAGGCCACGATCGATTGCCCAGCGGTGGGCAGTCGATCGGGCGCAGGTTCCTGCTCCGGCGCGGGGCTGGGCCCCTCCGGTTCGATCGGCTCGGTCATGGGATGCTCCTGGGGCGGCGCCTTACGGCGCGGCGAAGCCCTGCGCGTTGACGTAGACCTGCGCGCCGGTGGTGATGCAGGCGACGTTCATCGCCGTGGCCGCGGTGCCGCGCAGCGGCGTCGGGAAGGTGATCTCGACCGGCGCCGGCATCGCCGCCGCCAGCAACTGCCGCCAGATCACCGTCGCCCCATCCTTGATCACCACCTCGGTCGCCACCGTCGGATGCGCGTTGCGGATGTCGATCGAGGTCACGTAGTTCCGGATTCCGGCCGCTGCCGCGGCACGGAGCACCACGTCAGTGGTGTTGATGATCCCGCCCGCGGCGGCAGCGTATTGCCAGTCCGCCTCAGGGATCGCGTAGGGCTTGGTCACCAGCGCGCCGATCAGCGTCGCCAGCAGATCCACACCGCGCGCCGTGGTCACCGCGGCCGGGTTGGCCGAGTAACCCGTCGCCGCCAGCACCGGCACCGCGCCGCTGGTATTGCGCGCTTGGCCACCCACCGGCGTGACGCTGGGCGGGATGGTGCTGAGCACGTTCACCCCCAGCCCCTGGCCCGCGACGGACTGGCCGCGGCCCGCCGTGATCTCGGTGGTGAGCTCGGCGTAGTCCGCGATGGTGACGAACTGGACCTTGATGTCGGTGTTCGAGACCGGCGCTAGGTTGCGCGAGATCGAGGCCCAGCCGGTGTTGAGGTAGGCGCCGGTGAAGGTCGAGCCGACCAGGTCGAAGCTGTTCGCGTCGATCACCGTGATGGTGAAGGTCCCATTCGCGCCGGGCACGCCGGAGACATCAGCCACCGTCACCACATCGTTCGTAGCAAATCCATGCGCCGCGCGGGTGATGCGCACCGCGCCACCGCCGTTGTTCGCCACCGCCGAGATGCCGCTGATGAACTGCCGGTTCCGCACCCGGATGCGAAAGCGATACAGCGCATTCGGCTCCGGGATCTGCTGGTGGCGGACATAGGAATTCGAGCGCGCCGCAGTGGTGTCGAGCAGGCGGCCGTGGAAGTAGCATTCATCGTTGGTCGGCTCGATCTCCAGCACGGACCAGCCCGCGGGGGCGGTGGTCGGGATGGTGCTGCCGGAGGTGCTGCCGAGGCGCGGGGCGCCCTCGCTCTGCACCTCGTAGTTGGCGAGCGTGGCGCTGGCCCCGTCCAGCCGCCAGGCCGCGGCGCTGCGCCCATCCGGCTGGGCGGTGGTGGGATCGATGCTGACGAGCTCGAGCCACACCGACTGGCCGACGATGCGCTGGCTCAGGTTCACCGCCACCATGACCCGGAGCGGGATGGTGAAGGTGGTGCGGCTGGTGAGCGTCAGCTCATCGTCGAGCGTGGTGCCGGTGGAGATAGTCACCGCGCCGTCGGCGACGGTGTGGGTGATGCCGCCGCCGGTGGCCGCGATCTCCCACCGCGCCGGGTTGATCTCGGTGCCGTTGAAGCTGTCGCGGAACTTCTTCTGCATGCTCTTGATCTTGAGCATGTCGTCGGTCCAGTCGTAGGCGCCTGCGATCATGGGGTTGCTCCTGGATTGGGGGCAGCGCCCGCATCCGCACGCGGCGAAGCAGCGCCGGTGGCGGCGATTTCGATGGCGGCCAGCTGGGCGGCGTCCTGCGCGGCGCCGGACTTGGCGACGCGGCGCGGATCGCTGTCGAGCGAGAGGCCTGCCTCGTCGAGCAGGGCGTTGGCCTCGCGGATCATCTCGACCACCTGGCGGAAGTCGTAGCCGAAGGCGCCGACCGCCTCGGGCTGCGGCACGAAGCCGGCGCGGACCTGCGCGATCAGCGCCGTGGTGTCCTTGAGCGGGTCGATCATCTCGTGGGCGGGCGGGACGTGCGACAGGCCCTCCGGGACCTCCGCGCCCCACAACCCGAGCAGCGCTCCCTGCGCGTGGAAGCGGTCGGCGATCGGCCGCACCAGCATCGGGATCAGCATGCCGTACTGCACCTGCTCGCAGAGGCGCCGGAATTCGATCTTGCCGGCGCGGAGCGAGGAGTAGTTCGCCTGCGTCAGGTCACCGGCGACCTGGTCGTAGGTCAGACCGGAGCCGACGGCGGAGGCTTCCAGCGTGCGCCGGGCGAAGGCCGCATGCGATCCACCACCCGAGGGATTCACCACCTCCACGCTGCCCATACCGCGGCGATACAGGATCATGCCCGGCTCAAAGCTCTCCACGGTGCGCCCCTGCGCATCCCGCAGCAGGCCCGACGCCGGGCCGGTCATGGCGTCATCGCCATCCTCGGAGACGACCGCCGCCAGGCAGGCTTCGATCTTGGCTTTCATCAGCAGCGCCGCCTCGTAGTCGCCGAGGTCGCGCAGGCGGGTCAGCACGGGCGCCAGCCAGGACACATCGCGCAGCTGTCCCGGCCGGCGCTTGCGGTAGATGTGCAGCACATCGCGGGCCGTGACGCGCTGGCTGCTGAGCCAGGTGGCGCCGCCCGGCAGCACCCAGGAGGCACCGGGATGCACGCGGTGCAGCCAATAGCCGACCGGCTCTCCGGCCTCGCCGAGGCCGATGCCCTGGAGCGTGGGAACGCCCTCGATGACGCCCTGCCGCGCCGCGTCGAGGTGGTCGCTCTCCAGCACCTGTAGCCGCAGCCCGATCGGGTTGGCCGGCGTGATGTCGGCCGGCAGCAGCCGGACGAAGCATTCGCCACTTTCCACCACCGCCCGCATCGCCAGCGCCTGCAGGCCATAGAGGTCGAGCCGCCCCTCGGCGTCGCAGGCGGTGCTGTCGGACCAGCGGCGCCAGGCCTCGGCGTGCGGCTTGTCGGGCCAGCGGGTGGTGATGCCGGCACCGACGGCATTTCCTGTCCAGAGATCGACGATGCGGGCGGCGTAGGGATCGTTGCGCACCGCATCGCGGGCGCGGCGCGCCACGGTGGGGGCCGCGGCACCGACCTCGGCCGTGGCGCTGGTGCCGGAGGCCGCCCAGCTTGAGGCACGGCTGTCCTGCGCTGCGGCATAGCCACGAAGGGCGTGCCAGGCATCTCGAAGGCGGCCCATCACTTGCTGCCCTCGCGGGAGAAGCTGGCGAAGGTGACGCTGGGGCGGCGCGAGGCGGCGTTCTCCGCCGCATGGAGCACCGACAGCGCGCGGCCCAGTTCATCGAGGGAGCGGTATTCCACCGTGCGCCCGTCGAAGGTCACGCGCGTGGTGCCGCCGGTGAAGGCGGCAGCCAGCACGGCCGCGCGGGTGCCAGCGGGCTGCGCCAGCGCCCAGGCGAGGACGGTCGGGTTCATTATCGTCCTCCTTCAGCGAAGCCAGCCGCTGCGCGGCGCCAGCCATCCGCGGGGACGCTGGGTGTCGAACGCCGGCGCTGGATCGGCCTGCGGCAGCGGTGATGGGTTAGCGACATTCCCGGCGGTGGGAATTTCGCTCGCAAGCATTGGCGCATCGGCAATCTGGTCTCGCAGCTGCTGCCAGAACCGCTCGCCATAGCGATCGGCGCCAAGCAGCCAGAGCGCCGCACGCGCCAGCACCGCGCAGTCTAGCGCCTCGTTCCGCTCCCGCAGCTTGGCCCATTCCTGACGGGCAAAGCCGCGGCGATCCTTCGTGGTGCGCAGCTGCTCGGCGACCAGCTGCTTGATCCATTCGACGTCGATCGCGCGCGGCAGATGCACCCAGCCGGGCGGCAACTCCTCCGCGTCGCCGCGGCCGAGCCAGAGCCGGCGATAGAGATCGGCCTTCCAGGTCGAGACCGACACCGTCCACAGCTTGAGCCCGCGGCGGAGCTTCTGGCCGTTCACCAGCGCATCCACCGGCGTCGGACCCTGCACGGGCTGCGCCCGGTTCCAACCGTCGATGCCTTTGGTCGGCGCGATGCGCGGATCCCGTAAGCGGCGCAGATGGCCATAGACGGCGGCGGTGTCGCGGCCGCCGGTGTCGACGCAGAGCCGGGCGATGCGCATCGCGCCGCCGCCCTGGCGTGGCCAGTCCCGCGCCAGGAGCTTGGCGAGTTCGTCCCAGGTCTCGCGGTCCCGCGGGCTGCCAGGGATCACCGCGTGATCGACCAACCAGGACGAGAAGCCCTCCGCCCAGCCCCACACGTCGCATTCGAGGCGGTCGTCCTGGACGTCCACGCCGGCGGTGAGCACCAGCGCACCGAGCGGGACGACGCCCATGGCGAAATCCTCGCGCCGCTCGACCAGGCGCTCCCAATCCGGCGCCTCGCCCTGCTCCTGCCAGGTCTCGCCCAGGACGGTGTTCCGAAAAGTCTTGATGTCCTCGGGCTTGCCCTGGGCGGCCTCCCAATCCCGGGCGATCTGTGCCCAGGACAGCCAGCCGACCGGCGAGTAGAGCGCCGAGATGTGGAAGCCGATGGTGTGCGGGTCCTGGCCGGCCGCCGTTGCGCGCCATTCCCCGCCACCCAGCATGGCGGTCTTGTCGTGCTCCTGCATGGGGTGGTCGCAGGTGGAGCAGTGATACCGCGCCGTCTCCGGCGCGCCCTTCTCCCAGAGCAGCCGCTCGAAGCGCAGCCACTGCATCTCGCCGCACGCCGTGCACGGCACGAAGAACCGCCGCTGGTCGCTGGCCAGATACTCCCGCTCGATCCGGCTGCGGCCAGAGATGGTCGGCGTGCTGACCAGGAAGGCCTTGCGGCGCCAGCCGAAGGTCCGCGCGCGGGCCTCGGCGAGCGCGATGGGGTCGCCCTCGCCGGCGACGTCGCCGGGATAGGCGTCCACCTCGTCGAGGAACAGGAACCGCGCCGTCATCGAGCGCAGCCCGACCGCGCTGTTCGCGCCTGTCAGCACCAGGATGCCGCCGGGGAATTCCTTCGACAGCATTGTGTTGCCGCTGTCGCGGGCGCGGGCGGGTGCGACGCGCTCCCGCAGCGCCGGTGTTTCCTCCAGCAGCGGGTCGATGCGCTGGCGGGAAAATCGCTTGGCCAGTTCCACGGTCGGCTGCACCGCCAGCGCGGGCGCCGGCACGTGGTGCATGATGTAGCCGAGCCAGTTGTTTCCGCTTTCCGTATTGTGCGTCGGGATCCAACCCTCGCCGCAGAGATAGAGGTGGTTCGGCGAGTCCACCTCGATGCAGCGGACCGGCACGCTGTTGGTCGGTTCGATGCTGACGATGCGGCGTCGCCGGCTCTTGCCGGGCCTGCCGCGCGCGATCGGGCGCATCCGCGCCACCTTGCGGGAGAGCCGGAACATCGGCTCCTCGCAATAGGCGGTCCACGACACCCGCCAGTAGCCGAGGCAGGTCCGGTCCTGACCGTTGATGACCTTGCGGCGCGACGCCATGAAATAGACCGTCGGCTTGTAGCCGAGGCTGCGCAGCAGCTCGATCATGCCGTCCACCAGGCGGCGATCGCCATTGCAGAATTCGCAGCGCTTTCCGTCCGGTGTGATGGTGCCGTCCGAATCCATCATGCCGCGGATCAGATCGAGCCGTTGCTCCCGGCTCGCGCGCAGATACGCGGCGGGGATATGCTTGTTGTCCAGCACATCCAGCGTCCGCAGCCGCGTCGTGAAGCGCGAGCGGTGCTGCACGGAGGCTGGCGTGTCGCCGTCGCCGACCACGCGGAAGGTCGGGTCGATGACGATGTTGGCGCAGCGGCCCTTGCGCCACCGGGGCAGACGAAACTGCGCGACCACGCCGCTGGCCTGGAGGTGCTCGGCGGCTTCCGCATCCTCCTCGTGGACGCTGATGTGGTTCATGGTCGAGGAGCCATCGCCCAACCACATCCCCAGCACGTAGGGATGGATGAGCAGGTCCTGGTCCGGCAGTTCGGCCGGAGAACAGCAATCGATGGCGTAGCGATAGCGCGGGCCGCGCCCAATGCGGACCCATGGCGCCATGTCGCGCGTGTGCAGGACGCGCGCTCGCGGCCCCTCGTTATCCGTGAAGTCCCAGACGGGCCAGCGGTGCTCGCCGTCGCAGACGATGGTTTCGCCGTCGTCGAAAGTGATGGTGTAGCAGGCGCGGCCGATCATGATGGGTGACACGCCGATGACACGACAGGGATGGCCGCGCTCGTCGAATAGCGTGTCGCCTACGCTGAGCGAACCCATCGTCGCCCAGCCCTCTGCCGTCGGGATTGGCGTCGTGATCGCCAGCGGCGCACCCACCTGCGCGCCCTTCATGAAGACAACGCGCCGGGCGGGATGCACCGCCGACAGCGCGTCCATCACGTCCTTGAGGTAGGGCGTGCGGCTGGTGCGCCACGGGCCCGGCTCGGCCGAGGCGCGACTGCCGAGCATGCGGTGCCGCTCGGCCCATTCCGAGACGGTGAGTTGCGGCGGCGGCCGGAGCATGGCGCCGACGCGGCGGCGCACATGCTCACGGCTGCGGAGACCGGTCCCCTCCGAGGCCTGCTGGATCGAAGCGATCGGCCGCCTCCGTCAGCAGGTCGTTGATGTGGCTCTGCAGGATGGTCTGCAGCAGATGCGGGTCGACGCTGA
>Ga0207950_100644_pt1 | contig 11082 bp, 10 predicted proteins | sample Subbio11_8B_AprC_FD_184814 | JGI IMG/M metagenome (GOLD analysis project Ga0207950, IMG submission 184814) | Serpentinite rock and fluid subsurface biosphere microbial communities from McLaughlin Reserve, California, USA - CR11_8B_AprC (SPAdes) | ecosystem: Environmental > Terrestrial > Deep... | reverse complement strand
GCTCCACCGCGGCGACCACGAAATGCGCCACGTCGTCGGCAGGTAGCCAGTCCTTGGCATCCGGCGGCAGCAGGAAGGCTCGGTCGCGGCTGAACGGAATGAACTGCGTCATGCAACGCAGAATCGCCGATTTCAGAGCGGCAGGGAATCCGACAGACTGCTAGGTTTTTGCGTTCCGTACTAAAACGGCCAAGTCAGGAGGTCTGGAGAGAATGCGCCTCCGGAGAGCGATTTTCGGGCGTCGCCGCGCCACGCCAGTCAACAGGTCTGCCCCGAGAACCCCAGGAAACCTGCCCCTCAGCGCGGCACTCGACGGGGCGGAGAGCATGCTTCGGCATGGAACTGGCGGAGGAAAGGGAACCCACGCCAAACGTTCTCTGAGCCGCGGCGCACGTCCAGCGACCGGAAGGCCTTCATCCCGCGGCAGCGTTGTGCGGCGGCTCTACCTGGTCGCGGCAGCCACGCTTCCTGCATGGGCGTGGCTCTCGCCTGGGGGTGGCGAGAAGCCGAAATCGCCGCGTGCCAGCACTGCTTCTCGCCCACCCGCGGCGGCAAGCAGTGCGCGCTGGCGGGCGCGGGCGCGCGCATCGACAGCGGCCGGGTCGCAATGACGACGAAGCGCTGTGTACAATTCAGGAAGGACTGCGGAAGACGTCGGATCGGCTGCGAGGTTGGTGGGCTCCTCCGGATCCGCGTCGAGGTCGAACAACTCTGGCGGCAACCCGCCCTCGTGATGGATCAGCTTCCATCGGCCGCGACGCAGCATGAACGCACCGTGCCGAGAGCCTGTGGCGTGGTACTCCGACAGCACCTCGCGCGCCGGATCCGGCGACAGCAGCGACCTGCCTTCCATCTCCGCCGGGATGGAGACGCCACAGAGCTCAAGCAGCGTCGGCGCAACATCGATGAGGCTCACCGGCGCATCCCACCGCCGGCCGTGTGGCAGGCCGGCACCCGCGAGGATCAAGGGCACATCGGCCGACTCCTCGTACATCGTCGACTTCCCCCAGACACCACGGGCACCGAGATTGTCGCCGTGGTCGCTGGCGTAGAGCACGACGGTCCGATCCGCCTGTCCCGAAGCCTCGATCGCGCCGAGAACCCGTCCGACATTGCTGTCGACGAAGCCGACGAGGCCGAGGTATCCGGCGATCGCGCGGCGCACCGAGTGGGGGTCGGCGAAATAGCGGTCGTAATCGAGGTTGGCAGCGTAGTGCCGCAGATAGGGGTGGCCCGGGCGCTCTTCAGACCCGTAGATCTTCGGCATCGGCATCGGCATCGGCAGCGCATCCAGCCGATGCTGCGAGTAGAATTCCGCCGGGGCGGTCAACGGGAAGTGGGGCGCGACGAGCGAGACGAACAGCACCCACGGCCTGTCAGCAGGCTTCGGTGCCTCTTCCCGCAGCCAGGTCTCCGCGGCAGCAGTGATCCGGCGGTCGTAGCGGGTGTAGGAACTCTCCCCGGGCCCCGCCATGGCCTCGAGCTTCGCGGCGCCGGCGCGTGGGACCACCTCGTCGCGCAGCAGCCCGAGCAGATCGCCGAGCCCGTCGGCGGCATGCATCGGCAGGATCTCCTCGGAGAAGCCGTGGTCCCGCCCGCCTCCCTTGAAGTGCAGCTTACCGATGGAAACCACGCGGTGACCGGCGTCGCGCAGCAGGTGGTGCCAGCTCGGCACGCCGCCATCATACGGATCGGCATTGCACCAGAAGCCGGCCTTGTGCAACGAGCGGCCGGTGGCGAGCGCGGCACGTGCGGGCACGCAGATCGGGCTCGGCGTATAGGCCTGCGTGAAGCGCACGCCACGCGCCGCCAGCGCATCGAGGTGCGGCGTGCGGGCCAGCTTGCTGCCGTAGCAGCCGAGATGCTTGCTGCCATGCTCGTCCGACAACAGCACGAGGATGTTCGGCCTGCCGGTCATGCGCGAAAATGCTCCAGCGCCGCGCGGTCGATCTCGATGCCGAGACCGGGGCCGTCCGGGATTGCCACGCGGCTTCCGCGATGCTCGATCGGTTTGGTCAGCACGGCTTGGCGGACCGGATGCTCCGTGCGATCGAATTCGAGCATGGGCTCCTCCGGGAACAGGCCCGGCGGATTATGCGGGATGATAGCGAGCCATTGCAGCGCCGCGGCAAGCGCGACGCCGGTGCCCCAGACATGCGGGTTGCAGCGCACGCCGAAGGCTGAGGCCATGTCGGAGATCTTCCTGCATTCTGACAGCCCCCCGGCAGCGCAGATGTCGGGCTGGAGGATGTCCACCGGCCGTGGCTCCAGCAGCAGCGCGCGGAAGCCGAAGCGGGTGAATTCCGCCTCGCCGCCCGCGACGGGGATGGAAAGCGCCCGCCGCACCTCGCGGTAGCCGGCGAGATCCTCGGGCGGCACCGGTTCCTCGAACCAGCCGATATCGAGGTCCTCGACCGCACGGCCGTAGCGGATGGCTGCCGTTGCGTCATAGGCGTGGTTGGCGTCCACCATCAGCCCGATCCCAGCGCCGATCTCCGACCGCACCGCGCGCGTCATCGTGATGTCATGCCCCACGCCGAAGCCGGTCTTCAGCTTCATCGCGCCGAAGCCATCGGCCGCGTAACGCGCGGCTTCCTCGCGGAGATAGCGCTCATGGTCGTCGCGAGCCGCACGACGATAGAGACCCGTCGCATAGGCCTTGACCTCGGTCCTGATCGGCCCGCCCATCAGGCGGTGGATCGGCTCGCCCAGCACCTTGCCACGGATGTCCCAGAGCGCGATGTCCACCGCCGAGAGCGCCTCGATCGGAAGGCCCTTCTGCCCGTGGTCGCGCAGCCGGTTGTAGAGCTCCTGCCAGATCGCCTCGGTGGCCATCGCATCGCGGCCGAGCAGGAGCGGCGCGTAGAACTGCACGATGGGCGCGGTCAGCCGCGCTGGCCCGAAGGCCTCGCCCCAGCCAGTGATCCCGTCTTCGGTGGTGATCTCCACCAGCATGGCGCCGCGGCGGTCGTACCAGGCCTGGGAATAGGCGAATGGCTCAGCGAGGCGCGCCTCCAGCACGTGGGTGCGAACGGCCCGTATGGTCGTGCCTCGACGCATGCGCCTACTCCACCCGCGCGCCGGACGCGGTGACCAGTCCGCGCCACTTCTCTGCTTCGCTGCTCAGGAATGCCGCCATTTCCGCCGGGCCAGCCGGATCGGTCGTGAAGCCTTGGCTGGCCAGGCGCGCCTGCACCGCCGGGTCCGTCAGCGCGGCGGCGACCGCTTCATGCATCCGCGTCGCGATCCCTGTCGGCAGCCGCGCGGGGCCCATCAGGGCGAACCAGACCACCGCCTCGTAGCCGGGCAACCCAGCCTCGGCGATGGTGGGCACGTTCGGCAGCACGGCGGCGCGGGCCAGGCTGCTGACGCCGAGCGCACGAAGGCGTCCGGACTGGATGTGCCCGAGTGTCGGGGGAATGCCGATGAAGCCCAACTGCACTTGGCCTGAGAGCAGATCCACCACGGCGGGCGCGCCGCCGCGATAGGGCACGTGGACGATGTCGAGGTCACCGGCAAGGCTTCTGAACATCTCGCCACCGAGATGCTGCGGCGTACCGACGCCGGTCGACGCGTAGGCCAGCGTGCCCGGACGCGCCCGGGCCAGCGCGATCAGATCCGCCAGCGTCTCCGCCGGAACCGAAGGATGCGCGAGCAGCAGGAACGGGAAGGACGCAAGCCGCGCGATGGGTTTCAGGTCGGCCAGCGGGTCGAAGGACAGTCGTGCATAGAGGCTCGGATTGATCACCAGCGGGGCTGCGTCGGTCATCAGGAGGGTGTGGCCGTTCGGCGCCGCCCGAGCGACCGCCTCGGCGGCGATGTTGCCGCCGGCGCCGGCGCGGTTCTCAACGAGCACCGGTTGGCCAAGCCCGGGGCTCACCCGCTCCCCTAGCGTGCGGGCCAGGAGATCGGCCCCGCCTCCGGCCGGTGCGGGAACGATCCAGCGGATCGGGCGCGTGGGGAATTCCTGCGCTGCGGCCGAGCCCTCATTCAGGGCGAACCATCCCAGCGCCAGGGAGGCAAGGACGCGAATGAGTGGCTGGGTCATAGCGCGTTTCCCTCTGCGGTCGCCTCTTCGAGCGATCGCCGCAGGCTAAGCAGAGATTCGTCGCCTGGCCAACGGAAGCGGCATGCGTTCTTGATTGAGCGCATCCGCTGCCTGGTGGATTCAGGGTCATGGGTGTGCTTCCGATCATCCTTCAAAGGTGGGTCTGGCAGCCAGTTGCACCGCTGCAGGCAGTGTATTGTGCAGGGCCTGGCGTGGACGCAGCCGCAGCCGCGATCTAGCGTCGCTGCTGGCCTAACGGAGCGGAGGATGCCGCGGCAGCCGGGAACGCGCGCATTGCTGGCCTTCAGGCAGACCATGCTCGCCGGCAGCGTGACGCGCGCTGCCGCCGCGCTCGGGCGCACGCAGCCGGCCGTCAGCCGCCTGCTCAAGGAGCTGGAGGAGGACATCGGCTTCGCGCTGTTCGAGCGCGTGCGCGGCCGCCTGGTCGCGACACCGGAGGGACGCCTCTTCTTCGAGGAGGTGCAGCGCAGCTTCCGCGGGCTCGATCGTCTGGGCAACGTGGCGGCCGAGATCCGTCAGGGCCGGCGCGGGACGTTGCGCATCGCGGCCATGCCCGCGGCAGCCGCGTCCTTCCTGCCGGGGGTCCTCAGCCGTTTCGCCGCAGCGACGCCCGATGTCGCGGTGGACCTTCTGGTCCAGCCCTCGGTCGAAGTGGTGCGGCTGGTCCAGCTGCAGGAGAGCGACCTCGGCATCATCGAGGGCAGCGTGCCGGCGCCGGGACTGGCCGTGCTGCGCCGCCACGCGCTGGGCTGCGCGCTGATAGCGCCACGCGGCCACCGCCTGGCGCGGCGTGCGGCGACGCTGCGCGACCTCGACGGCCAGGACTTCGTTGCCCTCAGCGCGGGACCCTCCTCGGTCGGCGCGCAACTTGCGGGGCTGATGCTGCGCGAGGGGATCGAGCCGCGCGTGAAGGTGCAAACCCAGTTGGCCGCGACGGTCTCGGCGCTGGTGCTGCAGGGTCTCGGCCTCGGCGTGGTGGATGAGCAGACCGCCCGACTGCACCGTGCGCTGGGCGGCGCGGTGCGACCGCTCGATGCGCCGGTGGCGATGCAGCTGCGCATCGTCGGTGCTGCCGGCATGCCGCCATCGGAGATCCTGCGCGACCTGATCGCCCGCTGCGACGAGGCGTTCGTCACCCATAAGGTTTCCTGATGGATCCAGACGCATAAGGCCTTTGAAGCGCCGCGCCGCGTCGGCGATCCTGTCCCCCATGATGGCACAACCGGCCTATGACATCGCGGTGATCGGGGGGGGCGTGGTCGGGCTCGCGCTCGCCCGCGGCCTCGCCAGCCGGGGGCAGCGCGTCGCCATCCTGGACGAGGGCGACGTCGCCCGCCGCGCGAGCCGCGGCAATTTCGCGCTGGTGTGGGTGCAGTCGAAGGGCCTCGGCATGGCCCGCTACGGCGCCTGGACGACCGGCAGCGCCGCGCTCTGGCCGACCTTCGCTGCCTCGCTGCGGGAGGAGACGGGGCTCGACCTCGGGCTGTCACAGCCCGGCGGTTATTCGCTGTGTCTCTCCGAGGCCGAGCTCGACGCCCGCCGCGCGGCGATGATGCGCATGCACAACCAGCCCGGCTGGGAGCCGGTGCCGTGGGAGGTGCAGGGCCACGCCCGCATCGCCCGCGCCATGCCGGCGCTGGGGCCCGAGGTGGTGGGCGGCATCTTCTGCCCGCTCGATGGCCATGTAAATTCCCTGCGGCTGTTCCGCGCGCTGCAGGCCAGCGCGACGGCGCGCGGCGCGACCTATCTGCCGGATCATCCCGTGCAGTCGATCGCCGCGCTGCCAGGCGGCGGCTTCCGCATCGAGACGGCGCAGCGCGCCTTGGAGGCCGCGCGCGTCGTGCTCGCGGCCGGGCTCGGCAATGCCACGCTGGCGCCGATGGTCGGGCTCGACGCGCCGGTGCGCGCGCAGCGCGGCCAGGTCATGGTGACCGAGAAGACCGCGCCCTTCCTGACGCATCCGATGGCCACGCTGCGCCAGACCGACGAGGGCGGCGTGATGATCGGCGACAGCAAGGAGGAAGCGCCTGCGGACGAGTCCGTCGGCCCAGGCGTCCTCGCCGCCATGGCGCGACGCGCCATCCGCATGTTCCCTTTGCTCGGCGGGCTGAACGTCGTGCGCAGCTGGGGTGCGCTGCGCGTGATGTCACCGGACGGCTTCCCGCTCTATGACCAGTCTGCGGCGGCGCCGGGCGCCTTCCTGGTCACCTGTCACAGCGGCGTGACGCTGGCCGCCGCGCATGCCGAGCTGCTCGCGCCGATGATCGCGCGCGGCACGCTGGATGCCTCGCTCGCCGCCTTCAGCGCGCGGAGGTTCGATGTTCCGTCGGCTGCCTGAGATCGCGCGCGCCAGCCTGTCCTTCCGCTTCGAGGGCGCGGCCGTCGAGGGCCGCGAAGGCGACAGCGTAGCCGCGGCGCTGCTCGCGCTCGGTCACGCTGCGCTGAGGGAGACGCCGGTTTCCGGCAGCGCGCGCGGGCCCTATTGCATGATGGGGGTGTGCTTCGACTGCCTGGTGACGATCGATGGCGTCGGCAACCGCCAGGCCTGCCTTGTGCCGCTGCGCGCCGGCATGGATGTCCGCCGCCAGCGCGGCCGGCGGGAGGCGGGGTCATGAAGCGCCTGCCCGACGTCGCGGCGCTGCGCGACACCTACGACATCGCGATCATCGGCGGCGGCCCGGCCGGCATGGCGGCGGCGGCCGAGGCCGGGGGGCGGGGCCTGACGGTGCTGCTGCTCGACGAGAATGCGGGCCTCGGTGGGCAGGTGTATCGCGGCGTCGAGGCATCGCCGCTCGCCGCGGTGCCGGCACTGGCGGCCGTACCGGCGGCCGGGCGCGCACTGGCCGCGGCGGCGGTGGCGGCGGAGGTGGAGTTCCTCCCCGGCGCGACGGCCTGGCACCTGGATGGCGCACGCAGCCTAGGCGTCTCGGCGGGCAGGGTGGCGCGCATGATCACCGCGCGTCGTGTGATCATCGCCACCGGTGCGCAGGAACGGCCCATGCCGGTCCCGGGCTGGACACTGCCCGGCGTGATGAGCGTTGGCGCCGCGCAGACGCTGCTAAAGGCCCAGGGCCTGGTGCCGGAAGGCCGGGTAGTGATCGCCGGCTGCGGCCCGCTGGTGTGGCTCTATGCCGCGCAGCTCGTCGCCGCGGGCAGCCCCCCTGCGCTGCTGCTGGACACGACGCCGCGGGCGAATTGGCGCGCGGCGCTGCCGCACCTGCCAGCCTTCCTGCGCTCACCCTATCTGCGGAAGGGGCTTGCGCTCGTGGCTCGGGTGCGCCGCGCGGTGCGGGTGATCTCAGGCGTGGGTAGGCTGGCCATTGCCGCGCATGCGGGCACGCTCGACGTCACGTGGCCGGGCGGCAGCGTGGCGACGGATCGCGTCCTGCTGCATCAGGGCGTCGTGCCGCAGCTCAACCTGGCGCAGGCCGCGGGCTGCGCCGTGGCGTGGGACGCAGCGCAGGCCTGTTTCGTGCCGTTGACCGATGGATGGGGCGACACCGACCTGCCCGGCATCGCCATCGCCGGCGACACCGCCGGCATCGGCGGCGCCGAGGCAGCCGAGGCCTCGGGACGGCTCGCCGCACTGGAGGCGCTGCGCGCGCTCGGCGTGTTTGGCGCCGCCGCGCGGGACTCGGCCGCCGCACCGCACCGCGCCGCGCAAGCTGGCTGGCTGCGCGGCCGTGCCTTCCTCGATGCGCTCTACCAGCCCGCGGCTGCGTTCCGCATCGCCGCGCCCGAGGCGATCGCCTGCCGCTGCGAGGAGGTGACGGGTGCGGCGCTGCGCGATGCCATGCGCCTGGGCGCGACCGGGCCCAATCAGGCGAAGGCCTTCCTGCGCTGCGGCATGGGGCCGTGCCAGGGGCGGCTGTGCATGCTCACGGTGGTCGAGACGATCGCGGCCGAGCGCAGGGTGGATCCCGCGACCATCGCGCCGTTGCGCATCCGCCCGCCGGTGAAGCCCGTAACCCTCGCGGAGATCGCCGCGATGGAGAGCACCGACGCGGAGAGGGCGGCCGTGGAGGGCCGCTGGTCCGGGAACGCACAACAACCAGCAACCCAAGGCAAGGAGGCAAGGAAGATGACGATCAGCAGGCGTGGACTGGCGGGCTCGGCGCTCGCAATGGCGGCCATCCTGGGCACCGGGCGTTCCGCCGCGGCGCAGGCCGCGGCCTGGCCCGAGCGGCCGGTGCGCGTGATCCTGCCGTTTCCGCCGGGCGGCGCCACGGATGTCAACGCGCGGCTCATCGCGCAGCATCTGCAGGAGCGCTTCGGCCAGCCCTTCACGGTGGACAACCGCAGCGGCGGCGCCGGGGTGATGGGCACAGACATGCTCGCCCGCGCAACGCCGGACGGCTACACGCTGGCGATGACGGCTTCCGGCCCGATGTCCATCCTGCCGCAGCTGCAGAGCGTGCCCTACGACCCGATCCAGAGCTTCGCGCATATCGCACTGCCCTGGATCACGCCGCTGCTGCTGGTCACGCCCGCGAATTCCCCGACGCGCACGCTGCCCGAGCTGCTGGAGCGGCTACGCCGCGAGCCCGGTCGCCTGACGGCGTGCAACATCGGGGTCGGCTCGCCCTCCCACCTCGCTGCCGAGATGTTCGCGCGCGCCTTCGACGTACGCTATGAACAGCTGCCCCACCGCGGCAGCGCGCCCGCGCTGACCGACACCGTCGCAGGCACCTGCGACTTCCTGTTCGACAGCGCCGCCTCATCGATCCCGCTGGTGCGGCAGGGGCGGTTGCGTGCGCTCGGCGTCACCTCGCTCGAACAGGCGCCCGGCATGCCGGAGATACCGACCATCGCGAGCCAGGGAGCTCCCGGCTTCCTGGCCACCACGTGGTCCTGCCTGATCGCCCCGGCCGGCACGCCGGCGCCGATCGTCACGCGCATCAACGCCGAGGTGCGCGCCTTCACAGCCTCGCCCGCGATGCAGCAGCGCCTGCGCGACCAGGGCAGCATCCCGCTCGACCTGTCGCCGGAAGGATTCCGCGCTTATCTCGAACGCGAGATCGCAACCTGGGGAGCGGTGATCCGGACGGCCAATATCCGGATCACCTGAGGCGCGCCTGGCCCGGACCCGCCTTCGCGAATCAGGGACGGAGGCGGGTTCTCGTGGTTGTACCGCACCCGGTTTCCTGGACACGCGGTCGCACTATGCGGCGCGCCTGAAGGTCGTGTCGAGGCGCGCGGCGCGAGCGTCGAGCGGGCTGAGGTAGCCGTTCTTCCCGATCAGCCACTCGGCGTTGTAGTGGGTGGCGAAGGCGCGGACGGCGTCGCGGACCTCGTCGATGGTCTGGAAGATGCGGCCATGGACGATCTGCTCCTTGAGGGTTCGGAACAGGCGCTCGATGACGCCATTATCCGGCATGTAGGTGGCGGTGCTGGGTAGTGCCCCCGGTGGTGGTGTAAGAGGCCGCGCGCGGAGCCCCTGGCGTAGCGCAGCGCGCGGCCGGCGGCGCCGCGGGGCGGCCACCGCCGATCTTCGGTAAGGTTCGGGTTGCGAGGCCTGTCACCGAACCGGAGACCGACAATGACCGAGGAGAGAATGGCCCTTCTGGAACTGGTCGAGAAGGGCGCCGACGCCGACCTGGTGCGAGACATGCTGGCCTTCGCCGCCGAGCGGATCATGGAGGCCGAGGCCGAGGTAGCCGCCGGCGCGGCCAAGGGCGCGCGCAGCCCGCTGCGCGAGGCGCACCGCAACGGCTACCGCGAGCGGGACTGGGACACCCGGGCCGGGCGGATCGATCACGGCGGGCGGCGCCGCCGCCCACACGCAGAGCCGCGCGACCGCGCAGCAGGGCATCGGCACCCACGGCCGCGTCGTGCAGGCCGGCACCCCGTCAGCCGGCATCCATCTGCAGGCCCTCGCGCCGGATCACCTCGCCCCATTTGGCGATCTCGGCACGGACGAAGGCGGCGAAGTCGGCCGGGCTGCCGGTCGCGGGCACGCCGCCCATCTGGGCGAAGCGGGCTTGCGTTTCGGGTGCGCCGAGCAGCGCCTGCACCTCGGCGTTGACGCTGCGCACGACCTCGGGCGCCGCGCCGGCCGGCATGAACAGGCCGAACCAGGTCGAGACGTCGTAGGGGACGAGTTCGGGCAGCGTCTCGCGCAGCGCCGGCAGGTCGGGCAATTGCGGGGAACGGTCGGCGCTGGTGACGCCGAGCGGCCGCAGCCGGCCGCCGCGGATGTGCTCGATCGCCGTGGTCAGGTTGTCGAAGGCGAACTGCACATTGCCCGCGATCAGGTCGACCAGCAGCGGCCCCGCGCCGCGGAAATGCACCGCCTCCGACCGCGTGCCGGTCAGCTGGTTGAACCACACGCCCGACAGGTGCGGCGACTGCCCCATGCCGGGGGTGCCGTAGGAGGCGCGGCCATCCTGCTGGCGCAGCCAGGCGACGAATTCCGGCACCGTGCGCGCCGGCACGGACGGGTGCAGCACCAGCACGTTCGGAGCGCGGATAACGTTGGCGACCGCGGTCAGGCTGTCGGGCCGGTACGGCAGGTTGCGGAACAGCGAATGCCCGATCGCCTGCGGGCCGATATTGCCCATCAGCATGTGGCGCCCGTCGGGGGCGCTGCGCACCACCTCCATGGTGCCGATCGTGCCGCCGGCGCCGGAGCGGTTCTCGACCACCACCGGCGTGCCCCAGCGCGCCTGCAGGAACTGCGCCAGCAGGCGCGCCATGATGTCGGTGGTCCCGCCAGGCGCGGCCGGCACGACGATGCGGGCCTGCTGGCCTGGCCGCCAGTCCTGAGCGAAGGCGGCGGTGGGGATGGCGAGCGGGAGGGTGAGCGCGACGCGGCGCGGCAGGCGGATCATGGTACCCTCCAAATAAGCCGTCTGGTCTTGCCTCCGCTTTCGTCGCCCGGAGTCGCGATGACGTCAAGCCCTCCGCGGGTTTGTGCAGGGCTATCGCACAAGGACGATCGTTACGACTCGATCGGCGCAGCCGAATCAGAACTGCGCCATTCGGGACATTCTCGACTGGAGAGCGCGCTCACT
>Ga0207950_100639_pt1 | contig 11166 bp, 11 predicted proteins | sample Subbio11_8B_AprC_FD_184814 | JGI IMG/M metagenome (GOLD analysis project Ga0207950, IMG submission 184814) | Serpentinite rock and fluid subsurface biosphere microbial communities from McLaughlin Reserve, California, USA - CR11_8B_AprC (SPAdes) | ecosystem: Environmental > Terrestrial > Deep... | reverse complement strand
GCACCGCCCGCGCGCTGCGCGAGGCCGGCGTGCCGGTGAAGGACGTCTCCGACCACACCGGCTTCCCCGAGATCCTCGATGGCCGCGTCAAGACGCTGGTGCCGCAGGTCCATGGCGGCATCCTCGGTCGTCGCGACAGCGCCGAGCATCTCGCGCAGATGGAGGCGCACGCCATCGCGCCGATCGACCTGGTCGCCGTGAACCTCTACCCCTTCGAGGACACCGTCGCGAAGGGCGCCGGCTTCGGCGACTGCATTGAGAACATCGACATCGGCGGCCCCGCCATGATCCGCAGCGCGGCCAAGAACCACGCCGGCGTCGCGGTGCTGACCGAACCGCAGCACTTCGCGGAAGTGCAGGCCGAGATCGAACAGCGCGGCGGCACCACGCTCACCACCCGCCGCCGCCTCGCCGCCGCGGCCTATGCCCGCACCGCCGCCTATGACGCCGCCATCGCCGCCTGGTTCGCGAAGCAGGAAGGCCAGGATTTCCCGCCGCGCCTGTCGCTGCCCGGCGTGCTGCGCCAGTCCCTGCGCTACGGCGAGAATCCGCACCAATCCGCCGCCTTCTACGTGGACGGCGGCAACCGCCGCGGCGTCGCCACCGCGGTGCAGGTCCAGGGCAAGGAACTGTCCTACAACAACATCAACGACACCGACGCCGCCCATGAATGCGTCGCCGAGTTCGACCGCCCCGCCATCGTCATCGTCAAGCACGCCAATCCCTGCGGCGTCGCCGTCGCGGGCAGCCTCGCCGATGCGTGGGACAGGGCGCTGCTGTGCGATCCCGTCTCGGCCTTCGGCGGCATCGTCGCCGCCAACCGCCCGCTCGACGCTGCGGCGGCCGAGAGGATCGCCGCCATCTTCACCGAGGTTGTCATCGCCCCCGACGCCGACGCCGCCGCGAAGGCGGTCTTCGCGCGCAAGAAGAACCTCCGCCTGCTGCTCACCGGCGGCCTGCCCGATCCCGCCGCGCCGGGCCTCGCCTTCAAGTCGGTGGCGGGCGGCTTCCTCGCGCAGTCGCGTGACGCCGGCCGCGTCACCGAGGAGTCGCTCAAGGTCGTCACCCGGCGCGCGCCCTCGCGCGCCGAGATGGCCGACCTGCTCTTCGCCTTCCGCGTCTGCAAGCACGTCAAGTCGAACGCGATCGTCTACGCCAAGGGCCTCGCCACCGTGGGCATCGGCGCGGGCCAGATGAACCGCGCGGAAAGCAGCCGCATCGCGGCGTGGAAGTCGGACGCCGCGGCGAAGGCGGCGGGACTGCCGGAACCCCTCGCGCAGGGATCCGTCGTCGCCTCCGACGCCTTCTTCCCCTTCGCCGACGGGCTCGAGATCGCGGCCTCGGCCGGCGCCACCGCGGTGATCCAGCCGGGCGGCTCGATGCGCGACGCCGAGGTGATCGCCGCGGCCGACAAGGCGGGCCTTGCGATGGTGTTCACCGGGATGCGCCACTTCCGGCACTGATCCCGCGGCGGACGGCTCCTTCGGCCGCGCCGCGCGCCCTCTGCCCGGCCGTCAGGGGGCTCGGCCATCCGCGCGGCCCGCGCCGCGCAGGCCATTTGCCCCCGCCCGCGCCTGCCGGGTAGAAGCGGTGCTGCAATGCCGCGTGGACTGAGACATCTCCGCCTGCTGCTCGCCCTGGTGCTCTGTCTGCAGAGCAGCCTCGCGGCGGCGCATTGCCTGCGCCTCGCCACGCCGCCGCAGCACGCGGCCTTTCACGTCGAGATCTGCACCGCCGCCGGCATCGTGACGATGGACCTCGGCGGCGCCGACCACGAGGCGCCGGCCGGCCACGCATCCCCGGGCTTCTGCGTCGCCTGCCACGGTCTGCCCAAGGCCGCGCTGCCGGAGCCGTCCGCCACGCCGCACCCGGCCGGGCGCCCTTTCGCCACCGCGCGCCACGCCGCGCCGGAAGCCGCGCCGCCGCTCGGCGCCCGCGCCCCACCCTACATCTCCCGAGCGCCCCCCGCCCTCTCCTGACGCCTGTCCGCCCCCCGCGCTGCCCGCAGCGCGGGGTTTCGCCATGTGTCCAGGAGAATTCCCGCAAATGTCCCGTCGGTTTCCCGCGCGCGCGCCCGGCGCGCCGCCGCTCGCGGTCCCCGCCGCATCGGCGCCCGTCCCGCACGCCGTGTCGCAGCCTGCTCATCCTGACCAGAACAAGGAATGCAACCCCATGCCCACCCTCCCCAGGCGCCTGCTGCTCGCCGCGCCCGCGCTGCTGCTCGCGCCGCCGGCGCGCGCCCACGACCTTCGCGTCGGCGACCTGCATATCGGCCGGCCCTGGAGCCGCGCCGCCGGCGCCAACGCCAACGGAGTCGGCTTCATGACCATCCGCAACAGCGGCAGCGCGCCCGACCGTCTGCTCTCCGCCAGCACGCCGGCCGCGCGCGTGGTGGAACTGCACACGCATATCCGCGACGGCGACGTGGTCCGCATGCGTCCGGTGCCCGACATCCCGATTCCGGCCGGGCAGACCGTGAGCCTCAGGCCCGGCGGGCTGCACGTGATGCTGATCGGCCTGACCGAGCCGCTGCGCCAGGGAGCGGAGGTGCCCTTGACGCTGCGCTTCGAACGCGCGGGCGAGGTGCAGGTCATGCTCGCCATCGAGGCCGCGGGCGCCCGCGGCGGCCACCATCACTGACGGCCGGCGGGCCGGCGCCGCGCAGCACGTCGTTGCGCGGCCCGGTTCGGCCATGCGACCCTCATCGCCCAGTCGAGGAGAAACCAGCATGGACGCGACCCGACGCTCTCTGTTTCTTGGCGCAGGCGCGGCTGCCGCCGGCCTCGCCGCGCCGGTCGCCGCGCAGCCCGCGCGCCTGCTGCGCTTCGTGCCGCACGCCAACCTCACCAGCCTCGACCCCGTCTGGACCACCGCCTGGGTCACGCGCAACCACGGCTACCTCGTCTACGACACGCTCTATTCGATCGGCGAGGATCTCCAGCCCAAGCCGCAGATGGCCGCGGGCCATGTGTGGGAGAACGATGGCCTGCTTCTCACCGTCACGCTGCGCGACGGGCTGCGCTTCCACGACAACGAGCCGGTGCGCGCGGCCGATGTCGTCGCCTCCTTCAACCGCTGGGCGCGGCGCGACGGCTTCGGCCAGCTCGCCGCCGCGGCGCTGGCCGAGGTGCGCGCCCCCGACGACAGGCGCATCCAGTTCCGCTTCACGCGCCGCTTCCCGCTCATCCTCGACGCCATGGCGAAGATCGCGCCGATGTTCGTCATGCCCGAGCGCCTCGCGGCCACCGACGCCTTCACGCAGGTCACCGATGCGACCGGCTCCGGTCCCTTCCGCTTCGTCCGCGGCGAATGGGTGCCGGGCTCGCGCGCGGTCTATGAGCGCAACGCCGCCTACCAGCCGCGCCAGGAACCCGCGCAGATGCTCGCCGGCGGCAAGGTCGCGCATTTCGACCGCATCGAATGGCGCATCATGCCCGACCCGGCGACCGTCGCCGCCGCGCTGCAGGCGGGCGAGGTGGATTGGTGGGAGAACCCGACCTTCGACCTCATCGCGCTGCTCCAGCGCAACCGCCAGGTGCAGGTCGAGCAGGTCGAGGTGTTCGGCTCGGTGTCCATCATCAGGCCGAACCACCTCCAGCCGCCCTTCAACAATCCCGCCTTCCGCCGCGCCATCCTGCCCGCGCTGTCGCAGGAAGACACGATGACCGCGGTGGCGGGCACCGACCGCTCGCGCTGGCATGTGCCGATGGGCTTCTTCACCCCGGGCACGCCGCTCGCCTCGGATGCGGGGATGGAACCGCTCGCCGGCCCACGCAGCGTGGATGCGGCCAGGCGCGCGATCGAGGCCAGCGGCTATCGCGGCGAGCGGCTGGTCTTCCTGCACGCGACCGACATCCCGACGCTCGATTCCGCGAGCCACGTCGCCGCCGACCTGTTCCGCCGCCTCGGCCTCAACATCGACCATGTCAGCACGGACTGGGGCACGGTGGTGCAGCGGCGGGCGCGGCGCGAGGCACCCGACCAGGGCGGCTGGAGCGCCTTCGTGACCAACATCTCGGGCGCCGACGGGCTGATGCCGGCGACCCATTCCACGCTGCGCGCCAACGGCACCGGCGCATGGTTCGGCTGGCCCGACAGCCCGCGCATCGAGCAGGGCATCCAGTCCTGGTTCGACGCGCCGGACGCGGCGGCGCGCGACGCGCTGGGGCGCGAGATCCAGGCCGCCGCCTTCGCCGACCTGCCCTATTACCCGATGGGCACCTTCCGCCAGCCCTACGCCTTCCGGCGCGACATCACCGGGCTGGTGCGCTCGGGCATCCCGGTGCTGTGGAATGTGCGGCGGGGGTGACGCCGTCGGGCGCGGGGGAGGCTGCCCTCCCCCGGTGCGGCCTCATGCCGGCGGCCGAATGCCTCGACCGCCGGCGCCCGTTTTTCCGCCCCCTCGGACGCCGGGCGCAAGCCCCCGGTTTGCCTGGCTTTCGCCGGATCCCCGGCACGAGCCAAAGACTCGTGCCGCCCGCATCAGTAGCGGTACTGATCGGCCTTGAAGGGCCCCTGCGGCGAGACGCCGATGTAGTCCGCCTGCGCGGCCGACATGCGCGTGAGCGTCGCACCCACCTTCGCGAGATGCAGCGACGCCACCTTCTCGTCGAGGTGCTTGGGCAGCACGTAGACCTTCTTCCCGTACTTGCCCGGGTTGGTCCACAGCTCGATCTGCGCGAGCATCTGGTTGGTGAAGGAGGCCGACATCACGAAGGAGGGGTGCCCCGTCGCGTTGCCGAGGTTCACGAGCCGCCCCTCGGACAGCAGGATGATGCGCTTGCCGCCGGGGAACTCGATCTCGTCCACCTGCGGCTTCACGTTGTCCCACTTGAAGTTGCGCAGGCCCGCGACCTGGATCTCGGAATCGAAGTGGCCGATGTTGCACACGATGGCCCGGTGCTTCATCGCGCGCATGTGGTCCACAGTGATCACGTCCACATTGCCGGTCGCGGTGACGAAGATGTCGGCCACCGGCGCGGCCTGCTCCATCGTCACCACCTGGTAGCCTTCCATCGCCGCCTGCAGCGCGCAGATCGGATCCACCTCGCTCACCATCACGCGGCAGCCCGCCTGGCGCAGCGAGGCGGCCGAGCCCTTGCCCACATCGCCGAAGCCGCAGACCATCGCCACCTTGCCGGCCATCATCACGTCGGTGCCGCGGCGGATGGCGTCCACCAGCGATTCGCGGCAGCCATAGAGGTTGTCGAACTTCGACTTGGTGACGCTGTCGTTCACGTTGATGGCGGGGAACAGCAGCTTGCCGTCCTTGGCCATGGTGTAGAGGCGATGCACGCCCGTCGTGGTCTCCTCGGACACGCCGACGATGTTCTTCGCCAGCTGCGCGAACCAGCCCGGCCTGGTCTTCAGGCAATCCTTGATGAGGGCGAAGAACACTTCTTCTTCCTCGTTCGCCGCCTTGTCGAGGAAGGCCACGTCGCCCTGCTCGGCGCGGAGCCCGTAATGGACCAGCAGCGTCATGTCGCCGCCATCGTCGAGCAGCACGTTCGGCGTGCCGCCATCGCCCCATTCGAGGGTGCGGCGCACGTAGTCCCAGTATTCCGGCAGCGTCTCGCCCTTCACGGCGAAGACCGGCGTGCCGGTGGCCGCGATCGCCGCGGCCGCGTGGTCCTGGGTCGAGAAGATGTTGCACGACGACCAGCGCACATCCGCGCCGAGCGCCTTCAGCGTCTCGATCAGCACGGCGGTCTGGATGGTCATGTGCAGGCAGCCCGCGACGCGCGCGCCCTTGAGCGGCTGGGTCGGGCCGTATTCGGCGCGCACCGCCATCAGGCCGGGCATCTCGTCCTCGGCCATGGAGATCTCCTTCCGGCCCCAGCCGGCCAGGGACAGGTCCTTCACGACGTAGTCGGCGGCAGCGGACATGCGCTCTCTCACTCTCTCATCCACAGGATGCACGGGCCGGTAGCACGGGCGTCCGGGCGAGGCCAGAGACAACCACAAATCATAAGGATATCTTTATGTGCCTGATGGCGCGGGCGGCCTGAGCCGCCTTCAGCCCTCGCCGCGCGAGTCCTCCGCAGCCTCGTCGCGCCCGTCGCGCGCCCGTTCCGCCACTGCCTGCTCGGCCCGCGGCGTGCGGTCGCCGCAACACGCCCCGGAGCCATCGGCGGCCGGCGCGGGCAGCGGCGCCAGCCACATGGCGAAAAGTCCGGTCACGGCGGCGCGGTGGATCGTGCGCATGGCGGTCCTGTCCCTTCGATGCCGTCAGCTTCGCCGTCGCATCGGGCGATGGCGGGGCGCAACCATGGCGCCCGCGGGGCACGGCGCACCGCGCGGCAGGCCGGCATGAAGCGTTTCGCAGCGGCGCGCAGGGCGCAGAGGGCCCGCGCTCAATCATCCTCGCGCCAGCGCCGCCAGCCCCGGCTGCGCGGCTCGTGCCACTCCCAGCCGCGCAGCGAAGGCGGCCGGCGGCCGTTCTCTCTCCAGCGTTCCTCCCGCACCCAGCCGCGCCGCCCGTGGTCGTCCTCGACCGTGTAGCGATCCACCCGCGTGCAGCGCCCGCCCGAGCAGTTGGAGGATGAATCCGAGGACTGGCTGCCCGCCTCCGCCTGCGGCGGCGTCAGCAGGATCGCGGCGGCGAGAATGACCAGGCGTGCGAAGGTGCTCACGGCGTACGTTCTTCTCTCCTGCGAGGAGAACGCTGCACCCGCCCCGTGTCGTCCGCGTTGCGGAAATGCGGCCGGACAGCGGCATCACGCCCGCTCGCCGATCCCTCCCGCGAACCCCGCCACCAATTCGCGGATCCGCGCCCGGTCGGACTGCTCCATCACCCGCCGCGCGAAGCGCGCGCAGTCGCCGATATCCAGCGCGCGCACCGCCTGCTTCACGCGCGGTATCGCGCTCGCGTTCATCGAGAAGGTCCGCAGCCCGATGCCCAGCAGCAGCGGCGTCAGCTGCGGGTTGCCCGCCATCTCCCCGCACACCGAGACCGGCATCCGCAGCCTGAGCGCGGCTTCGGTCGCGAACTGCACCAGCCGCAGCACCGCCGGGTGCAGCGGGTCGTACAGGTGCGAAACCTCCGCCTCGCCGCGGTCCACCGCCAGCGTGTACATCGCGAGGTCGTTGGTCCCGATGGCGAAGAAATCCGCCTCCAGCGCGATCGCGTCCGCCGCCAGCGCCGCCCCCGGCGTCTCGATCATCGCGCCCAGCGGCGGCAGTTTCTCGGGCAGCCTCTCGCCGCGCCGGCGCAGCCGCCGCGCGACGCGCTCGTAGATCTCGCGTGCGGCGCGCACCTCCTCGGGCACGGTCACCATCGGCAGCAGCAGCCGCACATCGCCATCGCCCGCCGCCGCGGCCACCCGCAGCACGGCGGCGAACTGCACCTCGAGCAGTTCGGGGCGCTTGAGCAGCATCCGCAGGCCCCGCAGCCCCAGCGCAGGGTTGGCGCCGGCATGGACCGGCACCACGCCCTCGGCCAGCGCCTGCATGTCCTTCTCGCCGCCCCAGTCGAGCACGCGGATGGTCACCGGCTGGCCTGCCATCGCCTCGACGATCTGCGTGTAGGCCTCGACCTGCGCCTCCTCGTCCGGCAGGTCCTCGCGGTTCATGAACAGGAACTCGGTCCGCAGCAGGCCGATGCCCATCGCGCCCGCCTGCGCGATCAGCGGCAATTCCTGCGGGATCTCGAGATTCGCCTGCAGCTCCACCGCCTCGCCGTCGGTCGTCTCGGCGGGCAGGCGGCGCAGCTTCGACAGCTTCGTCCGCTCCTTCGCGAAGGCGGCGAGCCGGTCCTTCGCCGCGACCAGCGTCGCCGCGGTCGGATGCACCGTGACCACGCCCGCCGCGCCGTCCAGCACCGCCTGGTCGCCGCGACTGACCGCCTCGGTCAGCCCATGCGCGCCGAGCACCGCCGGAATCCCGAGCGCGCGCAGCATGATCGCGGTGTGCCCGTCCGCACCGCCTTCCTCGGTCGCCACGCCGGCGACGCGCGCGGGGTCGAGCAGCGCGGCATCGGCCGGCGTCAGCTCGTCGGCCACCAGGATGCAGCCCTCGGGCAGGCCCTTGAGGCTGCGGAAGGGTGTCGCGGTCAGGTTGCGCGTCAGGCGCCGCGCGATGTCGCGCACCTCGCCCGCGCGCCGCGCCAGCCCCGCCCTGTCGTCGTCCTTCAGCGCGAGGATGGCGCCGGCGATCGCGTCGGCCTCGTCGCCCACCGCCGTCTCGGCGCTCAGCAGCTCGGTCTCGATCCGCTTGCGCGCCCCGCGGATCAGCCGCGAATTCCCCAGCATCATCAGATGCGCGTCGAGCAGCGGCGCGATCTCCTCCTGCGCCTCCTCGGGCAGCACGCCGATGCGCGTCTTGAGCTTGGCGACCTGCCTGCGGGAGAAGGTGATGGCGTCGGCGAGCTTCTGCTTCTCCTGCTCGACCTGCGCGGCGGCGATGGTCCGCCGCGGCGCCTCGGCCGGCGGGTCGGTGGTGTCGAACACCGTCCCTATCGCGATCCCCAGGGAGACCGGGATGCCCGCGACCGCGACCTCGCGCGGCTTGCCCTTGCCCTTGCCGGACTCAGTCTTCATGGAAGCCGGCCTCGACCAGGCCGGCGACCGCCTCGAGCGCCTCCTTGGCGTCCCAGCCCTCGGCCTCGATGGTGATCTCCGCCCCCTGGCCGGCGCCGAGCATCATCAGCCCCATGATCGAGCACGCCGGCACGCTCTCGCCGCTGCGCACGACGTTGATGCAGGCGGAGAACCGCTCGGCGGTGGAAACGAGCTTCGCCGCGGCGCGCGCATGCAGCCCGCGCGAATTGCGGATCAGGACGGTCTGCCGCAGCACCAGCCCCGAATCCCCCGGGTCGCAGCCACATTCCGGGGCCGCCGGCGCGGCCTGCGCGGTCACCTTGGCGCCAGGCTCGTCGGGCCATTCGTTCACGCGCCGTTCCTCCTCCCCGTGGCGGGCGGCACTGCCGCCGTGCCGGCGGCCACCTCGCGGCCGCTTGCAATATACTTTCGCCCGGCGGCCACCGCGTGCTCCACCGCTTCCGCCAGCGGTTCGCTGCCGCGCAGCTTCGCCAGCTTCACCAGCAGCGGCAGGTTGACGCCGGCGAGCACCTCCACCGGCCGCTGCCCGCCCGCCATCTGCATCGCCAGGTTGGACGGGGTGCCGCCGAACATGTCGGTCAGCACGACGACGCCGTCGCCCTGGTCCACCGCGGCGATGCACCGCCCGATCTCCGCCCTGGTGTCCTCCAGCGCGTCGTCGGGGCCGATGCACACCGTCGCCACCGCCTGCTGCGGGCCCACCACGTGCTCCATGGCGTGCCGCAACTCCTCGGCCAGCCGACCGTGGGTGACCAGAACCATGCCGATCATGATGCCTGCGTGAGGGCCTCCCGCCCCGCTTCGCGGCCGGCGGCGCGCGCCCCCGCCGCGCCGGCCTGAAGCTCGCGATGGAACAGCTCCACCCGCGAGCCCTGTGATTGCAGATGGTGCGCCAGCCGCTCCGCCACCAGCACCGAGCGGTGCTTCCCGCCGGTGCAGCCGAGCGCGATCGTGAGGTACTTCTTCCCCTCCCGCGCGTAGCGCGGCAAGAGCCGTTCCAGCATTTCGGTCATGCAGCGCCAGAAGGGCGCGTAGTCGGCATCGGCCTCGACATAGGCCGCCACGCCCTCGTCCCGCCCGGTCAGCGGCCGCAGCGCCTCCACGTAATGCGGGTTTCGCAGGAAGCGCAGGTCGAACACCAGGTCCGCCTCCCGCGGCAGGCCGCGCGCGTAGGAGAAGGACATCACCGACACGCCCATCCCCGCCGCGCCTTCGAGGCCGAAGCGCCGCTCGATCATCCGCCGCAGCTCGGGCAGCGGCAGGTCGGAGGTGTCCACCACCATCTCCGCCGCCTCGCGCAGCGGCGCCATCAGCGACGCCTCCCGCGCGATGCCTTCGCCGACCGAGGCGCCGAGCGGGCCGCCCGGCGCCATCGGATGCCGCCGCCGCGTCTCGGTGAAGCGGCGCAGCAGCACATCCTCCTCGGCGGTGGCGAAGACCAGCGTCACTGCGATGTCCGGCCGCAGCCGCAGCCGTTCCAGCAGGCGGATGGCGGCCCCGGCTTCGAAATCCCGCGTGCGGCTGTCCACCCCGGCGGCCAGCGGCTGCCGCCCGTCGCCCACCAGCGACTCGAGGATGCCGAGCGGCGGGTTGTCCACCGTCTCGTAGGAGAGGTCCTCGAGCACCCGCAGGATCGAGGCCTTGCCCGCGCCCGACAGGCCGGTGACCAGCACCACCTGCCGCCGCGCCGCGGGCGCCGCCGCGTTCATGCCGCGAAGGCCCCGGCGCGCTGCGCGGCGCGGCCCAGCGCCGCCTCCAGCGCCCATGCCACCTTGTCGCAGGCCGAGGCCTCGAAGGGGGCGAGCGCCACAAGCGGCACCCCCGCCGGCGCCCAGGCGGCCGGTTCCGGCAGCCGCGCCGCCGCCCCGGCGGGGACCAGCTCCACCACCAGCGCAAGCCGCGCCCCCCGCGCCACCGCGACACCTTCGAAGATGCCGAGGCCGCGCACCTCGATCATGCCGGCGAGCGCGGGCGCGGGCGCCGCCGCGAGCCCGTCCAGCACCACCTGGTCATCGGCGACGAGCGACCAGCCGCGGCCGATCAGCCGCAGCAACAGGTCGGACTTCCCGGCGCCCGGCGGGCCGAGGATCAGCACGGCCGACCCGTCCCGGGCGGCACAACTCCCATGGACCTGCATTCCCAGCGAGGCCGTTCCCTCAAAACGCGGCGGACCTTGGCAGAAATGGGGCAGGGGGGAAAGCGCCGCGCGGCTCCGTTGCACAGCCGGCCCGAGGGTGCCACCTTCCGCCGCCATGCCGACCCAGGACGAGATCCGCGCCGCCGCCGACCGGATCGCCCCCCATATCCGCCGCACCCCGGTGATCCGCCTCGCACCCGCCGAGACGGGCCTCGATGCCCCGCTGGTGCTCAAGCTCGAACAACTCCAGGTCACCGGCTCCTTCAAGGCGCGCGGGGCCTTCAACCGCATCCTCGCGGCCGGGGCGCCCGATGCCGGCGTCATCGCCGCCTCGGGCGGCAACCACGGCCTTGCCGTCGCCCATGCCGCGCGCAGCCTGGGCATCCGCGCCGAGATCTTCGTCCCCGAGATCACCCCCGAGGCCAAGCGCGCCCGCATCGCCGCCACCGGCGCCACGCTGACCGTCGGCGG
>Ga0207950_100634_pt1 | contig 11222 bp, 13 predicted proteins | sample Subbio11_8B_AprC_FD_184814 | JGI IMG/M metagenome (GOLD analysis project Ga0207950, IMG submission 184814) | Serpentinite rock and fluid subsurface biosphere microbial communities from McLaughlin Reserve, California, USA - CR11_8B_AprC (SPAdes) | ecosystem: Environmental > Terrestrial > Deep... | reverse complement strand
GCACAGGTCGTCGGGGTAGATGGCGAGCACGCGGTTCATGCGGCTCAGATCGAGGCTGATGCCGCCGTGCAGCGCCAGCAACTGGCCCTCGAGCGAGGAGCCGGCGCCGTAGGGGATGAGCGGCACCTGGTGTTGCGCGCACAGGCGCACCGCGTCGGCCACGTCGGTGGTAGATTCGGCATAGACCACGGCATCGGGCGGTGGCACGCCGACGTAGGCCGATTCATCGCGCCCGTGTTGTTCGCGCTGCGCCAGCGCGGTGCTGCACTGGGGCCCAAAACGCTGCTGTAGCGCGGCCAGGAAGGCCGGTGGCTGTGGGCGCGGGTTCGGCGCAGCGGGGGGAGTGAGGGTATCGGTCATGGGGCGTCTCCTGGGAAACACACTGCATCCGTTAAGGACAGGTATTTCATCATAGTATCATTATTATCTCAGCGAAATGTGCTACAAAATGACAGGACGGCAATAATGGGCAATCGCCTGACGCAGATCGCCACCCGCACCGGCGACGCCGGCACCACCGGGCTGGGCAACAACCAGCGCGTGAGCAAGAGCAGCCTGCGCATCCACGCCATGGGCGAGGTCGATGAGCTCAACTCGCAGCTTGGGCTGCTGCTGTGCGAGCCGCTGCCGCCCGAGGTGCGCGCATTGCTCGACACCATCCAGCACCAGTTGTTCAACTTGGGCGGCGAGCTCAGCATCCCCGGCTACGAGCTGCTGAGCAGCGCCGCCGTGCTGGAGCTGGACCAGGCGCTGGCGCAGTACAACGCCCAGTTGCCACCGCTGCAAGAGTTCATCCTGCCCGCGGGCTGCCGCGCCGCCGCGCAGGCGCACGTGTGCCGCACCGTGGCGCGCCGCGCCGAGCGCCAGCTGGTGGCGCTGGGCAACGAGGAAGCCCTGCACGAGGCCCCGCGCCAGTACCTGAACCGCCTGAGCGATTTGCTGTTCGTGCTGGCGCGCGTGCTCAACCGCGCCGCCGGGGGCGACGACGTGTACTGGCGCAGCACCCGCTTGCAGCGCGCCGATCCCGACCCCGTGTAGGAATCCCCCCTACGCAACCCGGCGCAAATCCCGACGCTTGCAACAGCCGATTTCCGACTCAAGAAGAACAGGGCTGCTTTCACAATCCATTTCAACGCTTCGACGTTTTCCTGCTGTGCCTGCGGCAGGCGTCCCGAGGCCCCACAAACGGAGAGTGAAATTGAACATCCCTGCCACGGCGGCCCCTGCCCCCGCTGCCCCCATCGGCGCCCCGGCCGCCTTGCTGGAGCAAATCCGCGAAGCCAACCTCACCTACCTGATGCTGGCGCAGCAACTCATCCGCCACGATCTGGCCGAAGCGGTCTACAGGCTGGGAATCAGCGAGGAATCGGCCGAGCTGATCGCCGCGCTTTCGCCGGCGCAGGTGTTCAAGCTCGCCAGCAGCAACACCCTGCTGTGCCGCATGCGCGCCGACGAAAACATGGTCTGGGCCCTGCTCACCAGCCGCCACAGCCCGCAGCGCAGCGGCAACGACACCACGCAGCAGTTGCACGCCAGCATCCTCATGGCGGGCCGCCTGGCCAGCGCCTGAGCCGGCCCCGCCGTGCCGCCGCCTCCGCAGCAACAAACCCTTGGCCCGCACACCAGAAACACCCCCCCATGAGCACCGCCACCAAAAGCCTGGTCAACGAGAGCAAAGACATCGAACGCGCCGTGGCGCTGATCCACCTGGGGGCGCGCTTGCAGGTGCTCGAGAGCGAGACCGATCTGTCCTACGAAAAGCTGCTGCGCCTGTACAAAGAGGTGGCGGGCAAGTCGCCCAGCAAGGGCCAGTTGCCGTTTTCGACCGACTGGTTTTTGAGCTGGCAGCCCAATATCCACGCCTCGCTCTACGCCAACATCGCCGAATACCTGGACAAAACGGTATCGCTCGATTCGATCGAGGTGGTGATGAAGGCCTACAAGCTCTACGTCGAGCAGATGCAGCTCTGCGGCATCGAGCCGCTGCTGAGCCTCACCCGCGCCTGGCGCCTGAGCAAGTTCATGGCCGCCAACATGCTGACGCGCACCCGCTGCACCGGCTGCGGCGGGCACTTTGTCACCGACCCCTACGAGAACGCGCGCTACTACGTGTGTGGTCTGTGCAAGCCGCCGGCGCGCGCGGGCAAGGGCCGGGCGGCGGGGGGCTTGCGGCTGGAGTGAGCGGCGGCCATGCGCTCCCGCGCAGGGCAGGCTTCTATATGTCAATTAGGCATAAAATAACCACTTTTAATTTGTTGTAGTTTTTAGGGTTTCCTCGCATGATCGCGCCCTTGCCAGCCTTTCAGACGAGGAACCCATGCCCAACCGCCGCCACTTGCTGCACCTGCTGGGTGCCAGCGCCCTCGGCCCCGCCGCTTTCAGCCTGGCCGGGTGCAACTGGCTTGCCAGTGCCGCTACCCCCGCCGCGCCGCTGACGCTGCTCAACGTTTCTTACGACCCCACACGCGAGCTCTACGCAGAATTCAACCCCTTGTTTGGGCAACACTGGCGCGAACGCACCGGGCAGGTGCTGGCTTTTCGACAGGCGCACGGCGGCTCCGGGCGGCAAGCGCGCGCCATCATCGACGGGCTGGCTGCCGACGTGGCCACGCTGGCGCTGGCGGCCGACATCGACGCCCTGCACCACAACGGCAACTGGGTGCCGCGCGACTGGCAGCGCCGCCTGCCATACAACAGCACGCCCTACACCTCGACCATCATCTTTGTCGTGCGCCGCGGCAACCCGAAAAACATCCGCGACTGGGGCGACCTGGTGCGCCCCGATGTGCGCGTGGTCACGCCCAGCCCCAAAAGCTCGGGCGGGGCGCGCTGGAACTACCTCGCGGCGTGGGAGTTTGCGCGCCGCCAAAGCGGCAGCGCCGCCGGGGCGCGCGAATTCATCACGCGCCTGTACCGCAACGTGCCGGTGCTTGATGTGGGCGCGCGCGGTGCCGCCACCAGCTTTGCCCAGCGCAACCAGGGCGACGTGCTGCTGGCGTGGGAGAACGAGGCCCATTTGCTGGAAAGAGAGTTCGGCCAGCGGGTCGATTTCGTCTATCCCAGCCTCAGCATCTTGGCCGAGCCGCCGGTGACGGTGGTGGATCGCAACGTGGAGCGCAGAGGCAGCCGCGCCGCCGCCCAAGCCTACTTGGAGCACCTCTACAGCGAAGCCGGGCAAGACTTGGTCGGCAAACACTTCTACCGCCCGCGCTCGGCCGCTGCGCTGGCCAAGTACGCCCACCAGTTCCCGGCGCTGCCCCTGTTCACCATCGACGAGGCTTTTGGCGGCTGGACCAACGCCACGCGCGAGCACTTTGCCGAAGGCGCGCTGTTTGATCAGATCTTTACGCTGCGGCGTTGAGCGGGTAGTTTGCAGGGACCGCAAGCCATTGGATTGATATTCCCAAAAAAACATAAAGAAACAAAAACAAAGTCGTTTGACATATGAAGAAGCGCGGGCACACTCGCCCTTCGCACTGTTTGCCAAACGCCCTTGGAGCCCCTCTCATGAAACCCAGTCTGCGTGGCCTGTTGGCCGTATTTGCCCTTGTGACTCTGCTGGCTAGTCCGTGGGCGCTGGCACAAGGCACTTTGCTCAACGTCTCGTTCGATGTCTCGCGCGAGTTCTACCGCGAGATCAACGCCGCCTTTGTCGCACAGCAGCAGCAGCAGCGCGGCGCGCCGGAGCTGCGCATCGACATGTCGCACGCCGGCTCCAGCGCCCAGGCGCGCGCCGTGGCCGACGGGCTACACGCCGATGTGGTGAGCATGAACACCGTCACCGACATCGACTTTCTGGTCAGCCGTGGCGTGGTGGCACCCGACTGGCGCCAGCGCTTCCCGCACCAGGCGGTGCCGACCACGTCCACCATGTTGTTTCTGGTGCGCCGGGGCAACCCGAAGAACATCCGCGACTGGAGCGACCTGATCCGCCCCGGCGTGCAGGTGGTGGTGGTCAACCCCAGGACCGGCGGCAACGGCCGCATGGCTTATCTGGCGGCCTGGGGCTATGTGCGCAGCAAGGGCGGCTCCGACGCCGATGCCGCCGCCTTTGTGCGCCAGCTCTACCGCAACGTGCCGGTGCTGGCGCGCGGCGGGCGCGATGCCACCGGAGTCTTCTTGCAGCGCAACATCGGCGACGTGCTGGTGACGTTTGAGTCTGAAGTGATTGCGGTCGAGCGCGAGTTTGGCGTAGGGCGCGTCGATGTGGTGCACCCGAGCGTGAGCTTGCTGACAGAAAACCCGGTGGCGCTGGTGGAGCGCACCGTGAACCAGCGCGGCTCGCGCGAACTGGCCACCGCCTACCTGAACTTCCTCTACAGCGAGCAGGGGCAGGAGATTGCGGCGCGGCACCATTTCCGCCCGCGCAACCCCGAGGTGCTGCGCCGCCACGCCCAGACCCTGCGCCCGATGCGGCTCTTTACCGTGGAGCAGTATTTTGGCTCGTGGGCCGAGGCGCAGCGGGTGCATTTCAACGACGGCGGCAGCTTCGACCAGATTTTTGAGGGGCGGCGCTAAATGACAGCAGCTTCCACTCTGGTGCTCGACGGCGCGGCAGCGCCCGGTAAGCCCAAGCCCGGCGCGCCGGAGGCACAGGCCAAGCGGCGCGCCGTCAAGCGCGTGTTGCCCGGTTTTCACCTGGCGCTGGGCTACACGGTGTTCTACCTGAGCCTGATCGTGCTGATTCCGCTGGCGGCGCTGATCCTCAAAACCTTCGAGATGAGCTGGGCCGAGTTCTGGGAGGCGGCCACCACGCCGCGTGCGCTGGCGGCGTACCGGCTCTCGTTTGGGGCGGCGCTGCTGGCGGCGCTGTTCAACCTGGTGTTTGGGCTGCTGCTGGCCTGGGTGCTGGTGCGCTACACCTTCCCCGGCAAAAAGATCGTCGATGCGCTGGTGGACCTGCCCTTTGCCCTGCCGACGGCGGTGGCGGGCATTGCGCTGGCCGCGATTTTGGCCGGCAATGGCTGGATCGGGCAGTTCTTTGAGCCGCTGGGCATCCAGCTCGCCTTCAACCCGACCGGCGTGGTGATTGCGCTCATCTTTGTCGGCCTGCCCTTTGTGGTGCGCACGGTGCAGCCGGTGTTGCAAGACGCCGAACGCGAGCTCGAAGAAGCGGCGCAGTGCCTGGGGGCAACGCGCTGGCAGATATTCTGGCGCGTGATCATGCCGACCATCATCCCGGCGCTGATGACCGGCTTTGCCATGGCTTTTGCGCGCGGGGTGGGCGAGTTTGGCTCGGTGATCTTTATCGCGGGCAACATTCCGATGGTGTCGGAGATCGTGCCGCTGCTGATCATCGGCCGCCTCGAGGCGTTTGACTACCAGGGCGCGGTCGCGCTGGGTTCGGTGATGCTGCTGTTTTCCTTCGTCATGCTGCTGGCCATCAACGCCTTGCAAGGCTGGCAGCGCAGCCGCGCCGGAGGTGGCCTGTGAGCGCCGCAGTGGGGCGCTCCGGGCGCAGGGGCGTGCGCCAGGGTGAGGCACCGTGGGTGCGGCGGCTGCTGATCGGGCTGGCGCTCACCTTCATGTTCCTGTTCCTGGTGCTGCCGCTGCTGGCGGTGTTCACCGAGGCGCTGCGGCTGGGCTGGGGCGCTTACTTCGAGGCCGTGAGCGACCCCTACGCCATGGCGGCGATCCGGCTCACGCTGCTGGTGGCCGCGATCACGGTGCCGCTGAGCCTGGTGTTTGGGGTGGCCGCGGCGTGGGCGGTGGCCAAGTTCGAGTTCTGGGGCAAATCATTCCTGACCACGCTCATCGACCTGCCATTTTCGGTCTCGCCGGTGGTGGCAGGCCTGATTTATGTGTTGGTGTTCGGGGCCCAGGGCTGGTTTGGACCGTGGCTGGACGAGCGCGGCATCCAGATCATCTTTGCCGTGCCCGGCATCGTGCTGGCCACGCTGTTCATCACCTTCCCCTTCATCGCGCGCGAGCTGATTCCGCTCATGCAAGCCCAGGGCACAGAGGAGGAGCAGGCAGCGCTGGTGCTCGGGGCCAGCGGCTTGCAGACCTTTTGGCGTGTTACGCTGCCCAACATCAAGTGGGGCCTGATCTACGGCGTGATTCTGACCAACGCACGCGCCATGGGCGAGTTCGGCGCGGTCTCGGTGGTATCGGGCCATATCCGCGGCCAGACCAACACCATGCCGCTGCACGTGGAGGTGCTGTACAACGAATTCCAGTCGGTGGCGGCCTTTGCCGTGGCCTCGCTGCTGGCGCTGCTGGCGCTGGTGACGCTGGTGATCAAGTCGGTATCCGAATGGCGCATGGAGCGCGAAATGAAAGCCCTCGACGCCCTTGCACCCGAGCGCCCTGGTGCGGCGTCCAGTGGCACCAGCCCATCCTGGGCCGGGCGTCCGGTCTGAAACCTTGTAAGCGAGACACCCCATGAGCATCGAAATCCGCCAAGTTTCCAAGCATTTTGGCAACTTTCACGCGCTGAATAACATCGACCTCGACATCGAATCGGGCGAGCTGCTGGCGCTGCTTGGCCCCTCAGGCTGCGGCAAGACCACGCTGCTGCGCGTCATCGCCGGGCTGGAGACGCCCGACTACGGCCACATTTTGTTCAGCGGCGAGGACACCACCGACGTGCACGTGCGCGAGCGCAACGTGGGCTTTGTGTTCCAGCACTACGCGCTGTTTCGGCACATGACGGTGTTTGAGAACGTGGCTTTCGGGCTGCGCGTCAAGCCCCGGCGCGAGCGCCCGAGCGAGGCGCAAATCAAAGAGCGCGTGCACGAGCTGCTGGGGCTGGTGCAGCTCGACTGGCTGGCCGACCGCTACCCTTCGCAGCTCTCGGGCGGCCAGCGCCAACGCATTGCGCTCGCGCGCGCGCTGGCGGTGCAGCCGCGTGTGCTGCTGCTCGACGAGCCCTTTGGCGCGCTCGACGCCAAGGTGCGCAAAGAGCTGCGGCGCTGGCTGCGGCGCTTGCACGACGAGCTGCACGTGACCAGCATCTTCGTCACCCACGACCAGGAGGAGGCGCTGGAAGTGGCCGACCGCGTGGTGCTGATGAACCAGGGCTGCATCGAGCAGGTGGGCACGCCGCAGCAGGTGTGGGAGCACCCGGCCAGCCCCTTCGTCTATGGTTTTCTGGGCGATGTGAACCTGTTTCACGGCCGCGCCCACGAGGGCCAGTTGCACCTCGAAGGGGTGGCGATCGACTCGCCCGAGCACGCGCTGGCGCGGGACGCCCAAGCCTTTGCCTACGTGCGCCCGCACGACCTCGAGGTGGAGCGCTGGCGCGCCGGCGCGGTGGGGATTGCGGCCGAGTTGCAGCGCCTGATCGTGGTCGGGCCGATTGCGCGGCTGGAGCTGCTGCCGCTGGACGCCGAGGCCCCCGACGGGCACGACCCGATGATCGAGGCGCAGATCCCGGCCGAGCGCCTGCGTGCGCTGGGCCTCAAAGAGGGCGACCGGGTGCTGCTCTCGCCCAAAAAGGCGCGGGTGTTTTTGCAGCCGCAGCCGGCCTGAGGGCGGCGGGCGCGCTCAAGCCCCCTGTTCGAGCAAACGGCGCAGCAGCGGGTGCGCCACCCGGCGCTCTAGGCTGAGGGCGTAGCAGGGGGCCGACACGCCCTCGCACACGCCCACGAGCACCGCGCCGTGACGCTGCTGCAGCGCCTCGGCCAGCGCCAAGGCCGCCGGGAACACCCCCATCCCCTGGCCACCAAAAGTTTCTAGCAGGGCGCTGTCTTCGAACTCGCCCGCGATGCGCGGCGTCAGGCCGTGGCGCGCCAGCCACTGGTCGAGCTGCGCACGCACGCTGGCGTGGCGCGTGGGCAGCAGCAGCGGCAGCCCCTGCAGGGCAGCCGGGAACGGGCGCTGCGCCGCCTGCAGCCACGGCGGCGCGGCAAACCAGCCGTAGGCGCTGCTGGCCAGGCGGTGGTGGTGCACCTTGAGGTGCGCACGGCTGCTCACCGGGTGGTCGGTCAAGACCACGTCGAGCCGGTGCGTGGCCAGTTCGGCCAGCAAATCGTCGATCTTGCCGTCGTGGCAGATCAGGTGCAGGTCGGGCACGTCGAGCACCGGGCGCAGCAGGCGCAGCACCTCGAGCTTGGGCAGCCCGTCGGCCATGCCCACCGCCAGCCGTACCCTAGGCGCCAGCGCGGATTGGCGCAGCAGCGTGGGCAGGGCCTCGCCGAGCTCGAAAATCTGCTGCGCCTGGCGCGCCGCCAGCACCCCGGCCTCGGTCAGGGCCACGCCGCGTCCAGCCGGTTTGAGCAGCTGGCAACCCAGCGCCTTTTCCAGCTCGCGCACCTGGGCGCTCACGGTCTGCACCGCCATATCGAGCCGCGCGGCGGCATTGGACATGCCGCCCTCTTGGGCCACGATCCAGAAGTAATACAGGTGGCGGTAGTTGTAGGTGAGGCTCATGTTCAGCTTGGTTCGATGCGAGATTGCCCGATATTCTGCTTTATTGCGCGCCCCAAAGGCCCTAGACTGCAAGCTCCCTTCAACTGGCCCCAAGGAGCCTTGCATGAAATGCCCCAACTGTGTGGATGTGGAACTGCTGCTGAGCGATCGCCAGGGTGTGGAGATCGACTACTGCCCGCAATGCCGCGGCGTCTGGCTGGACCGTGGCGAGCTCGACAAGCTGATCGAGCGCAGCCTGAGTCCGTCGCCCGGGCGCGCGCGCCACCACGACGCCCCGCTGCGCCAGCCCGATTTCCAAGACTCCGACTTTCGCAAGCGCAGCGGCGGCGCTGCGCCGGGGGGACTGGGCGCCAAACTCGGCGGCTTGGCCGGGCTGGGTGGCCTCGGTGGTGGCCTGCCGGGTGGCTTTGCGGCTGGAAGCAAGCAGAAAAAGAAAAAATCGTGGCTCAGCGATATTTTTGACTGAAGCCCGGCCCCCCGCCTTGCCTGCGCAGACGAAAAAAAACCTGGCTCTAAAGGAGCCAGGTTTGAAAGCCTTTTTGCTGTCACACACCAAGGCACCCGCTCAGGGAGGAAAAGCGGGGGGCCGGGATTATTGCTCCGGCCCCAAGAAGTCTTAACCGGCGGCATATTTGACCTTGGGGTCTTGGAAGAAGCTCATTACCCGCTCGGGTGATTGCTCCAGCATGGCCATGTGCTCGTTGGCGGCTTGGCGCAGCTTGGCCTTGGTGCGCACCGGCACCCGCTTGCCCATGGCCTGCTTGAGATCCGCATTGAGCCGCTCTTCGGGGTTGAGCTCCGGGCTGTAGCTGGGCAGGTAGAACACCTCGATCTGTTCGATCCGCTCTGCCAGCCAGGCCTTGACCGGCTTGGCTAGTGATGCACCCTCAAGTTGTCCAGAATCAGAAAGACTTTCCTGCCCGTATCCTTAACCAGCGCCTGCATGAACTCGATCAGCCTATCGGCATTGAAGGCCTCATCGATGATCATCCAACGCGCCTTGCCCCGGTTGGTGACGCTGGCGATCAGGGACAGCTTCTGGCGTGTGCTGCCCACCGTGTACGCCACCGGTGTTGCACCTGCCGGGGCGTAGCTCCTGCCGCGCACGTCGGTGTTGACCAGTGCCGTCTCGTCGCCCCAGTGAATCTCGCCTCCTTCAGCCTTGGCTTGCGCTTCGATGGCCGGGTAGTGCTCATCGAGTCAAGCGACCTGCTTGCGCCGCTCATGCAACTGCTCCAGGGTTTGGTTTCTTGCGCTTTCCTTGTCCATGCCGAGTTGAAGCACAATAACCGCAGGAAGTTCACACTTTTTGGGGCCGGATCAATAGTGGGTGCAGCCAACGCTGCGATTCGGGGAATACCCGAGGTCGATGGCTGGCGATGAATTGGTATTTTTTGGTACAGTGCGGTACATGAGCCTGCCCACGGCCTTGCGCCAGACGCTCCTCGATCAACTGCAGATGGGCCGCTGGCGCGCAGGCGATCGTCTGCCGACCGAGCGCGAGATGGCCGAGCGCTTCGCAGTGAGCCGCACGACGGTGCGCAAGGCCTTGCTCGAGCTCAAGCAGCAGGGGCTGATCGTGCAGACCGTGGGCAGCGGCACCTACGTGAGCGGCCATGCCCTCACCCGGCTCGGGCAGCCCGCGACGCGGGACGCCTCACGGCATACCAGCCCGGCCGAGCTGATGGAGGCGCGGCTCGCGCTCGAGCCGGCGATCATCGACATGGCGATCCGCAAAGCCAATGCGGCCGACCTCCAGCGCATGGAAGCCTGTTGCCGCGAGGCCGAAAGGGCCGCGTCGCTCGCAGCCTTCGAGCACTGGGACGCCGAGCTGCACCAGGCGATTGCCGATGCGGCGCACAACCGCTTCGTGGTCGATGTCTTCCAGCTGGTGAAGATCGTGCGCGCGCAGGGCGACTGGGGGCAACTCAAGAAGCAGAGCATGACGCCCGAGCGCCGCTTGGCGTACCAGGCCGAACACCGCGAGATCGTGAGCGCACTGCGCGAGCGCGACGCGGCGCGCGCCCGCGCCGCGCTGCAGGAGCACCTGCTGCACGTGCGCCGCAACCTGCTGGGGTACTGAAGATCGGGCCGACGGTCGCACACCCGCGGCGCAGCACCAGCGGCGGCTCGCCGCTCAGGTCGATGACGGTGGTCGGCTGCATCGGGCAGGCGCCGGCGTCGACGACGGCGTGCAGCAGCCGGTCATAGCGCTCGCCGATGGCCTGCGCGTCGTTCATCGGTTCGCTCTCGCCGGGCGGGATCAGGGTGGTGGCCAGCAGCGGCTGGCCGAACTGCTCGAGCAGGGCCTGCGCGACGCGGTGGTCGGGCACGCGCAGCCCGATGGTGCGCCGCGACGGGTGCGACAGCCGCCGCGGAACTTCCTTGGTGGCTTCGAGGATGAAGGTGTAGGGCCCGGGCGTGCCCAGCTTGAGCAGGCGGTAGCGGCGGTCGTCGACGCGCGCGTAGGTGGCCAGCTCGGACAGGTCGCGGCACAGCAGCGTCAGGTGGTGGCGCTCGTCGATGCCGCGGATGCGCCGCAGCGCCTGTACCGCGGCCTTGTCGTCGAGGTGGCAGACCAGCGCGTAGCTGGAGTCGGTCGGGATGGCCGCGATGCCGCCCTGGTGCAGGATCTGCGCGGCCTGCCTGAGCAGCCGCGGCTGCGGGTTGGTCGGGTGGACCGCGTAGAGCTGGGTCATTGCGGGATTGTCGGTCGGCGCGGGCATACTGGCGGGCATGAACCGTCTGTCGCGTCCGCACACCCGCCTGGCCGTCGTCGGCTGGACCCTGCTCACCCTGCTGGCCTTCTCGTTCGTGGTCTGGCCGGCGTTCGACATCGCGGTCAGCGA
>Ga0207950_100633_pt1 | contig 11222 bp, 9 predicted proteins | sample Subbio11_8B_AprC_FD_184814 | JGI IMG/M metagenome (GOLD analysis project Ga0207950, IMG submission 184814) | Serpentinite rock and fluid subsurface biosphere microbial communities from McLaughlin Reserve, California, USA - CR11_8B_AprC (SPAdes) | ecosystem: Environmental > Terrestrial > Deep... | reverse complement strand
GAGATCCAGACCCATGCCTGGGAACGGCACGAGGATATCGCTGAAGAGGATGGCGGCGTCGACCCCGATGAGGTCCACCGGCTGCAGCGTCACCTCGACAGCGAGTTCCGGCGTACGGCACATCTCGAGGAAGCCGTACTTGGCGCGGATGTCGCGGTACTCCTGCATGTAGCGGCCAGCCTGACGCATCATCCATACGGGTGTGCTCTCGGTGGCCTCCCTGCGTGCCGCGCGCAGGAACAGATCGTTGTATGCCATGAGGGTGAGTCCTTACTCTGAAGCGGTCAAAGAACCGAAGTGCATACTACCATGCCGGAACGCACAAAGGCCCCGCGTCGGGCACGACGCGGGGCCTTTGTGCAAACGCTCGTCAGACTTTCGGAGCCGTGTCCACGATCGTCTTCACAATGGACGGATCGGCGAGCGTGGAGATGTCGCCGAACGCGTCCATGTCCCGGTCCCCTGCGGCGATCTTGCGCAGGATGCGGCGCATGATCTTGCCGGAACGCGTCTTGGGCAGCTCGGGGACGATGTGCACGAAGTCCGGACTTGCGATCGGACCTATCTCCGCACGGACGTGGCCGCGGAGGATCTTCTCGATGCCTTCGGGGATCGTGACGCCGGTCTTCAGGATGACGTACGCGTAGATGCCCTCGCCCTTGATGTCGTGTGGGTAGCCCACAACCGCGGCTTCGGCCACTACGGCGTGGCTGACGAGCGCGCTCTCCACTTCGGCGGTACCCATACGATGACCCGAGACGTTGATGACGTCGTCCACTCGGCCGAGCAGCCAGTAATAGCCGTCCTCGTCCTTGCGCGCGCCGTCACCGGTGAAGTACTTGCCGGGGAAAGCCGTGAAATAGACGTTCTTGATCAGCTCGTTGTCCGGGTCACCCCATGTACCGCGCAGTATGCCCGGCCACGGCTTGGTGATGCACAGCCGGCCGCCCGAGCCGACCGGGGTCGGCGAGCCGTCCTCGTTAACGATCTCCGGCACGATGCCGAAGAACGGGCGTGTCGCCGATCCGGGCTTCATCGGGGTGACGCCCGGCAGGTTCGTGATGATGTGGCCGCCCGTCTCCGTCTGCCAGTACGTGTCCACGATCGGGCAGTTCTCGCGGGCGATATGCTTGTGGTACCACATCCACGCCTCAGGATTGATCGGTTCGCCAACAGTGCCGCAGACGCGCAGCGTGGACAGGTCGTACTTGGCGGGCCACTCCTCGCCGGACTTCATGAGAGCTCGGATCGCGGTGGGCGCGGTGTAGAACTGGTTCACGCCGTGTTTCTCGATGATCTCCCAGAAACGGCCGGGGTCCGGGTACGTGGGGATGCCCTCGAACATGAGCGTCGTGGCGCCGACCGCCAGCGGTCCGTAGACGATGTAGCTGTGGCCGGTGACCCAGCCGATGTCGGCGGTGCACCAGAAGACGTCCTCATCGTGGTAGTCGAAGACGTACCTGAACGTCGTGGCAGCGTACAGCAGGTACCCGCCCGTGGTGTGCAGCACGCCCTTCGGCTTGCCGGTCGAACCCGACGTGTAGAGGATGAACAGCGGATCCTCGGCATCCACCCACTCGATGTCGCAGTGGCGGGTGATGTCGGATGCGCGGACCTCCTCGTGATACCAGAAGTCCCGGCCCGGCTCCATGTCGACCCGGGTGCGCGCGCGAGAGACCACGATGACGGTCTCGATGGTCGGGCACTCGTTGAGCGCTGCGTCGGCCTCGGCCTTCAGCGGGACCACGCGGCCGCCCCGGATGCCCTCATCAGCTGTCACCAGCAGCTTGGCGCCACAGTCCTGGATGCGGTCGCGCAGCGCGTTGCTGGAAAAGCCGCCGAAGACGACCGAGTGGATAGCGCCGATGCGCGCGCACGCGAGCATCGCCACCGCCAACTCGGGGATCATCGGCATGTACAACGCGATGCGGTCGCCCTTGCCGATGCCGTGTTTCCTGAACACGTTGGCCAAGCGGCAGACCTTGTAGTAGAGCGACTGATACGTGTACATCTTCGTCCGGCCCTCGTCGGACTCCCAGATGATCGCCGCCTTGTTGCGGCGCCAGCTCGTCAGGTGCCGGTCCACGCAGTTGTAGGTCACGTTCAGCGTTCCGCCCTGGAACCACTTCACGAAGGGCTTCTCGAAATCGTATTCGAGCACCTTCTCCCATGGGGTGTTCCAGTGCAGCATGTCGGTGGCCATCTCGGCCCAGAACTTCTCCGGCTCCTCCACCGAGCGGCGGTACATCTCTTCGTATTCGGCCATCGTCTGCAGGTGCGCCTTCGCGGTCACCCACGCCGGCGGCTGGATCACCCGGTGCTCCTGCGACAATGACTCAATCGCGTTCGACTCTGTCATCCGCGTGTCTCCTCTCGACCGAACGTGCTGCTACGTGAACCGTCCGGCGGACGGGCCCATCGTATGGACATGCGCCGGGGTCACCGACGCATGCGAACATGGTAGCCGCTCGGTGCTTCGCGGGTGGGTCGGCGAACGGGCAAACGGCTGTTGCGAGTCGGTAGGCGGCGTTTTTCTCCTCCGGCGTTCCGCGCTGGCGCGTGAACATGCACTTGCGCGACGCTCGCTCCACCGCTCCCGCATCATGCCGACAGCGTGATGCTGTAACAACTGTTGCAATCTGCCGCGGTTGGCTGTAGGTTGTTCACGTTGACAGGTTTCCCTTCCCTAACATGCGACGTCGCGGGGAATCCGCCCCGTCGCGGTTGCGGCCTTCATCGGAGACCGGCATCCCGATGACCGGCGTACGGCGCCGGGACGAGCCGCCTGAGGACTCAGGGGTAACTGGGAAGGATTAGGGCGGCTCCGACTCGAAGGTCGGGGCCGTTCCCGTTTCTTGCCGGGCTTCGCGCCCGCCTACTCCAGCTCGAAGCCGGTGAGCGCCCAGCCAGTGCCTGTGTGCGTGCCGATGACGGGACCCGTCTCCATCACAGCCAGCTCGGCCACGTTGAAGCGTGCACGGACAGCGGCCTCGAGCCACTCCGCTTTGTCTAGCGAGGCGGCATGCAGGACCCCGAACGCTGCACGTTTGCGAACGTCGATCTTCTCGGCCAGCCAGTCCACGCTCGCCTGCATGGCCGCTTTCGCGCCTCTGGCACGTGTCACCGGCTCGAAGCTCCCATCGGCTCCCACCGTCAACAACACCTTGATGTTGAGCATCCCGCCGACGAGCGCGGAGACGCGGCCGATACGCCCGCCTTTGGCGAGATTCTCAAGAGTGTCGAGACCCACGACCATGTGCACCTTGCCACGCGCCTTCTCAAGCACCCGCTTCACGTCCTCGAACGATCCACCGCTCGCGGCCGCGCGCGCGGCGAGCACTGCCTGATAGCCCTCGGCCCATGACAACGTCAGGGTGTCGAACACGTGGACTCGCTCTCCGAGGAGTCTCGCTGCCTCACGCGCTGACTCGATGGTGCCCGAGAGTCTGCCCGAGATGTTCACGCACACTACGTCCCTGCAGCGGGCGAGCCCGTCTTCAAACGCTTGGACGAATGCGCCCACCGAGGGCTGCGAGGTGGTAGGCAACTCCTTGGCCGCCGCCATCCGCGCGAAGAACTCCTCCATGCTGAGCTCGCCGTCGATGAACGTCTCGCCGCCCACCGTGACCGATAGCGGGACGACTGAGATCCCCAGCTCCTCGGCGATCTCGCGGGGGATGTCCGCGGTGGAGTCGGTGATGATGCACACCTGTTGCTCGGCCATTGTCTACCGCCCTTCTTCGAAGCTCACCATGCCTGCGGCCATGCGGCGGCCGCCCATCACGTGGAGATGGAGGTGATGCACGCTTTGTTGCGCATCGGGACCGGTGTTGATGATGGTCCGGTATCCGCTCGAGGCGATGCCCTTGGCCTCGGCGACACGCGGCACGGCGCCCATCATGGCGCTGCGCAGGACTTCGGGGACATCGTCTCCGATATGCGCGTGGTGCTCTCGAGAGACGATCAGCGTGTGTACGGGCGCTTGGGGCGCGATGTCGTCGAAGGCTATTATGAGATCATCTTCGAGAACCTTCTTGGCCGGGATCTCCCCCCTGACGATCATGCAGAAGATGCATCCGTCCATGTCGTCCTACCTTTCGCCGGCATCGGTGACGCACTCTTCGCTCTCGAGTTCGCCGATGAGCATCGTCACCCTCTGTTTGGCCTGAGCAAGTTTCTCCTGGCATGCGCGCAGCAGCATCACTCCACGCTCGTATCGCGCCAACCCGTCCTCGAGCTCCAGTTGCCCGCTCTCGAGCGCGCGGACGATCTGCTCCAGCTCGGCGAGCGCCGAGCCGAACGACAGTTCCTCCTGGCCAGTCTCTGTCGTCATCTACCCCTCCGCTTCCGATGTCTCCACGACACACCCCAAGCGGCCCTGTCCCAGCCGAACACTCACTCGGCTGCCCGGACCGACGCTTTCCGCCGCGCGCACGATGGCGCCATCCTCTTCGTAACACACCGCGTACCCTCGCGCGAGTATCCCCAGTGGGGAAAGATCCTCCAGGCGGGACGCCGCAACGGTGAGACTGCGCTCGGCCTCGGCCACGAGATCCTGGCCTGCGTCCCGCGTGCGCTCCTCAAGCCGTCCGAGCCGAAGTCCGTGAACGTCGATGACGTGCGGCCCGAGCCTGCCGAGTGCCGTGGCCGCGTGCGCGACCAGCTGCTCATGGCGCTCGATGCGCGCAGGAAGCGCACGACCGAGTCCGTCGGCGAGCAGGTCGAGTGTCTGCAGGCGCGCGGAGATGAGCACCTGCGGATCGCACAACACCGGTCTCTGCGCGACCAGGCGGAGGCGATGGGCGCTCGCCGTCACCATGTGAGACAGCGCGCGTCCGAGCAGACGACGCTGCGCCTGAAGCCGCCCGTGCACCTCCGTGACGCTCGGTGCCACGGCTTCGGCCGCCGCCGTCGGCGTGGACGCACGCAGGTCGGAGACCATGTCGGCGATGCTCGTGTCGGGCTCATGGCCGATGCCGGTCACCACGGGGACCGGACAGGCGACGATGGCCCGAGCCACCTCTTCGGCATTGAACGGCATGAGGTCCTCGTAGCTGCCGCCGCCTCTGCCGAGGATGATGACGTCCACCCCGGGTTCGACTGAGACCGCCTGCAGCCCGCGGACAATCTCGGCGGGCGCGCACTCCCCCTCAACCTGGACGCCGGCGATGAGGACCTCGGCCATGGGATAGCGCCGTCGCAGCGTGCGGACGATATCGTGCACCGCCTTGCCGCGCGGCGAGGTGACAACGGCGATGCGCAACGGGAAGTCCGGAAGCGCCCGTTTGCGCGCCGGCTCCATCAGCCCCTCCGCTTCGAGTCGCCTGGCCAATGCGGCCACCTGCATCCGCAGGACACCTTCGCCGGCGATGACCACGCTGCGTACCTGGAACTGCAGGCGGCCCTTGGCCGCATAGGTGGTGAAGTATCCCTTCACTTCCACGAGGCGGCCGTCATCGAGCGTCACGCCTGACGCGTCGTACGCATCGCGCCACATCAGGCAGGGCATGACCGCCGAGACATCCTTCAGCGAGAAGTAGATCGCCTTGTAGCCGGGCTTGATCGTGGCCTCGGAGACCTCACCCACAACCGTGATCCGTATGCCCTCGAGAGCGCCTTTGGCGAGCGCCATGGCATCCGACACACTGAGCGATGCCCGATCACCCATCGTCATGCGCGTCGCCGCCCGTCGGCCTCAGGGTTATTCGGCCGTCGACGACCGACACTCCCACCCTGCCTTCCATGATCGCCTCAAGCTCAGCGCCGGCCAACGAATGACGCCACCCAGACGTGAGCGGGTTGTCGGCGTGGTCTCCGGCCGCGAACCGCTCGATCTCGTCGCGGGTCGCGAACAGGGCTGGCGCCACCCCATGCTCGCGAGCCCGAACCTTCAGGACGGCCGACAGCAGGTCTGCGATGGGCTGCGCGTCTTTGGGTATGCGCTCACGCTTCGAAAGCTTTGGGAGCTCGGCGTCGGGTATCGCCTCTCCCCGCGCCACCGCCGCAAGAAGCCCGGAGGCGGCGCGCGACACCACCCGTTCGTTGACCCCTCGGATGGCACGGAGCCCGGCCGCGCTTCCCGGCCGGCGCCGGGCTATTTCCACAAGGCTCTCGTCCGCGATGAGCCACCGTTTCGGGATATCGGCACGCTGCGCCTCGGTCTCCCGCCACGCGGCAATCTCGCGAAGCACGCCCAGAGAGCGTCTGTCGAGAGTTGACGCACGCTTCACGCGCAGGTACTGAGCCAACGGATCCGCCGCGTAGGTGGCAGGATCGGCGAGACGCTCGAAATCCTCGGCAAGCCACTCGAGCCGCCCCTCGCGCCCGAGCCTGTCGCGCAAGGTGAGATAGATGCCCGGAAGGTGGCGGACGTCCTCTTCGGCGTACGCCAGCTGCGCGGCGGAGAGCGGCCGCGCCGTCCAGTCCGTGAAGGTATCCGCTTTATCGATCACGATGCCGGTCATCTCTTTCACGAGCTGCGCGTAGCCCACCTGCGTGGGGAACCCGGCAAGTGTTGCGGCGACTTGGGTGTCGAACACCGGAGCGGGAGCGACCCCGGTGGCGCGAAGAAGGACTTCGACGTCTTGCGCACCCGCGTGCAGGACCTTCATGGCGGGTGCGGCAAGTACGGGCGCGAGCAGCGACAGGTCATCGGCGAGCTTGATCGCGTCGATCACGAACACGTCTGCGGGGGTGGCGACCTGCACGAGACACAGGCGAGCATAGTAGGTGCGCTCACGCATGAACTCGGTGTCCAGCGCCAGCACTGGAGCCGCCGCGAGCACAGGGACCACATCTTCCAGCGACTGGGTATCGTGTATATACAATGGGTCTCCGAGATCGGGGTCGAACGGGCCTTGGACGGACCGTCTCCGGCATCCTTTGGAGTGTAGCGAAACGCCTGCGCCGGTACGAGGAGCTTCCACCGATGAACATCCTGCTCGTGAATAACTTACGCTCGGGGATCGGCGACTCCGGAGTCTTCGAGTTCGTGCGGGAGCTCGGCGCACGACGGTGCGAGGTCACGATGCGTTTCCTCAACGAGGACGCGGACATCGACCACCTGCTGCGAGACGCCTCCGACTACGCGCGGGTCGTCGCCGCAGGAGGTGACGGCACCGTGAGCGCGGTCGCCTACGCGCTTCGGGGCACCGGCATCCCCCTTCTCGCGTACCCAGCCGGCACGGGCAACCTCGTGGCGCGCAACCTTAACCTCCCGCTCGACCCACTCGAGCTCGCGCTCACGACCATCGCGGGACGCACGATCTCCATCGACCTCGGCGAGATGACCCTTCCCGCCCGCAGCGGCATGAAGCCGGTGAGGAAGGGATTCGTGATCGCGGCCGGCGCGGGTTTCGACGCCAAGATCATGGAATCGGCGCGCGGCCTCAAATCGACTCTCGGCGAAGGGGCTTACATCATCGGCGCGATGCAGAACCTCGCACCCACGCTGTCGCGGTTCACCCTCACCCTTGACGGCAGGTCGTTCGAGACCGACGGGATCGCGGTGCTGTTGATGAACCTCGCGCGCACGCAGCTCGATCTGGTGGTGGCGCACGGCGCCGACGCCCAGGACGGCATGCTGGAGGTCGTAGTGGTGAAGACGCCGTCGCCAGCCGGGCTGCTGCCCGCAATCTGGGCCGCCATGCTCGACCGCCTCGGGGACCACCCCGACCGTCCCGGGCTTGAGATCCACACTGCATCGACGGCGCATGTGACGGCCGAGCCACCTCTGGCCCTCGAATACGACGGCGAGGTTCTCGACGCCAGGACGCCGTTTTCCGCCACGGTCCTTCCCAGAGCCGCCACCTTCATCGTCTCGGAGGCGAGCCCGCTTCCTGAAGACCAGTTCGGCGCCGGAACCGACGACTAGTACCTCTACTCCACGCACGCACCGACCGTGGCGACCGTGGCAAGGTCGTCGAGGCCGTGGAAGGTGCGGTCGACGACCTCGAGCTGCTGCTCCCGAGTGAGAGCGCTGAACTTGACCGCGTAGCCCGACACGCGGACCGTCAGCATCGGGTACCGCTCGGGATGGTCGATGGCGTCGAGCAGCATCCGCCGGTCCATCACGTTCACGTTGATGTGATGCCCTCCCTGGTCGAAGTAGCCGTCGAGCATCCTCACGAGGTTCTCCACCCGCTCTTCGGGCCTGGAGCCCAAAGAGGCCGGTACGATGGAGAAGGTATACGAGATGCCATCCTGCGCGTACTCGTACGGGAGGCTCGCCACCGAGCACATGGAGGCTACCGGACCGGAGACATCCCTGCCGTGCATCGGATTGGCACCCGGCGCGAACGGCTGGCCCGCGGCGCGGCCGTCCGGGGTCGATCCGGTCAGCTTGCCGTACACGACGTTCGAGGTGATCGTGAGCACCGACTGGGTGGGAACGGCGTTGCGGTAGGTCGGCTGACTCCTGATTCGCTCCATGAAATCGCGCACGAGAGCCGAGGCTATGGCGTCCACGCGCTCGTCGTAGTTGCCGAACTTCGGGAACTCACCATTCACCTGATAATCCACCACCAGCCCGCGCTCATCGCGCACGGGGCTGACGCTCGCGTACCTGATAGCCGACAGCGAGTCGGCCGCCACGGACAGGCCCGCGATACCGCACGCGAGGAACCGTTCCACATCACGATCGTGAAGCGCCATCTCGAGGCGTTCGTAGCTGTACTTGTCGTGCATGTAGTGGATGACGTTGAGCGCTCCCACGTAGGTCTTAGCGAGCCAGTCGAGCATCGCCTCGTACTTGCGCATGACATCGTGGTAGTCGAGCACGTCGCCGCGGACCGTTTCGGCTGCGGGAGCCACCTGCGAGCCCGACAGTTCGTCGCGTCCGCCGTTGATCGCGTATAGGAGCGCCTTGGCCAGGTTCGCCCGAGCGCCGAAGTACTGCATCTGCCTGCCGATACGCATCGCCGATACGCAACACGCGATCCCGTAGTCATCTCCGTAGATCGCTCGCATGAGATCGTCGTTCTCGTACTGGATCGCGCTGGTCTCCACGGATACCCGGGACACAAAGCGCTTGAACGCGTCGGGCAGGGTGCGCGACCACAGGACGGTCAGGTTCGGCTCGGGAGCCGACCCGAGGTTGAACAGCGTGTGCAGGAAGCGGAACGACGTCCTGGTCACCAACGGCCGCCCGTCCAACCCGACGCCGCCGAGCGATTCGGTCACCCATGTGGGGTCACCGGAGAACAGTTCGTTGTACTCGGGCGTCCGCAGGTAGCGGACCATCCGCAGCTTCATCACGAACTGGTCCACGATCTCCTGCGCTTCGCTCTCGGTGAGCCGTCCGCTGCTGAGATCCCGCTGCAGGTAGATGTCTAGGAACGTGGAAGTTCTTCCGAGGCTCATGGCGGCGCCGTTCTGCTCCTTGATCGCGCCCAGATAACCCAAGTACAGCCACTGCACCGCTTCGCGGCCGTTCGCCGCGGGGCGGCCGATTCCGAACCCGTAGCCCTCGGCCATCACCTTGAGATCCTCCAAGGCGCGCACCTGCTCGGCCAGCTCCTCTGCCAGACGGATCGTGTCGTCGAGCATGACGGCGTCCCCGAGCGATTCGTGCTGGGCCCGCTTGTCATCGATGAGGCGGTCCACTCCATAGAGCGCCACGCGGCGGTAATCGCCGATGATTCGTCCCCGCCCGTACGCGTCCGGAAGACCGGTGATGATACCCGAGCTGCGAGCCCGACGCATCTCGGCGGTGTAGGCATCGAACACGCCGTCGTTGTGCGTCTTGCGGAAGCCTCGCACGCCGAAGATACGCGCGACATGAGGCGACAGCCGGTATCCGTATGCCTCGAGTGCGGCGTCCACCATCCGCACGCCCCCTTGCGGCAGCAGCGCGCGCTTGAGCGGCGCGTCCGTCTGTAGTCCCACGATGACTTCGTCCCCGCGCTCTATGTAGCCCGGAGCGTGTGAAGTGAGTGTGCTCACGACCTCGGTATCCGCATCCAAGATGCCGCGTTCGGCCTCCTCGGCCATCATCGCCGAGACACGCCGCCACAGCCGGGCTGTGCGCTCAGTGGGCGGCGCGAGGAAGCTCTCGTCGCCTGTGTATGGCTTGTAGTTGCGCAGTATGAAGTCACCCACGTCGATGTGGCGCGTCCACGCTCCTTCGGCGAAACCGTTCCAGGCGAGTTCACGTTCTTCTTGAGCTTGTGTCGGCGTCTCGAGCATCGGTCTCACTCCCTCAGGTCCGGGGGAACGCACGGCGCAGGGCGACTCTCGGAGACCGGCAGGCCGACGTCCGCGAACACGCGCTTCGCGGCTGCCAGTTCCCCGAAGCTCGGTTCCGGGATGTCCTCAAGGCGGTACTCCAGCCCCAGCGCCTCCCATTTGTGCCTGCCCATCTGGTGGAACGGCACGACCTCCACCCTCTCCACGCTCGACAGCCCGCTCACGAACCGCGCGAGCCCTTCCATGTCCTCGAGTCTGTCGGTGAGGCCCGGCACGAGTACGAAACGTACCCACATCGGCCTGCACAATCTCGACAGGCGTGCGGCGAAGGAGAGCGTGGGGGCGAGGTCCACTCCGGTGAGCCCTCTGTACACCTCGCGATTCCACGCTTTGATGTCGAGCAGCACGAGGTCGGCAGCGATCAACGCGTCGTCCGAGAGCCGCGCTCCGAGGTATCCCGACGTATCGAGCGCGGTGTGAAGCCCAAGCGCCTGCGATCCGCGAAGGATCTCGACCGCGAACCCGTCTTGCGCCAGCGGCTCGCCGCCGCTCACCGTCACGCCGCCCTCCCCCGCCTTCAGGAACTGGGCCGAACGTGCGATCCTCGCAAGCACGTCCGCCGAATCAGTCAGCTCGCCTCGGCACACCCACGTGTCCGGGTTGTGGCAGTACTGGCAACGCAGCGGGCAGCCAGCCAAGAAGACGACGAACCGGACCCCCGGCCCGTCGACGAAGCTGCCGATCTCGTAGGTGTGGACGAAGCCCTTGGACATGCGAGGCATCTACCCGCATCACGGCGTCTACAGCACGCAGGAGTCCTGCTCGACGTGCAGCGTCGTGATCGTCGGAGTGTCGCCGCAGACAGCGCATCCCTCGTTGCGCCGCAACTCCATCACCTGCGACTCGAGAGAGAGGAAATCGAACACCACGAACCGCCCCGCAAGCGTGTCGAGCGTACCGAGCAGGAGCTTGATCGCCTCAAGCGCCTGGATGCTGCCCATCACCCCGGCCACAGGGCCGAGAATGCCGGCTTGCGA
>Ga0207950_100631_pt1 | contig 11261 bp, 19 predicted proteins | sample Subbio11_8B_AprC_FD_184814 | JGI IMG/M metagenome (GOLD analysis project Ga0207950, IMG submission 184814) | Serpentinite rock and fluid subsurface biosphere microbial communities from McLaughlin Reserve, California, USA - CR11_8B_AprC (SPAdes) | ecosystem: Environmental > Terrestrial > Deep... | reverse complement strand
CCCGCCATCACTACCGCCTTCATCAAGCCCCGCCTCCTAACGATCATCGTGCCCAACACTACGCTGAACTCGCGGTCCTCTCCCGCACGATCGCCCGTGCCAGGACCGTATAGTGCGCCGCGCTCACCAGGGACAGGAAAAGCCCCACCCAAATGACCGGGGTGCCCAGGTAGATAGCCCGGTCCGCAACTACAAACTCCGGCCATCCGAGAATGAGCAGTGAGAACCCAGACAGCAGGACGGCTGTCGTCACCTTCCCGATGTAGGTGACTGGCATTCGCTCGCCAAAGCGCTCGAGGCGGTATGCCCCCCACAGAAGGTAGACGTCCCGCGCCACTAAGACCAAGACAAGCCACAGTGGCAACCGCCCGATCAGGTAGAGACCGAGCACGCCTGACGCGATGAGTAAGCGGTCAACAAGCGGGTCGATGACCTTACCGATCGCGGTCACGGTTCCGGTGCGCCTCGCGATCATGCCATCGATGAAGTCGGTGGACGCGGCCGCGGCGAAAAGCGCAAAGGCGAGCCAGTCAGAACGATCGGAAAGTAGAACCGAGAAGAAGAACGGAATAAGGAGCAGTCGCAACACCGTGACGATGTTTGCCACGGTCCAGACATCATGAAAGTGTTCCGGGGTCTCTCCCCGGTGCCGAGCATCCGGCCCTGTCGTCACCGCACCTCCCATGTGGATCCAGTCGACATGCCCGAAACGTATCCAACCAGCAAGCCGAACGGGAATACGCGTAGCCCGGGGCTCGTGAGCGTGGTGGTCAGTCCGTATATACCACTCATCGGGCTCCCAGAGTCACCTCGGACTCGCCGAGGTTCACCGAGGTTTACCGAAGTTCACCGCAGGCGGAGACCTCTACGAAGACAACAACAGGGCGGCCGCTTGGCCGCCCTGTTCTCCGTGCATGGCATGTCGGTTTGCATGCCCCGTCAAGTCTGTGGTCGGGCTGACAGGATTTGAACCTGCGACCCCTTGACCCCCAGTCAAGTGCGCTACCAAGCTGCGCCACAGCCCGTTACGTTGCTGACCTGGTACGATGCGGTTCTCGCTCCAGGACGAGCGGCGTGCTCCTGCCGCCTGGGACAGTATAGGGACGGTCCCGTCACTCTGTCCACCGCCAGCAGGTTGCCTATCGTATCACTCCTCGGCCAGGTGTACAGGTCGCGAGAAGCCTCCCAGAATTGGGCACACCATGTATCTCCACGGCGACCCCCACCCGCTTCAACTTCGCCATGAGCTCATGGTAGAACTCCGCGACACTTCGCGGTCGCAGATCCAGTTGCTCCTTCAAGCCGTCCGAAACCAGAATGCTGACCATGTGATCAACAAAATCGAAGTCCATCTGGAACGTCCGCCCCGCCAAGGGATCGGCCGACTCGTCAGCCCGCGTGAAGTCAGGTGAAGGGTGACGTGCCATTGGTGGTTCAACTCACGGAGCGCACGCCACCCGGCTCTTCCCCACGATCTGCATCCACATGTGTAACGTGGCTGCCGTGTCCTGCCACTCCGCGAACGGAAGTGCCGCCAAAGATCGGCACTCAGGTCATCGCCCGTTGTCATCGGGAAGCGCCCGAGCGCTCCTGCGCGTCGAGTGTTGCTTCTCTGCCAATCCTACACCGCTGCAGCTACCGCAGCGGGTGCGAAATGCTCGCGCTCCAGACCGCTTGTGCGCGTCACACGCAGTTAGTGGGCTCGAAGTAGCACATCTATGCTACACTTGTCATGACCCCTCACACACGGAGGACGCAATGAGCCAGGGAGTGAAGCTGCGCAAGGCCGGCGGATCGATCGCCGCCACCTTGCCCAAAGACATGGCCGACAGGCTCAAGCTTGCCGCCGGTGATACGGTGATCGCGATCGAGACCGAGCGCGGCATCCTGCTCACGCCCTACGATGCGGAGACTGAAGAAGCGCTTTCGATAGCCGCTGAAGTTGGGCGCACCTACCGCAACGCGCTGCGCGAGCTTGCCAAGTAGGCGTCCTTGATGCCCGTCAGCGAACCGAGATGGGTCGCCCGCGTCGTTGCCGACGCCATCCAGACCGACATGCTGCTCACCCACGGCGGGAAGCCGGGTCTGCGCGATGAGAACCTGCTCGAATCCGCGCTCGCGCGACCGAGACAGCTTTTCTCCTACACGGCTGGTGCGGACATCGCCACGCTTGCCGCAGCCTACGGTTACGGGCTTGCCCGCAACCACCCTTATAACGACGGCAACAAGCGTGTGGCGTTTGTCGTGATGGCGGTGTTCCTGGGGCTCAACGGACTCGAGTTCACTGCGAGCGAGGCCGACGTGGTCACAACCATCGTCGCACTCGCATCCGAGGAGATCGAGGAAGACGCATTGGCCGACTGGATCAGGCTACATACCGCCGAGCAGAGCAAAGAGTCCCGCTAAGGCATTTGGCATGAGCAGAAACGTATCCGGAATCCACGTGCACGCCGCCGCTGCCTGCTAGCGGTTCATCCACGTGATCGAGAGCTGCAGAACGCTAGCCGTGCCCACCCAAACGAGATAGGGCGTGAGCGCCAGCGCCGCTACGCGGGAGTGCGGCCAAAACGCCACCATACACCAGACAATCGTTGCAAGGACGATGAGGATGTCGACCGAGGCAAGCGGCAGGTTGCGCAAGCCAAACAGAATTGGCGTGAACGCGATGTTGGAGACGACGTTGATGGCGATCGGTATGAGCAGAGACGGTGGCGCCTGTCCGCGCGCTACTCGGAAGATCATGTACGCGAACGTCACGATGATGATTGGGTAGAGCACGGTCCACATCGTGCCGATGAAGCTGGGCGACGGTGTCCACACCGGCTTCGCCAGGCTGTCGTACCAGTCCATGGTTTCCACGTGTCCGCCCTTCCGGACTTGGTCAAGCGAGGGCGCCTAACGCATTCGGCTCGACCTGCAGCCGCGGCCATTGGCGGCGGCGAATCTAGATTACCTTACAGGCCGCGGATGTCAGGTCGAAGCTTTTCTTCGCCGAGGAGCGGGAACCAAGCGGATCTCCACGTCGCAACCCACTGCTCGAGCATACTTCTTGAGCGTACTCACCGAAGGCGAATGCTTACCGGCACCCTCCAGGCGGGAAACGGCGCTCTTCGTCGTCCCCATGGATGCGGCGACCTCTTCCTGAGTCAAGCCCGCATGAGTGCGAGCGGAGAGCAACTCGCAGACGAGCAGATACTCGTCTTCAAGTTCGTCATAGGCCTCATCGAACCCCTTGCGCTTGCGCGCACGCTCGACAAAGGCCTCGTGATCGTGCGAGACAGGACGGTATTCACTTCTGGCCATCGCGAACCTCCTTCATGCGTCTGCGAGCGATCTCAAGGTCACGCTTCGGAGTGGCCTGAGCTCGAAGAGCCCGTCGCCCATCACGCGCGAATGCGGCATCCGTACATCGGGGCCGAACTCGATCAGGAGTTCGGCCAGCCGTGCGTAGTCCGCAAATACGCCAACCGGCCACGATTCGATCTCATCGCGGACGCGATGGCTGAAGTAGTCGACGGTGTACGGCATGGCTTCAGGTTAGCAGATACGCTAACTCGACACAAGCCGGAGCGAGGTACCCGCCCTCGTCAACAATGTAGCGCATGAGCTGCGTGCCGTGAGCTCCCAGGATGCGACATCGTCGTACGCGATGCTTGTTGCACGTCTCAGACAGCACTCTGAACGAGAACACGAACGGACTGATCCGCCAGTACCTGCCCAAGGGCCAGAGCATGGCTCACCTCACGCAGACCGATCTCGACGCGATCGAAGCGGTGCACTTCAAACTTGGACTCAGGTCGGCGACAACCCGCGCGCATCAGTCGAGCCACGAGGGCACGGCCGACCGCTCAAAGTGCCTGGCGATGGCGATTATCACCAGGCCGACAAGCAGAGCGAGGATCCCACCCAATGCGAATGCGACGAGTCCTCCAACGACAAGGCCAACACGCCGACGGCGGCGATAGCGATCTCTCCGGTCAGCTTGGGCAGCGACGGCCTTAACGAACTCAGTGGTCGGTGACTCCATCAGGCCCACCCAACGCTCTTGCGCATGAGCTGCGCGCCAGTTGCCTTCAGGTCGATTCTACCTGATGCGCGTCTGCTGGACGCGCGTCTTACGCATGACTCAGTTCGCTGCGGATGTGGATGCCAGACGCCTTCGGAGTCGTAATCGCCGAGTGGTATTGGCGCGTCCCGTGGCCTGAGGAGGAACTCAAGTAAGCCCACAGCCATGCGCTCGCCTCAGGATTGCCGTCAGTCGAGAGCGCCTTGTAGAGACTCTCGCGCCCCAGGCTTGACGTCGCCGAGGTTTCCGAGTGAAAGCCGACGGATCCGGGCGATGGCGGATGAGCACCGGCCCTAAACGGCGAGATCGAGCGGGAGATCCGAAATGTCCTTCAGGCGGTCGCCCTCGACCATGACGGCGAGTGCATCCGCGGCGTCATGCATGCCGAGCGCTGCCACCGTCTCCTGCAACTCGTAGAGCGCGAAATGGTAGACACAGTCGACATCGCCGGTCCCTAGGGCAATTGACGCGAGCCTGCTGGGTGTGGGCTCTGCGGTAACAACCATAATGTGAGGTAGCGGGCCCTTGCGATTGCGAACCAAGTTCAGCGCCTCCGACCTTGCGTTCTGCGCGCGATCGCTGCGAATCGTCCACTTGCAGGAGATGCTGGCATGGAGGAGCGGGAGCCCGCCTTCACGCTCCCTGAGACTCGCGAGGGTCGCAACGCTATCATCCACAAGCACGATTGGGCTGTTGATTGCGGCGTCGCTCTCCACATTTCGTACTACGACAACGTCAGGGGTAATCGTGTAATCACTGCCGAGCGCGGCGGCAAGCTCCGGGTCGTTCTTGGCGGCGCGATCCAGCGCGACCAAGTGCGAATACTGTTCGTAGCGTGCGATCTCGAGCCGATTGCGCCCTTTGACGTGCTGGACCTGCCAATTGCCAGGCCTGAGATGGCCGAGCTGCCGGAATGTGCTGTCCACGAAATCCGCGCATATGGCCTCGAACTGGTTACCCGAAGTCTGGCCAGCGGAGCGTTCACCCACCGTCTCAGCTTTCAGAAGGTCGGCGATTCCCTTTGCAATCCTAATGCTTGTCTGATTGGATCCGTCACAGTTGCTGGGCCTGCCCTGGGAGTCAATGGTCAGGCAACTCTCCAGCAGTGCATGGTGGAACGCCTTGCGGGCCTCTGCGAACTCGACACGCCCGTACATCAGGCAACCCTGACGCTACGACTAGCGTTGAGCGCAAGGCCGATTTGACTCGCCACGGCCCGAGCGACCGGGGGCGGGAAAGCGTTTCCTATCTGGCGATACGCTGCGGTCTTGCGACCCGAGAACTGCCAATCGTGAGGGAATCCCTGGATACGAGCGGTCATCTGTGTTGTGAGGCGGGGCATTCCGACGAAGTCGGGACCCGGCGCCGCGTCCCAAAGCCCACGGCCGTCGACGCCGAGCGACTCCCACGCTCGACGAGCGCGGGTGGGGCCGAGGTCCGGACCGCCATGCTTCTTCGAGCCACCAACTAGGGTAGGCGCGATGGAGTTGGCGCGCTCACGCCACTGGTCAACACCACGCCAGCCGTTCTCCGCCATCAAGTCGTAGAGCAATTCGCCGACGGTCGGTGGCTCGATTGACTGCGGAACCGGCCACTCGAAATGGTCCGCAACGTCTTTCCGAATGCCCACGAAGACAACCCGTGGCCGCAGTTGGGAAACGCCGAAATCCGATGCGTTCAGCAGTCGCCATCCCGACACATAGCCGAGGCTCTTCAATTGGAGTTCGACCTTGTTGCGGTAGTCCTCAAACACAGCGTCAAGAAGTCCACGTACATTCTCAAGCATGACGGCCCGAGGGCGACATTCATCGACTAGACGAATGGCCTGAGGGAATAGGTCCCGTTCGTCATCCGCGCCCAGTTGCTTTCCGGCCTTGGAAAACGGAGGGCACGGCACGCCTCCGGCGAGAAGATCGATTCCTTTGTACGGCGTAGCATCGAACGCGTGTAGATCGCCTTCAATGACATTCCAGTCCGGGCGATTGAGCCGCAGGGTCTGGCAGGCCGCAGGCTCGATCTCAACGAGCGCCGAATGGTCGAATCCGGCGAGTTCTAGCCCTAGGGCCTGACCGCCAGCTCCCGAACAGATCTCGACCGAACTCAGGCTCAAGATGCCAACTCCCTCGCGACGAACGGATACGTCAGGATACTATTAGGCTCCTGGGCACGCGACGCGATAGCCGCATGCTCCACCTATCGAGAATACACGAACACCTGTTCGTTTGCCAGCAAGACGACTACGGTACCCGCACTATGGTTAACGCGTTTCCGCTTCAGCGGACGCTGCCGGTGTCTTGCGTGGGGCGCGCGCTGCCCGCTGGACTCGCTTGAGTTGCTTGTCCACGTGGTCACCCTGCGCATCCTCACGAATCACGCACCGCACCAAGATCTCGGCGAGCTCATCAAGTGCAACACGGTTACCGGAATCGGTCTTGATCTCGGCCCTGAGCTTAGTGAGAACCGACTCGGACAGCGTCAGCTTCGCGATGTTCGTGGCGGACAGTGCACGCTGTCGCTGGAAGAAGACCTCGAGCTCATCCTTGCGTTGCGCCTCAGGCGTCAACAAGTACAGCAGATCGGTCTTCTCCTTCGGCTTCATCGTGTCGTCGATGATGCTGACTTCGAACACCAGTTCATGGGCGACTGGCTTGCTGAACAGCACGCGATACAGACGCCACTCTGCACCGTTCGTGAGAATGACCCACTCGACACCCTCGCTGGCTGCATAGGAAACCGCCTGGTAGAGATGGTTGTCGTTGAGTTTCGACGCGATAGCTTTGACTTCGATGATGACGAAGTGCTTTCCGTCCCTTCGGATAACGAAGTCCGCGAAGCTTCCCTTGATGCGATACTCACCAGTGAGATTGTCGAACGCATCCCAACCAAGGGCATCGCTGATGATCGATGAAGGATCATCCGGGTGTCGCTCTCCTTCGCGCCGTTGGCGCGGGCCTTCTGGGCGACACTCTTGTACTTCCGCAATCCCCGAGCGATGCGGTCGCGCGCCTTGTCCTGGTATACCGCCATCCGAATCCCCCCTCGAACGACAACGACTTCGACGAGTGTAGCCGAAGTGTTCCGGCGGCGACCGTCCTGCCTAACGATGTAGCGCTTAACTCGCGCGGCTCGCCCTTACAGGATACGCCAACCTCCTGCGCGTCAAGTGAAGCGCGTCTTAGGCACCGCAGAGACCCTAGCTGGTCAGCTGGATCTTGAGTCGCTTCCCCACGGCAGCTGCTGCCCGCTCAAGCGTCGCGAGCGTGACCGACGGGTTCGTCGGGTCGAGCAGTCGCTCGACGGCCGAGCGGCTCGTCTTCATCCGACGCGCAAGCTCTGTCTGCGAGATGTGGGCGCTCTCCATCTCCTGCGCGATCTGGAAGGCGATGACACGCTTCGCTGCAACGATCTCAGCTTCGCCAATAATACCCTCGTCGCGCAGGAAGTCGTCGAAGTCCCCACCGATATGCTTGTTGGCCATGGAACTCACCCTTTCTGCAGGTCAGCCATACGCTGCTTGGCCGTCTTCAGGTCCGCAGCAGGCGTCTTCTGGGACTTCTTCACGAACCCATGGAGAAGAACCATTGTGCCGCCATCCACCGTGAACAGCACCCGCGCGACGCCGACGGCTTCTGGTCGCCAGGCTCACTCATGTAAAGAGTGTACCACAATTGGTACAGAGACAAACTGTGTCTTCCCGAAGCGCGAACCGCCTAGAAGAACCCTGGGGTCGTCTCCTCGAGCAGGCCCGATCGTATGACCTGCTGGAACACCTCGCGTGGAACGGTGGTGTCCCAGTTTCCGGTCGCCTCGGCAACACCCCAGATGATGAGCCACACCCCTACCACCATGGTCGGCCACACCCACGCCGGGATTCTCACCGTGCGAAACACTCGTGGAGTCAGGCACCCTTCGACCGGGCACGACCTTACGCAATCCATGCACCCATCGCACTCAACAGCGCGCACGTCACTTGCACGCTCGACGTCGACGAACGCGTGACACACCTCTGCGCACTTCGAGCAGTTGATGCACGTCTTCGCGTCGCGCACAACCGAACACGCCGAGGCAAGACCGAGTGCTCCGTAGAGTCCGCCGAGCGGACACAGCCACCTGCACCAGACGGGCCCAAACATCATCGAGAACGCGAATGTGAAGAGTGCCACAGCGATGAACACCGGATCGAAGAATCCCTGGAGTATCTTGATGTCCGCCACCCACATGTAGGGCAGCTCCCGGAACCATAGCGCCTCTTCGACAGAGACGATCGCCAGCCATCCAAAGAACAGTGCGGCGATGAGATAGCGAAAGCCAAGCCCTGTCATGTCCAGCCAGCGAGGCACCCGGACGTTTCGCCCGCCCATCAGGCGTCTGCCAAGCGCCGACGCACCCTCCCAGATCGTCCCGACCGGACAAATCCATCCGCAAAACCCGCGCTTGAACAAAACCGACACCGTGATCGCGGCGATGATGATGACAAGGCCGGCCGGCAGGATCGTGTCCCACCCTCCCCCCTTGAGCCAGGCGAAAAAGCTCGTGAAGTGACCGACGGGAAGAATTCCAGCGACCGACTCGGGCCGTGGTGTGTAAGGTCCGTGTCCCCTCGCCCACTCGGCGAACTGCCACAACCGCCAGCACGACCACACAAAAAAGGCGAGGAACACGCCTTTCACGAACCACCGGTCCGTGACTACTCGAGTCATCCGGCCGATCGCTTCCACGCAGCACTTCCTTTCGCTCACACGCCAGGGGAACGGGAGGGTTCTTGCGGACGCGCGCCGAGACCCGCAAACGCCAGCGGGTATAGTCTCATACGTCCGCCGCGTTACGCATGGAATTCATGTGGAGTCGGCACCCATTGGGCTGGTCGGCTCTTCCGAGAGGAGCATGCAAGATGAAGATGTTGCGATGCGGAATCTGCGGTGAGACCTACCTGGGCAGCGAGACCCCATCACACTGCCCGTTTTGCGGGGCGCACCGCGAACATATCGTCCCCGCACCGGAGTACCCAGCCCAGATCAACCAGGTGCAGCCAACCGAGATCGAGCGCAACGACCTTGAATCGGCTATCGAGCTCGAGCGCGACAACACGCGATTCTACCTCGGCATGGCCACGCACACCGACGATCACGTCCTGGCATCGGCGTACAAGCGTCTCGCGAAGATCGAGGCCGAGCACTGCGAGCTGTTCTGCGAGCTTGCCAACCTCTCAAAACCTGACGATCTCTCGATCCCGCTGGATGTCCCCGATGACTGGTGCGCCAACATCGCAGAATCCGTCGAGCGCGAGCGTCGCGCGTCTCGGCTGTACCGCGAATTCGCAACGCGCGCGACCAACGCGCGCATCGCTGAGGTGTTTGAGGCCGTCAGCGCGGTCGAGAGCGACCACATCGAACTTGACGGCTTGGCGTTCGCATACCGAGGGTGCTGATGCCGATACGAGGCCAGATGCGCATTACCGCTATACCTCCTGCCGGGAGAACACCGCCGCGCCGATTGCCACAAGAGCTGCTGCCCCTAGCACGGCCGAAACCACCGGCCATGCCCACGAAACGTCCGCTGCTCCGGTCAGTATCCGATCACCGGCGCTGAACAGCCCGATTGGCGTATGATCGCGCGCCCACTCCCACAGCGATCCGACCGACATGGCGAAGTACACGCCGATCCCAAGACCCGCAGCACCTGCCTGTGATCTCACGATGATAGAAAAGCAAACGACCACTGCCACGATGAACGCGGCTAGCACCCACCACAGCGCCGCCCACGCAACAAACCGGACTATGTGCGCGTCATCGAAGATGATCAAGGTGACTCCGACACACACCGCCGCCGCCACCGCGACGCTTGCCAAAAGAAGCAACCAGTTCGAAACGGCCTTGGCGACGATCATCGCGGTCCGCGACAACGGTTTGGCGAGCACGAGCTGGGCGGTGCCACTCCTGCGCTCGCCTGCCACGGCGCCGGCGGTAGCGATGATCACGGCGATGAGCGCGATCTGCATCGCGTTCTTACTGAACTGCAGGTACGCATCCACGGTCGTCGCTGGCGGTATCTCGATCACGATCCCGCTACCCGCCGAATCAAGCATGGAACCCACGAGCGACGGAGTGACTTCGGCAAGTATGGGGCTCATCAGCCCAATCGCAAGCAAGATGCCGGGAATTACGTACAGGCGCCAGGTGCGTACCGTCTCAGTCAGTTCCTTGCCGAGGAACACGCCAAACCCCCGCATCACGACCGCCCTCCGACCAGCTCGACGAAGACCTCTTCGAGTGTGGGCTCTTCCTCAGACATCCGGACGAGCGCGAGGTTTCTTTCAGCGACGATTTGGGGAATCGCCCGGCGCGCGGCGTCAAGGTCAGCTGCAACGCACCGGATGACCTGTCGGTCACGAACGCACTCCGCCGCCCAGTGTTGCTCGGCGAAAGCCCGTGTAAGCTCCTCAGCGCCCTCCGCAACCTCAATGACCAGCCTGCGTGCATGGCCCTCCCGTTTGAGTTCGGCCATGGCAGCCTGCCGGACAACGCGTCCCCGATCGAGAATGGCAACGGTGTCACACACGCGCTCTGCGTCGGTCAAGATGTGTGTCGAGAAAAAGACGGTGGTTTTGCCCTTGAGCGCCGAGATCATGTCGAGAAGATCCTTGCGGCCCATAGGGTCCAGAGCGCTCGTGGGCTCATCGAGCACGAGAAGCCGCGGCGCGTTGATGAGCGCTTGTGCGACACCGAGACGCTGCTTCATCCCGCGCGAAAAGCCATCGATGCGCCGTGTCACTCCAGCGAGCCCGGCCATTTCGAGCAGCGAGGAGACGCGCGCGTCGAGCGTAGCGCCCTTGACCCCCGCAAGCCTCCCCGCGAATCGCACGAACTCCTCGGCGGTCATCCACGGGTAGTAACCAGGCACGTCAGGCAAGAACCCGGTGAGTGAGCGCACTTCGTGACTCGCGTGAACAACATCGTGGCCGAGAATCCTCGCGCCGCCCGACGTGGGCCGGGCCATCCCCATGAGAATGCGAAGCGTGGTGGTCTTGCCCGCCCCATTTGGGCCGAGAAACCCGAAGATCGATCCTTCCGGGACCGTCAGATCGACTCCATCGAGCGCGCGAACGACTCCATAGACCTTGGTAAGACCGGTAATCTCGACAGCGGCGTTCACTTCTCCTCACCGGGGCCGTACAGAGTGTCGACCGCGCGGCGGG
>Ga0207950_100630_pt1 | contig 11275 bp, 9 predicted proteins | sample Subbio11_8B_AprC_FD_184814 | JGI IMG/M metagenome (GOLD analysis project Ga0207950, IMG submission 184814) | Serpentinite rock and fluid subsurface biosphere microbial communities from McLaughlin Reserve, California, USA - CR11_8B_AprC (SPAdes) | ecosystem: Environmental > Terrestrial > Deep... | reverse complement strand
ATCCGGCGGCAGCAGGAAGGCTTGGTCGCGGCTGAACGGAACGAACTGCGTCATGCAACGCAGAATCGCCGATTTCAGAGCGGCAGGGAATCCGACAGACTGCTAGCCGATGCCGGACGTCGGAAAAGGCCACGCCATGCAGGAGCCCCCCGCCACCCCGCGCCCGCCCGGGCGGTCCCCCATGCGCTGGGTCGTGGGGGGCTTCCACCTGGCGATGACGGTGTGGTTCCTGGTCGCGCTGGCGCGCGCGGTCGGCACCTCCATGCGCATCGAGGCCGGCGGCAACGCGACGGATGCGGGGTCGGGGCTGTCGCTCGGCGCGGTGGCGGGCATCTGGCTGGCGGGGGGGCTCGTGCTCACTGTCATCATGCTCCGCGCGCCGAGGCGCTGAGCGCAGCGGGGCCGAGGGGCCCGGGCGGGGCGCCCCTCACCACGGCACCAGCCGCGGTGGGGGTTCATGGGCCCGGCAGGACTCGAACCTGCAACCAAACCGTTATGAGCGGTCCGCTCTGACCGTTGAGCTACAGGCCCACGCGCCCGCCTGATTGCCCGCCGCCGGGACGGAAATCAATTCCGCCCGGCGCCGGGCGCGAATCATGCTGCACCGCAATAGACCGCGCCGCCGCGCTCTGCTACCAGCCCCCGCGAACCAGCCCGGAGCAGGCAGTCATGCGCATCGACGCCATCCCGATCGGCAGGAATCCGCCCGAGGACGTCAACGTCGTCGTCGAGGTTCCCGTCGGCGGCGAGCCCATCAAGTACGAGATGGACAAGGCCGCGGGCACGCTGTTCGTGGACCGCTTCCTCTATACGCCGATGCGCTACCCGGGGAACTACGGCTTCGTGCCGCACACCCTGTCCGAGGACGGCGACCCGATCGACGTGCTGGTGGCCAACACCCGCCCGATCATCCCCGGCGCGGTCATCAACGTCCGGCCGGTGGGCGTGCTGCGGATGGAGGATGACGGCGGCGGGGACGAGAAGATCATCGCCGTGCCCGCTCCCAAACTCACCCAGCGCTACGCCCGGGTGCACACCTACACCGACCTGCCGAGCATCACGATCGAGCAGATCCAGCACTTCTTCGAGCACTACAAGGATCTCGAACCCGGCAAATGGGTGAAGGTGAAGGGCTGGGGCGGGGCGGAGGAGGCGCGCCGGCTGATCCAGGAGGCGATCGAGCGCGCCCGCTGAATTCCCGCCCGGCGCGGCGGGGCCGGGCGCATTTTTCCCCGCCATCGGCCCGCCCCCCCGGTTGCGCCCCCCGCCCTTCCCTCATTAGACAGTAACGCCGAGCCGTCCGGGGCGGGCCACGGGAGATTCTCCCCGGCGGCCCGCCGGGACAGCCGCCTGCGGCCGGAAGACCGCAGAATCCTCAGGGGGAGTCCGTAACCTTGCTGACCGTCTGGCTGATCATCGTGATCGCGCTCGGGGCGTTGTCCATCGCCTACGGCGTCATCACCGCCAAGGACGTGCTCTCGCGCGATCCGGGCAACGAGCGCATGCAGGAGATCGCCAAGGCGATCCAGGAAGGCGCCTCCGCGTTCCTCAAGCGTCAATACACCACCATCGCCATCGTCGGCGCGGTGCTGTTCGTGCTGGTGGCCTGGCGGCTCGGCATCGCGGTGGCGATCGGCTTCCTGCTCGGCGCCGTGCTCTCGGGCGCGGCCGGCTTCATCGGCATGAACGTCTCGGTGCGCGCCAACCTTCGCACGGCCCAGGCTTCCACGGTCTCGCTCGCCGGCGGGCTCGATGTCGCCTTCAAGTCGGGGGCGATCACCGGCATGCTGGTCGCCGGCGGCGCGCTGCTCGGCGTCGCGGTGTATTTCTTCATCCTGGTGGTGCTCGGCGGGCTCGCGCCCAACAGCCGCACCGTGATCGACGCGCTGGTGGCGCTGGGCTTCGGCGCCTCGCTGATCTCGATCTTCGCGCGTCTGGGCGGCGGCATCTTCACCAAGGGCGCCGACGTGGGCGGCGACATGGTCGGCAAGGTCGAGGCCGGCATCCCCGAGGACGACCCCCGCAACCCCGCCACCATCGCCGACAACGTCGGCGACAACGTGGGCGACTGCGCCGGCATGGCCGCCGACCTGTTCGAGACCTACGCGGTGACCATGGTCGCGACGATGGTGCTCGCCGCCATCGCCTTCGCCGGCACGCCCTACCTGAATGCGGGCATGATCTTCCCGCTGACGATTGGCGCGGTCTGCGTCGTGACCTCGATCGCGGGCACCTATTTCGTGAAGCTGCCGGCGAACAACAACATCATGGGGGCGATGTACCGCGGCTTCGCGGTGACCGGCGCGCTGTCGCTGGTGGCGCTGCTGCCGCTGTCCTACATGGTGTTCGGCTTCGGCACGGCGACTGCGGCGGGGTCGTCCTTCGGCGCCTTCGCGCTGTTCCTGTGCGGCGCTGTGGGCCTCGCGGTCACCGCGCTGATCATCTGGATCACCGAGTACTACACGAGCACCAAGTTCCGCCCGGTTAGGGCCATCGCGGAATCCTCGGTGACCGGGCACGGCACCAACGTCATCCGCGGCCTCGCAATCTCGATGGAATCGACGGCGCTGCCCGCGCTGGTGATCATCTTCGGCGTGCTCATCTCCTACGGTCTCGCGGGGCTGTATGGCATCGCGATCGCGGTGACGACGATGCTGTCGCTGGCCGGCATGGTGGTCGCGCTCGACGCCTTCGGCCCGGTCACGGACAATGCCGGCGGCATCGCCGAAATGGCGGGGCTGCCCAAGGAGATCCGCCAGACCACCGACGCGCTCGACGCGGTGGGCAACACCACCAAGGCGGTGACCAAGGGCTATGCGATCGGCTCGGCGGGCCTTGGCGCGCTGGTGCTGTTCGCGGCCTACACGCAGGATCTCAACTACTTCATCCAGAACCCGACGCAGTATCCCTACTTCGCCGGGCTCGGTACGCTGACCTTCTCGCTCTCCTCGCCCTATGTCGTCGTGGGCCTGCTCTTCGGCGGCATGCTGCCCTATCTGTTCGGCGGCATGGCGATGACGGCGGTCGGCCGCGCGGCGATGTCGGTGGTGGAGGAAGTCCGCCGCCAGTTCCGCGAGAAGCCGGGGATCATGCAGGGCACCGAGAAGCCGGATTACGGCCGCGCGGTGGACATGCTGACCAAGGCGGCGATCAAGGAGATGATCATCCCCTCGCTGCTGCCGGTGCTCAGCCCGGTCGTGGTGTATTTCGGCATCCTCGCGATCGGCGGGAAGGCCGCGGCCTTCGAGGCGCTCGGCGCGATGCTGCTCGGCGTGATCGTCACCGGCTTCTTCGTCGCCGTCTCCATGACCACCGGCGGCGGGGCCTGGGACAACGCCAAGAAGTACATCGAGGACGGCCACCACGGCGGCAAGGGCTCCGAGGCCCACAAGGCGGCGGTGACCGGCGACACGGTGGGCGACCCCTACAAGGACACGGCGGGCCCCGCCGTGAACCCGATGATCAAGATCACCAACATCGTGGCGCTGATGCTGCTGGCGGTGCTGGCGCAGTCGTGATCCGCGCCCGAGGGCGGAAACCGGGGGCCGGCGGAGCGATCCGCCGGCCCTTTTCCGTTCACAGGGCCTTGCGCCCGGCCCCCATCGGTCCTTCATAGGCCCCATGTTGCGGGTGCTCACCATCCTGGCCGCGTTGCTGGCACTCGCCCCCGTGGCGCACGCGCTCGAATCCGCGCCCGTCACCTCGCCCCGCTCCACCGTCACCGTCATCGCCGACCACGACGCCATCGCGCCGGGCCAGCCCTTCCGCCTCGCGCTGCGCCAGCGCCTCGCGCCGGGCTGGCACACCTACTGGATCAACCCCGGCGACGCCGGCCTGCCGGCCGAAGTCACTCTCACCCTGCCCGAGGGCGCCTCCGCCCAGCCGATGCGCTTCCCCGCGCCCGAGCGCATCCCTTACGGCCCGCTGGTCAATTTCGGCTACGAGGGCGAGCCGGTCTTCATCATCCCGCTCACCCCGCCCGGCACGCTGCGCCCCGGCGACACCTTCAGCGTCACCGCCGAGGCCACCTGGCTGGTCTGCGAGCGCGTCTGCATCCCCGAGGAAGGGGTCTTCCACCTCGACATCCCGGTGGAGGCGGCGCCGCGCCCGGCACCGGCCACCGCGGCGCTGTTCATCGCCGCCGAGGCCGCCAAGCCGCGCGAAGCCCCCTTCACCGCCCGCCTCGGCTTCAACGGCGCGCGCGGGGCGATCGAGATCTCCGGCCCCGGCATCGCCCCCGGCGCGGTCCGTGAAGCCTTCTTCTTCCCCACCGAATGGGGCGTGATCGACAGTGCCGCGCCGCAGGCGCTGGCGGTGCGTGACGGCGCGCTCGCCCTCGCCCTCGCCCGCGGCCCGGCGGAATCCTTGCCGGCGCGGGTGAGCGGCGTCGTCGCCATCACCGATGCGGCCGGGGTGCGCGGGGCCTATCTCGTCTCGGCCGTGCCGGGGCCGGTGCCGGCGGCGGCGGGCGGTCTGCCGCTGTGGCAGGCCGCGCTGTTCGCCGCGCTGGGCGGGCTGATCCTGAACCTCATGCCCTGCGTCTTCCCCATCCTCGCCATGAAGGCGGTGGCCATCGCGCGGCTTTCCGGCGCGGCGCAGGGGGCGGTGCGGGCGCATGCGGCGTCCTACACGGCGGGTGTGGTGCTTTCCTTCCTGGCGCTCGGGGCGCTGCTGGTCGGGCTGCGCGCGGCGGGCGGCGTGGCGGGCTGGGGCTTCCAGTTCACCGCGCCCGCCTTCATCGCAGGCATGGCCTGGCTGATGCTGGCCGTGGGGCTGAACCTCTCGGGCGTCTTCGCCGTCGGCGGGCCGGTCTCGGCCGGCGGGTCGCTCGCGGCCAGGGGCGGGCATTCGGGGTCGTTCTTCACCGGCGCGCTCGCCGTGCTCGTCGCCACCCCCTGCACCGCGCCCTTCATGGCCGCCGCGATCGGCGCCGCGCTGGCGATGGGCACGGTCGAGGCGCTGACCGTCTTCGCCGCGCTCGGCTTCGGCATGGCGCTGCCCTATGCGCTGCTCGGCGTCGCACCCGGCCTCGCGCGGCTGCTGCCGCGGCCCGGCCCCTGGATGGGGCGGCTGAAGCAGGGCCTCGCCTTCCCGATGTACGGCGCGGCCGCCTGGCTGGTCTGGGTGCTGGCCGAGCAGGCCGGGCCCTCGGCGGTGCTGATGGTGCTGGCGGGCGGCGTGCTGATCGCCTTCGGCACCTGGGCCTGGGGCATCGCGCAGGGCACCGGCGGCCGCTTCGGGCGGGTGGCCGGCGCGGCCGCCCTGGCCACCGCCATCGCCCTTCTGCCGCTGGTGCAGGGTGCCACGCCCGCCGCGGCGCGCATCGTCGATGCGGGCAGCGAGTCCTGGTCCGAGGCCCGTGTCGCCGAGCTCCGCGCCGAGGGTCGGCCGGTCTTCGTCAACCTCACCGCCGCCTGGTGCATCACCTGCAAGATCAACGAGCGCGTGGCGATCGCGACCGACGGCGTGCAGCGCGCCTTCGCCGAGCGCAACATCGCCTATCTGGTCGGCGACTGGACGCGCGGGGATGCCGCCATCACCGCCCTGCTGCGCGCCCATCAGCGCGAGGGCGTGCCGCTCTACCTGTTCTACCCCGCGGGCGGCGGCGCGCCCGTCCTGCTGCCGCAGATCCTCACCGAGGGGATCGTGCTGCAGGCCATCGCCGCCGCAGGAGACGCGACCCGATGACCGTCACGACCGCGCGCCGCGCCATGCGGGCGCAGCGCGGTCAGCCGGCCAGGTGCGCCGGCACCTTCAGCCCGAGCCTGAGCGGCACCGGCCAGGATTCCCGCACCGTCCGCAGCCGCCGGAACCCGGCCGCGAGATAGGTGGGCAGCGCGCGCGGGTGGTCCGCCGTGCAGGTGTTCACCGTGAGCGCCACCGGCCTTCCCATCCAGGCCGTGTCCACCGCGTGGCGCAGGAAGGCGCGGCCGAGCCCGCTGCCGATCGCCCAGGGCATCAGCCCGAAATAGGCGAGGTTCACCGCATGGGCCTGGCGGCGGTCGAGTTCGTAGAAGCCCGCGGGTTCGCCGTCCTGCACCAGCACATGGATCGAAACCGAGGGCAGCGCCAGCATCGCCGCCAGTTCGGCATCGCTCGCCGCGCGGCGCATCCACCACAGCCACGGCTCGCCCACCGTGTCGTACAGGTAGCGGTAGAAGGGCACCGAGCAGCGCCGCGCCTGCTCGACCCGCGCCTGCGGCGGCAGCGGCGGCGGCGGATCGTCGGGCGGGGCGTCCATCCGCAGGAAGACGACGTCCACCTGCACCTGCTGGACGGGCTCGGCGGTGATCATCGCCATGATTCGGGCCTCCCCTCCCGCGCCGCGGGAGTCTCGCGGCGCGGGCGGGTCCGGTCAATCGTCAGTTGTCGAGGAACGACCGCAGCTTGCGCGACCGCGAGGGGTGCTTGAGCTTCCGCAGCGCCTTGGCCTCGATCTGGCGGATGCGCTCGCGCGTCACGTTGAACTGCTGGCCCACCTCCTCGAGCGTGTGGTCGGTGTTCATCCCGATGCCGAAGCGCATCCGCAGCACGCGCTCCTCGCGCGGCGTGAGGGAGGCCAGCACGCGCGTCGTCGCCTCGCGCAGGTTGGACTGGATCGCGGCATCGAGCGGGATGACCGCGTTCTTGTCCTCGATGAAGTCGCCGAGGTGGCTGTCCTCCTCGTCGCCGATCGGGGTTTCCAGCGAGATCGGCTCCTTCGCGATCTTGAGCACCTTGCGGACCTTTTCCAAGGGCATGCCGAGCTTCTCGGACAGTTCCTCGGGCTGCGGCTCGCGGCCGATCTCGTGCAGCATCTGGCGCGACGTGCGGACCAGCTTGTTGATCGTCTCGATCATGTGGACCGGGATGCGGATGGTGCGCGCCTGGTCGGCGATGGAGCGCGTGATGGCCTGGCGGATCCACCAGGTCGCGTAGGTCGAGAACTTGTAGCCGCGGCGGTATTCGAACTTGTCGACCGCCTTCATCAGCCCGATGTTGCCCTCCTGGATCAGGTCCAGGAACTGCAGGCCGCGGTTGGTGTATTTCTTGGCGATCGAGATCACGAGGCGCAGGTTCGCCTCGATCATCTCCTTCTTGGCCTGGGTCATGTCGCGCTCGCCGCGGCTGACCGTGGCATAGACGCGCTTGAACTCGGCGACCGGCAGGCCGGTGGCGTTCGCGACCTCGGCGATGCGGGCGCGGATCTGCTCGACCTCGTCGGTGTGCTTCTGGACGAAGACCCTCCAGCCCTTGCCCGGCAGCGCGCCCACGCGTTCGAGCCAGGCGGGGTCGAGCTCGCTGCCGCGCCACTGCACCAGGAATTCCTCGCGCTTGACCTTCTGGCCCTCGGCGAGGCGCAGCACCTGGCCCTCGAGCACGGTCAGCTTGCGGTTCAGCCCCTTGAGCTGGTCCACCAGCTCCTCGATGCGGTTGTTGTGCAGATGCACCTTCTCGACGAGGGAGATCAGCTCGCGGCGGGATTTCTCGTAGGTCTTCTCCCCGCGCCCGGCGAGTTCCTCGCCCGAGGTATAGGCCTCCATGCGCTTCGAGGAGATCTTCTGCAGCTTGCCGTAGAGGCCCGCGATCTGCTCGAAGGTCGCGAGCACCTCGGGCTTCAGCTTCTCCTCGAGGGCGGAGAGCGAGAGGCCCATGCCCTCGCCCTCGTCGCCTTCCTCGAACTCCTCCTCGGCCGCCTCGGCCGGGCCGCCATCGGGGTTGCCGGCGGATTGCGTGGCCTCGAGGTCGATCACGTCGCGCAGCAGCATCCGCGGCGGCGTGGACTTCACCGCCTCGTGCCAGCGCAGGATGGCCTGGAAGGTCAGCGGGCTCTCGCAGAGCCCGCCGATCATCATGTCGCGCCCGGCCTCGATGCGCTTGGCGATGGCGATCTCGCCCTCGCGCGAGAGCAGCTCGACGCTGCCCATCTCGCGCAGGTACATCCGCACGGGATCGTCGGTGCGGCCGAGGGATTCCTCGTCCACATTGCCGCCGGACTCCTCGTCATCCTCGCTATCGGCCTTGGTCGCCGGCTTGGCGACGGCCTCGCCGTCCTCGCTGTCATCGGGCTCGGATACGGTGATGCCCGCCTCGCTCAGCATCGCCATGGTGTCCTCGATGACCTCGGAGGAGACCTGGTCCTGCGGCAGCGCGGCGTTGATCTCGTCGTAGGTGACGTAGCCGCGCTCCTTGCCCCGGGCGATGAGCTTCTTCACGGCCGCCGACTGGGTGTCCAGCAACAGGCCCTCGACCTGCTCGTCCCGCGTCTCGACCGTCTCAGCCGCCGCCTTGCTCGCCATGCCCACCCTGCTCCGTCCAACGGCTTCGGGCACCCGCGGGAGGCGGATGCCCGAAGAAAAAATGCCCCTACCCTATGCGGCGTCCCCGGATGCCGCCGCGGCCTCCCCCCGGCGGATGGCCTCCAGGGCCTCCGTCAGCAGGATCAGCCGGCGCTGTGCCGCGGGATCGTTCGTCTCCGCCAGGATCCGCCGGGCCTCCTGCTGGTCCTCGATCAAGTCCGCCTCGCCGCGCAGGCGGAGGAAGAAGTGCCAGAAGCCTTCCTCGACCTCCACGGCAAGCGCCTCGGCCCGAGCCGCGAGGGGAAGGCCGGCGGGCGCCAGCGCCCAGGCCACGGCATTCTCCGATCCGCTCCCAGCGAGGTGGGCGATCAAGCCCTCCGAGTCAACCCGCCCCGCCCCGCCGTGCCATGCGAGAATCGCGGCCCGAAGCTGCGCCGGCGGACCATCGGGCAGGTCGAGCAGCCCGAGCGCCTCCTCGATCTGGGGCAGCAGCCAGGGGTGGCGCAGCACGATGGCGAACAGCATCCGGGCGCGTTCGGCCCGCGTGGCGGGCTCGGCGATGGCCGGGCGCACGACCCGCCGCGCCGCGGGCTGGCCGCCGCGCCCGCCGCGGAAGGCCGCGAAGAAGCGGTCGAGCAGCACGCGCCGGTACTCGGCCGCCAGTGCCTTGTCCGCGATCGCCCCGGCCGCGCCGCTGAGGCGGTTGCGCAGGGCGGCGCGCTGCTCCGGCGTCGCGCTCGGCCGGCCTTCCGCGATCAGGCCATAGAGCGCCTCGGCCATCGGGCGCGCGCCGTCGAGCACGGCCTGGAAGGCGGCCGGGCCGCGCCTCGCGGTCAGGGTGTCGGGGTCCTCGCCGGCGGGCAGGGTGGCGAAGCGCAGCGTGCGCTCGGTGCTGATCAGCGGCAGCGCCGCCTCGGCCGCGCGGGCGGCCGCGCGTGCCCCGGCGGCGTCGCCGTCGAAGCACAGGACCGGCTCGGGGCTGAGGCGCCACAATTCCTCGAGCTGCTCGGGCGTGAGCGCCGTCCCCAGCGGCGCCACCGCGCCCGTGAAGCCCGCCTGGTGCAGCGCGATCACGTCCATGTAGCCCTCGACCGCGACCACCGGCGCGCCGCGGAAGGCCCCCTCCCGCGCGAGATCCAGGCCATAGAGGCCCATCCGCTTGCGGAACAGCGGCGTCTCGGGGCTGTTGACGTATTTCGGCTGGCCATCGCCCAGGATGCGCCCGCCGAAGGCGATGACCCGCCCGCGCCGGTCGCGGATGGGGAACATCACGCGGGCATAGAAGAAGTCGCGCGGGGGTTCGCCGGCCTCGCCGGAGCGCAGCAGGCCGGCCTCGGTCAGCTGATCCTCGGTCACGCCCTCGGCGCGCAGCTCGGCGGCGATGGCGCCGCGCCCGGAGGGCGCCCAGCCGAGGGCGAAGGCGCGGATCGTCGCCTCGCTCAGCCCCCGGCGCAGCAGGTACTCCAGCGCCGGGCGGCCCTCGGGCAGGAACAGGCGGCGGTGATAGGCCTCGGCGGCGACGGCCATGACGGCGTGCAGGTCGCGGGCGCGGCGTTCGCGGGCGGCCTCCTGGGCGGAAGGCCTGGGCACCTCCATGCCCGCCTCGGCGGCGAGGCGTTCCACCGCCTCGGGGAAGGAGGCGCCCTCGGCGCGCATCAGGAAGGTGATGGCATCCCCGTGCGCGCCACAGCCGAAGCAGTGGAAATGGTCGTCATAGACATAGAAGGAGGGCGTCTTCTCGCCATGGAAGGGGCAGCAGGCCTTCCAGTTGCGGCCCGATTTCGTCAGCCGCGTCTTCCGCCCGATCAGGGAGGTGAGCGGGGTGCGGGCGCGCAACTCGTCGAGGAAGGCGGGGGGCAGGGCCATGGCGGGCCGCTGTCATAGCGCAGGGCGGCAGGATTTGCGCGCGCCGCATGCCGGGTTTATCAGCGCGGCATTCCAGACCAAGGACACGCCATTCATGACCCCGGCCGAACGCGCCGCCGTGCAGGCGCATCTCCGCCGCCTCTTCGGCAACAACCGCATCGCCGTGATGCCCCCCGAGCGCAAGGGCGGGTCCGTGGAACTCAAGGTGGGCGACGAGTTCATCGGCACCATCCACCGCGACGCCGAGGATGGCGAAGTCTCCTACGCCGTGCAGATCGTGGTGCTGTCCGAAGACCTCGAGATGCCGAACTGATGAACCCGCATTCCTTCGGAATCCGGGCTTAAGCCCCGTCCGGCGCGCCGCGCCCGCCAACCCGGGCGCGGCAGGCCCGGATTCCTGCGGCTTCAGGGCTTGCCGGCGGCCGAATTCTTCGACCGCCGGCATCTGCTTTTCCCGTCCCTCAGAGGCCGGGCGCAAACCTCCGGATTGCTCGGCTTCGCGCCACCGCGCGGCGCCCGTCCGGGCGGCTCGGACCGCTCGACTGACCGTTCGCCGGCACGGTCCTGGCGGGCCGGTGCCGGCAGGTCACTCAGCCGCCCAGCCGCGCCTTCACCATCGGCCCGGCCTTGGCCATGTCGAGCGTCGCGGCGTGCTGCGCGCGCAGCACGGCCATCACCTTGCCCATGTCCTTGATGGTCGCCGCGCCGGTCTCGGCCACCGCCGCCTCGACCGCGGCGGCCATGGCGGCCTCGTCCATCTGCCGGGGCAGGAAGGACTCGATGATGGCGATCTCGGCTTCCTCCTTCGCGGCCAGTTCCTCGCGCCCGCCCTGGCGGTACATGGCCACCGATTCCGCGCGGGACTTCGCCATGCCACGCAGCATGGCGACGATGCCGGCCTCGTCCACCGGCGGGCCGGGGCGGGCGGCGATGTCGGTATCCTTCAGCTTCGCCGTGACCATGCGGAGGGTGGAGACGCGGGCGGCCTCGCCGGCGCGCATCGCGGCCTTGAGTTCATCGGTGAAGCGGTCGCGCAGGGACATGGCGGGGATCCTCGACTGATCGGCCCGCTATAGCGCAGCGCCAGCCTGGGAGGAAATTTCCCAGCTCCCTGATTTTTACTGTCCTGG
>Ga0207950_100625_pt1 | contig 11357 bp, 9 predicted proteins | sample Subbio11_8B_AprC_FD_184814 | JGI IMG/M metagenome (GOLD analysis project Ga0207950, IMG submission 184814) | Serpentinite rock and fluid subsurface biosphere microbial communities from McLaughlin Reserve, California, USA - CR11_8B_AprC (SPAdes) | ecosystem: Environmental > Terrestrial > Deep... | reverse complement strand
CTGCCCGACCGCATGGGCATAGGCCGCCTTCATCCTGTCGGTGCCGGCGAAGGCGCAGACCAGCATGAACAGCGTGCTCTTGGGCAGATGGAAGTTGGTCATCAGCACGTCCGCGCTGCGGAAGCGGTGCCCCGGCAGCAGGTAGATGTCCGTCAGGCCGCGGAAGGGCAGGATGCGGCCCGCCTCGTCCGCCGCGCTTTCGAGCAGGCGCAGGGCGGTGGTGCCGATCGCGACGATGCGCCCGCCGGATGCCCGCGCGTCATTGATCGCCGCGGCGGCCTGCGCGGTCACCTCGCCCCATTCGGCGTGCAGGCGGTGCGCGCGCGGATCCTCGCCGCGCAGCGGCAGGAAGGTGCCGGCGCCGACATGCAGCGTGACGGTCGCGCGGGTCACGCCGCGCGCGGCGATGGCGGCGAGCAGCGCCTCGGTGAAGTGCAGGCTCGCCGTCGGCGCGGCGACGGCGCCGGGGCGGGCGGCGAAGATCGGCTGGTAGTCCTGGGCGTCCTCGGGCTGCGGCCCGTCCGGGCGCGCGATGTAGGGCGGCAGCGGGATCTCGCCCGCCGTGTCGAGCGCGGCGGCGAGGGCGGCCTGGTCGGGGCCGAAATCGAGCCGCGTCGCTCCGTCCTCCGGCGCTTCCAGCACCGTCGCGGTGCAGGATTCGGCACCCTCGATGGCGATGACGTCCCCCGCGCGCAGCCGCCTGGCATTGCGCAGCAGCGCGTGCCAGACGCCGCCGCCCTCGGCGCGGTTGAGCATCACCTCGATGCGCGCATTGCCGCGCCGGGCGCGCAGGCGGGCGGGGATCACGCGGGTGTCGTTCACCACCATCACGTCGCCCGGGCGCAGCAGCGCCGGCAGGTCGGCCACGCCGGCATCGCGCGACCCGTCCTGCGCCACCACCACCAGCATGCGCGCGGCATCGCGCGGCCGCGCCGGTGCCTGGGCGATCAGGCGCTCGGGCAGGTCGAAGTCGAAATCCGCAGTACGCAGGGCAGGGGGCGTGACGGTCACGCGGGGGCGGGTAGCCTGCCCGCGGGCGTGGCGCAACTGCCGCTTCCGCCCCGCCCGCGCTCCCGCCGCTTGCGCGCGCCCCGCGCTTCGCTAGCCTGACCTTCGCAACAGCGGGATGCGGTATGCACGACCACGGGACGGCCGCCGCATGAGCGGTGCTTCGGGTAGCCGACCCGTGCGGGTGGCGGTGGACATCGGCGGCACCTTCACCGACCTGCAGATCCTCGATGCCCGCGACGGCGTCGCGCGCGCCTGGAAGACGCCCACGACGCCCGAGGATCCCTCGATCGGCCTGCTGCGCGGCGTGAACGAGGCGGCGCAGCGCTTCGGCTTCGCGCTGCCCGAGGTCGGGCTGCTGCTGCACGGCACCACCATCGCGACGAACGCGGTGCTGGAGCGCAGGCTCGCGCGCGGCGTGCTGCTCGCCACCGCCGGCTTCGAGGACGTGCTCGAGATCAACCGCCATGTCCGCCGCGACATCTACGGCCTCGCGCCCGAACCATTCCCCACGCTGATCCCGCGTGACCGCCGCCTCGGCGTGCCGGAGCGCATGCGCGCGGACGGCTCGGCGGAGCATCCGCTGGACGAAGCCGCGCTTCCCGCGCTGCTTGCGCGCATCGCCGCGCTCGGCGCGGAATGCGTCGCCGTCTCGCTGCTGCACGCCTACGCGAACCCGGCGCACGAACGGCGCCTCGCCGCGGTCATCCGAGCCGCGCGGCCGGGCCTGCCGGTTTCGCTCTCCTGCGATATCTCGCCCGAGATCCGCGAATACGAACGCGCCTCGACCACCGTGCTGAACGCGCTGCTGATGCCGGTGGTGAAGGCCTATCTCGACCGCCTCGAGGCACGGCTGGGCGAGGGCGGCTTCCATCCCCGCGTGCTGCTCGTGCAGTCGAATGGCGGGGTGTGCAGCCTGCGCGCGGCAGCGGAGCAGCCGGCGCGGCTGCTGCTGTCCGGGCCGTCGGGCGGCGCGCTCGCCGCCGGGCGCCTCGCCGCCATCCTGGCGCGGCCGAACCTGGTCGCGGTGGACATGGGCGGCACCTCGTTCGACGTCTCGGTGGTGCGGGACGGGCGCGTGGCCGTGATCACGCAGGGCGAGATCGACCGCCTGCCGGTCCGCCTGCCGATGGTCGAGATGCGCACCATCGGCGCGGGCGGCGGCTCCATCGCCGCGGTGGATGCAGGCGGGCGCCTTGCCGTCGGGCCGCGCAGCGCCGGCGCGCGTCCCGGGCCGGTGGCCTATGGAAACGGCGGCACCGAGCCGACGGTGACCGACGCCAACCTGGCCCTCGGGCGGCTCGATCCGACGTTCTTCCTCGGCGGGATGATGCGCCTCGATGTGGCCGCGACGCGCGCGGCGATCGCGGCGCGGGTGGGCGCGCCGCTCGGGCTCGGCGTCGAGGCCGCGGCCGAGGGCATCCTCACCGTCACCAACGCCAGTCTCGGCGCGGCGATCCGGCTTTCGCTGTTCGAGAAGGGCCTCGATCCGCGCGAGTTCTGCCTGCTCTCCTTCGGCGGCGCGGGCGGGCTGCACGCGACGGAAGTGGCGGACGAACTCGGCATCGCCGAAGTCGCCTTCCCGCGCGAGCCGGGCACGCTGTCGGCCTACGGCATCCTGTTCTCCGATCTCGCGCAGGACATCGCGCGGTCGCGCCTGATGCGCGCCGAGGCCGCGAGCCTGCCCGCGCTGGCCGAGACCGTCGCGGCGCTGCGGGCGGAGGCGGAGGCGCGCCTCGCCGCCGACGGCATCGCGCCCGGGCGGCGCCGCGTGGCGATCGCGGCCGACATGCGCTACCACGGCCAGGCCTTCGAATTGCTGGTGCCCTGGGGCGAGGTGAGCGTGCCCGATGCCGGCGGCCTCGCCGCGCTGGTGGAGGATTTCCACGCCACGCACCGGCAGCGCTTCTCCTACGCCAATCCCACCGACGCGGTGGAGATCGTGACGCTGCGCGCCATCGCGACCGGGCTGCTCGACAAGCCCGAGCCCGGCGATCCGCCGCCCGCCCCGCGCCCCGCGCGCAAGGGAGCGCGCCGCGTCTTCGAGGCCGGCGCCTGGCGCGAGGCCGCGGTCTGGGACCGCGACGCGCTCACCCATGCCGACGTGATCGAGGGCCCCGCCGTGGTCGAGGAAGCCTTCGCCACCCACTGGATCGCCCGCGGCTGGACGGCGCGGTCGGGCGCCGCAGGCACGCTGATCGCGCGGAGGGACGCGCCATGACGCTCGGCCCGATCGAGATCGAGGTCATTCGTAACGCGCTCACCGCCGCGGCGGCCGAGATGGACATCACCATCTGGCGCACCAGCCGCTCCACCATCGTGCGCGAGCTGCTCGACTACTCCACCGCGGTGTTCGACGCGCAGGGCAACAACGTCGCGCAATCCGCGCGCATCCCGCAGCACCTGAATTCCATGGGCGCCGCGCTGCGTACGCTGCTCGACCGTTTCGTCAACGCAGAGGAATGGGGCCCGGACGACGTCGTCGCCACCAACGACCCCTATTGCGGCGCGCAGCACCTCAACGACGTGCTGGTCTTCAGGCCGGTGATGCATGAGGGCCGCCGCGTCGCCTATGTCGGCGCGCTGTGCCACCACATCGACATGGGCGGCATGGCGCCCGGGTCCTATGCCGCGACCGCCACCGAGGTTTTCCAGGAAGGGCTGCGCATCCCGCCGCTGAAGCTGATCGAGAACGGGCGGCTCAACCGCGCCGTGTGGGAGATGATCGGCCAGAACGTGCGCAAGCCGGCGCTGATGCTGGGCGACCTCCAGTCGCAGCTCGCGAGCCTCGATGTGGGCGCGGCCTCGATCCGCCGCCTGGCGGCACGCTACGGGGCGGATGGCATCACGGAAGCCACCGCGCGCATCCTCGACATGAGCGAGGCGGCGATGCGCGCGGCCATCCGCGCCATGCCCGACGGGCGCTACGAATTCGAGGATTTCCTCGACGATGACGGCGTGAGCGGAGAACCCGTCCGCCTGCACGCGGCCGTCACCGTGCGGGGCGAGGAGATCGCGGTCGACCTCACCGGCTGCGCCGACCAGCAGCGCGGCCCGGTCAACTGCACGCCGGCCATGTCGAACTGCGCCGTCTACTACGCCATCATCGCCGCGACCGATGGCGCGATGCCGGCCAATGCCGGCTGCTACCGGCCCATCCGCATCACGCATCGCGAGGGCTCGGTCACCGATTGCCGTGCGCCGGCGTCCGTGGCGCATCGCGTGGCGGTGACGCATCGGCTGGCGAACGTGATGTTCGGCTGCCTGCACCAGGCCCTGCCCGACCGCATGCCAGCGGCCTATTACGGCGGGTCCTACGTCGCGACCTTCCAGACGGAGGCCACGGACGGATCGCGCGAGGTGCTGGTCGAGATCGAGATCGGCGGCACCGGTGCCGCGCCCCACCGCGACGGCGTGAACGCCTGGTCCTTCGGCATGCACAACAACGCCAACATCCCCATCGAGATGATCGAGAGCCAGATGCCGCTCACCATCACCCGCTACGGCCTGCTGCCGGGCTCGGGCGGGGCGGGGCGGCATCGCGGCGGGCTCGGCCTGTTCCGCGAATGGCGCCTCGACAGCCCCGCCGCCCTGTTCACCGCCAGCATGGACCGCTTCCGCTTTCCCCCCTACGGTCTGGCCGGCGGCGGGCCGGGCAGCCTCGGGCGCCTGCTGCGGATCCGCGACGGCGTCGCCACGCCGATCGCGCCGAAATCGGACGGCGTGCGACTGCTCAAGGGCGACATCGTGCGGCTCGAGACCTCCGGCGGCGGCGGCTTCGGCGATCCGGCCGCGCGCGATCCCGCCGATGCCGCGCGCGACAGGGAACTCGGCTACGCATGACCACCTTCGATCCCGCATCGCACCGCATGGTGCCGCAGCAGCGATGGTTCGAGGATTTCGTCCTCGGCGAGCGCTTCCTCCTGCCCAGCCGCACCATGACCGAGGCGATCTTCCTCGCCTTCCAGGCCGCCTCCGGCGACAACCATCCGGTCCACTACGACGCGGAATACTGCCGTGCGCGCGGCATGCCGCACATGCTTGCCCACGGCTTCCAGGTGGCGATCCAGACCGCTGCGGGGGCGGGGATGTTCCCGCACATGGTCGAGGAGAGCCTCAAGGGGTTCCTCGAACAATCCTCGCGCTTCCTGCACCCGGTCTTCGTCGGCGACACGCTCTACGCCGCCCTGGAAGTGGACGAGGTCACGCCCCAGCGCACGACCGGCGTGCTCGGCCTGCGCAGCACCGTGCACAACCACAAGGGCGTCCTGGTGATGGACGGCCGCCAGCGCTACCTGCTGCGCCGCCGGCCCGCCTGACGCCCCGCAGCAGCGACGGAGAACCCCATGGCCCGCATCCCCTACGCCGATCCCGACCTGCCCGAGCACCGCCAGGCGGCCGAGACCATCCGCGCATCGCGCAGGACGATCGGCCACCTGCACCGGATGCTGCTGCACGCCCCGCCGATCGCGCAGGGCTGGATCGCGCTGTTCGACGCCGTTCGCTGGAACTCGACGCTGCCGGGCAAGATCCGCGAACTGATGATGTGCCGCGTCGCGGCGATCAACGATGCGCCCTATGAATGGGAGGCCCACGCCCCGCTCGCGCTGCGGGAAGGCGCGACCCAGGCGCAGCTCGACGCGCTGTGCGACTGGGAGGGCAGCGACGCCTTCGACGCGACGGAACGCGCCGCGCTCGCCTATTGCGACGCCATGACGAAGCAGGTCCATGTGCCGGACGCCGTCGCACGGGCGGTGCGCGATGCCTTCCCGCCGCGCCAGCTGGTGGAGCTGACCGTCACCATCGCCGGCTACAACTGCGTCTCGCGCGTGCTGGAAGCCTTCGAGATCAAGGGCTCCGACCCGCTGCCGGACGCCTAGAGGAACGCGGCCGGATGCGGGCCGCGGTGGCGGATAAGCGGCCGTCGCCGGGCAGGCGGAACAGCACCCCGCCCTTCCTTTGAAACCGCGGACCGCTCTCCTGACCGGCCCGAGCGCCCGGATGGGCGCTGCGCCGAGAGGCGCGAAGCGAGGAAAACCGAGCTTCGCGCCCGGCGCCTGAGGGCGGAAAAAGCACAGGACAGCGCTCGAAGCATTCGAGCGCCGACATCGAACCGACGCGTCAGCCGCGCCTGCGCTCGCGTGCCGAATGGGCGTTGAGCGCGCCGGCCATGACGGCCAGGGCAGCAAGCCCCTGCAGGTGCTGCGCGTCGGCGAGCGGCACGCGCAGCAATGTGCCGGCATGCCCGCGCAGGTGCAGCTCCGCCCCCCGGGACGATTGCAGCAACGCGACGCAGCTCAGGTTTTCGGTCGAATGAGGGGTGGGCGCCAGGGCGGTCATTTTTCGGCCTTTGCGACAGGAACGCCGCGGTTTGCGACGCCCCTACGAAACCCCAGCAAGCCTTTCCGAGCGGTTAATGCGCGGCTTGCCGCGGGCGGCTTCGCACCGCAGCATGGCGCCACGACGAGAGGATTCCGCCCATGCCCCGGATCGACGCCGAACGCTTCCTGCGCGACCTCAATGACCTCCGGCGGATCGGCGCCTACCGGACCGGCGTGCATCGCCCGACCTACTCCCCGCAGGACATGGAATCGCGCCGCTGGCTGATGGAGCGCATGGCCGAAATCGGCCTCGAACCCGAGATCGACGGCATCGGCAACGTCTATGGCCGCCACAAGGGCGCGGGCGCGCATCTGCTCGTCGGCAGCCACATCGAGAGCCAGAGCTACGCCGGTTGGCTCGATGGCGCGCTCGGCGTCGTCGCCGGCCTCGCGCTCGCGCGGGCGGGGCTTCCGGTGGATGTCTGCGCCTTCGCCGACGAGGAAGGCCATTTCGAGGGCGGCTTCCTCGGCTCGCGCTCGATCATCGGCGAACTGAGCGAGGAGGAGATCGGCCGCAGCCGCAACCGCAGCGACGGCACGCCGCTGCGCGAGGCGCTCGCCGCCGCGGGCCTTGCCGGCAAGCCGCGGATGCAGCTCGAACCCGGTCGCCACAAGGGCTTCTTCGAGATGCATATCGAGCAGGGCACCCAGCTGGAATCGCGCGGCCTGCGCGTCGGCGTCGTCACCGGCATCGTCGCCATCTGGCAGTGGCTGATCGCGTTCGCCGGCCAGCAGGACCACGCCGGCGGCACCACCATGGCCGAGCGCAGGGATGCGGGGCTTTCCGCCGTGCGCCTGCTCGCCGCCATCGACGCGGAATTCCCGCGCGTCTGCGGCGAACGCTCCACCTGGACGACCGGGCGGATTCATCTCGAGCCCGGCGCGCCCTCGATCATCCCGGGCAGCGCGGAGGTGCTGTTCCAGTTCCGCGACGTCTCGGCGCAGGTGCTGGAACGCATGGAGGCGACGCTGCGCCGTCTCGTGCAGGAGAGCAACCGGCGCGAGAAATGCCCCGCGACGCTGACGCAGAAATCCCGCGCCACGCCCGCGCTGTGCGACCCGGCGATGATGGCCGCCCTCGATGCCGCCGCCGAGGCCGTGGCCCCCGGCGCCTGGATGCGGCTGCCCTCCGGCGCCGGCCACGACGCGCAGTACATCGCCAGGCGCATGCCGGCGGCGATGCTGTTCACGCCTTCGATCGGCGGCATCAGCCACCATTGGGCCGAGGACACGAAGGAGGAGGACCTGGCGCTGTGCTGCCAGGTCCTGGCCGATGCGGCGGGGCGCTACCTCGCCGCCTGATGCCGGCGCGCGGATTCTACGACGGCCGGCAAACCAAGATGCCGAAGGAATCCGGGTTCATCCGTTTCTCCACCCCCGGACGCCGGGTGCGAACCGCCGGTTCGCCTGGCTTCGCGCTACTGGGCGCGCGGCTATTCCGCGCGGATGTTGTTGGCGCGCACCACCTCGCCCCACATCGCGTGCTCGCGGCGCATGAGTTCGCCGAGGGCCTCGGCGGTGCCCCCGCCCGGTTCGTCGCCGCGCGAGGTGATGCGCTCGCGCGTCGCCGGGTCGCGCGTGGCGGCGTTCAACGCGGCATTGGCGCGCGCCACGATATCGGCGGGCAGTCCGGGCGGGCCGAACAGCGCGATCCAGGCAGTCACGACGAAATCCTGGATGCCCTGCTCGCGCGCCGTCGGCACGTCGGCATAGGCGGGAATGCGCGCGGCCGTGGTGACCATGATCGGGCGCAACTGGTTCGCCTGCACGAAGGGTGCGACGACCGAGGCGGCGTCGAACATGGCGCTGAAGCGGCCCGCGATGAAGTCCTGCATGGCCGGGCCGCTGCCCCGATAGGGCACGTGCTCGAGGTTGGTGAGCCCGACGCGCCCGCGGAACAGCTCCATCGTGACATGCGAGAGGCTGCCCGCGCTGGCCGAGCCGTAGTCCACCCCGCGCTGCTGCTGGCGCGCCCAGGCCACGAATTCCGCCACGTTGCGCGCCGGCACGGAAGGATGCACGCAAAGCACCATGCCGCTCTGGAGCATCATGCCGATCGGCGTGAGCTGGAGCGGGTTGAAGGTCATGCTGGGCATGGTGTGCGGGTTGATCACGATCGGGTTGGCATTGCCCGCGAGCAGCGTGTAGCCGTCCGGGCGCGCGCGCAGCACCGCCTCGGTGCCGAGGTTGCCGCCCGCGCCGCCGCGGTTCTCGACCACGACCGCCTGGCCGAGCGCGCCCGCGAGGCCGGCCTGCAGGACGCGTGCGGCGAAGTCGGTCTGCCCGCCGGGCGGGAAGCCGACAACCATGTTGACCGGGCGCGCGGGCCAGGCCTGGGCGCGGGCGATGCCGGGCGTGGCGAGCAGGGCGGCGGCGGCGATCAGGCCGCGGCGGGGGGTGGCGATGGTCATGCGATGGATCTCTCCCTGAATGGCCGGAGGATGCCAGGGGGGCACCGCCGAAGATAGCGGCACGAAGGCGGCGCGGTCAGACCGCCTGCCGCGCCGCCGCGCCGCGGCGCGGCGCCAGCGGGAAGGAATGCAGCCGCCCCGCGCCGAGCAGGAAGGCGCGCCCGCCGCGCGGAAACAGCCCCGCGATGGCGGGGTCGGCCGCATCCAGCCCGCCGGTGAAGGCACCGAAGGCCGGCATCAGCAGCCGCCGCCCGTCCGAGACGAAGCAGGCCCGGCACACGCCGCCCGCGCGTGTGGGCGCGGTGGCCTTGGGATGCAGGTGGCCGGCGACCTCGCCCGCCGCCTGGCCGGCGGGGATGTGGCGGAACACCAGCGGCCCCTCGGGCAGTTCCGCCACCGCCGCGCCGGGCAGGAAGGCGGGCGCGGAGGGGTCGTGGTTGCCCGCGACCCAGACCGCCTCGATCCCCGCCAGCGCCTGGACCAGCGCGGCGCGCTCGGCCGCGGGCAGCCGCGCCGCGCCGCCATCGTCGTGGAAGGTGTCGCCGAGGAACACCACGCGCTGCGGGCGGTAGCGGCGCAGCAGCGGGACCAGCCGCAGCAGCGTCTCGCGCGTGTCGTAGGGCGGCAGCAGCCGCCCGCGCGCGGCGAAGGCGCTGCCCTTCTCGAGATGCAGGTCGGCGACGCACAACAGCCGCCGCGCCGGCCAGTGCATCGCGCCGGCGGGGTCGAGCATCAGACGTTCCCCAGCGATGTGCAGCGGTGCGGCACTCATCGCCCCGTCACCATGCGCGGCGCGCTGCGGATCCGGCGCGACCGCCGCCTTGCGCGGTCCTTCTCGCGCGCGACGGAGGTGCCGCGCAGCGCGGCCTTCTCCGTCACCTCCGCGAGCGTCCCGGCGAAGTGCTCGGCGCCGTCGGTCGCTTCCTGCACCAGCGCGGCGGCCTCGGCCAGCAGCGCATCCTCCGCGCCGCCCGCCACCCATTCGCGCCCTTCCTCGATCAGCACCGGCACGGCGAGCGGGGAGACCTGGCGCAGCACGCGATGGCGGATGCGCCCCTTCACACGGCCCAGCAGCGCGGCGATGCGCGCGACGTCGGTCAGCCCCTGCGCGGCCTCGGCGCGCGTCGCGCGCAGCAGGACGTGGTCGGGCTGGTGGCGGCGCAGCACGTCGTAGATCAGGTCCGAATTCACCGTCATCTGGCGGCCCGACTTCTCCTGGCCCGGGCGGGTCTTCTCGATCAGCCCGGCGATGGTCGCGACGTTGCGGAAGGTCCGCCGCAGCATCGAGGATTCCGCCAGCCACTCCTCCATCTCGTCGCCGAGGATATCCTCGGCGAACAGGTCGTCCATGCCGGCCGGCTCGAAGGCCGACCAGATGGTCAGCGCGTAATCCGTCCCGACATAGCCGAGCGGGCCGAGGCCGCGCCGCTCCATCCGCTTCGTCACCAGCATCCCGAGCGTCTGGTGCGCGAGCCGCCCCTCGAAGGTGTAGGCCACCAGGAACCACTTGCCGCCGCGGGGGAAGGTCTCCACCAGCAGCCCGTCGCGCGGCGGCAGCTCCGACTTCAGCCGCTGCAGCCGCAGCCATTCGCGCACCGGCTCCGGCAGGTGCCGCCAGCGCCGCGGATCCGACAGGATCACGCGCACCCGCGCCGCGAGCCAGGTCGTCAGCGGCATCCGCGCCCCGGCATAGACTGGCACGCGCGGCTCCCCCTCGCCGCCGCGCGAGACGACCGCCGCGCCGGGATCGAGCCGCTCGTAGCGCAGCACCTGCCCGCCGAACAGGAAGCAGTCGCCGGGCTCCAACGTGGAGACGAACCATTCCTCCACCTCGCCCACAACGCCGCCGCCGCGGATGCGGACCTTGACCATCGGCGTCTCGACGATGGTGCCGAGGTTCATCCGCAACTGCCGCGCCGCCGCCTCGCCGCGGATGTGCAGCAGGCCCTCCGCGTCGCGGAACAGCTTGCGGAAGCGGTCATAGGCCTGCAGCGCGTAGCCGCCATCCTCGACGAAGCGCACCACGTCGTCGAAATCCTGCCGCGCCAGCGCGCCATAGGGGCCGGCGCGCGTCACCTCGGCGAACAGATCATCCTCGCGGAACGGCGCGGAGCACGCCATGGCCAGCACGTGCTGCGCCAGCACGTCGAGCCCGCCCGGCCGCGGCGGCTCGCCGTCCAGCTCGTCCGCCTGCACGGCTTCCGTCGCGGCGACGCACTCCACCACCTCGAAGCGGTTGGCCGGCACCAGCACGGCGCGGGAGGGCTCGTCCATCCGGTGGTTCGCGCGCCCCACGCGCTGCAGCAGGCGCGACACGCCCTTGGGCGCGCCGACCTGGATCACCTGGTCCACATCGCCCCAGTCGATGCCGAGGTCGAGCGAAGCCGTCGCCACCACCGCGCGCAGCCGGCCTTCCGCCATCGCCGCCTCGACCTTGCGGCGCAGTCCGATCTCGAGGCTGCCGTGATGTGTAGAAGTTTGAATTTGACCGGACGGTCGGTATAATCGGTGGGGAGAGAGGCCGGGGCGCGGAGCCACAGGCGAAGCGCAGCGCCCC
>Ga0207950_100621_pt1 | contig 11403 bp, 10 predicted proteins | sample Subbio11_8B_AprC_FD_184814 | JGI IMG/M metagenome (GOLD analysis project Ga0207950, IMG submission 184814) | Serpentinite rock and fluid subsurface biosphere microbial communities from McLaughlin Reserve, California, USA - CR11_8B_AprC (SPAdes) | ecosystem: Environmental > Terrestrial > Deep... | reverse complement strand
CCCGGCGATGCCGTAGGCTTCGGCCAGCTTGGCAAAATCCGGGTTAGAGTCGGCCAAATAGACCTCGCTGTAGCGCTGGGCGTGGAACATCTCCTGCCACTGCCGCACCATACCCAGGACGCCGTTGTTGCAGATGGCCACGATCACCGGCAACTGGTGCTTGTAGAGGGTGGCCAGCTCCTGGACGTTCATCTGGAAGCTGCCATCACCGGCTATGCACACCACTAACTCGCCAGGACGCGCCAAGGCCGCCCCGATGGCGGCTGGAAAGCCGAAGCCCATGGTCCCTAAGCCGCCCGAACTGAGCCAAGTGCGTGGCCGACTGGTCGGGAAGAGCCGCGCCGCGAACATCTGATGTTGACCGACCTCGGTGGTGACGATACAGTCGCCGCCGGTGGCCTCACGCAGCAGCTCAATGACCTCCTGCGAGACGAGCGGCTTGTCCTTCTTATAGCGCTCGGGATACTTGGCCTTCCACTCCCGCAGTTGTGCCCACCACGGCGCAATCTCAAGGGGCGGCAGCAGCTCGGCTAGGCGCGGTAGCACGTCGCTAAGGTCGCCGACTACCGGTATGTGAGCCTTGACCAGCTTGGAGATCTCTGCCGGGTCGATGTCGATATGTACGATAGTGGCGCCAGGAGCAAAACGGCTGACCTTACCGGTGACCCGGTCGTCGAAGCGCAGGCCGGCGCCGACGATCAGATCGCAGTTGGTAATAGCCCGGTTGGCGGTTACGGTGCCGTGCATCCCCGGCATCCCGAGATGGTTGGGGGCCCCGGCGGGATAGGCGCCGATCCCCATCAGCGTGGTGATGACTGGCAAGTTAGTGTGCGCGGCAAAGTCGCTGACCTGCTCGGCTGCCGCTTGGCCGCCGCCGCCGACGATTAAGATCGGGCGCTTGGCCTGCCGGATCGCCTCGGCCGCTTTGCGGAGCTGGCCGCTGTGCCCCGTGACGGTCGGGCGATAGCCCGGCAGATCGATCGGGACGTCCCAGGAGCCGGTGAACTCGGCGAGCTGCACATCTTTGGGGATATCGATTAAGACTGGCCCAGGACGCCCGGTCGCGGCGATATGAAACGCCTCTTTGATGACTCTGGGGAGATCGTTGACATGGCGCACCAGGTAGTTGTGCTTGGTCACCGGCCCGGTGATGCCGTAGATGTCGGCCTCCTGGAAGGCGTCGGTGCCGATTAGCGCGGTGGAGACGTTGCCAGTGATGGCCACCACCGCCGACGAGTCCATATAAGCGGTCGCTAGGCCAGTTACCGTATTAGTGGCCCCTGGCCCGCTGGTAGCGAACACCACCCCGACCTTCCCGCTAGCCCGGTAGAAGGCGTCGGCCATGTGGGTGCCTGCCTGCTCGTGCCGCACCAGGATGTGCCGAATAGGTGAGTCGTAGAGTGCGTCATAGACGGGCATGATTGCGCCGCCGGGATGGCCGAAGACGACCTGCACCCCTTCGCGCTCGAGCCCCTTGAGAACTGCCTGTGCACCGTTCATTGCCACCTGCTTTCTCCCTAACGAAAACACCCCGCCGATTGGGGCGGGGTGGTCGTATACGCCGACTGCGCGCTACGCGACGATACCCCGACAACTTAGAATTAGAATCCCTAGCAGGGCAGGGGCCGTCATGAAAGGGAGTATAGCGGGCGCGCTGGGCGCTGTCAAGCAAGTTTGCGGTGCGGTCTTCCATTGATGACGCGCAAGCCTCACTCTGGCGGCTGAAATGCGCTATCATAAAAATAGAACTTTTCAGGTGAGACCATGCTCTGCTTGATCTGCACTGTTCCCCGCATCGATACCGTCGCAGCCTGTCTCTGCCAGTGCGTTACAGTTTAGGCTCCTGCCGAGGAGGAGGTTCATCATCGAAACGTTGCGTGTATCGGGCAGTTCCCGCCCCAACTCCGTGGCCGGGGCCATCGCCGCGCTGCTCAGAAGCCAGGGTGAAGTCGAGGTGCAGGCCATCGGCCCCCAGGCCGTCAATCAGGCGGTCAAGGCTATTGCCATTGCCCGCAGCTACATCGAACCCGACGGCCTTGACCTCTATACCCGGCCATCGTTTGTCAAGCTCGAGCTGCAAAACGAAGAGCGCACCGCGGTCAGATTCAGCGTTCGCTCTCAGCCGCGTGCGCCGGGCTAGTCCTGGAGGGGGTTTAAGTAGGGCTGCTCACGGTATTTTCACAGAATCTGAGTACACTGGTAAGTGTTAGGTGTGGCGTAAGCCGTACCTGGTTGCTGACTCACGACAAGCTGGCGGTCGGGGCTTGCGCCGCGACCAACAAGAAACCTGTGTGAGACGGTCAAAGGAGGGTAACATGGGTTTTGGACTGTGGCTATTTATCATCACCTTTGTTGGCACCTTGCTTGTCCAGTTCTGGCTTAAGCGCACCTATGGGCGCTATGCCCGGGTAGCCAACGCCTCGGGGCTGAGCGGCGCCGAGGTCGCCAAGGCGATGTTGCGCGCTAACGGCCTGCACGATGTCAGGGTCGAGCCTGTGCAGGGGGTACTGTCCGATCATTACGACCCGCGCAGCCGCACGGTGCGGCTCTCGGCGGATAACTACCGCAAAGCCAGCGTAGCGGGGATGGCGGTCGCTGCCCACGAAGTCGGTCACGCTATCCAGCACGCCAAGGGCTACACCCCGTTGCAGGTCCGCGCGGCGCTAGTACCGGTCGCCAGCATCGGCGCTAACTTCGGCCCTTGGCTGGTGATCATCGGCTTCATGATCGGCGCTATGGGCTTAGCCCAGATCGGCATCATCCTGTTCGCCGCCGCGGTGCTGTTCCAGTTAGTCACTCTGCCGGTTGAGTTCGATGCCAGCAACCGCGCCATGCGGCAACTGGCACAGATGGGGTTGGTCACACCCACCGACAGCGGTGGGGCGCGCATGGTCCTAAACGCCGCTGCCATGACCTACGTGGCCGCGCTGGCTGCGTCATTAGCCTACCTGCTCTACTACCTGAGCATCTTCCTGGCTAATCGGGAGTAATTGTCGCCGCGCCACCTAGCCTTTGACGTACTGCGCCGCGTCCTTGGCGGGGCTTTTGCCGCCCCGGTACTGGATGCGGCGCTGTCGCGTAGCCAGGCCGCACCGCAGGAACGGGGCTTTACTACCGACCTAGTTTACGGGACGCTGCGCCATGCCGTGTTGCTGGAGGCTTGCTTAGCGCCCCACTTAAGATCACCCGAAAGGCTCCCCCACGCTGCTAAGAGCATCTTGCTGCTGGCGAGCTACGAAGCGCTCATTCGCCAGACCCCCCGGTGGGCTGCGGTTTATGAGTGGGTAGCGGTCGCCAAAACACAGGTTCCTAAGCTGAGCGGGCTGATCAACGCGGTGCTGCGCCGCGTGACTCTACCTGACGACCCAACACCCGCCCAGCAGGCCGGCGTGCCCGAATGGCTCTATGCCTACTGGCAGGCGCAGTTCGGTGCAGCCACGGCTCACGAGATCGGCCAGGCCATGCTGGAGCCGGAGCCGCTGTGGCTCACCAGCTATCACCAAGCCGCTGCCGCGAGCCTCGCGGCTGAAGGTGCAACCGTTACGCCGGGGCCGCTGCCGGGCAGCCTCGCCGTCCGCCCCGCCAAGCCGCTAGCGGCACACGAAGCCTTCCGGCGCGGCTGGCTGCAGCCGCAAAACCCTGCCTCACGGTTGCCCACTTTGCTCCTTGCGCCACAGCCGGGCGAGCGGGTGCTCGACCTTTGCAGCGGGAGCGGCATCAAGGCGGCTGAGATCGCCCATGCGGGGGCAAAACCTGTCAGCATCGAGCTTATGCCTGCCAAGCTGGCCGCCGCCAAAAAGAACTTGGCGCGACTGGGGCTTCAGGCCGAGCACCATAGCTACGACCTCAGGCGCGTGCCGCCGCTTAAGCCTGCCGCTAAGGTGCTGCTCGACGCCCCCTGCTCAGGGACCGGCACGCTGCGCGGCAACCCCGAGATCCGGCTGCGGGTGACCGAGGAAGCGATAAAAGAGCTGGCCGCGCTGCAACGGCAGTTGCTTGCTACCGCCGTAGCACTGACTGCGCCGGGCGGCACGCTGGTCTACGCGGTCTGCGCCCTAACGCCCGACGAGGGCGACGAAGTTGTCGCTGCGGCTATGGCATGCTATCCCGAACTGCGTGCGGATAAACTCTCCTTGCCCCTCCCTCACCGCATCACCGGCCACGGTGCCGCGGTGCTCCCTGTCGAGGGCCTGGACGGGTTCTATCTGGCGCGTCTTGTCAAGGATCCCTAGCGCTGAAGGTGTGGGAAGGGGGTGCTGTCGAGGGCAGGTTTAAGCGGCAACGTTGCTTAGTGGAGCGCGTGGTTGCACTATGCAACCACTTTGTGATAGGTTTTGGCCATGCCTACGCTTCATGTTCGTAACGTGCCCGAGGAGCTGCACCAAGGGCTTCGGCGCCTGGCGGAACGCAAGCACCGCTCCCTCAGCGCCGAAGTGATTGCCCTCTTGGAGCAGGCTCTAAGCGCGGAGGAGATGAGGGAAGCACAAGAGCACCTGCTGGCCTCGATCCGCAGGCGGCGCTCGCTGATCACTTCAACAGCCGATGTCGATAGTGTAGGCTTGCTCCGCGAGGATCGTGCCAGGTGAATGCCTGCGTCATCGATGCTAGCGTCGGCATCAAACTCCTTCTGGCAGAGAACTTAAGCGACCGGGCCGACGCTCTGTTCGCCTGCTTAGTTACCGACCCACCGAGTTGCTTTTATGGCTCGAGCCCCCAGCCTGATCCCTCTTAGCGAGCGCGTCTACTACCTCCCTGGCAGCGTCAACTGCGCGGTGGTGGTGGGCGAAGGCGGCCAGGCCGTGCTGATCGACACCGGGCAGGACAAGGACCACGGCCGACGCCTGGCCCAAGCCTGCGAGGCGCAAGGCGTTAAGCCGGCAGCCATCGCCAACACCCACTCGCACGCCGACCACTACGGCGGCAACGACTACCTGACGCGCAGCCTGGGCCTGCCGGTCTACGCTCCCCCGTTTGAGGCCGGCATCATGCAAGAGCCCTACCTCGAGCCGGTCTATCTGTTTGCGGGGGCCAAACCCCCTGCCGAAATGCTCAACAAGTGGCTATTAGCCAAGCCCTCGCCGGTCGATTACCTGCTGGCACCAGGGGAACTTGAGCTGTTCGGCATTACCATCACGGTACTAGACACCTCCGGCCATGCCCACCGCCACTACGCTTTGCAGGTCGATGACGTGCTGCTCGCCGCCGATGCGGTGTTCGGCCTGGGCCTGCTGGAGAAGTACCCGCTCCCCTTTGGCCAAGATATCGGTCGGCAGCGGGCTAGCATGACAGCAGTAGGGACGCTTGGCGCTCGGGTGGTAGTGCCCGGCCACGGTGAGCCGACCGAGGAGGTCGGTGGCCTAGTAGCCGCCAACCTGGCCGCGCTCGACCGAGCCGCCGAGGTAGTCGCGGCGGCATGCACCGGCGTCGACAGTGCTACGGTGCTAAAAACCACCTGCGACGAGCTCGGCATCGCGATCAACGACCTGCCTCGCTACACGCTCAACCTCTGCACGGTGCAGGCTTATCTTAGCTACCTGCGCGAAACGGGCCGGGTGAGCTTTGAGCTGCGCGATAACCGGCTGTGCTGGCAGCGGGTCTAGTAGCGTAGCGCTAGGCGCGCTGTAGGCTAGGGCGCAAATGGGACGAGGGTCTGCTGCTCAAAGTCGAGGCGGAATACCCCGCCCCCGTCGGGGATCACTACCTCAAAGCGGGTTGGCTCCAGCCCGGCCCAGCGCTCGATCAGATAGCGCCCTGGCCGCAGCGGACCGGCAAACGGTGAAGCCTGGCGCACTCCGTCGAGGCGGACCATCTGACCTGGTGGCAACTCCCAAAAGAGCATGGTGTCAAAGAGCGGCCTTAAAGTCTCGTCTACCCGGCTGACGCGGAAGTTGCGCACCGTGACCGACACCGTCTTGGTCTCGAAGCCGGGCCGCGACAGCCGTACCGTGCGCATACCCGGCAGTGCCGGCACGGTGATGGGGCTCACTCCTACCTCTCGTCCCTCGACCGTTACTGCCGCTGTAGGGGTGCTAACAACCTGGATGGTGCCGCCGCTGATCGGTGTCAAGAGGGCGGTGGTGAACTCGCTGCGATCGGCTTCTAGGGTCACGGTGGAGGTCCAGAGCAGGTAGCCGTCCTTGCGCAGCTCGAGCTGGTAGCGGCCCGGTTGCAGCAAGAGCGGCTCGAGCCGGCCGGTGCGGCCCATTAACAGGCCGTTGACGAAGACGGCAGCGCCCTCCGGCTGGCTGCTGATGAACCAGCTGGCCGTCCCACCGACGAGCCTTGGAGCCGGGCTGATAAACTCCGTCACCGCTTCGGCCAGGACCCGGGCTACCGCCGGCAGACTCGCCTGGTCAAACGACTGGGTGATAAGGTCCGAGGCCCGGCGGGTTTGGGCGTTAACTGCCAGGATGGTGACCGAAAACCGCTTGTCCTCGCTTGGCGACACCTCGCCGCTCACGCCGTAGCGCCCCTGCTCGAGCTCGGTAAAAAAGATGGCTAGCTCGACATCTAGGCTCCCGGCGATGCCGCGGGTAATAACCTCGCCGGGGAGGATAGCCAGGCCGCTCTGCTGCGCCAGCTCGGCTCGGAACGCGGCCACCAGCTCCACCACAACCGTGTCCGGCACTTCGCCCCGGCTCCCGAACGTCGGCACTACCACCTGAGCCTGCCCCAAAGCGAGGAGCGCCAGCGCTAATAGCGCCAATAGCACCGAGCGGCAGCAGACCAGCATCCCCTTTAGTATAGCCGCCCCGGTGCGATTGGGGGGTGTTAATGTAAGGCGGCTATGCGAATTCTGGTGCTAAGCGACATTCACGCCAACCAGATCGCCTTCGAGGCGGTGCTGCGGCACGCCGGGCGGCAGCGCTGGGACAGGGTGCTGTTCCTGGGTGATGTGGTGGGCTACTACCCCGAACCCGAGGCGGCTACCCGCACGCTGCGCGAGTTGCAGCCTGAGCCGGTGCTGGGCAATCACGATGCTTTGCTGCTCGAGCTGGTTAACAACCCGGAGCCCGGTCCACGCAGTGACAGCCTGGTCCATGAGGTGCTTGACAGACACCGGCAGTGCCTATCAGGTGAGAGCCTGGCCTTCTTGCAGACCTTTCAGCCGCGCTTGCAGGGCGATAACTGGGAAGCCACCCACGGCGCGCTGCGCCATCCCTGGGAGTATCTGGCTAGTTTGCCGAGCGCGCAAGCCAACCTTCCGCTCTTGAGCACCGACCTCTGTCTGGTCGGTCACACCCATGTGCCCATGATCTACGCCTGCGTGCAGACTGAGAAGGGCAACCTGTGGCGCACCGTGCCGTTTCGGGGCGAACGCGCTATCTACCGCCTGCCACCCAAAGCCAAAGTATTTTTTAATCCTGGCTCGGTTGGCCAGCCTCGCGATGGGGTACCGCTGGCCAGCTACGCCATCTTCGATGAAGAGCTGCGAGTGATCGAGCTGTTCCGCGTCCCCTTTGACCTGCTGGCAGTGCAGCGGCAGGTGCGCGAGCAAGGTTATCCCGAGGCGCTGGCCGTCCGGTTGGAGGTGGGCCGATAGTCGCGCCCTTCGGTCACGATCGCCCTCGCGCCCTGCTGCGCCGCCTCCGCGCTCACACCCTGCTGTTTGTCGGTCCGGATGGCGTCGGTCGCCGCCAGGTGGCTCGCTGGTATGCTGCCTGGCTCAACTGCGCCGCCCCGAGCTCGGAGCCGTGCGGGCGCTGCGCTAGCTGCCTGGCTATGCAGCAGGGTACCCATCCTGACTACCGCGAGGTGGCACCCGAGGCCACCACCCAGAGTGGCCGCGCCAGCCGCCGCCTGCAGCTGCGCATCGGCGACCTGGTGCCGCGCCAAGGGCCGGGCGAGAACCCCGATCCGCTGGGGCCGTGGCTGATGCACCGCCCTAGCTATCGGCGCCGGGTTGGGGTTATCGACCAGGCTGAGGCGCTGACTGAGCAGGCCGCCAACGCCTTCTTGAAGATGCTGGAGGAGCCGCCTAGCTACACTATGCTGATCTTGATAGCCGGTAGTGAACAGGCGCTGTTGCCGACCGTGGCCTCGCGCGGCACCCCGGTGCGCTTCGGGCCGGTGTACCGCGGCGCGAGCAACCACCCGGCGGCGCGGCTGGGGCGGATCGGTGACATCATCAGCGCCGAGGCCAACCAGGAGGCCTTTACCGAGCTAGTGGCGCTCATCGATGACTACCTGGCGGCCATCCCGCGAGGGCTAGACCAGGCGCTGCTGAGCGCCGACGCGCTGGAGAAGCGCTGGAGTGCCGAACTCGACTTCGATCTGCCCGAGCTGCTGCGGGCCCGCCTCAGCGGCTGGCCCGCTCCGGCTTATGGCGAGGCGCTGGCGGCGCTCGACCACTGCGAAACCGCCTTAGCCGCCTACGCTTCGCCAGGACTGGCAGTTCAGGTATTGACGCTGACCTTGCGCGACATCGCTCGCCGCTACTCCTGAGCCTCGGCCAGGTCGAGGCTGGTACCGCCTTTGAGGCACGCCACCGCCTCGGCTGGATACTCCTCGTAACCCCCTTCATCGGTCTCCAGCCCGACGGTCTGTTTCAGCGGATTGAGCTTAATAATCCGCCCGCAGGTTCCTGACTCGGTATGGCAGGCGCGCACACCTTTCTTGGGCAGTCCGCGCAGCAGCTCCTGGTACATCTCGTGCTCGTACTGCAAGCAGCACATTAAGCGGCCGCACCGCCCGCTGATCTTGTCAGGATTCAAAGGGAGCTGTTGGTCGCGGGCCATGCGGATGGAGACCGCGCTGAAGCTCTGCAGCCAGGTCGAGCTGCACGAGCCCATGCCGCACGCGCCCAAGGTTCCCAGGATGCGCGCTTGGTCACGCGGTCCGACATTGCAGAACTCGATGCGCGCCTGGGTGTGCGGCAGCAGCGCCTGAGTCAGCACCCGGAGCGGCACCTGCTCCTCGGCGGTGTAGCTAATCACCAACACCTGCTCATCGAGCGTAAACTCCAGGCTGATGAGCTTGAGGCGCTGTTCGCGCGCTCTGGCGCGCAGCAGCCACTTAAGGGACTCGGCCTGGAGCCGCAAGGCTTCGTACTGCTCCAGGTCCTCAGGGAGCGCTTGGCGGATGTAATGGCCGCTCGGTTTGGCGTGCTCGGTGATATTGGTCCGCACCAGGCCCAGCTCGAGCCCGCGCCGGGTGCTGACCACACAGCGCGTTCCGACCTTCGGCGGGGTGGGGGGGGCCTCCAGGTAGTGCAGCTTCGGGCCGTTATCAAACCGAACGCCGATGCATTCGGGCATAAGACCTCCTCAGACGCCGCGGGCCGCAGCCCTAAGGCGTGTAGGGCTATCGTAGCGTAACGGGTCATGGGTAATGGGTGATGGGTGAAAGGATGTCGCGAGAGGTCGGGCCGAAATCACTCTCGCTCCGCTTTTCCGCAGGGAGGCTCAGTTGTGAGCTGGCAGCTTGTCAGCAAAGGCTTAGCTGCCTAGCTGACTGGCTCGAGCCTACCGAGACTTTTCACATCGTTTTCTGCTAATATCAGGTGTCGGTTCGTCGTTTGGCGCAACGACTTTGAGGAGGATCTAAGTGCTAGCTCTACCGTGCCTTATTCAAGGCGGCATGGGCGTTTCAGTCTCCAACTGGCGCCTAGCCAGAACTGTATCCCTGCTGGGACAATTGGGAGTGATCTCGGGCACCGCCATGGACACCGTAATGGTGCGCCGCCTGCAAGACGGCGACCCCGGCGGGCTGGTGCGCCGGGCGCTGGCTGCGTTCCCCTTCCAGCAGTGGGTCAAACCGGTGTTGGAAAGGTACTTCTGCCCTGAGGGCCGAGGGGACAGGCCCTACTTGCGCGTCCCTATGCCGACCGGCCTGGGCGATACCGCCTCGCAGATGCTGCATGCGCTGGGCAGCTATGTCGAGGTCTTTCTGGCCAAGGAGGGGCACCACGGGCTGGTGGGGATGAACCTGCTGACCAAGCTGCAGCTCCCTACCCTGGGCGCGCTCTACGGGGCCATGCTGGCTAAGGTCGATTATGTCCTGATGGGGGCGGGCATCCCCCGTGAGATCCCTGAAGCCCTCGACAGGCTGGCAGCCGGCGAGACTGCCTCGCTTAAGCTCGACGTGACCGGCTGGACAGGCGCGGAGGCGGCGCGGCTAAGGTTCAATCCCCAGGAGATCGCCGGTCAGGCTCAGACCATTAAGCGCCCCAGCTTTCTGCCCATTATCGCTTCCAACTCGTTGGCAACCCTGCTGGCCCGCAAGGTGACCGGCAGCATCCAGGGCTTTGTGATCGAGGGCCCCACCGCCGGCGGGCACAACGCCCCGCCCAGAGGGACGCCGGTCTTTGATGAGCGCGGTCAGCCGGTCTACGGCGAGCGCGATGTGGTCGATCTGGAGCAGATCAAGGCCTTGGGGTTGCCGTTCTGGCTAGCGGGCGGCGCGGGTTCGCCTGAAGCCCTGCAAGAGGCCCTGGATCGGGGCGCGGCGGGCGTTCAGGTAGGGACGCTGTTTGCCTACAGCCAGGAGTCGGGCTTTGAGCCGGGCCTCAAGCGGAGGATTCTCGAGCAGGCGGCCAGGGGCGAGGTGAAAGTCTTTACCGACCCCAGAGCCTCGCCTACCGGCTTCCCCTTCAAGGTGGCGGAGGTCGCGGGCACACTCTCGCAACTTGAGGTCTACCAGGGCCGCACCCGAGTCTGCGATCTGGGCTATCTGCGTGAGCCCTACCAGGTAAAGGAAGGCAAGATCGGCTTCCGCTGTGCCTCTGAGCCGATCGACCAGTACCTGGCCAAAGGCGGCGAGCTCGCCCACACTGAAGGCCGCAAGTGCTTGTGCAATGCGCTGATGGCGGCGGTAGGGCAGGGGCAGCTGCAAAAAGGTGGCCATGAGGAGTTGCCGCTGGTAACCAGCGGCGACGAACTGGAGCGGATCGGCGCTTTTGTCAGGCGGTTTGGCCTGGACTATAGCGCGGCTGATGTAGTGGGGTACTTGCTCAATTCGATTGCGGCCCCCAAGGTGGCTGTAGCCGGGTAGGGCTACCGGCTCAGCGCCACTAGCAGCGCAAAGTCGTCGGGTGCTAAGGGGTCGTCCAGTGCAGCCTTGTTACGCCTGCTAGCGCCGCAGCGCTCACAGCGGAAAAGGATCACCCAGCCCTTCTTGCCGCTGTGCTCGACCCCAACCGGCACCAGCAGCCCGCCGCAGTCGCTGGCGCGGTCGCCAGGGTTAATATCTACGTGTTGCGAGTGCAGGCAGTACGGGCAGTGGTTGCGGCAGCCGCCCTGCAGCGGCGGCACCTGGCGCCCGCAGCGATGGCAGCTAAACGGCTCGTTGCGGGCCACAAAGCGCTTGACGGTTATACCCCCGCGAGATGCTCGAGCGCCCCTAGGGCGTGCAGCGTAGTGCGTACCTCGCGCAGCAGCGCCAGGCGCCGGCGGCGCACAGTAT
>Ga0207950_100620_pt1 | contig 11406 bp, 14 predicted proteins | sample Subbio11_8B_AprC_FD_184814 | JGI IMG/M metagenome (GOLD analysis project Ga0207950, IMG submission 184814) | Serpentinite rock and fluid subsurface biosphere microbial communities from McLaughlin Reserve, California, USA - CR11_8B_AprC (SPAdes) | ecosystem: Environmental > Terrestrial > Deep... | reverse complement strand
AGCTTTACGAGCGGTGGCGAGATGCCTGCGGCTGCGAAAGCGGCGCAATACAGCCCACAACCCTTCAAAGAACCCATTTTTGAACTCATTGAAGATGCGGATATCGGGCTCGATATCCAGTCCGATGCGCGCCCATTTTAATCCATGTTTACTCGTCCATTTTTTGAACTCGCGATATCGTTTCACTGCCAGTGGGGCATTATCGAGATTGAACCAATAGCCTTGATCATGAGGTAGAAGTAGCCAGGCAGTTAAAGGAATCCCATAATCGTTCAATCGTTTGACTATTTCTGCACGTTGATCGGAAAAATCCATCAACCCAAGTGCGATTCCCGCTCTCAATTGGGTTAATATAGATAGTATTTCTTGATGTTTGAACAAGTGAACCAGTGATTCCGAATCTAGTTCACAAGCGAATGTGAGGTTTGGTTTACGGTTTAAGTGCATCGATTAATGGATCCTTGGGAAGGTTTTTTCGGCCAATGCAATCGCTCCAAGAACACCAGCCCGCCCGCCCAACCCAGGAGCGACAATATATTGGTCAATCTGATCGAGTATGGCTGGGGAATGGACATACCTGTTTAAATTTTGAAGGACTTTCAATCGGATGGTTGGCAATAAGGTATGTTGTTGCATAACACCTCCACCCAATATGATCCGCTGGGGAGAGGTGATACAAATAATATCGTTTAGGGCTAATCCAATATAATGTGCCACCAAATCCCATGCAGGGTGATCCTTAGGGAAGGTTTCGGCTGATTGACCGTATCGGTCTTTTAATGCTGGTCCACTACACAAACCCTCTAAGCAATCGCCGTGAAAAGGGCAAACCCCTTGATAAAGGTCTTGGAGCGGGTCGCGGGGTATCCGTAAATGGCCCATCTCTGGATGTACTAAACCATGGTGAGGTTCGCCAGAGACGATCAAGCCTCCGCCGATGCCAGTACCGATGGTGAGATAAACAAAACATTTTAACCCCTGGGCTGCTCCCCACACCATTTCTCCAAAAGCGGCCGCATTAACATCGGTATCAAGAACCGTTGGAACGCCGGTTTGTTCTTGGATATTTCGGACGAGATCGGTGAATGCCCACCCGGGTTTAGGAGTAGCAGTTATTTTTCCATAATGGAGAGAAGATGGGTTGAGATCGAGGGGTCCAAAACTACCGATCCCGATACCATCCAAGCGCCGGTTATTTTTTATCAAAAAGTGGCGAAAGAAGTCGATGGCTGCGCTTAACGTCTCATCAGGCTGAGTGGTTGGAATGCGCGCTTCCGCCTGGATATTTTCTGGGGAGTTACCGATTGCACAAACAAACTTGGTTCCCCCTGCTTCTATCCCGCCATACAATGCCATTTTCTGTCTCCTGATTTGTATCGATCCGTCGCCCTTGGATCATTCGAACCTGGTTTTCAGGTGATGGGAGGATTATTTTCGGGTTGAGGTGTTTCAACAATGGGTGGTACTGGCTGACTTTCCATAGAAGAGATGCGTCGTTCGGCGTCTTCTAATTTCAATTTTGTCTCATTCAGGTTCTTTTCTAAGGATTCGATGGTTTTCTTTTTACCGGTAAGCTGCCATTTATTGCGGATAACGGTGGGTAATATCGTCAGCAATCCAATGATCACACCGATGGCCACCGACAATAATAGAACCAAAGCCAAGGATTGGTCAAACTGCCAAACAATGAAGGATACCGTTACCGCTGCTGTGTTCTGCAAAGCAAAAATAACAGCAATAATTGCCACAATTAATGCAAGGATGAGGAATACTGTGACCATTGTTATCTACCCTCCTGATGATTGTGCACCGGGTTGATTATCTCACACTCCTGAGCAGGATGGTAACTTCAATCATTGCTGTATAAAAATGCCATCCCAACTGCACCCGGACCTATATGTACCCCCAAGGTCGGGCTAATGGTAGAGATGAAAGTTTCTTTTATCCGATGCTTGCCCAGGCGTACGCTTGCGATTTCGAGCAGTTGTTGGGCAAGTTGGGGGATATCGGCGTAAAGGCCTGCCAGGCGGATATGTTTGCAATCACCTACCTTTTGGTCGATTAATTCCACCACTCGCTGCATGGCTCTACTCATCGTCCGCACCCGTTCGACCGCATCAATTATCCCATTGCGGGTTTCCAGGATTGGATGAATTTTTAATAATGATCCTAAAAACGCAGCCGCGCCGCCGATGCGCCCGCCGCGGTGCAAGAATTCCAGCGTACCTGGAATAAAGTAAATATGAGTATGAGCGCGGATTTTCTCGGCAATTGCAACGCACTCCTTCAAAGCGGCGCCTTTAATTACTGCACGGGCAGCCTCCACAACCTGAAACGCCATTGCGGCGGAGCTGGTCATCGAATCGACTATTACGATTTTTCCGCTGGCAATTTCCTGGGCTGCCTGTTTGGCAGAATCAATCATCCCCGAAACACGCCCGGAAACATGGATGCTCAATATTTCAAAACCCTGTTCCAGCAAGTTTCGATAACAATGCACGAATTCCTGTGTAGTCACTTGGGAGGTCCGTGGGGTTTCGGTCGTTGTTTTCAAGCGTAAGAAAAATTCAGTGGGTTGTATATCGACGCCGTCTTTATAGGTTTTTTCACCCCAGATAACGTGGGCAGGTAAGACATAGATGGGCAAGTTATTTTTCAACTCTTGAGGAATGCAGGCGGTGCTATCGGTTACGACGGCTATTTTTTTCATACTTGGGCAACTCCCGTAAGTGGATAAAATTCATGACCAATACAAACTAATTATATCTGTTATCTTAATCGATGTCCGTTGTAAAATGGACATAAGATCGTACGAGGAGTTGCGATACAAATCAATTTACCCGGTTTGCTCCTTTATCAAAAAGGTCTTTTGCAGTTTGCTCCTCTAAAGGTTAAAATTGGATTTGGAGGTAAACTTTGACCCAAGTAACTGTGCGTGACCTGATGGACCTGCTGCCCGAATTTTTCCTGCCCAAAGCGGCTTTAGATTCCCAGGCAGTGATTTTTTTCGATCTGGATGGCGAAAATGGGGGACAATGGATTGTAACGATTGATAAAGGCCAGTGCACCGTCGTCGAAGGACAGAGCGGGCATCCCGACTTGACAGTACGGGCTAATGCTCAAGATGTATTGGATATGTTTAGCGGGGCGATGGACCCAACGCGAGCATACCTTACTGGCAAATTACAGTTGAGCGGGAATATGAGCCTGGCTTTGCGCCTAAGCGGCTTTTTCGAAGTCGATCGCGAACGACTCAAGTCTTTTAGACGTGGAAATCAAAGATAGGGTCGTGCAGAAGCGGGGAAATAACGAATGGAAATTAATATAACCCCCAATCCATATCCACGCCTTCTTCCATCATAGAAAAATCCCAAACCTCCATACCCAATACAATTCCAACAGGAATTTCGAGAGCTTCCTCCCCTTTTACGCGAGTCATGTCGATTAAGGCGGGTCCGTATGGGCAAAATGGGGTTGTTAGGATCATGCGAATTTCGGCTTGATGATCTTCCAGGCGAACATTCCGTATCAAGCCGAGCTGAACAATACTCAAGCCAATTTCTGGGTCGAGAACTTGATTGAGCGCGTCGCGCAATTTGATGGATTCTTCGGGGTGGGTGGTTTCTGCATCCCACACCGCTCGGTTGGTGCCAGGTTTTTCATTCATGGGCAGATTTGGATTCTTTCTGAATTGGGATGATATAGGTACAAAAGTTGTCTCCCGAAAGGACGCAGTTGGTCTTGTGAACGGGCATAGCCATAACGGTGGAAATGATCGTTTGGTCAACTACGCAGATTTCAGGATGAGCTTGGCTGACGTGGATATAGGGGCATGTGATTTCGTTGAAACGAAACGACTCGCCTACTTTTTCCCATTCTACAATAAATCCCTCTTCAGCCAGGAGGTTTTTTAAAAAGTCTAGTTTACCTTCAGCGGGCATATTTTCTGTGGTCTGTCGATGTTTTTCGGCCAGGTCTTTCGCCATTTCGGAAAAAATATTGGTTACGGTAGCGGCTGGAAGGGTTTCTTTCATGTGACCGAGCAAGCGATTGGCCAACCGAAAATAACGGGTAGGGAATTTCTCATATCCTTGTTCTGTGAGAAAATATACCAGCCGCGGACGACCGACGCCATGTCGTTCTTCCTCGGCTATAACCAATCCTTCGGCCAACATACTGTTGAGATGGTGCCTCACTGAAATGGAATTAATCCCAACCGCATCTGCAAGGTGGTTAATGGTGGAGCGCGGGTAATTAAGCAAAGTTTGAAGGATTTTTTCACGCGTACTTTTCATAATTAATGTCTCTGTCTCACCTATCCATTCAGCTTTATCACCAAGTAGTAAAGGAAGTATATCAAAGCCAGATAAATTTGTCAATAATAAGAAATATATAATAAATATTGACCTAATTCGGTTTCTATGCTATAATCCACGCGATGTCCAAAATAGGAGAATCAAAGAGTATAAAAGCTAAAGATGAGGGTGTCTTAGCGCCCAATAAACGGTTCAATTCATCTAGGAGTGGCTATTAAATGTCCGAGTTAATCATTCGCAACCTCAAAGTAAACATCGATGGTAAAGAAATCCTCAAAGGGGTCAACCTTACCCTTCCCAACGGCGAGGTTCATGCGGTTATGGGACCGAATGGGACGGGTAAATCGACCCTGGCATACACTTTAATGGGTCATCCTGCATATGAGGTCACAGAAGGTGATGTTCTCTATAATGGCCATAATATTATCGAATTGGAGCCGGATGAACGATCCCGATTAGGAATTTTCCTTGCATTTCAGTACCCTGTAGCAATTCCGGGGGTGACTGTGGCGAACTTTCTTAGGACGGCGGTCAATTCTCGCCGGCGAGCAGAAAATCCCGAGGACAAGGGTATGCCGATTCCGGAATTTCGAAAATTCCTTAAAGCAAAGATGGAATTACTTAAAGTAGATTATTCTTTTGCCGGGCGTTATTTAAACGACGGTTTTTCTGGCGGCGAAAAAAAACGAGCCGAAATTCTCCAAATGGCGGTTTTGAAACCGGAAATTGCAATTTTGGATGAGACTGATTCGGGTTTGGACATCGATGCTTTGCGGATCGTTTCGGATGGTGTAAACACCCTCCGCGGCCCAGGGCTGGGTGTGCTATTAATAACCCATTATCAACGAATATTGAATTATATAAAGCCCGACGTAGTGCATGTAATGATAGACGGTCGAATTGTTGAGACCGGTGGTGCGGATTTAGCTCTACACCTTGAAGAGCACGGTTATGACTGGGTGCGCGAAAAAGTTGTAAATGGTTCTGCGGCAGCCTAATCTCCCGAGTTGCTTCAGAATTTGAACTGGTAGAGGAGGTTAATGATGACTATTGATCCGAAAACGGATTTTTTAGAGGACCTTTCGCAATATCGCTACGGATTTCATGATGCCGACACTTCGGTGTTTAAGACAAGCAAAGGTCTGAATGAAGAGGTTGTACGTCAAATATCTCAGCTAAAAGGCGAGCCGGAATGGATGTTGACCTTTCGCCTTAAGGCGCTTAAACATTTCCAACAGCGGGCGATCCCTACCTGGGGGGCCGACCTTTCCCATTTGGACCTGGATGATATTTATTATTATGTTCGACCTGCAGAAAAATCCAGTGGTTCGTGGGAGGATGTGCCAGATTCCATCAAAACCACTTTCGACCGCCTGGGGATCCCAGAGGCGGAACAAAAATTCCTGGCTGGCGTTGGCGCGCAGTACGAATCGGAAATGGTTTATCACAGCATCCAGGAACACCTCGAGAAACAAGGCGTGATTTTTCTCAGTATCGAGGATGGTTTACGGCAACACCCAGACCTGTTTCGCGAATTCTTTAGCACGGTAATCCCGATCGAGGATAACAAATTCGCTGCCCTCAATAGTGCAGTGTGGTCAGGCGGCTCTTTCGTATATGTACCCAAAGGGGTAAAAGTAGATCTGCCTTTACAGGCCTATTTCCGATTAAACATCGCCAATATCGGACAATTCGAGCGCACTTTGATCATTGCGGACGAAGGTTCTCAAGTCCATTACGTGGAAGGTTGCACAGCTCCGCAGTACACGACCGATTCGTTTCATAGTGGGGTGATCGAGATTGTGGTTAAAAAAGGTGCCCGGGTGCGGTATACGACCATCCAAAACTGGTCTACCAATGTGTATAACCTGGTGACCCAGCGGGCGATTGTTGAAGAAAACGGCACGATGGAATGGGTGGACTGCAACTTAGGATCTAAAGTTACGATGAAATACCCATCCTGTTATCTTATGGGTTCTGGGGCGCGTGGTGAGATCCTTTCGATGGCGTTTGCCGGACCAAACCAATGGCAGGATGCAGGCGGTAAAGTCGTCCATTTTGCACCGCATACCAGCAGCAAAATTACCTCCAAATCGATTAGCAAAGGCGGTGGGAGAGTCTCTTACCGCGGTCTGCTCAAAGTTCATAAGGGTGCGGTAGATGTGCGATCGAATGTGGTATGTGACGCCCTTCTCCTGGATTCCCAATCGCGTTCAGATACGTATCCCTATATTGAGATCGATGAAGAAGATGTAAATATCGGCCACGAGGCGTCAGTTTCAAAGGTCGGGGAAGAGCAGTTGTTCTATCTGATGAGCCGCGGTTTGAGCGAAGCCGAGGCAACCACAATGGTCGTATCCGGCTTCATCGAGCCGCTGGTAAAAGAACTGCCGATGGAATATGCGGTTGAAATGAACCGATTGATCCAACTTCAAATGGAAGGCTCCATCGGATGATGCCGACGACTGGCAAGAAGGCGCAAAATTTTAAACAACAAGAGAGCTAACTCGCAATGACGAAAGAAACTCCAAGAATCGTAACCCGGACACGAAGACGCGAAGAATCCATTATTTCGGACTTTAACTTCACTACAGAATTGGTGCGTACTATTGGACTAAGCGAAAATTTAAAAAATTTCCGACGGCAAGCCTGGGAAACCTACCAATCCTTACCGATGCCGACAACAAAGGATGAACCCTGGCGTCGTACCGATTTGCGTGGTCTTCAATCGGATCGATTTCGCCTACCAAGCAAAGATGAGTACCTGGATTTAGCACCTTTGCCTGAATACCTCACCAAGCCGATAGCTGACCGAGAACACGCCGGCGAAGTGATTTTACTGCCTGGCGGTAAGAAATTGGCATTAGCAAAAGAACTGGCGGATCAAGGCGTAATCTTCACCGACTTGATCACTGCGGAAATGAAGTACCCCCAAATCCTGGATGGGATCATCGGAAAGGTTGTCAAACCGAATGAGGGAAAATTTGCGGCTTTGGCAGCGGCGCTTTCAGACAGTGGCGTATTGCTTTATGTACCGCGGGGTGTCGTAATCGATCAGCCGTTACACAGCCTGATCTGGGGTCCGGGTGTAGGTCTGGCGCACATTTCGCATATTTTAATTTGGCTCGAAGAAGGCGCAAGTGCGACTTATGTGCACGAATATGCTTCACCGACCGAGAGTGGGCAGACTTTACATGCCGGGATTATTGAAGTATTTGTGGGTACTGGCGCAAATTTGCGTTTTGTTGAACTACAATCGTGGGGCGAAAACGTTTGGAATTTTACCCATGAACGCAGCCGGGTCGAAAAAGATGGCAACCTGGATTGGGTTTTCGGGACCATTGGCGGAAATTTGACGAAAAATTTTGCGGATCTTGACCTGACCGGAAGAGGAAGTACAGGCCGGATGTCTGGGTTTTACTTCACGGATGGAAATCAGCACCTGGATTACGATTCCCAGCAAAACCACCTGGCACCAAACACAACGAGTGACTTGTTGTTCAAAGGTGCCCTTATCGATAGCAGCCGGGTGGTTTGGCAAGGAATGATCTATGTGGCCCCGGGTGCGATGAAAACCGATGGGTATCAGGCAAACCGGAATTTGGTACTCAGTCGAAAAGCACGCGCTGACTCCATTCCAGGTCTTGAGATCCTCGCAGATGATGTCCGTTGTACGCATGGCGCAACGGTAGGTAAGATTGATCAAGATCAGGTATTTTACCTGCGAGCGCGAGGCATCCCCAAGGTTGAAGCGGAACGTTTGATCGTTGAAGGATTCTTCGACCCTATCATGCAGCGAATACCTTTTGAGGGAGTCCGCGAGCGTTTCCAGGAATCCATCCAGAAAAAGATGGAAATTTATCACGGGTAGGGTAAAACAATGAGTTGTAGGATGGGTTCAATTCTTTTAAAGGTTATGATAAAATTAAATGTTTGATCTTTGAAATTTTCAATACTTGGTTGGAGTGAACGTTATGACCAATATTCCCTTTATGCGCCCGCCCGAGCCAGAATCAACTTTCGAAGTTGGCGACACGGTTGAAGTATATTGCGATCATGAAAAGGGGGGACAACGTGTTCGCGGCTGGATGAAAGGGATAGTTGTTCAGGTGGATCCAAAAATGGTGGCAGTGCAGTTTCGGACAAAGGTATTTTTGACGGATGGTTGGATGGTCCCAGACTTTATTTTGTGGTTTCCACAAAATTCACATCAAATCCGTTTTCCACAAAAGAGAGGCTCTAAAGCAGAACTGGCAAACCAGGACTGAAAATCGCATGGTTTAAATCAGGTTTTTTATGAAGCCGACCATCACTGGCAGACTCGATGTAGAACGCCTCCGCATGGATTTCCCGATCTTGTTGCGCGAGATTACCCCAGGCAATCGACTGGTTTATCTTGATTCAACCGCCACAACCCAAAAGCCGCTGGATGTCCTCCAGGCGATGGATGACTATTATCGGCGGAGCAATGCGAATATTCATCGCGGTGTCCATACCTTAGCCGAAGAAGCGACTGCTCTTTATGAAAATGCCCGCGAAAGAATTGCGGAATTTATCGGGGCTCGAAAATCGTGTGAAGTTATTTTTACCCGCAATGCAACCGAGGCCATTAATTTAGTGGCCTTTAGCTGGGGACGAAAAAATCTGGCGCCTGGTGATTTGATCATCCTGACTGAAATGGAACACCATTCCAATCTGGTGCCATGGCAAATGCTTGCCCAAGAAATTGGATTGAAACTTGAATTTATCCCAGTTACTGACGATGGATTACTGGATTTAACGGTTTTCAAACAACTCATCGCGAGACAGCCAAAACTGGTCACATTTACACACATGTCGAATGTATTGGGGACGGTCAATCCAGCAACGGAGATCATTCGCTTAGCCCATGCGGTGGGGGCCGTTGTTTTGGTGGATGGCGCCCAATCCGTTCCGCATTTGCCGGTCAATGTGCAAGAATTAGACATGGATTTCCTGGTGTTCTCGGCTCATAAAATGTTAGGTCCAACCGGTATAGGAGCCCTTTATGGCAAGGAATCCTTACTCGATCGTATGCCGCCTTACCAAGGCGGTGGTGACATGATCAAGAAAGTTTACCTGCGAACTTTTACAGCCAATGATTTACCCCATAAATTTGAGGCCGGCACCCCCGCGGTGGCCGAAGCTGTCGGGTTTGGTGCGGCTGTGGATTACCTAGCACAAATCGGAATGGATGCAGTAGCAAACCATGAACACGATATCATCGGCTACGCGCTGGAAGTATTGAGCGAAGTCGATGGTTTAAGAGTTTATGGCCCGCCTGCAAATCAAAAAGGAGCGGTTGCTGCCTTTACCCTGCAAGGGGTGCATCCACATGACATTTCCCAAATTCTCGATCGGGAAGGGATCGCAGTACGGGCAGGTCATCATTGCGCAATGCCGCTGCACGATAAACTGGGCCTGCCAGCGACCACTCGGGCTAGTTTTTATCTCTATAATACATGGGAAGAAGTCGACCGCCTGGCAGCAGGGTTAGCCACGGTAAAGAAAATCTTTGGTTAATTGAGTATCCAATGGACGATTTATACCGTGAATTGATCATCGAACGTTATAAAGAACCTCATTATCAAGGCGAGTTGGACCCAAGCGATATTTCTTTTGAAGATGAAAACCCTTTATGTGGAGATCATATCCGGGTTGATTTGCGTATAGATGACCAAAACCGGATCAAAGAAGCAGCTTTCAGCGGTCATGGGTGTGCGATTTCAATGGCCAGTGCGGATTTGCTCCTGGAAACCCTCATCGGCAAGTCAGTAGAGGAAGTTAAAAATCTTACCAAAGAGGACGTACTTGATTTACTAGGTATTGAACTTGGGCCAGTACGTTTAAAATGTGCCTTGTTGCCGCTCAAGGTTATCAAAGCGGGGGTTTATGGTTTAGGCGTAGCGAGCGACAGCTTGATTGAAGGTTGAGTGGAAATGGCTGAGGAATTTGACCCAACCCATTATGACTTTTATGTTGTGGCTGCAACAGGAGATATTCCACCCGGGGAACGCCTTTTTCTTGAAATGGGTGATCTAGCAGTTGTCATATTTAATATCGCCGGCAAACTTTTCGCAATCGGGGACGTTTGCACCCATGATGGCGGCCCGCTCGGAGATGGTGAATTAGATGGTTACCAGGTGATTTGTCCCCGCCACGGCGCTCGTTTCGACGTAAGAAATGGGGTTGCCCTAACTTTGCCGGCTGTCCAGGATACCCCTCATTTTCCGGTGCGGGTCAATGGTGACGAAATTGAATTAGGTGTGCCGATCTAATTTTCTGTTCGTGCCCCTGGTACACATCCAAAGGAACCCACAACCCGCAGAATATCAAAACCTTCAGCGAATCTACGTTCGCAAATAGCTCCATTTCGAATTAAAGTAGCGCGGGTAATCTCAGGATTGAAATAATACGAGTTGGTGTAGGTTTTGTATTTATGGAGGGCTGCAATTTTATTATCGACGTCGTTTTCGTTTACTTCGACCAGAAAACTGGGAAAGAAGCCATAGCTTGAACGGATCACGTCAAAACCCAGGACCGTGGTACCACGAAATGCACGCAAGGTTTCCTCGGTTACTGTGGCGTGATCCTGGTGGATATCGGCTTTCGTGTGAACAAAAATAATATCCGGCCGAAAACTACGATTAATCTGAATCATGAATTCCAGGATTTCCTGGCGGGAATGGGAAAAACGGCGAGTTTCAAATTCACCCACAACGATTTTTTCTTGAGGGACACCCAATACCGACATACTTTCATAATGTTCGGACACCAGGTTACCTAGGGCTGGGTTTTTTTGGTTGTCCGAAAGGGTAACACACAAAAGATCGGTTTGATCCTTGATGTGTGATATGAGTGCCCCACACCCAATTTCAATATCATCGGGATGCGCGCCAAGAAAGAGAACGCGCGCTCCGTAGAAAACCATATCTTGTCCCAAGGTATTTATTTGGTTGCGAGAATTCCGCCAACGACTTTGGTCATCACCAACTTGCCCTCTTTGGCTAATCGCCTTTTGGCCGTTTCTTCAATTTGACCCATGATGCGATTGAAATCTCCTTTATCCAGG
>Ga0207950_100615_pt1 | contig 11488 bp, 10 predicted proteins | sample Subbio11_8B_AprC_FD_184814 | JGI IMG/M metagenome (GOLD analysis project Ga0207950, IMG submission 184814) | Serpentinite rock and fluid subsurface biosphere microbial communities from McLaughlin Reserve, California, USA - CR11_8B_AprC (SPAdes) | ecosystem: Environmental > Terrestrial > Deep... | reverse complement strand
GGGCCGCGGCACGGATTGCTGCGCCAGGGCCGCGCCCGGCACGAGGGCGAGCAGGGCAGCGAGCAAGGCGCGGCGCGGACTCGTCATTGGCCGGCGGGCAGGGCCCGGGTGCCGCGGGCATCCTCGGGCGGGTTGGTGGCGACCATGCCCGCGGCGCCCTCGCGCCAGGCGCGCAGCGCCCAGCGGACGGAGGGGAAGGCGATGTCGTCCCACGGGATCTCGGCCCAGGCGAATCGGCGCACTTCGAGGCTTTCCGGTCCCGGCTCGAAGCCCGGCTGGTCGAGGCACGCGCGGAAGATCACTTGCACCTGGCCGATGCGGGCGATGGAATAGACCGCGAGGACGCCCTCGATGGCGATGCGGGCGCGCGCTTCCTCCCAGGCTTCGCGGCGGGCGCCTTCCTCGACCGTCTCGCCGAGTTCCATGTAGCCGGCGGGGATGGTCCAGTAGCCGGAGCGCGGCTCGATGGCGCGGCGGCAGAGCAGGACGGTGTCGCCCTCGGCCACCACCGAGCCGACGACGACCTTGGGGTTCTCGTAGGCGACATGCCCGCAATCGGGGCAGGTCAGCCTTTCGCGGTCGTCGCCTTCGGGGATTCGCCGGACGAAACGGGACATGCACAAATCATGGTTCCGCGCCCCGCTTCGCCGCAAGCGGCCATTGGCATCAGACCCTGAGGTCGAGCAGCGAGCCGCGCGGCAGCGCCGGGCCCGACGGCAGGGCGCCGGCCGGCGGGGCGGATTGCAGCACCCGCTGCGGGGCCGCCGCGGCCTGGATGAAATCGGCCGCCCGGTCCGGCGTGCGCTGCTGCTGGATGCCCGCGCTGCGGGTCACTTCCTGCGTGAAGGCGGCGAGGGAATTGAGGCTGAGCATGCGGAGCATTGTCCAGCCAAGGCGTGAAGAATGACTTATCAGGGGCCGGCTGGGCCGGCGGGCGGGACCGATGCGCATACTCCGACCCTGCGCCCAGGTGGCGTTAACCTTCCAGCAACCAATGGCTGCATTGCCGGGCGCCCGCCCGGCGGCGCGTCACGATGCGGAGAGCGCCGCGACCCCCGGCAGCGTCTTGCCCTCCAGCCATTCCAGGAAGGCGCCCCCGGCGGTCGAGACATAGGTCAGCCGGTCCGCCACCCCGGCGTGGCGCAGAGCGGCCACCGTGTCCCCGCCGCCGCCGATGGATTTCAGCGCCCCCGACTGGGTAAGCGCCGCCACCACCTCGGCCACCGCCACCGTCGCGGCGTCGAAGGGCGGCGTCTCGAAGGCGCCGAGCGGGCCGTTCCACACCAGCGTGGAGGCCGAGCGCAGGCGCTGCTCGATCGCCTGCTCGGTCTGCGGGCCGACATCGAGGGCCATGGCATCCGCCGGCACCGCGTCCACGCCGACGACGCGGGAGGGCGCGTTGGCCTCGAACCGCTCGGCCACCACCAGGTCCACCGGCAGCAGGATCTCGCAGGCGCCGGCCTTGGCGTCTTCCAGGATGGCGCGCGCGGTCCCGTGCAGCTCGGCTTCCTGCAGCGACCTGCCCACGCCATGCCCCTGCGCGGCGAGGAAGGTGTTCGCCATGGCGCCGCCGATGACGAGCACCTCCACCTTCTTCGCGAGGTTGCCCAGCAGGTCGAGCTTGGTCGAGACCTTCGCCCCGCCGACGATCGCCACCACCGGCCGCGCCGGGTTGCCGAGCGCGGCATCGAGCGCCTTCAACTCCGCCTCCATCAGCCGCCCGGCATAGGCGGGCAGCAGGTGCGCGACACCCTCGGTGCTGGCATGGGCGCGATGGGCGGCCGAGAAGGCGTCGTTCACATAGGCATCGGCAAGCCGCGCCAGGGCCGCCGCCATGCCGGGGTCGTTCTTCTCCTCGCCGGGGTGAAAGCGCGTGTTCTCGAGGAGCAGGATCCCGCCATCCCGCAATGCCGCGACGGCGGCCTCGGCCTCGGGGCCGATGCACTCATCCGCCCAGGCCACCGGGCGCTTCAGCGCGGCCGAGAGCGCCTCGACCAGCGGCCTGAGCGACATCTCGGGCACGCGCCTGCCCTTGGGGCGGTCGAAATGGCTGCACAGGACGACACGCCCCCCGGCACTGGCCAGTTCCGCGATGGTGGGGCAGAGCCGCTCGATGCGCGTGCGGTCGGTGATGCGCCCGTCCCTCACCGGCACGTTGAGGTCGGCGCGCAGCAGCACGCGCTTGCCCCTGGCGGCCAGCGCGTCGATGGTTCGGTAGGTCATCGCGTCGAATATCCTGGCACGGGGGAGTGGATGTCCCGCCGGGACGCTGCCCCGGCACTTGCTCCGCTCCTAGCATCGGCGCAGGACGCCTTCCAGTCGCCCCCGGCGATCCTCTGCGCTGCCCTGTCACCGACCGCCGCTGTGACGGCGCGCAGCGAAGGGCCCCAAGGGCCTTTCGGCCCTTGGCGGGGTGGTGCGGAGGGGCGGCGCCCTCCGGCGCGTCACAGGCGCCCGAACAGCACCGCCGTGTCGCTCATGCGGTTCGAGAAGCCCCACTCGTTGTCGTACCACGCCATCACGCGCACGAGCGCGCCGTCCACCACCTGCGTCTGCGTCGCGTCGAAGGTCGAGGACATCGGGTTGTGGTTGAAGTCGATGGAGACCAGCGGCTCGGTGTTGTAGCCGAGCACGCCCTTGAGCGGCCCGCTCTCGGAGGCCGCCTTCATCGCGGCGTTGATCGCCTCCCTGGTCAGCCCTTCGGTCCTGGCCGGCACGAAGTCGAGCGAGACGAGGGAGACGTTGGGCGTGGGGATGCGGATGGCGGTGCCGTCCAGCTTGCCCTTGAGTTCCGGCATCACGAGGCCCACCGCCTTGGCCGCCCCGGTGCTGGTCGGGATGGCGCTCACCGCCGCCGCGCGCGCGCGGTGGAGGTCCTTGTGCAGCGTGTCCACCGTGTTCTGGTCGCCGGTGTAGGCGTGGATTGTGACCATGTAGCCGCGCACGATCCCGAAGGTGTCGTGCAGCACCTTGGCGATGGGTGCGAGGCAGTTGGTGGTGCAGGAGGCGTTGGAGATGACCGTCATCTCCTTCGTCAGGATCTGGTGGTTCACGCCATAGACGATGGTCGCGTCCGCGTTGTCGCCGGGGGCGGAGATGATGACCTTGCGCGCGCCGGCCGCGATCAGCGCCGAGGCCTTCTCCTTGCTCGTGAAGATGCCGGTGCATTCCATCGCGATGTCCACGCCCTGGAAGGGCACCTTGGTCGGGTCGCGCTCGGCGCTCACGACGATCGGCGCATAGGTGCGGCCGTTCGCGGTGATGATCAGCCTGTTGCCGTCCACCGCGACCTCGCCGGGGAAGCGGCCATGGACGCTGTCGTAGCGGAAGAGGTGGGCGTTCGCCTCGACCGAGCCGAGGTCGTTGATGGCGATGCATTCGACGTCGCGGCGCCCGCTCTCGATCATCGCGCGCAGCACCAGGCGGCCGATGCGCCCGAACCCGTTGATGGCAACCTTCACCGCCATGATGTCTTCCTTCCCGTGCTGATTACGCGACGCGCTTCTTCACCGCCGCCGTGACGGCATCGGCCGTGATGCCGAAATGCCTGTAGAGATCCTCGGCCGGCGCCGAGGCGCCGAAGCCGCCCATGCCGATGAAGAGCCCATCGGCGCCGAGCCAGCGTTCCCAGCCGAAGCCGACCGCCGCCTCGATGCCGACGCGCAGGCCGGTGCCGAGCACCTGTTCCCGGTACGACGCATCCTGGGCGGCGAAGATCTCCCAGCAGGGCAGGGAGACGACGGCGGTGGCGATGCCGTCCGCTTCCAGCGCCTCGCGCGCCGTCAGCGCGAGATGCACCTCGGAGCCGGTGGCGATCAGCGTCGCCTTGCGCTTCGCCGAGGCCTCGGCGAGCACGTAGCCGCCGCGGGCGCAGCGGTTCTCGCCGGCATCGCCGCGCAGCGCCGGCAGGTTCTGGCGCGACAGCGCGAGCAGCGACGGCCCGTCCGCGCGCTTGACCGCGAGTTCCCAGCATTCGGCCGTCTCCATCGCATCCGCCGGGCGGAAGACGAAGACATTGGGCATGGCGCGGAAGGAGGCGACGTGCTCGACCGGCTGGTGGGTCGGGCCGTCCTCACCCAGGCCGATGCTGTCATGCGTCAGGACGTGGATCACCCGCTGGCGCATCAGCGCCGCGAGGCGGATCGCCGGGCGCATGTAGTCGCTGAACACCAGGAAGGTGCCCGAATAGGGGATGATGCCGCCGTGCAGGGCCATGCCGTTCATCGCGGCGGCCATGCCGTGCTCGCGCACGCCCCAATGGACGAAGCGGCCGGCGAAACTGCCCGGCGCGATGGCGGGGATGCCCTTGACGTTGGTGTTGTTCGACCCCGTGAGGTCGGCCGAGCCGCCGACCATCTCGGGCACCGAGGGCACCAGCGCCTCGAGCGCGCGCTGCGAGGAGACGCGGGTGGCGAGTTTCGGCTTCTCCTCGGCGTGCCTGGCGCGCAGCGCGGCGAGCGCCTCGTGCCAGGATTCCGGCAGGCGGCCGGCCATGGCGCGGTCGAATTCGGCCTGCTGCGGGTGCTTGGCCAGGCGCTTGAGCCAGGAGCGGCGCGTGCCGGCGCCGCGGCGGCCGGCGGCCTCCCAGGCGGCCTTGATGTCCTCGGGCACGGTGAAGGGCGGCGCGGTCCAGCCGAGCAGCTCCTTCGCCGCCGCCGCCTCCGCCGCGCCGAGCGGGGAGCCGTGCGAACCTGCCGTGCCCGCCTTGGTCGGCGCGCCGAGGCCGATGATGGTGCGGCAGGCGATCAGCACCGGCTTGCGGCTGCGCGTGGCCCAGGCCATCGCGGCCGCCAGCGCGGCGTGGTCGTGCCCGTCCACCCGCCGCGTCGCCCAGCCATAGGCGGCGAAGCGCCTGAGCACGTCCTCGCTGAAGGACAGCACGGTGTCGCCGTCGATCGAGATGTGGTTGTCGTCCCACAGCACGCAGAGCTTCGACAGCCCGTAATGGCCGGCCAGCGAGGCGGCCTCGTGGCTCACGCCCTCCTGGAGGTCGCCGTCCGAGGCGATGACCCAGGTGCGGTGGTCCACCAGCGAGGCGCCGAAGCGCGCGGCGAGCATCCGTTCGGCCAGCGCCATGCCGACCGCGGTGGCGATGCCCTGGCCAAGCGGGCCGGTGGTGGTCTCGATGCCCGGATGCTCGCCGAATTCCGGGTGGCCGGCGGCGGGCGAATGGAGCTGGCGGAAGCGCTTGAGGTCCTCGACGCCCATGCCGGCGTGGCCGGTGAGGTGCAGCAGGGCATAGAGCAGCATCGAGCCATGGCCGGCGCTGAGCACGAAGCGGTCGCGGTCGGCCCAGCGCGGGTCGGCGGCGTCGTATTTCAGGATCTTGGTGAACAGGACGGCCGCCGCATCGGCCATGCCCATGGGCATGCCGGGATGGCCGGACTTCGCCGCCTCCACGCCGTCGATCGCCAGCGCGCGGATGGCATCGGCGAGGCGCCGCACCTCGGTCACCGGCCGGGCGAGGATCTCGGCCTGCGCGGCGAGCGCCGGGTTCTGCGCGGGATCGGCGGCGGGGGCTATGCTGGCCACGTTTCGTGCTGCTCCGGGGGGACGCGCTGTCGGGAGCCGGGGCTATACGGCGCGGCCCCGCCGGGGGCAACCGCGCGGCCCCCGCGCGCGGATGCGCGCCGCGCCGCCGGCATGCCCGCCGCCCGGGGCATGCCCTCAGAGCGCGCGATTGGCCCGCGCCACCACCGCCTCGAACAGCACCTGGCAGCCGGCCTCGGCCTCCTCGGGCAGGATGGATTCGGCCTCGTTGTGGCTGAGGCCGTCCTTGCACGGCGTGAAGATCATCGCGGTCGGCACCGAGCGCGCGACATAGACGGCGTCGTGCCCCGCGCCCGAGATGATCTCCCGCGCCGAGAAGCCGAGCCGCTTCGCCGCCTGGCGCACCAGATCGACGCAGGAGGGATCGAAGGGCTGGGCGGGGATGACGAAAAGCTCGGCGAGGTCCAGCCGGCAGCCATTGGCCTCGACCAGGGTCCTCGCCTGGTCGGGGAAGGTGGATGCGAGGGCGCGGATCTGCGCGTCGTCGGGGTGGCGGAACTCGACGCTGAAGCGGACCTCGCCCGGCACCACGTTGCGGCTGGCCTGCGGGATCTGCAGGAAGCCGACCGTGCCGCGGCCGTCCTCGCCGCGCGCGCGCATCAGCTCGTCCACCAGCGTGACGACGCGCGCGGCGGCCACCAGCGCGTCGCGCCGCAGCGAGGGCGGGGTGGTGCCGGCATGGCTGTCGCGGCCGGTGATCACGGCATCGTACCAGACCTGCGCCTGCGCGCCGGTGACGATGCCGACCTGCTTGCCTTCCCGCTCGAGGATCGGGCCCTGCTCGATGTGCAGCTCGAAATAGGCATCCGCCGGGAAGGGTCTGGCCGCATGCGCGCCCTTGTAGCCGATCCGGTCGAGCGCCTCGGAGACGGACACGCCCTCCACGTCCTTCAGCCCATAGGCCTTCTCGAGCGCGTAGATGCCCGCCCAGGTGCCCGAGCCCATCAGCGAATGGCCGAAGCGCGAGCCCTCCTCGTCGGTCCAGTTGATGAGTTCGATCGGCGCCTCGGTGGTGATGTTGAGGTCGGCCAGCGTCCGCATCACCTCGAGGCCCGCGATCACGCCCAGCGCGCCGTCGAACTTGCCGCCTGTCGGCTGGCTGTCGAGGTGGCTGCCCATCAGCACCGGCAGGCGCCCGGGGTCGCGCCCCTCGCGGCGGGCGAACATGTTGCCGATGGCGTCCACGCGCATGGTCAGGCCGAGCGCCTCGCACCAGCCCTTGAAGGTGTCGCGGCCCTTCCGGTCCACGTCGGAGAGCGTCAGGCGCTTGACCCCGCCCTTCGGCGTGGCGCCGATCGCGGCCATCGCCATCAGGCTGTCCCAGAGCCGCTTGCCGTCGATCCGCTGGTTGGTGCCGCTCATCGCGCGTCGGTCCCTCGTGTTGGCAGGCGTCGGGAGTAGGCCGCTCGGCCGCGCCTGTCCACGCCCGGCCGCCCCGCCGCGGTGCCTGCCGGGCGTGGTGAATACAGTTGTCGATGGATCGAATTCAATCATCGTCCAGGCAAGTCATAATAGAGATGGCAGTATCATACTTGGCGAATAAACGGCAGCCTCACCAGTCACGCCGCAGTCGCGCCATGGCCCGTGCCGCGCCTGCGCCGGGGTGGAGTTGCATCCGCGTCCATCCTGCTGCATGGAGCCGGCGCCGGCGGCCTCCGTGCTGCCACATTCACTTGTCCAGGATTGCCTGAAATGGACGCGCGGCCCGCGTCGCCATCCCGCCTGTTTCGTGCAGACCGAACCGCCCAGGAGTATCCCCCATGGGGTTCCCACGCCTCGCCCCCCGCTGCCCGGATGCGCCTGCCGCCCGCCCGCCGGCGGCCCCGCAAGGCCCCGCCCGGCGCGGCGGCCGCGCTGCCGCGGGCGGTGCGCTGCTCGCCCTTTCGCTGCTTGCCGCCGGCTGCGCCCAGCCCGTCGAAGATGCGGCCGGGCCGCTCGCCGCCGCCCCGGCCGAGCTGCGGCACACCGGCAGCGGCCAGACCGGCATCGCCTCCTTCTACGGTCCGCGCTTCACCGGACGGCGCATGGCCAATGGCCAGCGTTTCGACCCGAATTCCGACACCATCGCCCATCGCAGCCTGCCCTTCGGCACGGTGGTGCGGGTGACCAACCTCGAGAACGGCCGCAGCGCCACCGCCCGCGTGCTCGACCGCGGTCCCTGGATCCGCGGGCGCATCGTGGATGTCAGCCCGCGCATCGCGCGCGACCTCGGCATGCTCCGCAGCGGCATCGCGCGGGTGGAGGTGGTGCCGGTGATCGAGCTGGCCGAGGCGGCGGAGTGATCGCCGGCGGCGCTCAATCCTCCTCCGCCGGGCCCAGCACCTCGGCGACCGGGCCATCGGCGGTGATCCGCCCGCCCTCGAGCCGGATCGCGCGGGTGCACCATTTGCGCACCACGCTCATGTCGTGCGTCGCGATCAGCAGGATCTGCGCCCCCGTCACGAGCTGCGCCAGGCGCTCGGAGGCGCGCGCCATGAACTCCGCGTCGCCGGCGAGGAACCACTCGTCCATCAGCAGGATCTCGGGCGTCATCGCCGTCGCCATCGCGAAGGACAGCCGCACGTTCATCCCCGCCGAATAGCCACGGATCGGCACCTCGAGGAAATCACCCAGCCCCGCGAATCCCGCCACCTCGTCGGCGAGCGCCCGCCCTTCGGCCTCGGTCATGCCGCGATAGAGGGCGCGCAGCACCACGTTCTCCCGCCCCGTCAGCAGCGGGTCCATCCCGGCCGCGGGGTCGATGAGGGAGCCGATCTCCCCCTCCACACGCAACTGGCCGGCGACGGGTTCGTAGACGCCGGCGACGGTACGCAGCAGCGTCGTCTTGCCCGCGCCGTTGGGCCCGACGAGGGCGACGCGCTCCCCGTCGCCGATGGAGAAGGAAAGCTCGCGCAGCGCCGCGACGACCACGCGGTTGTCGGTGTCGGTCTTGAGCCGCAGCCCGGAGGAGGCGAGGATGCGCTGCTTCAGCGAGCGCGCATTGTGGTGATAGAGCGGGAACTCGATGGCGAGCCCCGCCGCGTCGATCAAGGCCATCGCCCTACACCCAGAAGGCGATGCGCCCGCGGAAGCGGACGAAGAAGGCCCAGGCGGTGGCCACCAGCAGCCCGGTCCAGGCGAAGGCCGCGACCCAGACGACGATGCCGCCGGTCCGGCCCATGATCGGCGCCCGTACCGTCTCCATCACCGCGAAGACCGGGTTGAGCGGCAGGAAGGGCTCCCAGTGCCCGACCATCTCGGGCTTCCAGATCACCGCCGAGACGAAGAACGCGACCTGCATCAGCGAGCCGACGATGGGCGGGATGTCGCGGAACCGCGCGCAGACCATGCCGAGCAGGATCGCCGCCGCGAAGCCGCCGATGCCGATCAGCAGGAAGCCGGGGATGGCGAGCAGCGCCATCCAGGTGAAGGGCACGCCGAAAATGAGGAAAACCACCACGACCAGCGGCAGGTTGTGCGCCGCCATCAGCGCGTTGCGGATGACCACGCGCATGGCATGGACGGAATAGGGCAGGGGCATCTGCCGGATCACGCCCTCGGCCGAGGTCAGGCTGGTCGTCGCGTCGGTCACCGTGGCGGACAGCACGTTCCACACGATCAGGCTGACCGAAAGCCAGGGCAGGTATTCGGTGGGATCGATGCGGAACAGCTTGGCGTAGAGGAAGCCGAGCGCGCCCAGCATCACCGCGGTGGACAGCGTCAGCCAGAACGGCCCGAGCACCGAGCCGCGGTAGCGGTGGGTGATGTCGCTGCGCGCCAGCGCCCAGGCCAGGCGCCAGCGCACCAGGCCGTCGGCGAGATCCTCGATCGCGCGCTCGCGCCGCCGCGGCGTCGCGGCGTCGAAGGCATGGACACGGGCGGTTGCATCGCGCATCGGCGCGGGCTTCTACACGCTGCCCGCGCCCACAGGAAGGGCGGGCTACTTCCTGCCGCGCGCGTCGATCGGCCCGCGGGGGCCGCCGCCGAAGCCGACCGGGGCCCCGCCGTCGGCGCGGGCGAGGCGAACGCGGTCGGTCTGGGTGATGACGACGCGCTCGCCGACGGTCAGGCCGAGTTCGTTGGTCTGCACCACCGCGCGGGTCTGGCCGCGGTCGTCGCGTATGATGAACTCGTAGGCATTGCCGCGCGTGACCCCTTCCTCGATGGCCGCGCCGGCGATGCCGCCCGCGAGGGCGCCGACCACGCCGCCCACCGTGCGTGCGCGCCAGTCCCCGCCGATGGTCGAGCCGATGAGCCCGCCGCCCACCGCGCCCGCCCCGGCGCCGACGCCGGTGCGCGTGCCGCCGACCGCCACCGGGCGCATGCCCACGATGGTACCGTAGGAGACATGGCCCACGGTGCCGAGCGCGAAGCGGTCCACCGTGGTGTTGGTTTCGGGCGCGCAGCCCACCAGCACGCCGCCCAGGGCGATGACGGCGGTGAGCGGTGCGAGGCGTCGGGCTTTGAACATCGCGGAAAACCCCTCTGTCGGATGTGGCGGGCGGAACGCCAGCATGGTCGAGTCGCCGCGCTCCGGCCACAATATGGTGCGCCACTGCTTCATGTGGCACCGGCGACGGAGGCGGACCCACCACATGATGCGTGAGCGCCGCAATGCTTGACCCGGCGCCGACGCCTGGCCTACGCAGCCTTTCAGACTAGTCGCGTTCACGCCCGCATGCGGGCCTGCCCAGGACGGCCGGAGGGGGAATTCCGGCGGTGCCGAGTACGGGGCGGGCGGCGGGACCGGAATGGAGAGCAGGGGGAATGACCGCAACTCCGAGCCGCGGCGCGCGGGCTGTCATGGCCATGGTGCTGCTGGCGATGCTTGCCGCCTGCGCCGACGGCGGCCAGCGCAGCGTCGCCGACTCGCCCTTCTACAACCGCCCCGACAGCACCGCCCCGCCCGGCCCGCCGGGCGACCCCTGGGGGCCGTGGATCCGCGACGCCTCGCGCCGCTTCGACATCCCCGAACTGTGGATCCGCGAGGTGATGCGCCAGGAGAGCGGCGGCCGTCCGAACGTCGTCTCGCATGCCGGCGCCATCGGCCTGATGCAGGTGATGCCAGGCACCTACCGCGAATTGCGCGACCGCTACGGGCTCGGTGCGGATCCGTTCCATCCCTACGACAACATCCAGGCCGGCACCGCCTATCTGCGCGAGATGTACGAGCTCTACGGCAACCCCGCCTTCCTGGCCGCCTACAATGCCGGGCCGCGGCGGCTCGAGGAATTCCTCTGGGGCGGGCGCGGCCTGCCGGCCGAGACGCGCAACTACGTCGCGCGCGTCGGCCCGCGCATCGCCGGCGTCTCCCCGAACCGCCGCGCCCCGGCCGAGGTCTATGCCGCGGCGGATGTCGGCCACCAGATCGCTGCCGGCCCGAGGCCGATGACGGGCGGCACCGCCATCGCGCTCGCCGCGCAGCGCGCCGCGCCGCCGCCGGTCCAGGTCGCCGCCGCCCCGGCGCCGATCGCCGCGCCGCGCGTGCAGGTGGCGAGCCTCGCCCCGGTCGCCGTGCCGGCCGCCCGGGCCGCCCCTGCCCACATGGGCGGCGTCGAGAACCCGACGCTCACCGCCTCCGCCCGCGCCGCGCTGGCCGAGGCGGCGCGGCAATCCGAGATCGAGCGCGCCGAGCAGCAGCAGGCGCAGACGGCCGCCGGGCGCGTCGCCGCGCTCGACCCGCCGGAGCGTCGCGCCCCGGCCGCCGCGCCGCTCGGCCGCCTCGGCCTGGTGGGTACGGCGCACGCCAGCACGTTGCCGACCGCGCCGATGCCGCCCGCGTCGCGCGGCGCGCCGGCCCCCGCCGCCGCGGGCGAGTCGCAATGGGCGGTGCAGATCGGCGCCTTCTCCTCGGAGAACCTCGCCCGCACCTCGGCCAACCAGGCGCGCGACGTGGTCGCGACGCTCGGTTCGCGGACCAGCGTGACCCCGGTGCAGCGGGGCAGCACGACGCTCTACC
>Ga0207950_100613_pt1 | contig 11513 bp, 7 predicted proteins | sample Subbio11_8B_AprC_FD_184814 | JGI IMG/M metagenome (GOLD analysis project Ga0207950, IMG submission 184814) | Serpentinite rock and fluid subsurface biosphere microbial communities from McLaughlin Reserve, California, USA - CR11_8B_AprC (SPAdes) | ecosystem: Environmental > Terrestrial > Deep... | reverse complement strand
ATCAGAACTGCGCCATTCGGGACATTCTCGACTGGAGAGCGCGCTCACTGCGCAGGTTTCTGTCGTCTCGACGCCAAATGCGATTCCCCTGGGGCGTCGCGGGGCCGGCCTGCCGACCGGCCCAGGCGCCCGAATGGTGCGAAGCCGGGCAAACCGGAGGTTCGTTCGCCCCCGGCGTCCGAGGGAAGGGGAAAGCGGGTGCCGGCGGTCGAATTCTCCGGCCGCCGGCATCACCGCGCCACCGCCGCCGCATGGGCCAGCGGGTCGAGCGCCAGCGCCCGCACCGCGGCCAGATCCGCATCCGGCACCTCGCCCGGCGGGCAGCGCATCCGCAGCGCCTCCACCTCGGCGGCGGGCACGGGGTGGCGCAGCGCCCTCTGCCGGGCCTGGGTCGGACCCATCGGGCGCGCTCCGGCCCTGAGGGCGGCCAGCGCGCGCGCCGTCTCCTCCATCCCGCCCGCCATGCACAGCCCGGGCAGCACGCCGAGTCCCTGCAGCGGCCAGCCCGCCGCCATGACCAGCCGCGACCAGGACATCTGCAACTCGCCGCCATCGGGCAGCGGCACGACCACCTGCACCAGCCCCTTGCCCATCGTCGCCGTGCCGGCGATCGCCGCCCGCCCGCGGTCGCCGAGCGCGGCCGCCACGATCTCGGCCGACGAGGCGCTGCGCCCGTCCACCACCACCACCAGCGGCCGGCCTTCCGCGAGGTCGCGACCCCCGGTGACGTAGATCCGGCTCGCATCGCCGTGGCGGCCGACCGTGCGGAAGGCCTCGCCGGGTTCGAGGAACATGTCCGCCACCGCCGCCGCCTGGGAGAGCAGCCCGCCGCGATTCCCCCTCAGGTCGAGCACAATCGCCCGCGGCGACCACTGGCTCAGCGCGCCGAGCAGCACCGCTGCCGCCTGGCGTTCGGTCTGGGCCGAGAAGGTCGGGATGCGGATGACCAGCACCTCGTCCACGCGCTCGGCCGTCACCGGGGTGCCGGGCGGCAGGGTGCGGCGCAGCGTCACTTCCTCGCGCTGCCGGCCGCGCTCGATCAGCAGCACCACTTCCGAACCCGCCGGGCCTTCGAGCAGCAGCGCGGCCGAATTCGCATCGCGCGGGCGCAGGCGGACGCCGTCGATCGCCAGCACCCGGTCGCCGAGGCGCAGCCCCGCCTCCGCCGCCGGCCCGGCGGGGGAGAGGGCCACCACCACCGTGCCGCCCTGCCGCCCCGGCGCCAGCCGCAGGCCGAGCCCCGCCTCCCCGGTGCGGCGCTCGCGCGCGGCCTGGGCCTCCTCCGGCGTCACGTAGCGGCTGAACGGATCGAGATGGGTGAAGATCGCCTCGAAACTGGCCTGCACGAGCCGCGGCGCGCCCGCGCGCCGCACCGCCGCCGAGGCGCCCCAGGCGGCCTGGTGAAACAGCGTCAGCCGGTCCGCCGCCGCCCCGCCGGCGGCCGAGCGGGGCTGACCCGGCTCCTGCGCGGGCAGCGCGCGCGCGAGGAGGGCACGCTCGCCGTGCCGCAGGATCACTTCGCGGCCCGAGCGGACGACCGACAGCTCGGCATCGAGCGCCGCCATGCCCGCCAGCGCCCACAGCATGAGGTCGCCCGCCGTCGCCGCGTCGAGATGCCGGTCGAGGATGGTCTGGAAGCCGGCGCCGAGCACGAGGCGCACCTCCTCGCGCGGGTAGGCGCCGTTGCGCGCGGCCTCCTGCGCGGCGGCCCGGCCCGGCAGCGGCAAGGCCAGCGGCAGCAGCAGGATCAGCAGCAGGCGCGACAGGATCAGCCGCGCTGCCCGCCCTTCGGTGCCGGCCTTGCTGGCCCGCGCGCCGGCAGCCCCTGCATCAGGTGGAACACCATGCCCCCGGTGCGGGGCGTGGCTTCCGCAAGCCGCGCCTCCACCGCCTGGCCCAGCGTGAAGGTCAGCCTCGTTCTGCGACCGGCCAGCGTCTGCGTGGCCTCGTCCAGGTCCCATCGGTCGTCCGGCAATGATCCGAGCGGGACGATTCCGCTCGCCCCGTTCTCCTCCAAGGTGACGAAGAGGCCGAAGCGAGTCACCCCGGAAATGCGCGCCTCGAACGACTCGCCGATGCGCTGTGCCATGAACGCCGCAAGGTAGCGGTCCACCGCGTCACGTTCCGCCGCCGCGGCGCGGCGTTCCGTGCTCGTGATGTGCTCGGCGGTGTCGGGGAAGCGGGCGGCTTCCGTCTCCTGCAAGCCGTCGGCGCCGAGCCTCAGCCCGCGGATCAGCGCGCGGTGCACGAGCAGATCCGCATAGCGGCGGATCGGCGAGGTGAAGTGCGCGTATCGCGCGAGCGCGAGGCCGAAATGGCCGAGATTCTCCGGCCCATAGGCCGCCTGGGACTGGCCGCGCAGCACCGCCTCGTTGACCAGCCGCTCGTGCGGGCTGCCGCGCACCTTCTCGAGCACGCGGGCGAAGTCGCGCGGATGCAGCCGGTCCGACTGCGGCAGCGTGATCTCCAGCGTGCCGAGGAACTGGCGCAGCCCCTCCAGCTTCTGGTCCGAGGGCCTGTCATGCACGCGGTACATGCAGGGCTGGTTGAGGCGTTCCAGTTCCTCCGCCGCGCAGACATTGGCGGCGACCATGAATTCCTCGATCAGCCGGTGGGCGTCGAGGCGCGGGCGCGGCACCACGGCGGTGACCTGGCCGCGCGCGTTGAGCACCACCTTGCGCTCGGGCAGGTCGAGGTCGAGCGTCCCGCGCCTCTCCCGCGCGGCGAGCAGGGCGCGGAAGGCGCCATGGAGGCGCCCGACATGGCCGGCGGGCAGGCCGGCCGGATCCTCGCCGGCATCGGCTGCCGCCTGCACCTGGTCGTAGGTCAGCCTGGCGGCGGATCGCATGATGCCGCGCCCGAAGGCGTGGGCGTGCTTGCGGCCCTGGCGGTCGAAGCGCATCTCGACGAACAGGCAGCCGCGGTCCTCGTCCGGGCGCAGGCTGCACCAGCCGTTGGACAGCGCCTCGGGCAGCATCGGCACGACACGGTCGGGGAAATAGACCGAATTGCCGCGCGCCCAGGCCTCGCGGTCGAGCGCCGAGCCCGGCGTGACGTAGTGCGCGACATCGGCGATCGCGACCAGCACGCGCCAGCCATCCCCGTCGGGTTCGGCGAAGACCGCGTCATCGAAGTCGCGCGCATCCTCGCCGTCGATGGTGACGAGCGGCACCGCGCGCAGATCCGTCCGCCCGCGCGCCGCGACGCCGCGCGCCCGCTCGGCCTGCTGCACCGCCTCGGCCGGGAAGACGTCGGGAATGCCGTGGGCATGAATGCAGACCAGCGAGACCGAGCGCGGCTCGCCCATCACGCCCAGCACCTCGGTGATGCGCGCCGGCTTGGGGCCGAAATGGCGACTGGATGGCAGGGGCTCGGCGAGCACGATCTGTCCCGGCCTCGCGCCCGCGGCATCGGCGGGCGCCACCTGCCAGATGCCCTTCTGCCGCCGGTCGGTGGGGATGATCTGCCCTTCCTCGTAGACGCCGAGGATGCGCGCCGGCGGCGCCCCGCCGATGCGCTTGAAGGTGCGCCCTTCGTATTTGCCCGGCCCGATCGGGCGGAGCCTCGCGAGCACCCGCTCCCCGGCGGTCAGCGCCGGCTGCCCCTTGGCCTCGGGCCGCATGTAGATGACGGGCGGGCGGCCCTCGCCCTGCCATTGCAGAGGGCGCGCGATGGGGTCGCCGTCCGGGTCGGTGCCGGTCACCTCGACCGGCGCGATCTCGGGCAGGCGCGCGGGGTGGATCACCGCCCGCTTGCCCGCGGGCGCGGCGCCGCCCTCGGCGGCGATCTCGCGCATCAGCGCGCGCAGCGCCGGGCGTTGCTCCGCGGTGAGGTTGAAGGCGCGCGCGATCTCGGATTTGCGGACCCGGCCGGTGGACCCGGCGAGGAAGTCCCGCAGCGCGGCCTTGCCCGGCAGTTCGGGCGGCGCCGCCGCCTCGCGCGCCGCGGCGCGGCGCTTCGCGCTCGCCTTCGGGCCGGCGGCGGATTTCGCGCCAGTGCGGTGCGCCTTGGCGCCCGCGGCCGCCTTGGCCGCCGGTGGCCTGGATCCGTCGCGCCGCGATTGTCGCGGCGGAGCGGGGCCAGCCATGCGGCCGGCCGCATTTTCCGGGACGCCGGGCGATTCCGCCTGGCTTGAGAATGCTCCATCCCGGGCGGGCGGGGCCTCGGCCTCCCTGGCGGGCCGGGTCGCGCGCCGCGGCGCGCCGGTCTGGCCCGGCGGCGGCTTGCCGGCGGCGTTCCCCGCCTTGCGTGCCCGGGCCTTGTGTCCCTTGGCGGGCGGCCCTCGGCGGACCATCAGCCGGAGGTCTTGCGCGAGCGCGCGGGCGTTCCGGCCTTCGCGGCCGGCTTGGCGACGCCCTTGGCCGGCCTCGCCGCCGCCTTGGCCGGCTTGGCGGCCGCCTTGCGCGGCGGTGCCTTGCGGGCGGGCGCGGCGGCGGCTTCCGTCTTGCGCGCGGGGGCCTTCGGCGCGGCCGCCTTGCGCCCGGCGGCACCGCGTGGCTTCAGCGCCTTGCCCTTCTCCTCGAGCAGCGCGACCGCGTCCACGAGCGAGATCTCCTCCATCGCCACGTCGCGCGGCAGGTTCGCCACCGTCTTGCCGTGCTGGGCATAGGGGCCGAAGCGCCCCTTGCGGACCACCACCGGCTCCTTGTCCTTCGGATGCGGCCCGAGTTCGCGCACCCGCGCCCGCGCATCGGCAAGCAGCACGAGTGCGCGGTTCATACCGACCGTCAGCACGTCGTCGTCCTTGTCGAGCGACTTGAACACCGACCCGCAGCGCACGTAGGGACCGAAGCGCCCGAGGCCGGCGGTGATCTCCTCGCCGGTCTCGGGGTCCACCCCGATCACCCGCGGCAGGGAGAGCAGCCCCAGAGCCTGATTCAGCGTCACAGAATCGGGCGTTACACCGCTGGGAAGGCTGGTTCTTTTTGGCTTGGTCGGCTTGCCCTTGGCGTCGACCCCCGGCTCCCCGAGCTGGATGTAGAAGCCATAGGGCCCGCGCCTGAGCGAAACCGTCTCGCCGGTCGTCGGATGTTCGCCGAGGTCCTGCTCCCCGCCCGCGCCCTCCGCGCTGCCGGAATCCACGCCGAAGGGCCGCGTGTAGCGGCATTCCGGGTAGTTCGAGCAGCCGATGAACGCCCCGGTGCGCCCCAGCCGCAGGCCAAGCCGCCCATTCCCGCAGGTCGGGCAGGCGCGCGGGTCGGTCCCGTCCTCCCGCGCGGGAAAGACATGCGGGCCGAGATCCTCGTCCAGGGCGTCGATCACGTCGCGGATCTTGAGGTCGCGGGTCGCCTCCACCGCGAGCGAGAACTCGTCCCAGAAGGCGCGCATCACCGCGCGCCAGTCGGTCTGCCCGGCCGAGATCTCGTCGAGCTTCTCCTCCATCGCCGAGGTGAAGCCCGTATCCACGTATTTTTCGAAGAAACGGACGAGGAAGGTCGTGACCATCCGGCCGAGATCCTGCGCGATGAAGCGCCGCTTCTCGAGCGAGACATACCGCAGGTCCTGCAGCCGCTGCAGGATCGAGGCATAGGTCGAGGGCCGGCCGATGCCGAGCTCCTCCAGCCGCTTGACCAGCGACGCCTCGGAATAGCGCGGCGGCGGCTGGGTGAAGTGCTGGCTGGCCGCGACCTCGCCGCGCTTGAGCGGGTCGCGCTGGGCCATCGGGGGGAGGATGCGGCTGTCCTCGTCCTCGGTGGGCTCGGCGGGCTTGAGGCCGGCGCGGGCATCGGCCGCGCGGTCGTCCTCATCCTCGCGATAAAGCTTCAGGAAACCATCGAAGGCCATGACGGAACCATTTGCACGGAAACGTAATTTCCCATCCGCGCTGGCGATCTCCACCGCCGTCTGGTCGAGTTCGGCCGAGGACATCTGCGAGGCCACGGCGCGCTTCCAGATCAGCTCGTAGAGCCGCGCCTGGGCGCCATCCAACTCGCCCGCCATCGCCTCGGGCGTGCGCGAGGCGTCGGTGGGGCGGATCGCCTCATGCGCCTCCTGGGCGTTCTTGGCCTTGGACTGGTACTCGCGCGGGGCGGGGGGCAGGTAGTCGGGCCCGAAGGCCTCCTTCACATGGTCGCGGATGGCGAAGACCGCCTCGCGCGCCATGCTCACCCCGTCCGTCCGCATGTAGGTGATGTGCCCGGCCTCATAGAGCGCCTGCGCCGTTCGCATCGCCTGCTGCGCGCCCATCCCCAGCTTGCGCGAGGCCTCCATCTGCAGCGTCGAGGTCATGAAGGGCGGCGGCGGGTTGCGCCGCGTGCGCTTCTTCTCGACCGAGGCCACGGCATAGGTCCCGGCCTCGGCCGCCGCCTTGGCGCGCAGGGCGGAAGCCTCGTCCGGCAGATCGAACTGCTCGAGCTTCCGGCCATCGAGATGCGTCAGCCGCGCGGTGAAGGGCGCGCCGGCCGGCGTCTGGAAGCGCGCCTCTAGCGTCCAGTATTCGCGCGCCCGGAAGGCCTCGATCTCGGCCTCGCGCTCGCAGATCAGCCGCAGCGCGACCGACTGCACCCGCCCCGCCGAGCGCGAGCCCGGCAGCTTGCGCCACAGCAGCGGGCTCAGCGTGTAGCCCACCAGGTAGTCCAGCGCGCGCCGCGCGAGATAGGCGTCGATCAGCGGCACATCGAGGTCGCGCGGATTGGCCACCGCGTGCTGCACCGCGCGCTTGGTGATCTCGTTGAAGGTGATGCGCCGGACATCCTTGCCCTTCAGCGCGCCCCGCGCCCCCAGCATGTCCTTCACATGCCAGGAGATCGCCTCCCCCTCGCGATCCGGGTCGGTGGCGAGGAACAGCCGCTTCGCCCCCTTCAGCGCGGCCGCGATCTTGGCCACCTGCGCCTCGCCGCGCCCGTCCTTGCCCCAGACCATGGCGAAGTCCTGGTCGGGCAGGACGGCGCCGTCCTTCTCCTCGAGGTCGCGGACATGGCCGAAGCTCGCGAGCACGGTGAAATCCCGCCCGAGATACTTCTCGATCGTCCTGGCCTTGGCCGGGGATTCAACGACGACGACGTCGGACATGGATTCCAGTGTCACCCGTTCGCAGAGCGGACCACGCGATGCCCGGGCAGCAGCGCCACCCGGCCTTCGAGCTCCAGATCCGTGAGCACGGCCTGGAGTTCGGGGGCAGTCAGGTGGCAGCGCCGCAGCACCTCGTCAACCGATACTGGTGACAATCCAATCAGATCAAGTATTTCGCCAACCCCTTCCGGCGGCGGTCCCAGCCCGTCCGGCTCGGTTTCCGCGATGTCCGGGCGGTTCCGCAGGTCGAACAGGGGGGTGTCGCGCGGCGCCTCGGGCAGATGGTCGAGCACGTCCTCGGCACCTTCGACCAGATGCGCGCCCTGCCGCAGCAGGTCGTTCGAACCGCGGCAGCGCGGATCGAGCGGGCTGCCCGGCACGGCGAACACCTCGCGCCCCTGCTCGAGCGCCAGGCGCGCGGTGATCAGCGTACCCGACCGGTGCGCCGCCTCCACCACCACCACGCCGAGGCAGAGCCCCGCGACGATCCGGTTGCGCTTCGGGAAATGCCGGTTGGTCGCCACGGTGCCGAGCGGGGCCTCGCTCACCACCGCCCCGCGCGCGGCGATGCGCGCGGCCAGCGCGGCGTTCTCGGGCGGGTAGGGGATGTCCACGCCGCCAGGCAGCACCGCGACCGTCCCGCCGGTCCGCAGCGCGCCCTCATGCGCGGCGGTGTCGATGCCGCGGGCGAGGCCCGAGACCACGCTCAGCCCCTTCTGCGCGAGGCTTTCCGCCAGTTCCTCGGCGATGCGCCGCCCCGCCGCCGAGGCGTTCCGCGCGCCCACCACCGCGATCGCCGGCGCGGCCAGCAGCGAGGCATCCCCCAGCACCGCCAGCACCGGCGGCGCGTCGGGCAGGCGCGCGAGCAGCGGCGGGTAGAGCGGGTCGTCGAGGAAGACGAAGCGGCCGCCGAGTTTCGCGAGCGCCGCGGCCTCGCGCCGCGCCTCGGATTCGGGCGGGGCGCGATAGGGCGCGGCGCGGCCGGCGGACAGCGCGGGCAGGGCGGCCAGGGCGGCCCCCGCATCGCGGTGCCGCGCCATCAGGCGGCGGAAGGTGAGGGGGCCGATGCCGTCGGTGCGGGCGAGGCGAAGCAGCGCGATCGGGTTCGGCTTCACCGGCGGCCGACTCGTCGTCGGAAGGAGAACATCAGATCGAGAATAAGAGAATTGATATTCAACTTCAACGACAGTCCGGCCGCCGCCGGCAGCCACGCGCGGTCAGACGCGCATGATCTCGCCCTTGAGCGACTATGCGATGGCAAGCACTTCCTGCCGCGTCGCCTCAGCCCCTTCGCGGTGGAACGCAAGCGGGTCCGGTAGGGCGCGGCATCGTGCGGGCGGCACGAGGCAATAACTCGTGCCGCCCGTATCACCCCTTCTGCCCGATCCGCGGCTCCGTCCCGGCCAGCAGCCGACGGATATTCGCCTCGTGCCGCCAGGCGATCAGCACGCCGACCAGCAGCGCCATCAGCGCGTGCTCGGCACCCGACAGCAGCATCGCCAGCGGCGGCGCCGCGGCGACGGCCGCCAGCGCCCCGGCCGAGGAAATCCGCGTCACCCTGGCCGCCACCAGCCACACCGCGCAGCAGGCGAGCCCGACCGGCCACATGGCCACGAGAAACACGCCGAGGCCGGTGGCGACGCCCTTGCCGCCCTTGAACCCCAGCCAGACCGGCAGCGTATGCCCCATCACCGCGGCCGTGCCCGCCACCAGGTCCTGCTCGGGCGCCACCCAGCGCATCGCCAGCACCGCCGCGACACCCTTCAGCGCATCGAGCAGCAGCGTCGCCGCCGCCAGCCCCTTGCGGCCCGTCCGCAGCACGTTCGTCGCGCCGATGTTGCCGGACCCGATCGCCCGGATATCGCCCAGCCCCATCCAGCGCGTCAGCAGCAGCCCGAAGGGGATGGACCCGATCAGATAGGCGCCGAGCAGCGCCACCGCGAACCCGATCGAGGGGTCGGTGATCATGCCGCGAAGACCCGCCGCCCGGCCTTCCAGGTGCCGAGCACGCGCCCTTCCAGCGCCCGCCCGTCGAAGGGGGAGTTCTGCGCCTTGCCCGGCAGGCTGCCGGCCTCGACCTTCCAGCCGCGCGCGGGATGGAACAGCACCAGGTCCGCCGGCGCGCCCCTGGTCAGCCGCCCCACCGGCAGGCCGAGCAGCGCCGCCGGCCGGCAGGTCAGCAGCGCCAGCGCATCGAGCATCGTCAGGTCGCCGCCATGCACGCGCGCCAGCGTCACGCCGAGCAGCGTCGCGAGTCCCGCGCCGCCGGCTTCGGCCTGGGCGAAGGGCAGGCGCTTGTCGTCGGCATCGCGCGGCTGGTGGTCGGAGGCGATGGCGTCGATCGTGCCGTCCTTCAGCGCCGCGACCACGGCCTGGCGGTCCGCCTCCGTCCGCAGGGGCGGCGACAGCTTGGCGTAGGTGCGGTAGTCGCCGATCGCCGTCTCGTTCAGGTCGAAATAGGGCGGGGCGGTGTCGCAGGTCACGCGCAGCCCCCCGGCCTTGGCCGCCCGGATCAGGTCGATCGCCGCGCCGGTGGATACATGCGCGAAATGCACATGCCCGCCCGTGATGCGCGCCAGCGCGATGTCGCGCGCCACCATCATCGCCTCGGCCGCCGGCGGGATGCCCGGCAGGCCGAGCCGGGTGGCGAGTTCGCCCTCGGTCGCAGCGCCGCCGGCCGCCAGCGAGGGCTCCTCCGGGTGCTGCGCCACGAAGGCGCCGAAGGCCCTGGCGTAGGAGAGCGCGAGCCGCATGGTGCGCGCCGGGCCGATCGCCCGCGCCCCGTCGGTGAAGGCGATGGCGCCGGCCTCGCGCAGCAGCCCGAATTCCGCCAGATCCTTGCCCGCGCAGCCCGCCGTCGCCGCGCCATAGGGCAGCAGGCAGACCGAGCCCGTCGCCTCCCCGCGCCGGATCATGAAGGACACCAGCGCGGGATCATCCAGCGCGGGGTCGGTGTCGGGCAGCACGCAGAGCGTGGTGATGCCGCCCGCCGCGGCGGCCTGCGCCGCGCTCGCGATGCTCTCGCGGTGCTCGGCGCCCGGCTCGCCGAGATTGGCGCGCAGGTCCACCAGCCCGGGTGCGAGGCAGGCGCCGGCGGCGTCCAGCACCTCCGCCCCCTCGGGCGCGACGAGGCCGGGGCCGAGATCGGCCACGACGCCGCCCCGCACCAGCAGCCCCCCGCGCGAGTCGGTGCCGCTCGCGGGGTCGAGCAGGCGGGCATCGGAGATCAGCAGGTCGCGCATGGGGCTGGTTATAGACGGGCGCGCGAGTCCCGCCAGCCGTGCGAGGCGCGACGCTCGCGCCGCGGCCTGCTATGGCACCGGAATGACGCTCGCCCTGCACCTCGACACGCCGCGGGACTGGGACGCCCTCGGCGCGGCGTGGGAGGCGCTGGAGGCCCGCGCGGAGGGCAGCGTCTTCCAGGGCTGGGGCTGGGTCGGCTGCCTCGCCGCCGAACGCTACGACGCGCCGCTGCTGGTGCGCGCCGAAGCCGGCGGCGCCTGCGTCGGCCTCGCGCTGTTCAACCGCGCCGGCGGTGCGCTGCATCTGCACGAGAGCGGCGATCCCGCCCGCGACCGCCCCTTCATCGAGCACAACGGCCCGCTGGTCGCGCGCGGGGCGCCGCAGGGGACGCGGGCGGCGATGCTGGCCGCGGCACTTCGCGCGGCGGGCGGGGGCGGGCTGCGCCTGTCCGGCGTGGCGGCAGGGCTGCCGGCCGAGGCCGGCGGTGCGGTGTGGCACGCCCGCCTGCGCCCCGCGCCATGGGTTGATCTCGATGCCGTCCGTGCGGCCGGCGGCGAGTGGCTCGCCACGCTCTCGGCCAATGCGCGCGCGCAGATGCGGCGCTCCGACCGGCTGATCGCCGAGGCCGGCCCGATCGCGGCGCAGGAGGCGACGACGGCGGTCGAGGCCGGCCGCTTCCTGGAAGAATTGATCGCCCTGCACGCCGCGCGCTGGAATGGCAGGGGGGAAGGCGGCGCCTTCGCCACGCCGTTCCTCCGCCGCTTCCACGAGGCGCTGGTGCAGCGGCTGCTCGTGCGCGGGATGCTCGAGATGCTGCGCGTCACCGCCGGCGGGTCGCTGGTCGGCCTGCTCTACAACCTGCGGCAGGGCGGGATGGTCTCGGCCTATCAGAGCGGCTGGGCGGCGGCCGAGGACCGCCAGCGCAAGCCCGGCCTCGCCTGCCACCACCAGGCGATAAGGCGGGCACTGGCGCGCGGGGATCGCGGCTACGACTTCCTGGCCGGCGAGGCGCGCTACAAGACGAGCCTCGCCAATGCGTCGCGCGACCTGGCCTGGGCGGCGGTGGTGCCGCGCCTGTCGCTGCGCGGGATGGCCGCGCGGCTGACGCGCCGGGACGGGCTCGCGCGGGAGCCGTGAGGCCGGGCCGCGCCGGCGTGGCAGGGCTCGATCGCGTGCGGCGGCGCGCGCTGCCGCGGATGGCGGCGAAAGGCCCCCCGGCGGGTCTCAAGGCTGCTGCGGCGGGGCTTCGTTGCGCCACA
>Ga0207950_100612_pt1 | contig 11513 bp, 9 predicted proteins | sample Subbio11_8B_AprC_FD_184814 | JGI IMG/M metagenome (GOLD analysis project Ga0207950, IMG submission 184814) | Serpentinite rock and fluid subsurface biosphere microbial communities from McLaughlin Reserve, California, USA - CR11_8B_AprC (SPAdes) | ecosystem: Environmental > Terrestrial > Deep... | reverse complement strand
CGATGGGCTGCGAGGCGCTGGTCATCGGCTCGGACACGCCGCCGCTCGCGGAGGTCATGCGCGACGGCGAGAACGGCATCCTGCTGCCCTTCTTCGATCACCAGCGCCTGGCCGATGCGGCGGTGGACGCGCTGGCCTACCCGGACCGCTACGCGCCGCTGCGCAAGGCGGCGCGGCGCACCATGCTGGAACGCTTCGACCTGCACGCCCATTGCCTGCCGAAGCAGGTCGCGCTGTTCGACGCGGTGCTGGAGGGCCGGCCCGGCACCGACGCCATTCCCGCCCTGGAGACCACGCCATGACCTCCCCCTTCGTGCCGATGGCCGAGATCCGCCGCGGCGGGATGCTGGAAAGCAAGCATCACGGCGCCGCGGTGGTCGCGGATGCCGAGGGGCGGGTGCTGCTGTCCTGGGGCGATCCGCGCTTCGTCACCTTCCCGCGCTCCTCGCTGAAGCCCTTCCAGGCCATCCCGCTGGTGGAAACCGGTGCGGCGGATGCGGCGGGGCTGACCGGGGAGCATCTCGCGCTCGCCTGCGCCTCCCACGCGGCGGAGGATTTCCAGGTGGCGCTGGTGCGCGGCTGGCTGGAACGACTGGGCCTCGCCGAGACCGCGCTGGTCTGCGGCCCCGACATGCCGCGCGGCCAGGCGGACCAGGCGGCGGTGTGGCGCGGCGGCGGGGATCGCTCGCGCATCTTCCACAATTGCTCGGGCAAGCATTGCGGCTTCCTGACGCTGGCGAAGCATATCGGTGCGCCGGTCGCCGGGTATGACGATCCGGCCCATCCGGCGCAGCGGCTGTATGTCGAGGCGTTTTCCGAACTTCTGGGCGAGGATGCGTCCCGGCTGCCGCGCGGGATGGATGGCTGCGGGTTGCCGGCGCTGGCGCTGCCCATGGAGGCGATGGCGAAGGCTGCCGCGCGCTGGGCCGCGGCGAAGGTCGCGACCGAGGCGCGCCGCAGCGCGATCCGCCGGCTGCAATCGGCGATCCGCACCTTTCCCGACCATCTCTCGGGTCGGGGTTCCTCCACCGGAGAGGTCGTGCGCGCGACCCAGGGCCGCGTGCTGCTGAAGGGCGGCGCGGAGGGCTACGTGGTCGGCTTCGTGCCGGATCGCGGGCTCGGGATTGCGGTGAAGCTCGCCGATGGTGCGGCGCGCGCGAAGATGGGTGTGTTCGCGGCGATTCTCGGCCGGCTCGGTTTGGTGGACGCGGCGGATGCGCTGGCCGAGGCGGTGGAAGGCGCAATCCGCGACAGCAACGGCCAGCCCGTCGGCACGGTGCAGGTGACCCTTCCTGTGTAGCGGTTCCCAAAGGCCTTTCGGCCTTTGGCGGGGAGGTCCGGAGGGGCAGCGCCCCTCCGGTCGTTCACGCGCTGGCCAGGATCCTGCGGAACACCGGCACCGCCGCCGCGAGATCCGCCACCGCCACGCATTCATGCGGCGTATGCGCGGTGGCGATGCTGCCCGGCCCGAGCACCACGCAGGGCGCGATCTCCTGCAGCTCGCTCGCATCCGTGCCGTAGGGCGCGGTGCGCGCGGCCTGGCCGGTGATGTCGGATGCGAGGCGCACCAGCGGATGATCCTCCGGCAGTTCCGGCGGCGTGCCTTCGCGCTTCTCCGTCAGCGTCACGCCGGCGCGGGCGGCGGCGTCGCGCACTGCGGCCTCGATGGGCGCGTAGTCGATGCGCCGGCTGCGGCGGAACTTGATGCGCGCGCTGGCCTTCGCGACGGTCACATTCACCGCCGTGCCGTGGTTGTCGATCACCAGGTTGAAGTCGCTGAATGGCGGGTCGTAGGCGGCGTCCTGGAAGGCGGGATCGAGACGCAGGCGCTCGAATACCGCCTTCATCTCGGCCAGGAACGGGATCAGCGCCCAGTTGGCGTTCACCCCCTGGCCGGTGGAGGAATGCGCCTGAACGCCCGTGGCGACCGCGGTGTACTCGATATGGCTGCGATGCCCGCGGACGGGCGCGAGGCCGGTCGGCTCCGTCACGACGATGCCCTTGAGGCCGAGCGCGCGCGCCGCGTCCGAGGCCGCGACGGCGCGGGCGCCCTGCTTGCTGGTTTCCTCGTCCGCCGTCAGCAGCAGCGTGACGGGCGTGCCCTCGGGCATGCCGCGCGCGGCGGCGATGCAGGCGGCGACCGGCCCCTTCATGTCCGCCGAGCCCAGCCCGTGCAGCACGCCGCCTTCCACGCGCGGGGTCCAGGGCGGGTCGGTCCAGCCGGTCTCGGGCACCGTGTCCATGTGGCCCGACAGCGCGTAGCCGCCGGGCGGGCCGCGATGGGCGATGAGCGCGCGCTTGGCCACGCCGTTGGCATCCGCGTAGTCCACGCGCGCGATGTCGAAGCCGGCGAGCTCCGCCTCGATCCGTTCCGCCAGCGGGAGGTTGGAGACGGAGGATCGGCTGTCGATCGCAACCAGGTCGCACGCCAGGCGCAGCACGGCATCGGCATCGTCGGTCATGGCGCGAGCATCCCTTGCCCCGCGCGGTGCGGCAAGCGAGGCTCCGCCCCATGACCGACACCGCCTATCTCGACCCCCGCACAGGGCGGACCTACCCGCTCGACACGCCGCGCTGGTGCGGCGAGGACCGCGCGCCGCTGCTGCTCACGCCGCTGTCGGGCATCACGCGCGCGGCGATCCGCGCGGAGGAACGCTCCATCTGGCGCTACGCCGCAGCCTTGCCCTTCGCGCCGGAGGACCCGATCAGCATGGGCGAGGGCTGCTCGCCGCTGGTGCCGCGCGTCATCGGCGGCGCCTCGGCGCTGCTGAAATGCGAATGGTTCATGCCGACGGGATCGTTCAAGGATCGCGGGGCGTCGGTGATGCTGTCGCTGCTGCGCGCGCAGGGCGTGAGCGAGGTGCTGGAGGATTCCTCCGGCAATGGCGGCGCGGCCGTCTCGGCCTATGCCGCCGCGGGCGGGATGGCGGCGACGATCTTCGTGCCCGAGAGCACCTCGCCCGCCAAGACCGTGCAGTCGCGCGCGGCGGGCGCGGCCATCCGACTCATTCCGGGCAGCCGGCAGGATTGCGCCGATGCGGCGCTCGCGGAAGCCGACCGCATCTTCTACGCCAGCCACAATTGGCACCCCTTCTTCCTGCACGGCACCAAGACGCTCGCCTATGAGCTGTGGGAGGATCTCGGCTTCGTCGCACCCGACAACGTCATCGTGCCCTGCGGCGCGGGGTCGAACGTGCTCGGCTGCGGCATCGGCTTCGCGGAACTCGTGCGCGCGGGCGAGATCGCGAAGGCGCCGCGCATCTTCGCCGCCCAGCCCGCGAACTGCGCGCCGATCGCGCGCGCCTTCCTGAACGAGCCGGCGGTCCCGGCGCGGCCGACCATCGCCGAGGGCACCGCCATCGCCCGGCCGCTGCGCCTCGCGGAGGTGAACCGGGTGCTGACGGAGACCGGCGGCGGCGCGGTGATGCTGAGCGAGGAGGAGATCGCCGCCGCCACGCTCGATCTCGCGCGCAGCGGCATCTATGTCGAGCCCACCTGCGCCCAGGCCGCGGCGGCCTTCGCGCGGCTGCTCGAGGCCGGCAGCATCCGCGCCGACGAGACCACCGTCGTCGTGCTCACCGGTACGGGTCTGAAGGCGACGCCGCGCATCGCGGAGTTGATGGGCCTGGCGATCTGACACCGTCGGCCGAAGCTTCGACTGCCGGTATCCGCTTTTCCTGATCCTCAGGCGCCGGGCGCGAACCTTCGGTTCGCCTGGCTGCGCGCCGCTCGGCGCGGCGCCCGGAGCGGGCATGATTCCTCCTCCGCCGCACCTGACCTTGAGGCCTGGCCAGAAAATCGCCCCTGGCGCGAAAAATCGCTTTATGTTTCCGGATAAATGTTCCATATTATGGACATGTTCGTGGTGAAAGCGAATGTTGAGACAATTCCTGATCTTTGCGGCGACGCTGGGGCTGGCACTGCCGCTCTCCGCCCAGGCCGCCGATCCGGCGGACTGCGCTCTGCTCTCGCGCCTGTCCGATGCCGCCCAGTCCGGCTTCCGGGACCAGCCGGCCGCCGCGGCCCGCGCCGCCGGCCTCTCGGGCATGACGCTCGGGCATGAGGCCGGGAGGCCCGTCTGGCGCGCCGTGCTGGCCGGCTTCGCGCCGGACCGGGACTCCGTCGCGGTGGACCGCCGCGTCGAGGCCTTCGCCGCCGCCATCCGGCACTGCCTGCCCGGCGCCCGGCAGACCGCGCGCGGGGAGGCGGAGGGCCTCGCCTGGCGCGTCTTCGCCCTGCCCGGCGGCGCGCGCATCGAACTTCTGCGCGAAAGCGGCACGCCCTCGCTGCCCGCGCATGGCGCCTTCGTCTCCGTCACGGCCGGGACCGCGCTGGCGCGGCGCTGACGCGCGGAGCGGCCTCGGCCCGCGCTTCGTCCGCCTTGCCGTCGCACCGGCCCGGCGCGACAAGGGCTCATGATCCTCGACGACCTGCCCACGCCCTGCCTCGTCCTCGACCTCGGCATCCTGAAGCGCAACCTTGCCCGCATGGCGGCGGCGGCGGCGCGGCATCCGGGGCTGCGGCTGCGCCCGCACATGAAGACCGCGAAGTCGCTCGCGGTGGCGGACCTCGCCGCGCCGGGCAAGGGGCCGATCACCGTCAGCACGGTGGCCGAGGCGCGCTATTTCGTCGGCGGCGGCTTCCGCGACCAGATCTACGCCGTCGGCGTCACGCCGGCGAAGCTCGACGCCATCGCCGCGCTCAACGCGCAGGGCGCGGATGTGAAGGTCGTCACCGACGATGCCGAGGCGGCCTCGGCCATCGCCGCCCATCCCGGCCCGCTGCGTGCGCTGGTCGAGGTGGATTGCGGCGAGGGGCGCGGCGGCGTCGCGCCGGGGTCCGTCCTGCTGGCCGAGATCGCCCGCCGGCTGGGCGCCCGCTGCGTGGGTGTGATGACCCATGCCGGCCACTCCTACGCCGAGCGTAGCATGGAAGGGCTGCAAGCGGTGGCCGAGGCCGAGCACCGCGGCGCCGTCCTCGCCGCCGACCGCCTGCGCGCCATGGGTGCGGCGGTCGGGGCGGTCTCGCTCGGCTCCTCCCCCACCGCGCTGCATGGCCGCGACATGGTCGGCATCACCGATCTCCGCGCCGGGGTCTACATGTTCGGGGACCTGTTCCAGGCGCAGATCGGCACGCATGGCATGGGGGACATCGCCGTGACGGTGCTGGCCGCCGTCACCGGCCGCAAGCCGGAGCGCAACGCGGTGCTCCTGGATGCCGGGGCCATCGCCCTGTCGAAGGACCGCAGCACGGAGAAGGCGCCGAAGGATTACGGCTTCGGCCTGATGCTCGACCGCGCGGGCCGGCCGGCCTTCGGCGAAGCCATCGTCCAGCGCACCCATCAGGAACACGGCGAGGTCCGCGGCGAGGCCCCGCTGCCCTTCGACCGCCTGCCCATCGGCGCGCTGGTGCGGATCGCGCCCAACCACACCTGCCTGACGGTCGCCGCGCATGACCGCTACCATGTGGTGGATGGCGGGCCGGAGGTGATCGCCGTGTGGGACCGGGTTAACGGCTGGTAGTCGCCGCGCTTCCGCCGCCCGGCGGGGCATGTTGCGCTCCGCCCGCCCGCACCAACATCCCGCAACGGACGCAGCAGGGAAGGCGACGGGCGATGCGGGTGGTTCTGGCGCAGCCGCGCGGCTTCTGCGCGGGCGTGGTGCGCGCGGTGGAGATCGTCGAGCGCGCGCTCGACCGCCATGGCCCGCCGGTCTATGTCCGCCACGAGATCGTCCACAACCGCCATGTCGTCGAGGACCTGCGCGCCCGCGGCGCCGTCTTCGTCAGGGAGGTCGAGGAGATCCCCGAGGGCGCGGTGGCCGTCTTCTCGGCCCATGGCGTGTCCCGCAAGGTGGAGGGGGAGGCGGCGCTGCGCCGTCTCGACGTGCTGGACGCCACCTGCCCCCTGGTCACCAAGGTCCACAACGAGGGCCGGCGCTATGCCGCGCAGGGGCGCGCCGTCATCCTCGTCGGCCATTCCGGGCACCCGGAGGTGATCGGCACCATGGGCCAGATCGACGGCGAGGTGCATCTGGTCGCCACCGCCGCCGAGGTCGAGGCCCTGCCCATCCCGCGCGAGCGGCCGGTTTCCTACATCACCCAGACCACGCTCTCGGTGGACGACACGCGCACCGTCATCGCCGCCATCCGTCAGCGCTTCGACGATGCGACCGGGCCGGACACGCGGGACATCTGCTACGCCACGCAGAACCGCCAGACCGCGGTGCGGGAACTGGCCACCCTGGCCGAGGTGGTGCTGGTGGTGGGTGCGGCGAATTCCTCCAACTCCAACCGCCTGCGCGAGATTGCCGAGGAATGCGGCGCGCACGCCTACCTCATCGCCGATGCGGATGCGCTCGACCCCGCCTGGCTCGCGGGGGCGGGGACGGTGGGCGTCACCGCCGGCGCCTCGGCGCCCGAGCGGCTGGTGGAGGGGGTGGTGGCGCGGCTGCGGACCCTCGGCGCCACCTCGGCCGAGGCGCTGCCGGGCATCGTCGAGGACGTGACCTTCCGCCTGCCGGGCAAGCTCGCCGCGGAATAGCGGGCGGGCTGCGCCCGGACGGATCAGCGCTGCGCCGCGGTGCCCTCCGGGGCGTGCGCGAATTCCGGCACCAGGCGGCCCAGCTGCGCCAGCGCCGCGCGCGGATCGCCGCTGCGCGCCGCCGCCGCGATCTCGTCGATGGCGCGGCCGACCAGCGCGGCATCGGCCGTGCGCGGCGTCGCAACCAGCAGGCCGGGATACTCCGTCGGGCGCGGCGCCTCCTTGCCGTGGAACAGTTCCTCGAACAGCTTCTCGCCGGGGCGCAGGCCGGTGAAGCGGATCTCGACATCCTCCTCCGGCCGAAGGCCGGCGAGGCGGATCATCCGCCGCGCGAGGTCCACGATCTTCACCGGCTCGCCCATGTCGAGGACGAAGATGCCGCCTTCCGCCAGCTCGGGGGGCATGTTCTCGGGGTCGGTGGTGCCGACCACGCTTGCCTGAAGCACGAGGCCCACCGCCTCGCGCACGGTCATGAAATACCGGCGCATGTCGGGATGCGTGACGGTGAGCGGCCCGCCGCGCTCGAGCTGCCGGCGGAACAGCGGCACCACGGAGCCGGTGCTGCCCAGCACGTTGCCGAAGCGCACGGTGATGCAGCGCATGCCGCCCCGCCCGTGGCGGGCATCGTCGCCGCGGGCGGCGCGGGCGTCCACATCGAAGGCCTGGCAGTACATCTCGGCGAGGCGTTTCGACGCCCCCATCACCGAGGTCGGGTTCACCGCCTTGTCGGTCGAGATGAAAACCATCGCCGCCGCGCCCACACCGCGCGCCGCATCGGCCACGATGCGCGTGCCGAGCGCGTTGGTCAGCAGCCCTTCCAGCGGATCGTTCTCGACCATCGGCACATGCTTCAGCGCGGCGGCGTGGAACACGAGTTCGGGGCGGATCTCCTCGAACAGGCGCTGGATGCGCGGTTCGTCGCGCACATCGGCGAGCACGGCGCGGCGCGCGACCTCGGGGTGCTTCTCGCGCAGTTCGAGGTCGATCTCGTAGAGCACGAACTCGCCGTGATCGAGCAGCGTCAGACTCGCCGGCCCCAGCGCCGCCACCTGCCGCGCCAATTCGCCGCCGATGGTCCCGCCCGCGCCGGTCACCAGGACGCGCCGCCCCTGCACCAGCCGGGCCATGCCCTCGCGGTCGAGCGGCACCTGCGGGCGGTCGAGCAGATCCTCGATCGAGACCGGGCGCAGTTCGACCTGCCGCCCCTCCTGCCCGCCGGCCGGGGCGAGGGTGGTCGGCGCCGGCGCGCGGCGCACCGGCACGCCATGGCGGTCGGCGGCGTCGAGCACACGCTCGAGCGCCGGCCCCGGCAGGCCCGAGGCGAGCACGATCACCGCCGGCAGCCGACCCTCGGCGCGCAGCGCATCGAGCACCGCCTCGGTGTCCTCGACCGTGCCCAGGATCGGCGTGCCCTGCATCCGCCGCCCGGCCTGGCGGGCGCGCAGCGAGAGGATGCCGGTGACGCGGTAGGGCGCGCGGCGGTCGCGCGAGAGCGCGCGCAGGAACAGGTCGGTCCCTTCCGCGGCGCCGACCAGCAGCACGGGCTGCGCGTCGGGCGCGGCCTCGCCGCCGCGGCGGGCGGCCTGGAGCAGGCTCACCACGCGCCCGCCGCCGAGCAGAAGGCCGAGCGTCGCGGCGTGGATCAGCGCGAAGGCCTCGTTCGGCGGCCGCCAGGCGCCGGTGAGGAGCAGCCCGAGGGTGAACACCAGGGATGCCGCGAAGGCCGCCGCCGCCACCGCCAGCAGGTCGCGCGGGCCGACGAAGCGCCAGTATTGCTGCTGCAGGCGCAATGGCGCGCCGGTCGCGGCCAGCGCCAGCACCGCGCCGGGCAGCGCCCACCACCACCAGGAGGCCTCCGGCCAGGCGCCGGGCGCGGCCGCCCAGACCGCCGCGGGAAGCGCCGCCGCGGCGAGCAGGCTGTCGAGCGCGAGATTCAGCAGGATTCGCAGGGACGGGCCTCGGGCCATGCCGGGGCTATAGGCCCGCCGCGCGCTCCGGGCCAGCCTTCGCTGGCCACAGGCCGAGGTCGCGATACAGCGCGCACAGCCGCGCCGCCTCCCCCTCCCAGGCGAAGGTGTCGCGCGCGGCGCGCCATCCGGCCTCGCCCATGGCCTGGCGGCGCGCGGGGTCGGCGAGCGTTGCGACCGCGTGGGCCACGGCGGACGCATCCGCGCTGTCCACCAGCACGCCGCAGCCGGCGCGGCGCAGCACGGCGGCGACTTCCCCGGCGAAGGCGGGGGCGACCACCGGCAGCCCCGCCGCCATGGCGTCGAACAGCTTGTGCGGCAGCGCCAGGCGGTGGTTCTCCGCGCCCGGCTGGAACAGCACCAGCGCGATGCCGCAGCCGCGCAGCCGCGCCATCGCCTCGGGCTGCGGCAGCCAGCCGGTGACCTCGACGCGCGCGGCGAGCCCCAGCGCGGCGGCGCGGGCGTGGAATTCGCCCTCGCTGCCGTCGGTGAAGCGGCCGACCAGCAGCAGCCGCGTCTCGGGCGGGCAGCGCGCCAGCGCCTCGAGCATGCAGGCCCAGCCGCGGCTGCGCGTCATCGCGCCGAGATGGCCGAGCGTCAGCGGCCCGGGCGCATGGCGGCGCGGCGGGGCCGTCGGCGCGGGGGCGTAGTTGCGGACGGCGACGATGCGCGCGCCGGGGAAGGCGTCGTCCAGCCCGTCCTTGGCCACCACCACCGCATCCGCCGCGCGCCCCATCGCCCGGCAGGCGAGGCGGATCGCCGCCCGCGCCAGCGGCCGCAGCGGCGCGGGCAGGCGCGCATCCAGCCGCGACGGATAATGCTCGTGCACGTCGAGCACCACGCGCGCGCCGCACCGCCGCGCCGCGAGCAGCGCCGCGAGCCAGGCATCGGGCTCCGAGGCATGGATCGCCGCCGGGCGGAATGCGGCGGCCTCGCGCGCCAGCGCCGCCAGGCCGCGCAGGCGGCGGTGGCGATGGGTGCGGATCGCGACGCCGTCCACCGAAGCCGGCGCGGCCTCGCCGGGCGCGAGATGGATCACGCGATGTCCCGCCGCGGCCAGCGCCGCCCCTTCCTTGCGGACCACGCGCGTATCGGCGGGCGGATGGGCGGCCGAGAGCAGCAGCACCGGGCGCGGCGGCGTCAGCGGCAACGAGCGAGCACCTCGGCCAGATGCGCGCGCATCCGCGCCCCCGCCTGGCCGTCCCACAGCGGGATCGGCGCCGCGCGGCCCGGCGGCAGCAGCACCGCCGAGGGCAGGTCCGCCGGCGTCACCAGCCGGTTGCCGCCGGCCGAGAGCGTCACCGGCCGCTCGGTCGAGGACCGCAGCGTGAGGCAGGGCAGGCCGAGCGCCGCCGCCTCCTCCTGCGCGCCGCCGCTGTCGGTCGCGATCAGCCGCGCGCCCGCCATCAGCGCGAGGAAGTCGAGGTAGCGCAGCGGCGGCAGCATCCGCACGCGGCGCGGCGGGACCAGGCCGAATTCCTCCATGCGCGCGCGGGTGCGCGGATGCAGCGGCCAGACGAGCGGCAGCCGTTCGGCGGCGCGCTCCACCGCCTCGATCAGGTGCAGCAGCGTCGCGCGCGCATCCACATTGGCCGGGCGGTGCAGCGTGACGATGCCGTAGCCGCCATGCGCGAGGCCCTCCGGCAACGGCCGCGCGCGGGCCGCCGGCAGGTGCCGCAGCAGGCTGTCCACCATGGCGTTGCCCACGGCGCGCACGCGCTCCCCGCCATAGCCCTCGGCGATCAGGCGCACCGCGGTCGCGGCGTCGGGCGCCCAGAGCAGGTCGCTGATGGCATCGAGCGCGCGGCGGTTGATCTCCTCGGGCATGTCATCCTCGCCCGAGCGCAGCCCCGCTTCCAGATGCGCGACGCGGATGCCGAGCTTGCGCGCGGCGAGCCCGGCGGCGAGCGCGCCGTCCACGTCGCCCGCCACCACCACCAGCGCCGGCCGGCGCGCGCGCCAGGCGGCTTCGGCGGCGATCATGGTGCGGCCCGTCAGCTCGGCATGGGTGCCGCCCGAGACGCCGAGCGCGATCGCCGGATCGGGCAAAGCGAGATCCTCGATCAGGTCGCCGAACATCGCGCGGTCGTGGTGCTGCCCGGTATGCACCAGCAGCGGCGTGCAGATGGGCGGCGCCTGCGCCAGCGCGTGCCACAGCGCGGCGAGCTTGGGCAGGTTCGGCCGCGCGGCGGCGACGAGATGAACCTCCGGCAGGACCGCCGCGCGGGCGGGATCCCGCCCGCCGCCGGCCGGGCGGGCGGCATCCGCCGCGCCGGGCTTCGCCGCGACGACGGCGCGCGGCGCCGGGCCACGACCGTCCGGCCTCATTGCGCCGCCGCCTCGACGATGGCGCAGAAGCGTTCGGCCAGCGCGCGGCGGTCCCATTTCGCCACCGCCTGGCGCCGGGCCGCGACGCCCAGGCGCTCGCGCAGCGCGGGTTCGGCGGCGAGCCGCGCCAGCGCCTCGGCGAGCAGCGCGGGGTCGTCGGGCGGCACGGTGATGCCGCTCGGCCCCTCGGCGAGGATGCGCGCGACGCGGCCGGGCTGGTTGCTCACCACCGGCCGGCCGGCCGCGAGCCCGTCCATCACCTTGTTGGGCGAGGTCCATTCGGCGAATTCCGGCACGCCGGCGAGCATGTGCAGGACGATCTGCGTCCCCGCATGCAGCGCGCCCACCGCGGCGCGCGGCTGCGGGTCGAGGAAGGTGACGTTGGCGAGCCCCTCCCGCGCCGCGCGCGCCATCAGCGCGGGCTTCTCGGAGCCCTCGCCCACCAGCAGGATACGCAGCCGCCGCTCCCCGCGCGCCTGCAGGATGGCGGCGGCGTCGAGCAGCGTGGACAGCCCGTTCGCCCGCCCATGCGCCCCGGCATAGAGCGCGACGCATTCCGAGGCCGCGGCCTCGGCCGGCCGCCAGGGCGCGACATGCGGGCCGAACAGGCCGAGGTCGCAGCCATTCGGCACCACATGCACGCAGGCCGGGTCGGCGCCGCGGGCGACGGCGGTCTC
>Ga0207950_100609_pt1 | contig 11585 bp, 11 predicted proteins | sample Subbio11_8B_AprC_FD_184814 | JGI IMG/M metagenome (GOLD analysis project Ga0207950, IMG submission 184814) | Serpentinite rock and fluid subsurface biosphere microbial communities from McLaughlin Reserve, California, USA - CR11_8B_AprC (SPAdes) | ecosystem: Environmental > Terrestrial > Deep... | reverse complement strand
TCGTCCACGTGCCCTATCGCGGCGCGACGCCGGCGATCGTGGACATCCTCGGCGGGCGCACCGACTTCATGATCACCAACCTCGGCGACGTGATGCGCCACATCACCGGCGGCGAACTGCGCCTGCTGGCCATCGGCGACGACGCCGGCTCGCCGCTGTTTCCGAATGCGCGGCCGATCTCGGCCTATGTGCCGGGGCTGCAGATGGCGGGCTGGTTCGGGATATGCGGCCCGCGCGCGATGAACGAGGAAAGCCTCGCGCGCTGGTCCGACGCGACGCGCCGCGCGCTCGAGAATCCGCAGTTCCGCGAGCGCCTGCTCGCCAACGGGCTGACGCCGAATTTCGAGGACAGCCGGGCCTTCAACGCCCGCATCGCCGCCGACCTGCAATCCTGGGGCGAGGTGATCCGCGCCGCCGGGGTGCGCGGGGACTGAGCGGCGTGGCGATCCGCCTCGCCGCCTTCACCAAGAACGGCGTCAACCCGAACTACCTGGCCTTCCTGCGCGGCGTGGAGCGCGCCGCGCAGGCCGAAGGCGCGACCGCCACGCGGCACTTCCCCGTGGCACCCGACGACCCGGCCGGGCAGATCGCGCTGCTGCGCGCGGTGGTCGCGGAGCGGCCCGATGCCATCCTGTTCGCCCCGGCCGACGACGCGCTGCTCGAAGCCCCGGTGGCGGGGGCGATCGCGACGGGCATCCCGTTCATCGGCTTCGTCAACCGCATGAAGGGCGGCTTCGTCAGCTTCGTCGGCGCCGACGACGCGGCCATGGGCCGGACCGTCGCCGGCTTCCTGATCGGGGCGCTCGGCGGCCACGGCGAAGTCGTGCTGATCGAGGGCCCCGACAGCGCGCCCACCAGCCGCGACCGCGGCCGCGGCTTCCGCGAGGCCCTCGGAGCAGCCCCGGGCATCCGCCTGCTCGGCACCGCGCCGGGGCGCTACCTGCGCGAGCCGGGCCGCGCGGCGATGGCCGCCCTGCTCGCGCGCCACCCGCGCATCGACGGCGTGATCTGCACCAACGACCTGATGGCGCTCGGCGCGCTGGATGCGCTGGATGCGGCCGGGCGGAGCGCGCTGGTGGTCGGCAACAACGGCACGATCGAGGCGGCGGAGGCGATCGCCGAGGGTCGCCTGCTCGCCTCGATGGACTACGACGGGCAGCGCATGGGCGCGGTCGCCGCCATGGCCGCGCTGCGGCACCTGCGCGGCGCGCCCGTGCCGCGGGAGATCCTGCTGCCCGCCCAGCTGATCCACCGCGGCAACCACGAGGCCTGGCTGGTGCCGATCGAGCAGCGCCCCCTGCCCCGCTGGGACGAGATCGTGCCCGCCTGAAGCACCACCGACCGGGAGGACAACACCATGACCATCACCCGCCGCGCGTTCGGCGCCGCCATGGGCACGCTGCTCGCCGCGCCCGCCCTGGCCCAGCAGGCCTGGCCCACGCGACCCATCCGCCTGGTCAGCCCCTTCGCGCCCGGCGGCCCGCAGGACGTCCCGGCGCGCTTCTTCGTCGAGCACCTGACCCCGCGCCTCGGCCAGCCCGTGGTCTTCGAGAGCCGCGCCGGCGCGGGCGGGCAGGTCGGCATGCAGCATGTCGCCACCGCGACCGACGGGCACAGCCTCCTGATCACCTCGAACGCCGTGGCGACGCTGCCGGCGCTCAGGCGCGACCTGGGCTTCGACGTGTTCACCGACCTGCTCCCGGTCGCCACCGTGATGGAATCGCCGCTCACCATGGCGGTGCGCACGAGCAACGGGCCGGCCGACATGCGCGCCTTCCTCGCCCGCGCGCGGGAGAATCCGGGGCGCGTATCCTTCGGTTCGTCGGGCATCGGCTCGGCGACGCATCTGGCCGGCACCTATTTCGCGCAGAAGGCGGGGGTGGAACTGCTGCACGTGCCCTATCGCGGCGCCGGGCTGATCCTGACCGCGCTGCTCGCCGGGGACATCGACTGCTTCATCGGCGACATCTCGCTCGCGCTCGAACATGTGCGCGCGGGCACGATCCGCGCCATCGGCGTGACGACGCAGGCGCGCGCGCCGCTGCTGCCCGACGTTCCCACCGTGGGCGAACTGGTGCCGGGCTATGCCGTGCCCTTCTGGTTCGGCCTGTTCGCGGCGCGGCAGACCACGCCCGAGGCGATCGCGCGGATGAACGCCGAGCTGGCCCCGCTGGCACGGCCGGAGAGCGAGCTGTTCCAGCGCATGGCCGCGCGCGGCTCGACGCTGCTGCTCGACGGGCCCGGCCCGCTCGCGGCCCGGCTGCGGGCGGAGGTGCCGCGATGGCGCGAGGTGGTGCGCGTGGCCGGGATCACGCCGGAATAGGCGCACCCCTCACGGCCGCATGGTGAACCCCGCCACCCCCGGCGCCAGCAGCTTCTGCGCCAGCCGCGCGAAGTCGCACAGCAGGCGTCGGGAATCGCGCGGGTCGATGATCTCCTCAACCCAGAAGGCCTCGGCGGTGCGGAAGGGGGAGCGCAGCTTCTGCAGCCGCTGCTCGATCTCCGCGACCTTGGCCGCCTTGTCCTCGGCGGCCGAGACTTCCGCCGCATAGGCCGCCTCCACCCCGCCTTCCAGCGGCAGCGAGCCCCAGCGCGCCGACGGCCAGGCGTAGCGCAGGGAAAAGCGCCCCGCCGGCTGGTGCACCACCCCCGCCACCCCGAAGGCGTTGCGAAGGATGATGGTGCACCAGGGCTGGCGGCACTGGTTCACCGCCGCCATCGCGCGCACGCCCCAGCGGATGGTCGCGTTGCGCTCCGCCTCCAGCCCGACCGCGAAGCCGGGGCAGTCCATCAGGTAGACGACGGGCAGATGGAAGGTCTCGGCGAGGTCCACATGCCGGATCACCTTCTGGCACGCATCGGCGGTCCAGGAGCCGCCCTGGAACACCGGGTCCGAGGCCAGCACCGCGACCGGGCGGCCTTCGAGCCGCGCGAGGCCCGCAACCACCGGCCGGCCGAACCAGCGTCCGGTCTCGAAGAAGGAGCCCCTGTCGAACAGCGCCTCGATGACCGGGCGGATCCTGTAGGCCCGCCGCGGGTCGCGTGGGATGGCCGAGAGCAGCCCTTCCTCCCGCCTTCCCGCATCGTCGCGCGCGCGCGTGACCGGGGGCAGTTCGAACACCGAGGAAGGCATGTAGGACAGGAAGCGCCGCGCGGCGGCGAAGGCCTCGGCCTCGGTCTCCACCGCGTCGTCCACCGCGCCGGCGCCGCACTGGATCTCCCACCCGCCGAGCTCGCGCTTGTCCAGCGTCTCGCCCAGCCGCGCGACCACCGGCGGGCCGGCGACGAACATCGCCGAGGATTTCGTCATCACCGAGTAATGCGCCGCCGCGAGCCGCGCCGCCCCCAGACCCGCGACCGACCCCAGCCCCAGCGTGACCACCGGCACCAGCCCCATATTCGCGGTGGTCTGGTGGTAGAGCTGCGTCCCGCCCACGCCGCCGGGCAGGTTGGCCCGGCCCGTCGTTTCTATGGTCTTGACCGAGCCGCCGCCGCCCGAGCCCTCGATCAGCCGGATGATCGGCAGGCGGAGTTCCGCGGCCATGCGCTCGGCCATGATCGGCTTCTCGCGGATGGTCGCATCCGCGCTGCCGCCGCGCACGGTGAAGTCGTCGCCCACCACCACCACAGGGCGGCCATCCACCATCGCCCGGCCCATCACGCAGTTGGATGGCGTGAAGGAGGCGAGCTCGCCCTGCGCGTCGTAGTCGGCGCGCCCGGCGATGGCGCCGATCTCGTGGAAGGATCCGCGGTCGGCCAGCGCCTCGACCCGCTCACGCACGGTCAGCCGGCCGCCCTCGTGCTGGCGCTGCACCTTGTCCGGCCCGCCCATCCCGCGGGCGAGGGCCTCGCGGCGGCGCAATTCGTCGAGTTCGGCTTGCCAGGTCATGCGTGCGGAGCGTCCCCTTGCTCCGCCGAGTGTCCCGCCACGGCCGCGCGCCGGCAAGACCGCGCCATGCCGATGGCCGAATCCTTCGACCGCCGGCATCTGCTTTTTCCGCCCCTCAGACGCCGGGCGCGAACTTCCGGTCCGCCGGGCTTCGCGCCACCCGGCGCGGCACCCCCTTCGGGCGCTCGGACCGGTCAACCCGGATTCCTTCGGCATCCGGGTTCATAAAGGCACGGCCAGTTCGACGCGGCGGAACCACAGGGTGAGTTCGGGCCCGCCCGTCAGGCGCAACTGGACGAGGTCGCCCTCCGACGCGGTCAGCACCCATTCGTTGACGCGGAAGGTCGTCCGGCAACCGCCGGCGAGGCGCGCCTCGGCCAGGATGCGCGGCGGCGCGTCCGCGCGTTCGCCCAGCAGGCGCAGCGCGGCCGGATCGGCGCAGCCCACAGTGCCGTCGCGCCGCACGCGCCAGACGCTCGCCGCATCGCCGGCATGTCCGGGTGCGTCCACCGCAAGCGGTGGCGCCGGCGGCACCCGGCCGCCGCGCAGTTGCGGCGGCGGCGGCGGGGGCAGCGGCAGGGGCTCGGCGGGCGGTGGCGCCTCGGGCGCGCAGGCGGCCAGCGCCAGCAGAAGCGCCAGGGCGACACGCGGGAGGGCTCGTTCCATCGCCGCACGGCGGCATCCACGCCGCTCGCGCCTGGAGTGCGTCAAGAAACCACACGCAGCATTGCCTTGCATTGCCGATTCGATTCGCCGATGGTCCAGGCAGATATGGGGTGGCGACTGCTGTAGCGGGAATGATCGGTCGAAGCGACAGGCGGAAACGTGATCGCGCGCGTCTGCGCGCGCCGGGTCTGGCCGCCCGGCTGCGGAGCCTCGTGATACTGGCCATCGCGCCCGTGCTCCTGGTGGTGCTCGGCGTCGGAGCCGCCCTTGTCTGGCTCGAGCGCGACGCCGCCGATGTCCGGCTGATCGAGGCGGCGCGCATCGCCTCGCGCGCCGCGGACGCCGAGATCGAGCGCCGCCGTGCCGCGCTCGAAGGCTTCGCCGCCGCCCTCGCCGCCGCCCCCGATGCGGACCTCGCCGCCACCGATGCCGCTGCCCGCCGGCTTGCCGCGACGTTCGGCGCGCCGATTGCCGTCCTCGATCGCGCGCTCGGCGTGCTGGTGGACACCGCGCAACCCTTCGGCACGCCGCTCGGCTCGACGCCCGCCATCGCCGCGGCGATCTGGGCGGTGGAGACCGGCCGCCCGCGCGTCAGCGATGTGCTGATCGGCGCGCAGGGGGCGGGCGGGGCGCCGCCGCAATTCGTCCTGCCGCGGATGCAGGACGGGCGCGCGACCGGCGTGCTCGCCATCCAGATCGCGCCGGAGCGCATCGCCGAGGCGCTCGCCGCGCCGCGCGCGACCGTCTTCGACAGCCGCGGCCGGATCGTCGCCGCGCGTGGGGCCGATGCCGGGCCTGGCCCGGACTGGCCCTCGGTCTTCACCGCGCCGCGCAGCACCGCGCGCGAGGGCCGGGGCGCGGACGGGGCGTCGCTGCGCTTCGTCGTGGCGCATCTCGCCGAGGCGCCCGAATGGCAGCTCGTGGTCTGGGAACCCGCGAGGCTCGCGGCCTCGCCGCTGGGGCGCGTGCTGCCGCTCGGCGCGGGGCTGCTGCTGCTCGCCCTCGCCGTCGCGGCCATCGCCTGGCGGCGCAGCCTGCGGACGCTGCGCGAGCCGGTCGAGGCCGCCGAGCGCCACATCGAGGCCTTGGCCGGCGCTCTTGCCGCCGACGGCCAGATCCCTGCGCCGCCCAGTCTCGGCGGCACGGCCGAGTTCGTCGCGCTCGGCGAGGCGCTGGCCGAGGCGCAGGCCGCCGTCATGGTGCGCGAACGCCGGCTGCGGACGCTGGCGGAAGCCGGCGCGCTGGTGCTCTGGCGTGCCGACGCCGCCGGCGGCTGGAGCGAAGCGGCCGGATGGGCCGGGCTGACGGGGCAGACCGCGCCGGCCTTCCGTGGCGATGGCTGGCTCGAGATGCTCCACCGCGACGACCGCGCGCCGACGCTCGCCGAATGGGGCCGCTGCCTGGTCGCGCGCAGCATCATCGGCGTGGAGTTCCGCCTGCGGATGGCCGACGAGGCCGCCGGCTGGCGCTGGGTGCGGGCGACCGGCGCGCCGGTGACGGCCGAGGACGGCCGGATCCTCGAATGGGTCGGCGCCATCCACGACGTGGCCGAGGCGCGCGGCGCCGGCCAGGCGCACCGCGTCAACGAATCCCAGGTGCGGCAGACGGTCGCGGAGTTGCGCGCGGTCTATGACAACGTCCCGGTCGGCCTCGCCCTGGTGGACCAGGGGCTGCGCTTCGTGAACGTCAATGCCCGCTTCGCCGCCATCAACGGCCTGCCGAACGAGGCGCATGTCGGCCGCGCCGTGCGCGAGGTGATGCCCGAGGGCCTTGCCGCCCCGCTCGAGGCGGCACAGCGCCGCGTGCTCGAGACAGGCCGGCCGGTGCTCGACGTCGCCTGTTCCGGCCAGGCGCCCGGCGCGGTGCAGAACCTGCGGCACTGGCTCGCTTCCTGCCACCCCGTGAAGGATGCGGACGGCGCGGTGACCGGCGTCTCGGCGGTGCTGCAGGACGTGACCGAGCGGGTGCATGCGGAACGCTCGCGCGAGTTGCTCGTCACCGAGCTGAACCATCGCGTGAAGAACACGCTGTCCACCGTGCAGGCGCTCGCCGCGCAGTCCCTGCGCGGCACGCCGGGCGCGGTCGGGTCGGGGTGGGGCGCGACTTCGTCGGCCGGCTGCAGGCGCTGATGCGCAGCCACGACCTGCTCGCCGACCAGGGCTGGGAGCCGGTGGACCTCGCCCGCGTGGTGCGGGCGGGGCTGCTGCCCTGGATCGACGCCGGCCGCGCGATCCGGCTCGGCGGCTCGGGCCGCATCCAGCTGACGCCGGCGCAGGCGCAGGCCGTCGTGCTCGGCCTGAACGAGCTCGCCAGCAACGCGGTGCGGCACGGCGCGCTGTCGCGCCAGGGCGGCGAGGTGGACCTCACCTGGTCGCTTTCCGGGGACGGCGTGGCGAGCCTCGAATGGCACGAAAGCGGCGGGCCGAAGGTCGGCGCGCCGCCACCGGAGCGCCGCGGCTTCGGGCTGCGCCTGCTCGAGCGCGGGCTGGTCCACGACCTCGGCGAGGGCGCGGCGGTGTCGCTGCGCTTCCCCGAGGAGGGGCTCGAGGCGCTGATCCGCTTCCGCGTCGGCCAGCCGGCCGGCTTGCAGGACGCCGGCCATGGCGCCGCCGCGCCCTTGGCCCTCGGGCAAAGCCGCGTATAACGCCCCCCTCCGAACAACGGCAGGATGGGCTGAGGCATGGCGCGTGCGCTGATCACCGGGGTCACGGGCCAGGACGGCGCCTATCTCGCCGCGCTGCTGCTCGGCAAGGGCCACGAGGTCTATGGCCTGCTCCACCGCCATGGCGGATCGGAAGCGGTGAGCGAGCGCCTGCGGCGGCTCGGCTGCGCGGGCGATGTCCGCATGGTGGACGGCAACCTCATCGACCTCTCCTCGCTGATCCGGCTGCTCGGGAAGGTCAAGCCCGACGAGATCTACAATCTTGCCGCGCAGTCCTTCGTGCGGATGTCGTGGGACCAGCCGCTGCTGACGACGCAGGTCACCGCCATCGGCACCGCCAACATGCTCGAGGCGGTGCGGATCGCCGCACCCGGCGTGCGCTACTTCCAGGCGAGTTCAAGCGAGATGTTCGGCCGCGCCGAGACGCCGGCGCAGAACGAGGACACGCCGCTCCACCCACGCAGCCCCTACGCCTCGGCCAAGGTCTTCGCGCATTGCCTCGTGCAGAACTACCGCGACGCCTTCGGGCTGTTCGCGTGCAACGGCATCATGTTCAACCACGACAGCCTGCTGCGCGGGATCGAGTTCGTGCTGCGCAAGATCACCGACGGGGCGGCGCGCATCAGCCTCGGCCTCGCGACCGAGCTGCCGATGGGCAACCTCGAGGCGCGGCGCGACTTCGGCCATGCGCGCGACTATGTGCGGGCGATGTGGCTGATGCTGCAGCAGGACAGGCCCGACGACTACGTGGTGGCCACAGGGCGCGCGGCCTCGATCCGCGACCTCTGCCGCATCGCCTTCGCCCATGTCGGCCTCGACTACGAGGCGCATGTGCGCGTCGATCCGGCCTTCCTCCGCCCCGCCGACGTGGACGTCACCATCGGCGACGCGACGCGGGCGCGCACGCGGCTGGGCTGGGCGCCCGAGACGAGCCTCGAGGCGATGATCGCCGAGATGGTCGAGGCCGACCTCGCGCGCTGGAAGGCGAGGGCTTGAGCCGGGGCCGCGCCCCGGGCGCCGATTCCTCCCTCGACATGCCCGGCTTCGCGGGCTACCGCCATGGCCGGGGCCATAAGGCGGGGATGACCGCGGATGCTCGCCGCATCCGCGTCAAGGCGGCGGCCCGCGCCAAGCCGAGGGCCGGACACTGGCAGGAGATCAGGCAGGCATGATGTCGCGCAAGCGCGTCCTGGTGACCGGCGGGGCGGGGTTCATCGGCTCCCATCTGTGCGAGAGGCTGCTCGCGGCAGGCGATTCCGTGCTGTGCGTGGACAACTACTTCACCGGCACGCGCGACAACATCGCCCACCTTCTTTCGCATCCCCAGTTCGAGGCGATGCGCCACGACATCACCTTCCCGCTCTATGTCGAGGTGGACGAGATCTACAACCTCGCCTGCCCCGCCTCCCCGGTGCATTATCAGTTCGATCCGGTGCAGACGACCAAGACCTCCATCAGCGGCGCGCTGAACATGCTCGGCCTCGCCAAGCGGGTGAAGGCGAAGGTGCTGCAGGCCTCGACCAGCGAGGTCTATGGCGACCCCGAGGTCCATCCGCAGGGCGAGGACTACCGCGGCTCCGTCAACCCGCTCGGCCCCCGCGCCTGCTACGACGAGGGCAAGCGCTGCGCCGAGACGCTGTTCTTCGACTACCGCCGCCAGCACAATGTCCGCATCAAGGTGGCGCGCATCTTCAACACCTACGGCCCGCGCATGCACCCCAACGACGGGCGCGTGGTGTCGAACTTCATCGTCCAGTCCCTGCGCGGCGAGCCGGTCACGATCTACGGCGAGGGCACGCAGACGCGCTCCTTCTGCTTCGTGGACGACCTGGTGGAAGGCCTCATGCGCCTGATGGCCACGCCCGACGAGGTGACCGGCCCGGTCAACCTCGGCAACCCGCACGAGATCACGGTGCGCGAACTCGCCGAGCGGGTCATCGCGCTGTGCGGCGGGGATGCGCGCATCGAGGCGCGGCCCCTGCCCCAGGACGACCCGACGCGCCGCTGCCCCGACATCGCCCTGGCGAAGCGGCTGCTCGGCTGGGAGCCGAAGGTGCCGCTCGAGGACGGGCTGCGCCGCACCGTCGCCTATTTCGACGCCCTGCTCCGGCGGCCCGAGACGGCGGACTGATACCAACGGCCTACGCATTGACCTGTGCCCAGTCTCGTGTGGCGATTGACGTGATGCGTTCCGGCGTGGCGACGAGCGCGTTCCGGCGTGGCGACGAGCGCGTTCCAGGCTTCGCAACAGGCGTCGACGATGGCGGTTCGCGATGGACGTGCGTCGCGTCTCTGGTCGAGACGTGCAAGCTCAACGGCGTCGACCCGCAGCGCTATTTCACCGACCTCCTGACGCGCCTGGTGAATGGCTGGCCGCGGAGCCGCATCGACGAGCTCATGCCCTGGCATTGGGCACCCGCAAAAAACGCCTGAGCGTCAACCCGTCGGGAGAGGGGTGCCGAGGCGTCGCTTACTGTGATCTCGGCCCTCGGACGCCGGGCGCGGATCTCCGGCCGGCCGCACCCGCGGCCTCGGCACGAGCGAAGGACTCGTGCCGCCCGCACGGTCGCCACCCCCCGGACGGGTCAGCGCGCGCGCTCGATGCAGAACTCCACCACATCCGACAGGGCGCGCCTTTCCGCCCCGTCGGCGAAGCCGGCGAGCGCCGCCTGCGCCTGGTCGCCGTACAGCCGCGCGCGGGCGATGGTGTCGGCGAGCGCGCCGTGGCGCCGGATCAGCGCCTGCGCCTCAGCGAGATCGGCCCCGGTCTGCTCCCGGTCCTCGAGAGTGCGGCGCCAGAAGGCGCGTTCCGTCTCGTTTCCGCGCGCGAAGGCGAGCAGGATGGGCAGCGTGATCTTTCCCTCGCGGAAATCGTCGCCGACGGTCTTGCCCAGCGCCTGCTGGTCGGCGCTGTAGTCGAGCGCGTCGTCCACCAGCTGGAAGGCGACGCCGAGCGCCATGCCGAACTCCCTCAGCCTCGCCTGCGCGGCGGGCGGCTGGTCGGCCACAACCGCGCCGACCTCGGTCGCGGCGGCGAACAGGGCGGCGGTCTTGCCCTCGATGACCTGCAGATACTGCGCCTCGGTCGTCGTGGTGTCGTTCTGCGTCATCAGCTGCAGCACCTCGCCCTCCGCGATGATGGCGGATGCGTCCGAGAGGATTCGCAGCACTTCGAGGCTGCCGTCCGAGACCATCAGCTGGAAGGCGCGGGAGAACAGGAAATCCCCCACCAGCACCGAGGGTTTGTTGCCGAACAGCGCATTGGCGCTGGCGCGGCCGCGGCGCAGCGCGCTCTCGTCCACCACGTCGTCGTGCAGCAGCGTCGCGGTGTGGATGAACTCGACGCAGGCCGCGAGCGCGATGTGCCGCTCCCCGCGATAGCCGCACAGGCGCGCGGCGGCGAGCGTCAGCAGCGGCCGCAGCCGCTTGCCGCCGGCGGCGACGATATGCGCGGCGAGTTGCGGGATGAGCGCGACCTCGCTCTGCATGCGCTCGACGACCAGGCGGTTGCAGGCCTCGAGGTCGCCGCGCACCAGCACCGCGAGCGCGGAGAGCGCGTCCTCGGCCTTCCGGGGGGCAATGTCGCGCGGCCTGGCCGGTGCGCTCACGCTTGCTCTTCTCCTGCTGTGGCGCGCACCATAGTGATCGCCCGGCAGGGCGGCAAGTGCAGCAGAATCAAGGGAATCATGCGCGTCATCGCGATCACCACCGACCCCGTCAGGCTGTCCTTCCTGCGCGCGCTGCTGGCCGATGCGCGCATCGCGACAGTGGTTCTGGACGCCCATATCAGCGCCGTGGAGGGCGGCATCGGCGCCTTCCCCCGCCGCCTCGCCGTCGCGGCCGATGACGAGGCGCAGGCGCGCAGGGTGCTCGCGGAGGCAGGCGAGGCGACCGCGTGACCCCGCCGCACGAAAACCCCGCATGACCACGCCGCACGGGCCCGGAATCGGCGCGGACGCCGGTACAACGCACGAGGAGGCGACCACCGAGGACCGGCTGCTCGGCGGCCGTGTCCTGCTGCGCCAGCCGGTGCGCGGCTTCCGCGCCGGGCTCGACGCGGTGCTGCTGGCGGCCTTCGTGCCGGCGCGGCCGGAGCAGCGCGTGATCGAGGCCGGCTGCGGCAGCGGCGCGACCTTCCTGTGCCTCGCCGCGCGCGTGCCGGGACTCGCGGTCACGGCGGTCGAACGGGAGGCCGCGATGGCGGCGCTGGCGCGCAGGAACGCCGCGGCGAATGGCTGCGCGGCCACGGTGGTCGAGGCCGACATCGCCGACGCCGCCGGCCTGCGCGACCTGCCGCCCTGCGACCACGCCTTCGCCAACCCGCCCTATTGGCCGGACGGCACACCGCCGCCGGGCGCGCTGCGGCGG
>Ga0207950_100607_pt1 | contig 11610 bp, 6 predicted proteins | sample Subbio11_8B_AprC_FD_184814 | JGI IMG/M metagenome (GOLD analysis project Ga0207950, IMG submission 184814) | Serpentinite rock and fluid subsurface biosphere microbial communities from McLaughlin Reserve, California, USA - CR11_8B_AprC (SPAdes) | ecosystem: Environmental > Terrestrial > Deep... | reverse complement strand
CGCCGCGGCGGCGAGCGCGGCCGCGGCTTCGGGCAAGCCGGCGCCGAGATTCTCGCGCGGGGCAAGCGCGGCGAGCGCCGCGATGCCCGGGCGCAGCGTCGCCAGCGCCTCGGCCAGCGGCGCGGGCGGCAGCGCCAGAAGGTCCTGCGCCGCGCCTTCCTGCAACTGCCGCAGCGCGAGCAATGCGGAAAGCCGCGCCTCGGCCGACGCCTCCGCCGCGTCGAGCGCGTCGCAGGCCGCCTCCAGCCCGAAGGCCTCGCTCGCGAGCAGCGCGGCGCGGCAGGCGGCGGCGGGCTCGGCGGCGAGCGTCAGCCGCGCGATCCCCGCGCAGCCCAGCCGGTTCGCCGCCTGGTTGGCGAGGATGGTCGCGAGCAATTCGCGGCGCAGCCGGTGGCGCTCGATGAAGCGGCGGTAGTCCTCGCGCAGCGGTTCGGGAAAATAGGCGGTGAGCAGCGGCAGCAGCGCCGGATCCTCGGTCAGCGCGTCCCCGGCCAGCGCGTCGGTCAGCCAGAGCTTCGCGAAGGGCAGCAGGGCGGCGATCTCGGGGCGCGTCAGCGGATCCGCCGCGCCGATGCGCCGTGCCATGGCGGCCGCTTCGGGCAGGCCCGCGACCGCGCGGTCGAGCAGCCCGGCCGCCTCGAGCCTGTCCATCAGCGCGGCCTGGGCGGGCAGCGCCTCGGCGCCGCCCATCTGCTCGAGCGTGACCGCGAGGCATTGCAGGTGATTGTCGCGCAGCACGAGGCCCGCGACCTCGTCGGTCATGGCGCGCAGCAGCTCGTCGCGCGCGCGTCGGGTGATGACGCCCTCGGCCTCGGCGTCGGCGAGCAGGATCTTGATGTTCACCTCGTGGTCCGAGGTGCTGACGCCGGCGGCGTTGTCGAGCGCGTCGGTGTTGATGCGAACGCCGTGCCGCGCGGCCTCGATGCGGCCGGCCTGGGTCGCGCCGAGATTGGCGCCTTCGGCCACCACGCGCGCGCGGATCTCCCGCCCGTCCACGCGGATCGCGTCATTGGCGCGGTCGCCGGCATCGGCGTGGGATTCGGTGCTCGCCTTCACATAGGTGCCGATGCCGCCGAAATAGAGCAGGTCGGCCTCCATGCGCAGGATGGCGCGCATGATCTCGGCCGGCTCGGCGCGCGCCGTCGCGATGCCGAGCATCGCACGCGCCTGGGGCGGGAGCGGCAGCGTCTTGGCGTTGCGCGGGAAGACGCCGCCGCCCTCGCTGATCAGCCGCGCCTCGTAATCCGCCCAGGAGGAGCGCGGGAGGCGGAACAGCCGCTCGCGCTCGGCGAACGACGCCTCCGGGTCCGGGTCGGGGTCGAGGAAGATGTGGCGGTGGTCGAAGGCGGCGCGCAGCCTGGTCCTGCGCGACACCAGCAGCCCGTTGCCGAACACGTCGCCCGACATGTCGCCCACGCCCACCATGTCGAAGGGCGCGTCCTGCACCGACCGGCCGAGCACCTCGCGGAAATGGCGGTCGATCATCACCCAGGCGCCGCGCGCGGTGATGCCCATGCCCTTGTGGTCGTAGCCCGCGGAACCGCCCGAGGCGAAGGCGTCGCCCAGCCAGAACCCGTATTCGGCCGAGAGCGCATTGGCGATGTCGGAGAAGGTTGCGGTGCCCTTGTCGGCCGCGGCGACGATGTAGGGGTCGTCGCCGTCGCGGCGCACGATGCCCGCCGGCGTCACCACCTCCACGCCCTGGTAGTTGTCCGCGAGGTCGAGCATCCCGCGCACCAGCATCCGATAGCAGGCCACGCCCTCGGCCTGGAACGCCTCGCGGTCGCTCATCGGCGGCGGATGCTTCAGCACGAAACCGCCTTTCGCGCCCGTGGGCACGATGATGACGTTCTTGAGCACCTGCGCCTTCATCAGCCCGAGGATCTCGGTGCGGAAATCCTCGCGCCGGTCCGACCAGCGGATCCCGCCGCGCGCCACCGGCCCGCCGCGCAGGTGGCAACCCTCCATGCGGACGGAGTGGACGAAGATCTCGCGCCAGGGGCGCGGCTGCGGCATCTCGCCCGCCCGCGCGCTGTCGAGCTTGAGGGCGAGATACGCCTTCCCCTGGAAGAAGTTGGTCCGCAGGATCGCATCCAGCACCAGGCGCAGCCGGACGAGGATGCGGTCCTCGTCCGGGCTCTCCACGGCCTCCAGCAGCATGGCCCAGGCGGCCTCGGCGCGGGAGGCGTCGCGGTCCGTCGCGGCGGGGTCGAAGCGGCGGCGGAAGATCTCGACCAGCAGGCGCGCGGCCTCGGGCTGTGCGGCGAGGGCCGCCTCCACCGAACCCTGCGCGAAGGGAAAGCCGACCTGCTTCAGCCAGCGGAACATCGCGCGCAGCAGCCAGCATTCCCGCCAGCCGAGCCCGGCGCGCAGCACCAGCCGGTTGAAGGCGTCGGCATCCGCCGCACCGTCGAGCAGCGCGGAAAGCGCGGCGAGGATCTCGTCGAAGCGGTCCTCCGGGCAGTCCGCGCCCGCTTCGAGGCGATAGACATGCAGCACCACCTCCGGCCCGCCGGCCGGGGTCAGGTGGTGCGGCTGTTCCTCGATGGCGCGCAGGTCGAGGCTCTCGAACAGCGGCAGCGCGTCGGCGAGCGGCAGCGGCCCGCCCGGGTTGGCGAGGCGCAGCGTAAGCGTGCGCGCATCGGCGCCCGGAACGCGCGCGAGGTCGGCGCGCGGGCGGCCCGCCGCGATGGCGCGCTCGGCGAGCAGGATGTCGGCCACACCCTGCGCCGCCGTCGCGCTCTCGCGGTAGGCGGGGGGGAAGCCTTCGCGCCAGCGGGCGAGGCGCGCGGCGGCCTCGGCCTCGCCCTCGATGCCGGCCAGCGCCTCGGCGAGGCGTTCGCCGAAGCCCCGCGCGGCCTGCGCGACCGCGGCTTCGAGCGTCGCCGTCTCCACCGCCGGCACCGCGCCGGGCGTGGTCGCGATGATGTAGTGCACGCGCGCGAGCGGCGCGTCGCCGAGCGCGATGTAGACGGCCGAGAGCCGCCCGTCATGCGCGCGCGCGATCATCTGCCCGATCCGTTCGCGCAGCCGCGTGTCGAAGGTGTCGCGCGGCAGCCAGGCGATGGCGGAGATGAAGCGTTCGAAGGGGTCGCGCCGGATGGTCAGCGCCGCGCGCGGGCGGATCGAGAGATCGAGCGCGAGCCGCGCGCCTTCGAGGATCGCCGCGTCCGGCGCCTGGAACAGTTCGTCGCGCGGCCAGGTGTCGAGGATGTTGCGCAGCGCGCGGCCGTCGTGGCCGTCCGCCTCGACGCCGGCGAGGTCGAGGATGCGCTCCACCTTGCGCCGCAGCAGCGGGATGGAGCGCGGGTTGCGGTTGTAGGCGGCGGCGGCGAACAGGCCGAGGAACAGCCGCCCGCCGACGACGCGCCCATCGGCGCCGAAGATGCGCGTGGCGATCACGTCGGCATGCTGCGGCCGGTGCACGGTCGATCGCATGTTGGCCTTGGCGACGGTCACCGGTGTCGGCTGCGACAGCGCGGCGCGCACCGCGGGCGGGACGGCGGAGAGGTCGCGCAGCGCGTCGAACACCGGCAGGGAGGGGTCGGCGAGAAGCCCGAGATTCTCCTCCGCCGACGCGGTGATCGCGCCATCGGCGCCGAGCGCGAAGCGGCGATGGCCGAGCAGGACGAAATTGTCCTCGATCAGCCAGTCGATGAAGGCCGCGGCTTCCGCGCCCTCCGCGCCGCCGAGGGCGGCGGCCTCGGCCCCCGCGCCCTTCATCAGGGCGAGCATGGCCGGGAAGGCGGTGACGGCGGCGCGGACATCGGCCATGGCGCGCGCGAGCGCGGCTTCCAGCGCGGCCAGCCCTTCCGGCGCGCGCCCGGCCTGGCCGGACAGCGCGGGTGCTGCGGCGCCGAGGGTGACGCGCATCATGCTCTCGCGCGCCGGCGCCGCGGGGTCGAGGGCGAGCAGCCGGCCCGCGCCGTCGCGCCGGACGCGCAGGATGGGATGCAGCAGGGAGGCGACCGCGCGCCCGTGCAGCGCCAGCGCGGCCAGCACCGAATCGACCAGGAAGGGCATGTCGTCGGTGACGATCTCGGCGACCGGCCGGTGCCCAATGGCCGGGCCGGCCGGCAGGATCCGGACCTTGGCCGCGCCGGGCGGGCGTTGCTGGGCGAAAGCGAACAGGCTCGCCGCGGCGCCGGCGAGGGATTCGGGCGGCGTGGCGGCCAGTTCGGCGGTCGGGACGGCGGCGTGCAGGTCGCGCAGCAGGGTCGCGGCGTCGGGCGGCAGGCCCGGGGCGAGGGTCGCGAGCGCCTCCCCGGCCGCGCGCAGGATCTCCAGCCGCGTGGTGTCGGTCAGCGTCGCGGTGTCGTTCGCCATGGCGTCCTCCGGCCTTTCCCCGGAGCCTGCGCCGCCGGGCGCCCGGGCGTCCAGCCCGCGGCTGACGCGGGGGCGGATCGAGGCTAACCTGCTCCCATGAAGATGACGTTGCAGGACCTTCTCGCGCCGGTGACGCCGGAGCGTTTCTTCGCCGAGTTCCACGACCGGCAGCCGCTGCACATCCAGGGCCAGGCGGAGAAGTTCGCCGCGGTGCTGGACTGGGCCGGCATCAACCGGCTGCTCGGCATGACGCATGTCTGGACCGAGACGAGCCTCAAGCTCGTCCTCGACAGCGTGACCGTGCCGCCGGCGCAATACAGCGTGAAGGCGGTCTCGCGCGACAACGCCCAGGTGCTGCAGCCGCTCGCGCCGAGGGTGATGGAGTGGGTGGCCCGCGGCGCCTCGGTCGTGATGAACGACGTGGACAGCCTCACCCCCGGCCTCGCCGCGGTGTCCGAGGCGCTGGAGGGCGCGGGGCTGGGGAAGGCGCAGGCCAACGTCTACATCTCCTTCCAGTCGCACAAGGCGTTCCATTCGCACTACGACACCCACGATGTCTGGGCCGTGCAGGTCGAGGGCGAGAAGACCTGGAACATCTGGGAAGGCCGCGCCGACTACCCGATCCCGCATCCGGTCTTCCGCGGCCAGGGCCAGGACCACCACGACCGCGCCAAGGGCGCGCTGCGCGGCAAGGTCACGGTGCGCAAGGGCGACGTGCTCTATCTGCCGCGCGGCTGGTACCACGACGCGCTGGCCGAGGCGCCGAACTCGGTCCATGTCGCCTATGGCGTGCACGCGCCGCTCGGGATGGACGTGCTGAACATCCTGCACGAGCGCGCGCTGTACGAGAGCCTGTTCCGCCAGCCCCTGCCGCGGCAGGACGGCAGCGCGCCGGCGCGATACGCGCTGGCGCAGCGCTTGGCGGCGCTCGGTGCGCGGCTGACCGAACTCGCCCGCGATCCCAAGGTGGCCGAGGTGCTCGAGGGCTTCATCCGCGACTACCGCTTCCAGCGCGGCGGCTACGACCTGCTGGCCGCGCGGGGCGAGGCGCCGCAGGCCGCGCCGCCGCCGCCCCGGCCGGCGCAGGCCGCCCCGGACGCGCCCGCCGGCCCGCGCTTCCGCGTCGCCGAGGCCGGCGCCAAGCCGGTGCGGCGCGGCACCGAGTTCGCGCTGAAGACCGCAAGCGGGATGATCCCGATGAGCTACGCCGAGGCCGAGGCCTCGACCTGGATCCTCGCCCGTCCGGCGGTGGCCGAGGAGGAACTCCGCGCCGCCTATCCGGGCGTGGATGCGGCCGGGCTGATCGCGCGGCTGGCCGAGGCGGGGGTGCTCGCCGCGGCATGATGCGCGTGCTCGCCGCGCTCGTGCTGATGGCGGCGCCGGCCGCCGCGCAGCCTTCGGCGGCGTTCAACTGCGTGGGTGCGGAGCGGATCGAGGACGACGTCTTCGCCGTGCCCTTCGCGCGCGGCTCCACGCGCATCACCGACGCCGCGCGGGCCGCGCTCGCCGCCGCCGAGGAGGCGCTGGCCGCCGATCCCGCCCGCGTCGCCTGCCTGCTCGGCCATGCCGGGCAGGAGGGCGGGGCCACCACCTCGATCCGCCTGGCGGCCGAACGCGCGCGGGCGGTCGCCCAGGCGCTGGAGGCGCGCGGCATCGCCCCGCAGCGGCTGCGGGCCGAGGCGCGCAGCGCGCAGTTCAGCGCCAGCGCGCGGGCGGCCGAGCCACCCTCCCGCACCGTCAGCATCGTGGTGCTGCCGGCGCCCTGAGCGCTCCTGGCCGGGCGGTTGCGCCGGGCGTCGCTTTTCTCGCCGACCGTGTCCTCGCTGCGCTTGCGAAGTGCCTGCGGTGCCCCGATCCTCGCGCCGTGGTTCCCCCCCCCCGAAAGGCCCTTCATGCGCCTGCCGTCGCTGGCGATGGCCGCCTGCCTCGCCCTGCTCTCCCTGCCGAGCCTCGCCCAGTCCCCCCAGCGCCAGCCCGCCGCCCCGCCGGTGCGCGAGCGCGAGGCGACCATCGTCAACCAGACGGGCCAGACCCTGCGGGAACTCTACGCCGCCCCGGCGGGCGCCGCGGAGTTCGGCCCCGACCTGCTCGGCGCCGACACCGTGCCCGACCGCGGCTCCTTCCGCGCGCGCATCCAGGGCGCGGCCTGCGACATCGAGTTCCGCGCGATCTACCAGGACGGGACTGAGGAACGGCGGCGGCAGAACATCTGCCAGAACCGCCGCGTGCAGTTCGGCGACCCGAACATCCCGCTGCGCGAGGCCACCATCCGCAACGAGACCGACGCCGCGCTGCTCCAGCTCTTCGCCGCGCCGCCCAACGCGCCGGGGCGCGGGCCGGACCGGCTGGGCGAGAGCATCATCGGGGCGGGGCGCGAGATGCGCATCCGCCTCGGCCGCACGCGGGAGTGCGTGTTCGACGTGACCGCCGTCTACGAGGATGGCGAGGAGGAGACGCGCGCCGGGGTCAACCTCTGCCGCGAGACGCGCGTGACCTTCGGCGACCCCGACGCGCCGCGGCGCGAGGCGCGGGTGACCAACACCGCCGACCGGATGATCCGCGAGTTCTACGCCTCCCACCGCGCGCCGCAGCTCTGGGGGCCGGACAGGCTGGGCAACGAGATGCTGCCGCCCGGCGGCGATTTCACGCTGCGCCTGCGCGGCGCGGCCTGCCTGTGGGACCTGCGCGCGGTCTACGAGGACGACGCCGAGGAGACCAGGACCGGCGTTGATCTCTGCACCACCCGCGAGATCGCCTTCGACGGTTCCGGCGCGCCGCGCCCCCCCGAGCGCCGCGTCACGCTGGTCAACCGCCACGCCGCCATGGTGCAGGAGGTCTATCTCTCCGGCACGGCGGAGGAGGATTGGGGGCCCGATCGCCTCGGCGAGGAGGTGCTGCCGCGCGGCGCGCGCCGCGAGGTCGCGGCCCGGCTGCGCGACTGCGAGGCCGATATCCGCATCGTCTTCGAGGAACGCCGTGCCGCCGAGGAGCGCGCCGCGGTCAATCTCTGCGAGGTCGCGGTGATCGTGCTGCGCCCCGGCTGGACGCTCGCCGAGCGCCTCGACGAGGGCGAACCGCAGGAGACCGGCCCGCGGCCCGGCAGCGTGCGCCTTCGCAACGCGGCGGAGGTGCCGGTCGCTGAACTCTACGCCGACCCGCCCGGGGCGCCGCGCGGGCCGGACCGGCTCGGGCGCACGGTGCTCGGCGTGGGCGAGGCGCTCGACTTCGCGCCGCCCGACGGCGGGGAATGCCGCGCGGATCTGGTCGCGGTATTCCGCGACGGGCGCGAACTCCGCCTGCCCGACACCGATCTCTGCGCCGGCGCGGAGCTGGTGCTGCGATGAGGCCGCTGTTGCTGGCCGCCGCCCTGCTGGCCGCCGCGCCGGCCGCCGCGCAGGGCGTGCCGGAGGGGCTGCGCGGCACCTGGGTGGCGGGCGACTGCGCGGCGCCCGCGGCCATCCTGCACCTGACGGCGCGCTCCGCCGCGCGCCTGCCGGCCGAGGGCGAGGCGAGGCTGTTCCGCTTCCGCACCCTGCGGATGCAGGACGGATGGAGCGTCGGCGTGGGCGGCGGGGCGGAGGCGCCACGGCTGATGCTGCGCGGCGACGCCGACGCGCTGGACAGCGCCGAACCCGACGCCAAGACGCTCGACGACCGCCTGCCCGGCGGCGCGCCGGTGACGCGCTGGCGGCGCTGCGCGGCGCCCACGCCGGGCTTCGCGCTGCTGCACGGCGAGGGGCTCGCCTTTCTCGGCACGCTGGAGCGGCTCGAAGCGGCCTGCCAGGGCCCCGCCGCGCGGGACTGCTTGGCGGCGCTGGTCGCCGAGGCGGATGTCTCGGGCGATGGCGCGCTGAGCGTGGCGGAGATCGCGAGGCTGCTGCGCGGCGCCGCCTGGGCGATGACCGCGCAGGACGGCGCCGAGCCGATGGAGCTGGCCGCCGCCGCCGCGATCGGCGGCGTGGCGGCGCTGGCGGCTGCCCGGCTGCTGGTCGAGAGCCTGGACTACGACGGGAATGGACGCCTCTCGGCCGCCGAACTGGCGCAGGACCGGACGCGCTTTCCTGATGCCACCGGCAGCGCGGCGGGCCGGCCGCTCGCCATCGAGGCGCTGGCGACGGGCGCAGGGCTGCTGCGCGGGCTGCTGGAGCGGCTGGCGGGCGAGTGAGGCGCGGCGACCGCGCCCGCCTTCACCAGCGCCAATGCCCCCGCAGCGCCGCCGCGGCCTGCCGCAGCGCCGTCTCCGCGGCCGGGATGAAGCGGCCCATGGTGAGGCAGGCGTGCATCTGGTCGGCGAGGTGCAGATGCGTCACCGCCACGCCTTCGCGGTCCAGCCGCTGCGCATAGGCCGCCCCTTCATCGGCGAGCGGATCATGGCCGCAGGTCATCACGAAGGCCGGCGCCGCGTCGGCGAGCGAAGCGGCGCGCAGCGGCGAGCCGCGCCAGTCGGTCCGCGCCGCGGCATCGGGCGCGTAGTGCGCGATGAACCAGCGCATGGCCGCGGCGGTCAGCGGATAGCCCTCGGTGATGCGCGCATAGGACGGGAATTCCGCGGCGAGATCGGCGACCGGGTAGAGCAGCATCTGGTACCCCGGCGCGGGCAGGCTGCCGTCGCGGCCCATCAGCGCCAGCACGGCCGCGAGATTGCCGCCGGCGCTGTCGCCGCCGACCGCGATGCGCGCGGCGTCGATCCCGAGCGATGCCGCATGGCCGGCGACGAAGCGCAGCGCGGCGGCGGAATCCTCCACCGCGGCGGGAAAGGGATGTTCCGGCGCGAGCCGGTAGTCCACGGCGATGACGCAGGCGCCGAGGTGGTTCGCCAGCGCGCGGCAGAGTTGGTCGTGGCTGTCAAGGTCGCCGATCACCCAGCCGCCGCCGTGCAGGAACAGCAGGCAGGGCAGCGCGGAGGCGGGATCGGCGCCGAGGCCGCGGTAGCGGCGCAGGCGGACCGCCCCGGCGGGTCCGGGGCAGGCGAGGTCCTCGGCCAGCGAGACCGCGGGCGGGTCGGGCTGCAGGATGGGGCGGGCGGCCGCGGAGGCTGCGCGCGCCTGCATCGGGGAGAGCGTGTGCAGCGGCGGGCGGCCGCTCTCGCGGATGAGGTCGAGCACGCGCTGCGCGACGGGATCGAGCGGCATCGGGTCGGCTCCTATTCGGCGGCGGCGGCGCGCTGCGGCGCGAGCACCAGGCCTTCGTAGCCGCGCGCGGCGATGCCGTCGCAGATGGCGCGGTAGGTGCCGACGCCGCCCACATAGGGCATGAAGACGCGCGGCTTGCCCTCGATGTTGGCGCCCATGTACCAGGATCCGGCCCGCGGATAGAGCGTGCGGCCGGCGACCTCGCCGGCGTGCCGCACCCACTGCGCCTGGGCCTCCGCGGCCGGCTCGACGCACACCAGGCCCTGCGCCCGCATATGCGCGAGCAGCCCCGTGACGAAGTCCACATGCTGCTCGATGGACACAATCATGTTGCTCAGCACCGAGGGGCTGCCCGGCCCGGTGATGGCGAACATGTTGGGAAAGCCGCTGACCATCAGGCCGAGATGGGCGACCGGCCCGGCTTCCCAGGCCTCGCGCAGCGAGGCCCCGCCGCGCCCGGTGATGTCCACGCCGAGCAGCGCGCCGGTCATGGCGTCGAAGCCGGTGGCGAAGACCAGGTCGTCGAAGGCGTGCTCCGCCGCGCTGGTGCGCAGGCCGGTGGGCGTGATGGCCTCGATCGGGCTCGCGCGCAGGTCCACCAGGGTGACGTTGGGGCGGTTGAAGGTGGCGTAGTAGTCGGTATCCACGCAGATGCGTTTCGTGCCGATCGGGTGGTCCTTCGGGCACAGCGTCTCGGCGGTGGCGGGATCGCGCACGATGGCGCGGATCTTCGCCCGCACGAACTCGGCGGCGGAGGCGTTGGCCTCGGCGTTCAGCAGCAGGTCGGAGAAGGCGGCCATGAAGGCCGTGCCGCCGGCCGCCCAGCGCGCCTCGTACTCGCGTCGGCGCGCCGCCTCGTCCACCTCGAGCGCGGAGAGCGGGTTGAGCGGATAGTCGATGCCCGTGCGCAGCGTGCGGGCATGGGCCCGGCGCTCGGCATAGCGGGACTTCCACGACGCCTCGTAGGCCGCGTCCATCGGGCGGTTGCGCGACGGGACGGAGAAGTTGGGCGTGCGCTGGAACACGGTCAGATGCGCCGCCTGCTCCGCGATCACCGGGATGGACTGGATGGCGGAGGAGCCGGTGCCGATGATGCCGACGCGCCGCCCCGTGAAGTCCACCGCCTCGTGCGGCCAGCGGCCGGTGTGGAAGACGCGGCCGGCGAAATCCTCGCGCCCCGGGATGTCGGGCAGGCGCGCCGCCGAGAGGCAGCCCGTCGCCATCACCAGGAAGCGGGCCGAGAGCGGCTCGCCGCGGTCGGTGCGGACGCTCCAGCGCGTCGTCGCCTCGTCGAAGGCCGCCTCCGTCACGCGGGTTTCGAAGCGGATGTCGCGGCGCAGGTCGAAGCGATCGGCGACATGCCGGGCGTAGCGCAGGATCTCGGGCTGGGCGGCGAAGCGTTCGGACCAGCGCCATTCCTGCTGCAGCGCTTCGTCGAAGGAGAAGGAGTACTGCATGCTCTCGACGTCGCAGCGCGCGCCGGGGTAGCGGTTCCAGTACCAGGTGCCGCCCACGTCGTCCGCGGCCTCGATCACCTGCGCGACGAGGCCGAGGCCGCGCATCCGGTGCAGCATGTAGAGCCCGGCGAAGCCGGCGCCGACGATCACGGCGTCCACCCGCTTCATGCGACGTTCCTCCGCGCTGACGCGCAAGCCTCGCACGGGGCGGCGGCGCGATCCAGCCGGGGGCACCAGGCGTGCGCGGTGGCGATGGCGACCACGGCGGGCGGCGCCGCGGGGCCTCGGCTCAGGCTCCGAACTCCTCCGGCATGGCACAGACCTGCTGCTCCCGCAGCCAGGCCGACAGGCGCGGATCGGCGGTCAGCACCGCGAAGGGAATGGCCAGCAGGAGCGACGCCAGCACCGGCAGGGCCAGCAGCAGCGCAAGCAGGGAAACCTGCGCAAAGGCGAAGGCCAGCATCACGCCCGCCAGGGTGGGCGCCCAGAACTGCCGCGCCGCGTCGGGCCACGCGACGCCGCGATCCGCCCGGTTCTGCGGCACCCAGCCGACGCGCAGCCCGAAGGGCAGGGCCAGCAGGAACAGCGACTGCGCCATCAGCCGCGCCGGTTCCATCAGCGTGGTGAACAGGATCTCGGCCGCCGCGCTGCGCGCCACGTCCTCGCGGCCGCCATAGTCCGCCGCCATCTCCCGG
>Ga0207950_100606_pt1 | contig 11615 bp, 8 predicted proteins | sample Subbio11_8B_AprC_FD_184814 | JGI IMG/M metagenome (GOLD analysis project Ga0207950, IMG submission 184814) | Serpentinite rock and fluid subsurface biosphere microbial communities from McLaughlin Reserve, California, USA - CR11_8B_AprC (SPAdes) | ecosystem: Environmental > Terrestrial > Deep... | reverse complement strand
CGCATTCAACCCGCACACCTCGTCGCGTGGTCACTCTGGAGGCGTGCACACCAAGCCGCCGCTCAAGCAGCTCATCATCGGAAAGCGCAACTGTAATGCTAAACTCCCAGGGGCTGTTTGTCTCAGCGTCATTGGCACGGAGGGCCCGGCGCGCGGCAGGCCAGCGTCCGTCGGCATCCGGATTCGCCGGCGCTCGAGTGCTTCGAGCGCGGGCATCTGTTTCTGCCGCCCTCGGACGTCGGGCGCGAACCTCCGGATCGCCCGGTTTCGCGCCCTTCGGCCGCTCGGGCCGGTGGCGGGACCGGTCTGCCGGTTTTCCCTTGCGCGGGCCGGGAAAGGTGACAACCTCCCTGCCATGCGTGGCTTTGCCCCGACCCGCATGCTGGGCCTGCTGGCCGCGCTGGCGATCGCCGGCGGCGCCGCTCCCCATGGGCGGGCGCCGCAGGAGCCCTGGAAGGAAGGCCGCTGGGCCGGCATTCCGCCGGTGCAGTTCTCGCTGGGCGCCGACGGGGCGATCTCGGTCTCCGGCCGTGGCGGCGGCAGTTTCATCTGGCGGTGGGAGCGGCGCGCGGCAGGCTGCCTGAGCTGGCGGTGGCGGGTCGAGGAAGGCCCGCCGCCCACGCGCCTCGACCGCCGTGGCGGCGGCGACCGCGCGCTGTCCATCACCATCGGCTTCGCGGACTGGCCGGAATCCGCGACCGGCTGGCAGCGCGTCCAGCACGCCATGGCGCAGTCCCAGGCCGGCGGGCAGCACCTGCCGCGCGCCGCCGTGGGCCTGGCGTGGGGCGGCACCGGGGAGGAGCGGCAGGGCTTCTCGAATCCCTACATGGCGGGGCTCGGGCGGGTGTGGGTGCTGCGCCGCGCCGATGCCCCGCGCGGCATCTGGTTCGAGGAACGGGTGGACCTCGCCGCCCTTTGGCGCACGGCCTTCGGCGGCGAGGTGCCGCCTGTCGAGAAGATCGCCATCGGTTCCGACGTGGACGACACCGGCTCGCGCATCGAGGCGCGGATCGAGGGGTTGCGCATGGGGCCCTGCCCGCGCACTTCTTGAACGGCCCGCGCCGGTGCGGGGCAGGAGGTTGCGCGACGGATGTCGGTGACGCGCCAGGAATTCCGCGACGCCATGGCGCGGCTCGGTGCCGCGGTGACCATCGTGACCACGGACGGGCCGGCGGGCCTGGGCGGCATGACGGTGAGCGCGGTGTGCAGCGTGACGGACGACCCGCCGATGCTGCTCGTCTGCCTCAACCGCGGCAGCACGCAGAACCGGCTGTTCAAGGACAATGGCGTGCTGTGCGTGAACAGCCTCGCGCCCGGGCAGGAGGGGCTGTCGGCGCGCTTCGCCGGCCGCAGCGCGGGCGCCGACATGGCCGAGCGGTTCGGCCATGCCAGTTGGGGGCTGCTCGTGACCGGCGCGCCGGCGCTCGATGGCTGCACCGTCTCCTTCGATTGCCGCATCGTGGATGTGGTCGAGCGCGGCACGCACAGCGTGATCTTCGCCGAGGTCGAGGCGGTGCGGCAGGGCGCGGCCTCGCGCGGGCTGATCTGGTTCAGCCGGGACTATCACCCGATCGGCGGAGAGGGCGCCGCGATGCATGGCGACCATGCGGATGTCGCAAAGGCGCCGTAAAGGGATTGCAGCCTATCCTTCATCGAGTTGCAGCCTGGGAGCGCGCGGATGACGGAAGTGAAGGTGGAACTGCCCGACGAACTGGCCGCGGAGATCGCCCGCCGCGCCGCCGCCCTCGGCACCACGGCCGAGGAATGGGTCTCGGCCGTGGTGCGGGACGTGGCGGCCGACCTGCCGGAGGGCGCCGGCGACGGGCCCGACGACTTCATCGCGCGATAGGCCGCGGCTACCACTCCCCGTAGAACACGCCGGCCGCCTTGTGGCGGTCCGTGCGGAACTCGGCCTCGGCCCAGGTGAGCGTGGTGCGGCGCTTGAGGCCGGTGAACCAGGCGAGCAGCCGCGCGCGCAGCGCCTCGCGCACGCCCTCGAGCGCCGGGTCGGCGCCGAGGTCGTGGAATTCCTGCGGGTCCGCCGCCAGGTCGAACAGCATCGGGCGGAAGCCGTCCGTCCAGTGGACGTATTTCCAGCGCGCCGTCCGCACCATCCAGGCGTGATGGTTGCCGGTGGCCAGGCCGAGCCGCCGCCGCGCGCCGCGGAAGGTCCAGTCCAGTTCGCTGAACACCGCATCGCGCCAGGCCGGCGCGCCCCCGCGCGTGAGCGGCAGCAGCGAGCGCCCTTCCACCAGATGCTCCGCCGCATCGAGGCCGAGGCCATCGAGGATGGTCGGCACCGCGTCGATCGCCTCGACGAAGCGGTGGTCCACGCTGCCGCGCGTGGCGGCGGCCTCGGGCGAGGGATCGAACACCAGCATCGGCACGCGCTGGATGCAGTCGTGGAACAGCTCCTTCTCGCCGAGCCAGTGGTCGCCGAGATAATCCCCATGGTCGGAGGTGAAGACCACCAGCGTGTCGTCCCAGCGGCCGAGGCGTTCCAGCGCGCCCCACACGCGGCCGAGATGGTGGTCGAGCTGCGCGATCAGCCCCTGGTAGGCCGGGCGCACGGTGGCGATGCAGGCGTCGTCCTGGAAGGACCGCGCGACTTCCTCGTTGTGGAATTCGCGCAGGATGGGGTGGGCCGCGTCGCCGCGTTCCGCCGGGTCGCGCGCCACGGGCAGGCATTGCGCGGGTGAATACAGCGCGTGGTAGGGCGCGGGCGCGATGTAGGGCCAGTGCGGCTTCACGTAGGACAGATGCAGCACCCAGGGCGCGTCGGCCTGCCGTTCGATGAAGTCGAGGGCGCGGTCGGTGGCGTAGGCGGTCTCGCTGTGCCGTTCCTGCACGCGGGCGGGGTGGCGGGCGTGGCGCATCTTCCAGCCGTTCCGCGTGGCGCCGGCCTCGTCGGTCACGGCGATGACCCAGTCGGTCCAGGGATCCTCGCAGTCATAGCCCTGGGCGCGCAGCCAATCGGCATAGGCGCTGCCGGTCTCGGCGTGGTGGCCGTCGTGGCGATCAACCAGCGTGAACCAGCCTTCGCGCAGCAGCACCGCCAGTTCGTCCTGGCCGTCGAGCAGCAGGCGCTTCATGCCGCGCGCATCGGGCAGCATGTGCGTCTTGCCGGCAAGTGCGAGGGTGCGTCCGCTCTCGCGCAGGTGCCAGCCCAGCGTGACCTCGCCGATGCCCAGCGGCACCCGGTTGTGCGTGGCGCCGTGGGAGGAGACGTAGCGCCCGGTATAGGCGGACATGCGCGAGGGCCCGCAGATGCCCGACTGGACATAGGCCTGGGTGAAGTTCACCCCGCGCGCGGCCAGCCGGTCGATGTTGGGCGTACGCAGGAAGGGGTGGCCGTTGCAGCCGAGATGGTCCCAGCGCAGCTGGTCGCACATGACGTAGAGCACGTTGCGGATGGTCATGCGCCGGTCCCTGGCGTTTGCGCCCGCAGCCTATGCGCCGCGGCCCGACCGCAGAAGGCCCCCGCGGTCGCCCGCCGGCGCGGCCCGCGCCCGCCGCCCCCGCGCGACGTGACCGGGCGCACGGCCTGCGATGCCGGCGGAGCGGCCTCCCCAGCGGCCAGAGCGTCCGGACGGGCGCCGCTCGAGGCGGCGCGAAGCGAGGCAAACCGGGGGTTTGCGCCCGGCGGATGAGGACGGAAGGCAGACACCGCCGGTCGCGGACTTCGGCCGCTGGGATGAATCCCTTCCTCTGGAAAGCGGATGCGGCGGCTGTTACGCTTCCTCGTAACGAACGCCACGGGAGTTTTTTGGATGCAGAGCCCCCTTCGCCGCTCCGTCGCCAGCATCACGGCCGCGGCCATGCTGGCGGGCTGCGTCTCGACCCAGGCCGGCCGCATCGGGGTGGATGACGGGCGCGATGCCTGCCGCGCCTTCGTGGTGCAGCTCGATTCCACCGGCAATTTCTTCGGCGAGGACATCCTGCGCGGCGCGGCCGTCGGGGCGGGCACCGGGGCGCTGGCGGGCGGGGCGATCGCCGCGGCGTCCGGCCGGCGCGGCTCGGACATTCTGGCCGGCGTCCTGATCGGGGCGGTGGCGGGCGCCATGGTCGGCGGGACGGCGGGCTACCTGACGGCGCGCCAGCGCCAGGCGCAGAACCAGGGTGCGCTGGTGCAGGCCGTGGCCGGCGACCTGCAGAACGAGAACCGCCAGCTCGCGGCGACGCAGCTCGCCTTCAACCAGCTGGTGGATTGCCGCGTGAACGCCGCGAGCCGTATCCGCGCCGATGTGCGCTCGGGCCGGATGTCGCGCGACCAGGGTGCGGCGATGCTCACCTATCACCGCGACCTGATGCGCCGCGACGTGGCGCTGGCGCAGGCCATCAACGAAAAGATCGGCACCCGCGGCGGCGAGTTCGACACCGCGATCGAGAGCATCGCGCCGGGCACCAAGCAGGCGGTGCAGGCCCGCCGGGCGACGGCGACGCCGACCACTGCGCGCGTCTCCGCCCCCATCCGCATCCGCCCCGAGGCCAACGCGCCGCAGATCGGCCAGCTCAGTTCGAACGAGCAGGTCACGGTGCGCCCGGCCGAGGGCAATTTCGCCCTGGTCGAGACCTCCTCCGGCGTGCGGGGCTATGTTCCGGCCTCGGCGGTCGGCGTGCGCGGCCTCGGCAGCCCGGTCGCGGGCGTGGGCGGTCGCGGGCAGGATGGCGAGTTCCGCCAGCTCGCCGCGACCAACATCGCCCGCCGCGACAGCTTCGCCGAGAGCGTGCAGAACGCCGACCGGCTGGCGCAGGGCCGGGGCTTCGAACTGGCCGGCTGAACCCATGACGGGACGCCGCCTGCTGCATGGGCTGGTGCTCGCGGCGGCCCTGCTGCTGGCGGGGCCCGCCGCGGCGCAAGCGCAGGCGCAGGGCGAGCCGCCGCAGCAGCCCTTCCTGCGCGTCGAGGCCGAGGCGCATACCGCGCCCGTCGGCAGGCTCGCCACCGATGCGGCGGGCTCGATCCTCGCCTCGGTGTCGGACGACAAGACGCTGCGCCTGTGGAACCTGCCCGAGGGCACGCAGCGCCTGGTGATCCGCCCGCCGCTCGGCCCCGAGGCAGAGGGCGAGCTCTACGCCGTCGCGCTGACGCCCGACGGGGCGCGCGTGGCGGCCGCCGGCTTCACCGCGCGCTCGTGGGACAACGCCTTCGCGCTGTACATCTTCGACGCCCGCACGGGGCGGCTGCTGGCGCGGCTGCCGGGCCTGGCCGCGCCGGTGCAGCATCTCGCCTTCTCGGCCGACGGGACGCGGCTTGCGGCGGCACTTGGAGGGCGCGCCGGCATCAAGGTGTGGGATGCGCGGAACGGCAGGCTGCTGTTCGAGGACACGGCCTTCGCCGGCCCGGCGCGGATGGTGGCCTTCGATCCCGCCGGCCGGCTCGCGGCCAGTTCGGCCGATGGCAGCGTGCGGCTCTACGACGCCGAGGGCCGCAGGCTCGCCCAGCGCGTGCCGGTGCAGGGCGGGCGGCCCTATGGCATCGCCTTCTCGCCCGAGGGCGCGCTGATCGCGGTCGGCTACGAGGACCGGCTGCGGGCGGAGGTGCTCTCCGCAGCCGATCTCCGCACGGTGATGCTGCCCGATGTCGCGGGCCTTGTCGGCGAGGGCCTGCCCGCCGTGACCTGGGCGCATGATGCGCGCGGCGGGGTGCAGCTCCACGCGGCGGGCTATGCGCGCCATGCGCGGCCCACGGCCGCCCCGGGGCCGGCGCGCCAGGGGGCGGGGACGCAGGGGCGGCCGGGGGCGGCCTCGGGCAGTGCGTCGAGTTCCGCCGGCGCCCGCGGGCTCGTGGTGCGCGAGCAGCAGCCGCCGCCCGCGCCGCAGCCCGCGGCGGTCGCACCGCCCGCTGCGGTCGCGCCGGCCGAGCCGCCGCGCGAATTCGTCATCCGACGCTGGGCGGATTTCGGTCATGGCGGCTTCACCGACATCCCCGCCGCGCGCGATGCCATCCTGCATCTGCTGGCGCTGCCGCAGGGCGGGCTCGCCTATGCCGCGGCCGATCCGGGATGGGGACGCATCGCGCCGGACGGCACGCTTGCCGCCCCACCGCGCCCGCCGGGGGGGGATTTCCGCAACACGGGCGTGACGCTCGCGCTCTCGGCCGACGGCACGCAGGTGATGTTCACGCTGCGCGCCGGCGGGCAGCCGCTGGTGTTCGATCCGCTCACCGGCAGCCTCGCGGCCTGGCGGGGCGAGGCCGGCTTCGCCGCGGCGCGCACCGAAACCCCGCGCATCCGCGTGCAGGACTGGCGCAACGCCAACCGCCCGCGCCTGGGCAACGCCGCGCTGCGGCTGGGGGAGGGCGAGTTTGCCCGTTCCCTCGCGATCCTGTTGCGCGAGGATGGGTTCCTGCTCGGCACCGACAACCACCTGCGGCTGTTCGACGCGCAGGGGCGGCTGGTGGATTCCGTGCCCACGCCCGGCGCGGTCTGGGGCGTGACGGTGGCCGGCGAGATGGGGGTCGCGGCGCTCGGCGACGGGACCATCCGCTGGTATCGCTTCGAGGCCGGCGCGCTGCGCGAGATCGCGGCGCTGTTCGTCCATGCCGAGACGCTGCGCTGGGTGCTCTGGACGCCCGAGGGGCTGTTCGACCACGCGCCCAATGGCGGTCAGGAGCTGGTCGGGGTGCACCTCAATGGCGGGCGGAACCAGACGCCGGAATGGGCGTCCTTCCAGCAGGCCTATCGCGCGCTGCATGCGCCGCGGGCGGTGCGCGGGCGCATCGCGGGGGATTTCGCGCCGGCGCAGGAGCGCCTCGCGCAGCTGGGCGAGGTGCGCCAGCGGATCGGGCGGCTGCCGACGCTCGCGCCGGGCACCATCTGCGCCCTGGTCGAGGAGGAATGCCGGCCCGTCGCCTGGGATGCGCGCAGCATCCCCGAGGGCACGCGCGCGCTTCGCATGACCTTCACCGCGACCGACCGGGGCTTGGGCTTCGGGCCGCTCGACGTGCTGGTGAACGACCGCATCGCCGCGCGCGCCGAGCCCTCGGCGGGCGAGGCGAGCGTGGAGGTGCCGCTCGATGCCGGGGCGAACCGCATCGTCACGCGGCTGTATGCGAGCGACGGCACGCTGTTCGCCGAGGGCCCGACGCTCGCCCTCACGCGGCCCGGCGAGCCGGAGGCACCGGCCGGCGCGGGGCGGCTGCTGGTGCTGGCGATCGGCGTGAACGAACACGCGCTGAGCGAGCTGAACCTGCGTTTCGCCGTGCCCGACGCGCATTCGGTGGGCGACACGCTGCGCCGGAGCGGCGGCGGGCTGTTCCGCGATGTCGAGACGCGCGTGCTCGCGGATGCGCGCGCGACGCGGCGCGGCATCCTCGATGCGCTGGCTGCGGCAGCGCGGGACACCGGGCCGGCGGATACCTTCATCCTCTACATCGCCGGGCACGGCATCGTGGCGCAGCCGGGCAACCGCTTTCTGTTCCTGCCTTCCGATGTGCGCGACACGTCGTCCATGACCGTGCTGCGCCAGCAGGGGCTCGACGATGCGACGCTGGTCGCGGCACTCGCGCGCATCCGCGCGCGCGACGCCTTCATCATGATCGACACCTGCTATGCGGGGCAGATCGACATCGACCAGCTGGCCGCGATCGGCAACGACACCGGGCGGTTCCTGCTGGCGGCGTCCTCCAGCGTGCAGGAGGCGCTCGATTCCTACGACGAGCGCAACGGCGTCTTCGCCTATGCGCTGATGGAAGGGCTGCGCGGGCGGGCGGCGGTGGATGCGGAAGGACGCGTCACGGCGCTCGCGCTCGGGGAATGGGTGATGCGGCGCGTGCCGCAACTCGCGCGCGAGAAGGGCCACCAGCAGAACGCGGTGTTCCGGGCGGCGCAGCGCGACCTGCGATCCTTCCCCGTGGCGGTGGTGCAGCGGTAGGGCGGCGGTTCAGGCCGGCGGCTCCGCCAGGCATCCCGTGCCGGCGCGGGTGTAGCCGGCCACGCGGCTGCCGCGGATCTCGAAGGTCACGCGGCATTCGGGCGGCGGCGAATAGGCCGGGAAAGCGGTGCCGAAGCCGAGGCCGGTGCCATGGCCGCCGCGCCAGCCGAAGCCGCCGACGCCGAAGCCGATGGTCGGCGACGGCTGGGGGGTCCGGATGCCCAGGCGTTCATATTGCAGGAAGCGCCGGCCGTCGGGGGTGGTGAAGTCCGCCTCCGGCACGCCGAGGGCCTGCACCAGGTCGCCCTCGTTGAGACCGACGAGGCGCTGCATCCGGGCATCGAAGCCGGCTGTGGTGGCGCAGGCGGCAAGCAGCAAGGCGCCGAGGAGCGGGATCACGCGCATCGTTCGATGATGGGGATGGGCTGCGGCGGAATCCAGGGCGGTTACCGGGGCAGGAAATCCGAGCAGGCGATTCCGGCTGTTCGGATAGTGCCCTATGCGGCATCGCCCGCCGCCCAGCCGCTCGACCAGGCCCATTGGAAATTGTAGCCGCCGAGCCAGCCGGTGACATCCACCGCCTCCCCGATCACGAAAAGGCCCGCGACCCCCTTCGCCGCCATCGTCTTCTGCGACAGCGCGGCGGTGTCCACCCCGCCGAGCGTGACCTCGGCCTTCGCGTAGCCTTCGGTGCCGGCGGGCGCGAGGCGCCAGGCCCCGAGCAGCCCGCCGAGCGCCTTGAGCGGCGCGTCGCCGATCTCGCCCATGATGCGCGGTGGCAGGTGCAGCGCCGCGAGCGACTGGGCGAGGCGCTGCGGCAGCAGGTCGGCCAGCACGCTGCGCGGTTCGGCCTTGGCGCGCGCGCGCTTGGCCGCCAGCAGCGCGGCGGTCGCGTCGCGGCCGGGCGCGAGGTCGAGGACGATCGCCTCGCCCTCGCGCCAGAAGGAGGAGATCTGCAGGATCGCCGGCCCCGAAAGCCCGCGATGTGTGAACAGCATCGCCTCGGGGAAGGCGGCGCGGCCGCAGTGCGCGACCACCGGCAGCGCGACGCCGGCGAGCGGGCGCATGAGGTCGAGCGCCTCGCCCGCGAAGGTCAGCGGCACCAGTCCCGGGCGCGGCGCGACGATGGGCAGGCCGAAGCGGCGCGCGACCTCGTGCGCGAATCCGGTCGCGCCGAGTTTCGGGATGGACAGGCCCCCCGTGGCGAGCACCAGGCTGTCCGCGGTGAAGGCGCCGCGGTCGGTCGCGATGGCGAAGCGGTCGGCGCGCGTGATGTCGGTGACCCGGTGCGCGACACGCAGATCGACGCCGGCGGCCGCGCATTCCGCCAGCAGCATCTGCACGATCTGCCGCGCCGAGCCGTCGCAGAACAATTGCCCGAGCGTCTTTTCGTGGAAGGCGATGCGGTGCCGGCGCACCAGCGCGACGAAGTCGTGCTGCGTGTAGCGCGCCAGCGCCGAGCGCGCGAAATGCGGGTTGGCCGAGAGGAAGCGGTCCGGCACGCAGCCGAGATTGGTGAAGTTGCAGCGCCCGCCGCCGGAGATCAGGATTTTCCGGCCCGGCTCGTCGCAGTGTTCGAGCAGCAGCACGCGCCGCCCGCGGCTTCCCGCGCGCATGGCGGCGAACATGCCTGCCGCGCCGGCCCCGATGACGACGACATCGAAGTGGGTCACGCGGCCGCCGCGAGCCCCGCCATGGCGCGGCCCACGGCTTCGGCGACGCGGATGCCGTCCACCGCGGCCGAGTAGATGCCGCCCGCATATCCCGCGCCTTCGCCGGCGGGATACAGGCCGGCGGTGTTGAGCGATTGCATATCGGCGCCGCGGCGGATGCGGATGGGCGAGGAGGTGCGTGTCTCCACCCCCGTCATCACCGCATCGGCCATGTCGTAGCCGGGGATCTGGCGGCCGAAGGCGGGCAGCGCCTCGCGGATCGCGGCCACCGTGAAATCCGGCAGGCAGAGCGAAAGGTCGGTCGGCGTCACCCCCGGCTTGTAGGACGGGACGACGGAGCCGAGCGCCGTGGACGGCCGCCCGGCCAGGAAATCCCCCACCAACTGTGCCGGCGCGCGGTAGCCGCCGCCGCCGGCTGCGAAGGCGCGTTCCTCCCAGTGCCGCTGGAAGGCGATGCCGGCGAGCGGATGGCCGGGATAGTCCTGCCCGGGCGTGATGCCGACGACGATGCCGGAATTCGCGTTCCGCTCGGCGCGCGAATACTGGCTCATGCCGTTGGTCACGACGCGGCCTTCCTCGCTGGTCGCGGCGACCACCGTGCCGCCGGGACACATGCAGAAGGAATAGACCGAGCGTCCGTTGCCGCAGTGATGCACGAGCTTGTAGTCCGCCGCGCCCAGGACCGGGTGCTTCGCGCGATCGCCGAAGCGGGCGCGGTCGATCAGCGATTGCGGGTGCTCGATCCGCACGCCGATGGAGAAGGGCTTGGCCTCGATGAACACGCCGCGGTCGTGCAGCGCCTGGAAGGTGTCGCGGGCCGAATGGCCGATGGCGAGCACGACGTGGTCGGTCTCGATGGTCTCGCCGGCCTCGGTGACGACGCCGCGCAGGCGGCGGGCGCCGCCGCGGCCGGTCTCCACCATGAAATCCGCGACCTTGGTGCGGAAGCGGTATTCGCCGCCCAGCGCCTCGATCCTGGCGCGCAGGGATTCCACCATCGTCACCAGTCGGAAGGTGCCGATATGGGGCTTGGCGACGGTGAGGATTTCCTCCGGCGCGCCGGCCTGCACGAATTCGCTCAGCACCTTGCGGCTGACCGCCTCGGGGGCCTTGATGCCGGAATAGAGCTTGCCGTCGGAGAAGGTGCCCGCGCCGCCCTCGCCGAACTGCACGTTGCTCTCGGGCGTCAGCACGCCGCGGCGCCACAGCGCCCAGGTGTCCCTGGTGCGCTCGCGCACCACCGTGCCGCGGTCGAGGATGAGGGGGCGGAAGCCCATCTCGGCGAAGATCAACGCGGCGAGCAGGCCGCAGGGGCCGGTGCCGATCACCACCGGGCGCTTCCAGCCCGAGGCGGGCGCGCGCGCGACGTGGCGGTAGGCGGTGTCCGGCTTCGCGGCCAGGGTGCGCGCGAGGGTGCGGTCGCGCGCGGCGCGGCGCAGCAGCGCGGCCTCGTCCGCGACCTCGATGTCCACCGAATAGACCAGGTGGATGTCGGATTTCCTGCGCGCATCCCAGGCGCGGCGCGCGACGTGCAGCCGGCGCAGCTCGTCGCCGCGCAGGCCGAGCCGCGCCCGCACGGCGGCCTCGATCGCCCCTTCGGGGTGGTCGAGCGGCAGTTTCAGCTCGGTCAGGCGCAGCATGGCCGGCCTATAGCATGACGGCGCCGGCGCGCGTGATGCGGGCATTCAGGGGCGGATTAACGCTGCGCGTGCGGCACGGCGCGGGAGGAGGAAATGGTGCCCAGGGCCGGAATCGAACCAGCGACACTGCGATTTTCAGAACTGTAAAATTCATCCTGATTGCGCGGCTTCCTCAGCCGTGTGCCGTGTGGTGCAAACCACGAACAATGGCGGTGGGCGGCGCGAAACGATGGCTCGGAACACGGTGCAGTTTCAGAAGGGCCTGAGCGAGGCGGCCTTCGATGCACTCCGGAACGTGTCAACGACTTTGATCCGTCCGATGTCGGTATTTAGCATTACAGTTGCGCTTTCCGATGATGAGCTGCTTGAGCGGCGGCTTGGTGTGCACGCCTCCAGAGTGACCACGCGACGAGGTGTGCGGGTTGAA
>Ga0207950_100605_pt1 | contig 11654 bp, 10 predicted proteins | sample Subbio11_8B_AprC_FD_184814 | JGI IMG/M metagenome (GOLD analysis project Ga0207950, IMG submission 184814) | Serpentinite rock and fluid subsurface biosphere microbial communities from McLaughlin Reserve, California, USA - CR11_8B_AprC (SPAdes) | ecosystem: Environmental > Terrestrial > Deep... | reverse complement strand
CTCATCCAGCAGCATCAGCTTGGGACGGCTCATCAGGGCGCGCCCGATGGCGAGCATCTGCTGCTCGCCGCCCGACATGGTGCCGGCCTCCTGCCGCTGGCGCTCAGCTAAGCGTGGAAAGAGCTCGTAGACGCGGGCCAGCTCCGTTTGGAGGTTGCCGGTTTGGTGATAGGCGCCGAGCAGCAGGTTCTCCTTAACGGTCAGCTCGGCGAGAACCCCCCGCCCTTCAACGACGTAGGCGATGCCGGCTCGAGCGATCCGCTCGGTCTCCCAGCGGGTCACGTTGCGTCCCATGAAGCGCACCTCGCCCTGGCGCGGTTCGCCGTCGATCAGGCCCATGGCGGTCTTGAGGATGGTACTCTTCCCCGCGCCGTTCGAGCCCAGCACCGCCACGCACTGCCCCGCCGCCACCTTGAGTGAGACGCCCTTGAGCACCAGAAGCTGCTTAAAGTAGCCGCTCTCGATCCCGCTTAGCTCGAGCAGCGGCGTCATCCCCTCGCTCATAACGCCGCCTCAGTTTTGAGCTTCCTCTGGCCCAGATAGGCGCGAACTACCTCGGGGTGATGCTGCACCGCTGACGGCGTGCCGTCAGCGATCAGGCGCCCGTAATCCAGGACCAGAATGCGCTCGGCGAGCTGGCTCACCACCCGCAGGTCATGCTCCACCACCAACATGGTCAGCCCCAACTCCTGGCGCAGCCCCAAGAGGCGCACCATCATCTCGTCCTTCTCCTCAGCCGTCATGCCCGCCGTCGGCTCGTCCAACAGGAGCAGCTTCGGCTCGCCCGCCAACGCCCGCGCCACCTCCACGAGCTTCTGGATGCCGTAAGGGAGCATGCCTACCCGCTGATGCCGGAAGGCCTGCAGATCGAGCAGGTCCATGATTTTTTCGATCACTAGCCGCTGTGCCGCCTCGTCGCGACGCCAAGCGGGCAGTGCCAACAGGGTGCTGCCGAGACCGGCGCGAATATGCAGATGTCGGCCGAGGAGGAGGTTGTCAAGGCAGGTCATGGTGCGAAACAACTCGATGTTCTGAAAACTCCGCCCTATCCCCAGACGGGCCACGCGGTGTGGTGGCAGGCCGGTGATCGCCTGACCGCGCCAGCTAATAGTCCCCTGCTGTGGCTTATAGAAGCCGCAGATGCAGTTGAACACGCTGGTCTTGCCCGCACCGTTGGGCCCGATCAGCGCCACGACCTCGCCTGGGTAGAGCGCAAAACTCACTCCAGCCAGGGCGCTCACGCCACCAAAGGCCAGGCGCACCCCTTCGAGGGCCAGGAGTACCCCCTCGCCGTCAGGGGGCGAGGGGGAGGAGACCGAACCCTTCACTGCGCTAAAAGCTAAGCCAGTCGGAGGCCGGCCTGAGGCCTTGCGGTGTCATTTGCAGGAGCTGGATCGAGTTGTTCCCTTGATACCCGGCAACGAAGCTGAGGTTATGGAACAGCCCTTCGCTATACCCGTCGAGGCTACGGAGCGCCGCCACGAAGCTCTCCCGGGTCAGCTCGGGGCCCGCCAGGCGCAGCGCCTCGACCACGGGCTGGGCAAAACCAATGCCAGCGCCTGCCCTAAAGGGGTCGCGGGCGATCTGCGGCGCGAATTGCAGGGTCACTTGCTGGAAGTAGTAATCGGCGATGGGGTCGCCTTGCCCCGGGCCGAGAATGACCGACGGCAACCGCAAGAAGCTTGAGAAAAGCGCGCCCTGCATACCGGGGTGAGCGAGCAGGGTGGGATCTAGCAAGGTGACCGAGGCCAGGATCCGCGGCCGGTAGTCGAGCCGGGCAAATTCGGTGAGGAGGCTGGCCGCTGCCGAGGGGTCGCTGTAGATCAGCACCGCATCCGCCCCGGAACCGGCTAGGCGCAACGCCTGCACCGTCATGACCATCGCGCCCCGTTCATAAGAGACCCTGTCGCGAATGACGACGTTCACACCTTCAGCTTTCAGGCGAGTGACTTCCTCTTCGAGACCGCGCAGCCCCTCGCGACCGTAGTCGTCGTTTTGGTAAAAGATCGCAATCGTCCTAACACCGAGTTCGTTTACCGCATGGCGAGCCAGCAGCGCCGCCTCGATCACGTAGTTAGTGAAGGTTGCAAAGATGAGTCCGCCGCTCTGCTCAGCAAAGACGACCGATCCCGTGGCCGGGCTGACCCAGGGGATGCCGTGCCGCTGCACCAGCGGCATGACCGCTAAGCCGTTGGCCGTGCCGACCCCGCCCACGAAGGCAAAGACCTGCTCGCGATCGATCAGCTCACGCGCCGCCGACACGGTACGCGCCGGGTCGTAGGCGTCATCGCGCGAGACTAGGGTCAGGCGCCGCCCGTGAATGCCGCCCTGAGCGTTGATGTAGTTGAAGTAGGCCTCAATTGCCGTGGTGACTGTCCCCCAAGCTGCGGCCGGGCCGGACTGCGGTCCCCAGTTGCCGAAACGCACCTCGGTATCGGTGACACCGGGCTCGGCGTAGGCCTGCGCGAACAGCACTGCCAAGAAACCTGCTAAGAGTAACCGTTTCATCGTCCGCTCCTTCTGGCTTAGAGGCGACTCAGCGCCGAGAGCCCATTGGGATAAAAACACCTGCCACCTGTCACACCCGCTTTACCTTGGCCCGGCCCAAGAGCCCGTGCGGCCTCAGCACGAGGACCAACAGAACCACCAAAAACGCAAATGACGCCTTGAATTCGAGCAGCAGGTAGGTTCCGACTAACATCTCCGTCACGCCCAGGAAGTACCCGCCCAACACCGCGCCGGGGAGGCTATTCATACCGCCGAGCACCGCCGCGACGAACCCCTTGGAGAGCGGGTCGAGCATCATCGCCGGCTGCAACAGGGTGAGCGGCGCAAAGAGCAGCGCCGCTACCGCCGCCAGCACTGACGCTACCGCCCAGGTCGCCAGCATCGCTTGCCGCACCGGGATGCCCAGAGCCTTGGCGACTTCCTGGTTTTGCGCCACAGCGCGCATAGCTAGGCCGAGCTTGGTAAAGCGCAACAGCGCCCACAGCGCTGTCATCAGCACTACCCCGAACAGCGCGGTGAAGAGCGAGAGCTGGCTAACAGCTGCGCCTGCCAAGCGCAGTGGCCGGTCGGGGATGATGGGTGGCACGGCTTTGTTATCGGTGCCGAAGACGAGGGCGTTCATGCCCCATAGTGCCAATCCTAGCCCTAGCGTCAAGATCAACAACCCCAGGTGGCTCTGGTTCTTAGCAGGCTTAACCAGCAAGGTATAGATAACCATGCCGATGATGAAGGCGGCAGCGAGCGTCAGCACCAAGGTGAGGCCGTACGAGAGGCCCAACGACTGCAACATCACGAAGGCTAAAAAGGTGGCGAACACGCCGATGTCACCGTGGGCGAAGTTGAGGATATGCGTGGTGCGGTAGAGCAGCACCAGCCCTAACGCTACCATCGCATAGATGCTGCCGATCGAGGCACCGCTGATCAGGACCTGGGGGAGAATGTCCATAGCTAACTCCTCACAGCGGCCACATCTTCCACCAGTGCCGCACCTTGAGCCAACGCCCGTAGATGCCTAAGGGCTCGAGCATAATCAGCGCTATCACTATGAGGCCCAGGACGAACTGCGACCAGGCCAGCAGGCCCGCCAACCAGATCTCGAGCCCGGTGATGAAGGCCGCCCCAATGATCGCGCCGGGGATGAAGCCAAGCCCGCCGACTACCACCATCAGCAGAAACTTGACGCTGAGCAACAGGTTAAAGCTCGCCGGCGTGATGTAGCCGATCAGCGGGCCAAAGAGCGCGCCCGCCACGCCGGTGAGGGCAGCCGACAGCACGAAGGCGATGGTCTTGGTGTAGGCGAGGTTGACGCCCGACATCTGCGCGGCCAGATCGGCGTCGCGCACCGCTTTCATAGCCCGCCCGAGGTGTGAGCGCTCCAGATTGAAGCTCATCCAGATCGCCAGCGCGGCTAGCGCCAGAACCAGATAGTAATAGGAAGTATCGTCCCAGAAGGTGTGGCCCAAAAGGGTCGGGCGGTCAATTAAGAGCCCCATCGAAGCGCCGACCAGAGGCCAGTTGTTAAGGATCTGCTGGATGGCGAGCCCGAAGCCTAGCGTGGCGATGGCTAGGTAAGGCCCTTCGAGGCGTAGCGCCGGGATACCGATCAGGAGTCCAAGCAACCCGCACACGACTAGCGCTGCCGCCAACCCCGCGAAAAAGGGCCAGCCGATGCTGGACAAGTAGCCTGCGGTATAGGCGCCGGCTGCCAAAAAGCCCGCGTGGCCTAGGCTCACTTGGCCGGTAAAGCCGACTAGGATCGCCAGGGAGACGGCAACTAGGCTGTAGATGAAAAAGAGCGTCAAGTTATAGACCAAGAATCCCGGCAGCGCCAAGGGAGCGAGCACGAGTGCGAGTGCCAAGAGCGCGAGGGCCACCCAAGCCTGCGGACTGCCGATCAGCCTGAGGTCCTCTTCGTAATGCTGGCGAAAGAGGCTCACGCGCTACCTCGGCAGGAGTTAGGAGTTAGGAGCCAGGAGCTAGGAGATAGAAGATGGCCGTGAAAGGTCGGCACAGGCTCTGCTAGCTTCCAGCTCCTAGCTTCTAGCTTCTTCATAAAGGCTCTCAATCAAAGCGGCATACTTTTGCGCGATACTGGCCCGCTTGACCTTCAGGGTGGCGGTGACTTCGCCTTCTTCGTGGTAGAGGCGCTTAGGTAAAATGGCAAAACGCTTGATCGCCTCGACGCGCGAGAGCCTCTTGTTAATGCGCGCCACCTCGCTTTCGATCAGCTTAACGACTTCGGGGTGCTGGGACAGGTCGCGGTAGGTGGTGTAGGGAAGCTGCCGGTCGGTAGCCCACTTGCCGACCGTCTCTTCGTCTAGGACTAGCAGTGCCACCAGATACTTGCGGCGATCACCGATCACTACGGCATCGTTGATAAAGACCGACGACTTGAGACTATTCTCGATCTTCTGCGGCGTAATGTTCTTGCCGCCGGCGGTTATGATGATGTCCTTCTTGCGGTCGGTGATGGTCAGATAGCCGCCCTTCAGCTCGCCGATGTCGCCGGTGTGAAACCACCCGCCCTTGAGCGCCTCGGCGGTAGCCGCTTCGTCCTTGAAGTAGCCCTTGAAGATGCCCGGGCCTCTGACTAAGATCTCGCCGTCTTCAGCGATTTTAATCTCGACGTCGCGAAAGGCCTGGCCGACCGTGCCTAGCCGCACCTCCTGGCGGTTGATGCTAACTAGCCCACTCGTCTCGGTGAGGCCGTAGCCTTCGCGAATATCGACCCCGATGGTGCGAAAGTAGGCCAGGATGTCGGGCGAGATGGGCGCCGCGCCGCTGATGGCGAGCCGCACGCGGTCGAGCCCCAAGCGGACCTTGAGCAAGCGCAAAACCAGTGCCTGCGCCGCTAGGGCGGCCAGTCCGGCCCGGCGCTCGCCGCCGCAGACGCGCAGCGACCAGCGGTAGGCGTAGCGTTTGATTAAGTGCGCGTCTTGCATGTGCAACTCGACCATGCTGTAGATCTTCTCCCAGATGCGCGGCACGGCAAAAAAGATGGTCGGGCGGATCTCCTGCATGTTCTGCATGACAGTGTCCAAGTTCTCAGTGAAGCTGATGGTGTGGCCGTAGCGAACGGGGGCCACCACACTGATCAGCCGCTCGACGATGTGCGAGAGCGGCAGGTACGAGAGCAGCTCTTCTTGCTGGTCAAAAGTGAAGACCTCACTCAGCGCCTCCGCCGCCCACAGCAAGTTGGCGTGGGTCAGCATCGCCCCCTTGGGGTTGCCGGTGGTGCCCGAGGTATACATCAGGAGGGCTACATCGTCGGGCGCAATGGCCGCTAGGCGCGCCTGCAAGGGGTCTGGCTGCCGAGTGTAGCGCTGCTCTCCCTGTTCCAGCACCGCCTGCCAGTCCAGGAGATCGCTTAACCCCTCAGGTTCAATGGCGATCACCCAGCGCACGCTCTTGGCCTGGCTGCGGATCTCCAACCACTTCTCATAATGTTCGGCATCTTCGAGGATCAGCCCGGCCGCTGCGGAGTGCTCGAGGTGATAAAGGAGTTGCTCGGCGCTGCTGGTAGTGTAGACGCCCACGGTGACGCCACCGGCGCTCTGGATAGCCAGGTCAGCTACCAACCATTCGGGGCGATTTTCGCTCAAGAGCGCGACCCGCTCACCCCGCTCGAGGCCTAGCTCGAGCAGCTCACGCCCGAGGGCAGCCACCTGCGCGGCATAGTCCGCCCAGGTAATAGACTGCCACAAGCCCAGGCGCTTGACCCGGTGCGCCACGCCCGACTCTTCTCGGCGTTGGAACAACAGTGCAGGCACGTTTCCTGTAGAGCTTATGATAAGGCCCGACCTCCTTGTTAGACCGGTTAAGGTCTAAGTCATGATGGCATTTCGCTCGAGCGGCAGCGGAGGTGTATACTTTGATTAGTATACAATAGCTAAGGCGCCGGTGCGGGAAGGCCCTGATAGCGGTTTCCGGCACTATTCTATCGGGTTCACGAAGGGCGCCTGGCTTGGCGGATAGGGGGCCGGGCTGCGTACAGTATAATTGCAGGCGCGGCATGAACCCCGGCTTCTCCTTCGACCTCGACTGCGAACGCGACGCTGCGCGGACAGCGCGCTACCGCACCCCCCACGGCGTTATTGAGACGCCGGCTTTCGTGGCGGTCGGCACTCAGGCCGCCATTAAGACCCTGTCGCCCGAAGAGGCGGCCGGTGCAGGCGTGCAGGTGCTGTTTGCCAACACCTATCACCTGTATTTACGCCCCGGCCATGAGACCGTCGCCGCGGCGGGAGGTCTCCACCGCTTTATGGGTTGGGACGACCCAATCATGACCGACTCGGGCGGCTTCCAGGTCTTTTCGTTAGGGGCCAGCCTGGAGCACGGAGTAGGGAAGATCGCCAATATCTTTCCCGGAGAAGCGGGCGGCGCGCCGACGGGTGGCCGCCGGGGCAAGTCGCTGGTCCAAGTTGAGGAGGAGCGGGTCACCTTCAAGAGCCACGTCGACGGCAAGAGTCACGTCTTTACCCCCGAGAAGTCGATACTGATCCAGCGCGCCCTGGGCGCCGATATGATCCTGGCCTTTGACGAGTGTACCTCGCCCCTGCACGACCGGGCCTACACTGAGCGGAGCGCCGAGCGCACCCACCGCTGGGCTGAGCGCTGCCTTAGCTACTTCGCCGCCACGCCGCCGCGCCATGGCTACCCGCAGGTGCTTTATGGCATTGTGCAGGGCGGTGCGTTTGAGGATATCCGCCGCCAGAGCGCCCGGATTATCGCCGGGATGGGCTTTGAGGCCATCGCTATCGGCGGCAACCTGGGCCGGACCAAGGCCGCTATGCACCAGGTGATCGAGTGGACGGTGGCCGAACTGCCGCGCGATAAGCCCCGCCACCTGCTCGGCATCGGCGACGTGCCCGATCTGTTCGAGGCAGTCGCACGGGGCTGCGATACCTTCGACTGTGTCAGCCCGACCCGCAACGCCCGTAACGGCGGCTTGCTGCGCCGCTTCGATGACGACGGTCGGCCGCTACCCAAGTTCCGCCTCAATATCCGCAACGCCCGCTACGCTGACGACCACCGCCCGATTGAGCCGGTCTGCGCCTGTTACACCTGTCGTCACTACTCGCGCGCTTACATTAGGCATCTTTTCATCGCTAACGAACCGCTCGGCCCCCGGCTGGCGACTATCCATAATCTGCACTTCATGAATCGGTTACTGGCTGAGATGCGCACGGCGATTCGCGCCGGCGGCTTTGACGACCTGAAGCGGGAGTGGCTGCTGCCCGCGGGGCTCGAAGGTAGCCGGTAGGGGTGCGAGGTGTCCCGATAGCGGGTCAGAGGGAACCTGGGAAGCTGAACGGCACCCCGTAATTGCGCGCGAGATCCTCCAGGAAACGGCGCAGCTCTGCTTCGGTGCCCAGGCCGTGGGAGGCAGCCTGCAGCGCGTAAAGGAGCCGCACCTCGAAGAACGCCGGCGTTAGCACTTCCGGGGGGATGTCCAGCATGCTCAGCGGGAGCAGGTGACGGCTTCGCCCGCTGGCAGGTTCCATGATCAGGCTTATGGTTACGTCGCTCCGTTCCTGTATCGCGCCGATCTGCTGCAAGGCGTCGGGGGCCAGTGTGGTCAGGAAGTTTAGCACGTCTGCCAACATGCGGCTAAACCAAGCCTGTGCGGTCTCCTCGAAGGCCTGTGCCGCGTTATTGCGGAAAAACCGGTAGGCGAGCGAGCCGTCACCGTTCGGCTCCACCTGCACGCGGAGCGTTTCGAGCGGCGTTAGCTGCTCGAGGATGAAGCGCGTGCCCGGCGGCAAGGCGTCGATGCCGGTAGGGCTTGAAACGATATCAAGCTCAGCCAGGACGGTCGCGCCGGCCATGGTCACACGTATGTGCGTTGCAGCTTCGGGTGACTGGGCGGGGTTTGGCGGTGAGTAAGCGATGTAGCCGGTAAGCAGGGCAGCGGTGACAGCGAGGATTAGCGCCACACGTCGGCTTGAAAAGCTGCCGGGTCTTTTCGCGACCAATCGCCTGACACGCGTGACGAGGGTGCCTTTGGCAGCAGCTAGCGCGTGACGAGGGACCAGGCCACCTAACTGCGGCAGCTTCACTAAGGCCTCGAGGTAGGTGTGGAGGTCTTGCCTTAGCTCTGACACGACCAGGTCGTCGCAGCAGTGCTCGCGTTCGATACGGAGCTGGTTGGATAACCACCAGACGGCCGGGTGGAAGAACAGCAGGGCTTCGGCGGTATGCTGCAGCAGGTTGATCAGATAGTCGCGCCGTCTGATATGGGCCAGTTCGTGAGCGAGGATCGCTGTGAGCTGGGGCGAGGTGAGGCTGGCGATGACGTGGGTTGGTAGCAGGATCGTCGGCTTACGGAGCCCGCACACGAAAGGGACGGAGGCGTGCGCGGACTGCCTAACAATAACCGTTGGTGCGATACCGGCTTCTCGGGCTAGCGCCCTAAGCGCTTGCGCGACTTCAGGGGGCGCCGCTGTGGTTTTGTGGCGCAGGAACCTGCTTAAGGCCACCCACGCAACGAAAAGACGGAGTAGCAAGAGCGTTGCTCCGGCAAGCCACAACCCCCCGAGCAGCTGAAGCGTCCTCGTGACAGGCCATTCTGGCGAAGCCGTGCTGACATTTAAAGGGTCGCCGGAAGGTAAGGGCGAAAGCGCCAGTGGGGTGTAAAGCCGGGCCAGTTCGGTAGCATTTAATGAGGGCGCGTCAAGGGGCGGCGTGATAGCGACGACATGCACGGCGAAAGTAACTGCCGGTGCGAGCAGCGCCAGGGCTAGGGCCGCGCAGTCGGCCGCATACCGCACCTGGGAGGAGTGTCGCCACAGCGCAGTCAGTAGTGCAGCGAGCAGAAGCGCAATCAACGCCCCTTGCCAGAGGGAGTGGATGAGCACCCAGCCCAGCACTTCAAGCGTTTGCAACATCCCTACTCCCTGTTGACTTGGTCGAGCAGCGCTCTAAGTTCGGCCCTTTCCTCCTCGCTCAGGCGTTCCGGGCGAACGGCGTTCAAGACGAGGCGGAGCGCTGAGCCTTGAAAGAGCTTGTCAATCAACTGGTCGGTCAACGCCCTTTCGATGACCTGCTGCGGAACCGCTGCCTGATAGACGTGAGTCTTTTGGGAGTCATTACGGGCCGCCAGCCCTTTTTCAGTCATGATTTGCAGGACGGTAAGGACGCTGGTATAGGCGATGTCACGGCCCTCGCGGCGGTTGAGTTCGCGGTTGACCGCGCGGACGGTGGACGGCCCGAGTTCCCAAAGGATCTGCAGGATCGAGAGCTCCCGATCCGTGGGTTGGGGGTGAGTGGGGTTGGACAACGGTGCCTCCTGAGGTAACCTGCTTCTCGGATTATAGACGGCTCCTGACCCGTTACCGCGGTGGAGCCAGGCGTGGGTGTAGCTGGTCTGCCCTGGGGACCTCGTAGCTGTTTGGGGGCAGGACAGTCTTAATGAAATAGTGCCGGTCGGCGGAGGGCTCGTAGGTCCGGATCATGAACGTGATGCCGGGTGGTGGCGCGACATAGCGCATGGTGTACCGTTCGGCGGGGATAGTGAACTCTAAGCCTCTCTGCGGTGCGGTGAGCGGTACCAACAGCAAGAGCGTCGCGACCAGTGCAGTGGCTCCCATCGGCTAACTCCTTTCAGCGACTGAGGCGAACGATTAACCTGGAGTTGACAGGGTTATGCCTCATGTGCTAACTTCATAGTACTATGCGCATAGATTAAACTGCAAGTGTGACCAGAACGCTGACTTAATTAAATAGGGTCAAAGGGAGCTTCTGGTAAGTTCGGAGGTTGAATAGTGAGGGCTGTTATCGTTGCCACGTTTTTCCTTTCTCTAGTTTTTGCTAGTCAGCAAGAGACAACCTTAAGCGAGATAGGGATCATTACACCCCTAACAATTTCTTGTACCGCCTGGGGGTCATGGCAGCTATTCGGGAGTTATTGTGAGCTGGCGCAAACTAACTACTGTTCAAGTAGCTCTGCTCACTATTGTCCAGTGCGCATGCATGTCTACATGCGAAGTCGTACTTGCACCCAGCTTGAGACCGGAAATACGTGGACTGAGAGAGAGCATTCTCAAGGTTGGAGCGGCTGCTGTCCAGGGTCTTGTGTTCAAAGCATGCCGATCTCTTCGGCTGGCATGGGCTTTTGCCCACTTTAGGAGTGCAGCATGCTGAAAGGGATTGCGCTCCTCATTCTGAGTATTGTTCTCGGCACCATAGCCCTGTTGAACACTTCCATGGCCCAGAGTGAGGCGATAGAACCCCAATGGGTCACATGCTCAGCTTGGAGTGGCTGGGCTGATTTGGGGCCGAGCTTCTGCTCCAGCTCTGTCCTGTGCATTCACTGTTGGCCCTGGCTTGAAGGTCGGTTTCAGGACCAGATACGCCGCCGCACCTGCCAATATGGAGCTACCACGTGGGAAGAACTTCAAAGCCGCACCATACGAACCGGATGTTGTGGTGTTTGCATTCCTCTCCCTAGCTCCTATGCCAATACGGATCTAAGCGATCCGGTTTTCACTTTTGCCGAGGCGTTCAATGATACGACTTGTTATTAGCCTTATTGCCTCACTGGGCTTGGCCTACGCCGTCGAGTGCGGGTCGTGGACAAGGTGGCAAGCCCTAGGGGTTCCTTATAGCTTTGGCGCAGTTCAGCTTGTCGATGAACTGCGTGAGCGGGAATGCCGCTCGGGAAATGAGCGGTGGCGTGAGGTCATGTCACGGGGCCGCTCGGTTGCTAGCCCTATGTATATCATCTATGGCGATACTGCGACGGGGCCGCGGGTTTTGGGTCTTGATGGAACGGAGCCGCAGGAAAGCATCGCAGGGCTTCTTAATGCCCATGCCGGTCCCCTCCTGATTCTGGTAACACCTGAGGCGGTGGAGCGTTATGATGAGCTTCTGCAAAGGCATGTTCATCTCGTGGTAGCGCGCGAGGGTGTATGGGTCGATCCATCCAGTGCCCTTTCGTTCGAAGCGCTAGCAGACGCGCTGGCAGCCTTTGTGATACAGGCCCGCTAGAGGCGGACTTAAGCCTTCGACCAGGAACACGTGTCACCGCCGGTTTTAAAATGGACAGAAACGACGGCAAGAAGTTGACACTTTGAGACTGTCGGCACATGGATAGCGGTTAGCGAGCTTAGCAAGGGAGGAGGCCTCCTTAGTAGGCTAAAAAAGCT